>ENA-OPCO01001339-OPCO01001339.1-human-gut-metagenome-genome-assembly--contig:-NODE-1339-length-15774-cov-3.096889_pt1 | contig 15774 bp, 18 predicted proteins | sample MGYA00241562_ERZ501475 | MGnify/ENA primary metagenome ERZ501475 (study PRJEB25962, sample SAMEA2042627) | human gut metagenome | biome: human gut; feature: human-associated habitat; material: faeces... | reverse complement strand
CACCTGTGCAGTGGAACTGGCCAGGGTTATAGTCAATATGGCCGAACGAGAACCTAAGATTACTCCGGAAGAGATGGTGAAGGAGCGTTTTATCTCGTTGTTTCTTCCTCTCACACCTCTGTTCGTATCGGGCAAGAGCGTCAGTAACATCCGTGCACGTATCAATAACGCTTGGGACAGACGGCCGAGAAAGCGGTTATGAACGGAAGTGAAAAACCGATGATATATATGGAAAAAAAGTAAGATATGTTCGTGGGCAAAGTAAGTCCACTTACTTTGCGATTTAAGTCCACTTACTTTGCCCGGGAACATATCTTCTCCAAAAAGTCAAGAATCCCTTGTCTTTGAAATAAAAAAGGTATATTTACATAAAGCTTTTAAAAAGTAGGGGATATGGAACAGATGCGTAAACTGCCGATTAGCATACAGACTTTTGAGGAGATTCGTAAGGATGGTTATCTTTACGTGGACAAGACTGCATGGGTCTATCAGATAGCGAATGTAGGAAAACCTTATTTTTTAATCCGTCCCCGCCGTTTCGGAAAGAGCTTGCTTCTTTCTACTTTCGAAGCCTATTTTTCAGGTCGTAAGGATTTGTTTCAAGGTCTTGCCATCGAGAAGTTGGAAATCCGCTGGGAGGCATATCCTATCTTTCATTTGGATTTGAATGCACGGAAATATGAGACCGGTTTTCATATTGCCAAATTCATGCGCGATCTTCGTGCAGGTGATGTGGATGCTTTCATGGAAGGTTTGAAAGTCTTTTTTGCAGGCATTCCTTATGAGTTGAACGATAACACAGAGCGTCACTATCAAGCTGTTTTCTATGTAATCTTTACGTTGTTGGGACAATTCATTGAGACGGAAGTACGCAGTGCCCGTGGCTGTGCGGATGCGGTGGTGAAGACGAAAGATACCGTATTTGTCTTTGAATTCAAGTTGAACGGCAGTGCTGAAGAAGCTTTGCGTCAAATTCTTTTATGTTGGATGGGAAACGCTTGGTGAAGGTAGGGGTGAATTTCAGCAAGGAAACGCGGAATGTGGAAAGGTATGTGGTGGGGTGAAGTATGTAAGTGACATAGTTAGATCCGATAAAATCAGGCTGATAACCTGTCAATAATAAATTTTAACAACTCTGTGTGTAGGCATTGGGAGAGGTGCCTATACGAAATGTTATTTCTTAAAATTGAGTTATATAATAGAAAATATAAATCTTAAAATACCAACATTATGCAATTTAGATTGGTTTTATTCATTTCTCTGATTTTCGGGTTTAGTGTATGTTATGCTCAAGATGATTTTTCTTCTTTGGAGAAAAAGGCTCAGTCCGGTGATGCTTCTGCTCAATGTGAACTAGGAATTAGTTTGGCTGATCGGCAGAATTATATTGAAGCTATTTATTGGTTTAAGAAAGCCGCCGATCAGGGTTATGCGGAAGGGCAATATAATTTAGGTATTCATTATCGCAATAACCAAGATGATACACAAGCCATATATTGGTTGAAGAAATCTGCCATACAAGGCCATGTTTTGGCTCAGTATCAACTGGCGTTGTGTTATGTGGATATGAAAGAGTATGTGGACTCTGCATTTTGGTTTAAAAAAGCTGCTGAGCAGGGATATGCTCCGGCACAATATGCTTTAGGAGTTCACTATTATAATAGCAAGGATAGTGAAAAGTCTGTTTATTGGTTGAATAAGGTAATTGCTAATCCTTCTAATAAAGAAGTAAATCTTGATCGGGTTAATGCATTGTTAAAACAGATTAAGGTAGACAGATATCAATAGATTATTAGTTATTTTTTAGAGTTAATTTTTATAATAGAACACTAATATTTTGAATGAAATGAACGATTTGTTACAAAAAAAACTTGATGCTATTGAAAAACAAATGGATGAACAGAAAAAGTCTGTAGCGTTTGATATGCGTGAACCGACTATTGAATTGTATGTAAATAAATATTTAACTGATATAGATAAGGATGATAATGAGATTTTTGTACCTGAATATCAACGTGAGTTTGTATGGGATGAGAAGCATCAGTCACGCTATATTGAATCTTTGTTTTTGGGATTACCGGTTCCTTTTATTTTTACTGCTGAAATAAAGAAAACAGGACGTTTGGAAATAGTGGATGGGTCTCAACGGGTGCGAACAATGGCTGCTTATTTAAATGATGAATTAGAATTAAAGCATCTTGAAAAATTAACAGAATTGAATGGTACTAAGTTTTCTCAGTTATCTTCTGCCCGTCAGCGTATGTTCAAGAATTTGGCTATTCGTATGATTGTTTTATCGGCTGATGCGACTGAGGAAGTTAGAAAAGAGATGTTTGATCGTATCAATACAAGTAGTGTACCATTGTTGCCGATGGAAACACGCCGGGGAATATACCGTGGAAAATTTACGGATTTTATTGTAACGTTAGCTAAGGATGACCGATACAAGAAACTTTGTCCAATAACGAAGTATTTTGAAAACAGACGTGAAGAAGAGGAATTATTACTGCGCTTTTTTGCATTTAGTGATTGCTTCCCTAATTATAATAGGGTTGAAAGTAAAGGGGTTGCTAAATACTTAGATAGTTATTTAGAAGAGAAAAATAGAAATTTTACCGAAATGGAAAAAAGGCAGAAAGAAGAGGCTTTTGAAATGATGGTTAATTTTATGGAACATACTTATCCTAATCAGGGATTTGCGAAGAAACAAGGGACTCATGGAATTTCGAAACCTTATTTTGAAGCTATTTCTATAGGTGCTTATTTGGCTCTGAAAGAAAATCCTGATATAAAAACAACTATTCCTCAGGCATTGGTTGTAGATAAGAATAATAGGAATGAATTTTATACTTCTATTGAAGGTCGGTATAAAACACATACTAGCTCTAAAATAGCTAATCGTATTACTTTAGCTAAAAATGCTTTTTTAAACAATGTTGATAAATGATGAATATAAGAAACGCACCAAAGATATTGGTGTGTTTTACGAAATTTTAGTTTTTATCGACGGAATAGAAACTTATAGAGGAAAGGCTATATGTGATACAAATACTGGGCATGAGTTTTTTTTAGATCGTGAAATGCAACAATGTTTAAGAGCGGAGGCTATAATAGTACTTTATAATGCTATTGAATCTACTATATCCAATTGTGTTCAGTTATTATATGATGCAATTCATGATAGTGAATTAAAATATTCTGATTTATCTCACTCTTTGCGTAAAATATGGTTAGAGTTTCAGTTACCATCAAATATGGATATAAAAAAAATACGTGAGACATCTTATGAAATAGTAGAAAGGCTATCAATATCAAAAGTTTCATTCTCTCAATTGCCTGGTCGTATGTCTGGTAATTTGGATATGCGGCAGATTATAGCGATATGTAAATCGTTAGGGATTAGTTTGGAACATATTCCAGATTTTAAGCGTACAGCTGAAATATTTTTAAGTATAAAGAACAAGCGAAATGATTTAGCACATGGTAATAAATCATTTTCTGCTGTTGGAACTTTACTTACTATAAATGAATTGATTGAATATAAGGATAAAACTTTGAATCTTCTGGATTATGTTGTTAGGAAATTTCAAAAATATGTGGATAATAGGGAATATTGTCAACAATTTTGTAAGACAAATATTTAATAGAAGGATTCAGTCTTTAAAATATGCTTTTGTTGCGAACAAAATTATGTATGGTAGTGAAGGTGTGTCTTTTAATTTGTAGTCCTAAATTGAGTGTTTTACGTTTTGCCATGTAGATGCAGGTATGGAAAAAGGACAGGTAGTTGGTTAATGTGTGGACCGTAAGATTAGTAATGTTACAGGTGAAAGATATATATCTTACCAGTGTAACAAATATAAGCACGTTGTAACCAGCCTGTAAAATCAGAAAAATATGGTACAAGATTTTGTGGAAAATGAAGCAAGATTTAGAAAAACATGGTGCGGAATGATGCGCAGGGCAAATGACTTTAATAATGGAACCGAATAATAATTCTTTGGACAAACGGCGTATTGCCCGAAATACGTTGTTGCGTGGCCGCTTCCCAGCGTTTTATCTCTTACGAACTGGGATGTGGTGATAAGAAAAAGATTGAATCATGTCTTTTGCACCTCCATACACATTCATGCGATTATCGCTGTTGCTATTTTGGTTCTGGCGGAAACTGTCGGTTTGTGGTTTGTCAATATGCAATTGGTGATTGATGTCGGTAGAATGGATGCGGCTAATTGGGTTTATCAGTTTTCCATATTGACATTGGTAGTTAACGTGATGAGCGTGCTCTATAATTCTTGCATTGTTGCGCATGAGCGCATGAAAGTGTTATTGATGTTGTTCCGGGAACGCACGCTTCCGGTTCTTTTCCGGCTTATCTTGCTTTCAACAAATATGTTCCGGACATTCCGCTTTATCGTGAAATGTACAGATTATCCGGTGAGTCGATGCATTTGAGCCGTATGAGCCTGACCCATTGGTTGGAGAAAGGCTCTACCCATTTCTGCGGTTTGATAGCTTATCTTAAGAATAATTGTTTGGAAAAGGATTCGATAGTGAATTGTGATGAAACCTGGTGTCGGGTAAAGCGTGAAGGATGCTATAAGAAGAAAAGCATCTGGTGCCTGGTCAATAAACTTTCAAAAGTGGTTGTCTATTGCTACGAGGATGGTTCCCAGGAACGTGATGCCTTGAAGCATATCTTGGGAGACAGTCAGGTGAAAGCCCTTCAGTCAGATGGCTACAATGTCTATATGTGTTTGGATGATCACATGGTCGACATAGAGCATCTTTGTTGCATGGCCCATGCCCGTGCGAAGTTCAAGTATGCGTTTGATCAGGGTAATGACAAGGATGCGGCATTCATCCTGGAGTTGATAGGTGAGCTTTACAGGCTGGAACGGGAGTATGAAGAAGGGAACAGATAAGGCTTTGCTGGAATAACTTAAAGACAAAAGAGATAATCATAAAGTTACGCAGCAAACTTGATGCTTTACTCAGTGTGAATCATCCACCCCGTGGGGAGTTGATGGAGAAGGCTCTCAACTATATGAATACTTTTTGGACCCGGCTGTTCGCCTACTTGAATGACGGCTCTTATTCAATCGACAATTCCATTGCCGAACGTTTTATTCGTCCATTGGCCGGTGAGCGTAAGAACTCGTTATTCTTCGGAAGTGACAAGATGGCCTGCGTCTCAGCGGTATATCATACTATCATCTCCACTTGCAGGATGCAGGGGGTGTCTGTGCTTGATTATTTCAAGAGATTTTTCAGTGAAATTGTTAAAGGACGTAGGGATTATGAACATTTGTTACCCTTGACAATCGGACTGGAGTAATAACAAATATTAAAAATCAGTATCTTTTTTGACGTTATTTATTGGAGAACCGCCGTGTGGCGGCTTTCCTTGGAGTACACGTCATTTTTGGACGCTAACTAGACTTCCTGTCAAAATTACTTTGGTCACAAGCTCATGTTAAATTCAAATTAATTTATTAATATAGAGCTATTCATGTGTTCGTTTAAGGGGATATGCGCTGAATAAAGTGATTACCTTTTGTATTTGAAATAGTAGGGTTGTTGGGATATTTTATTCTTTAATTCTATTCATGTCTTTATTTTTAGTAGATAAAATTAGTGCTTATTTTTCCAAAGGAAACGAGCGCAGTGTGGCAGTAAAGAAGAATATTGCAGGTTCATTGTTGCTCAAGTGTATCAGTATTTTAGTGTCATTGCAGGTCGTTCCATTGACTATCGGTTATATCAATCCCACTAAGTATGGCATTTGGCTGACATTGAGTTCTATTATTTCTTGGCTGTCTTATTTCGATTTAGGTTTTGCTCATGGGTTTCGTAACTGTTTTGCAGAAGCAAAGGCAAAAGGAGACATAAAGCTGGCAAGGGAATATGTCAGTACCACTTACGCAGTCTTATTTTTATTCTTTTCAGTGGTTCTGCTAGTGGCATTGTCAGTAAATCATTTTTTGAATTGGAGTGCTATTTTGAACATTGATGCTAGCTATAATGAAGAACTGAATAAAGTGTTCGGCTTGTTAGCTTGTTTCTTTTGTTTGAATATTGTGGCAAGTGTCTTTACTACAATGCTGACAGCAGACCAAAAGCCTGCCCTGACTTCATTGGTCCAGACAAGCGGACAAGTGTTGGCTTTTGTTTGTATCTATGTATTGACAAAGACTACTTCAGGAAGTTTAGGTGCTTTGGCTGTGGCTTTTTCGGGGGTGCCTTGCTTGTTGTTAGTGATGGTTTCATTGATAGTGTTTCATGGCAAAAAGTATAGGAATGTTGCTCCTGCTTTGCGTTGTGTTCGTTTTTCGTTGACAAAAAATATATTGGGGTTGGGAGGACAGTTCTTTGTCATTATGATTTCTATGTTATTTATTTTCCAATTTACTAATATTATATTATCAAGAGTACAAGGTCCAGAGGCAGTTACACAATATAATATTGTTTATAAGTACTTTAATGTACTTAATATGGTTGTCAATATTATTTTGACTCCATTTTGGTCTGCATTTACTGACGCCTATACAAAGAAAGACTATGTTTGGATGCGTAACGTATTAGGTAAATTAGAAAGATTATGGCTGTTTTGTATTCTTGTTTTAATAGTAATGGTACAATGTTCTAACTTCTTGTATAAATTTTGGATTGGTGATTCCGTAATTGTTCCTTTGTCGTTGTCAGTTTGTATGGCGATATATGTATTATGTCAAACGGGAGGGAATTTATATATGTTTCTTATTAATGGAACAAGTAAAGTTCGGTTACAATTAATTATTTATATGTTGTTTGCTTTAATTGCGATTCCATTGATGAACTATTGTTGTAAACATTATGGTATAAAGGGCGTACTTATAGTTCCAGCAATAGTGTTTGCTTTACAGGCATGTGTTGGAAGAATGCAGATCTTGAAGATGATAAATGGTACAGCTAAAGGTCTTTGGCTGAAATAAAATGGTCGAATAAAATAATGAAAACTGTAATAACTTATGGCACTTATGATCTTCTTCATCAAGGACATATTAATCTTCTTCATCGTGCAAGGGCTCTTGGTGATTACTTGATTGTAGGTGTTACTTCTGACAGCTTTGACCGTGAGCGTGGCAAACTGAATGTGCGAAACAATGTGCTCGAACGTGTAGAGGCGGTTAAAGCTACCGGACTTGCAGACCAGATAGTAATTGAAGATTATGTGGGGCAGAAAATCGATGATATTCAGAAATTTAATGTGGATGTATTTGCTATTGGGTCTGATTGGGAAGGAAAGTTTGAATATCTAAATGAATATTGTGAAGTAGTATATCTGCCGCGTACTGAGGGAATATCAAGTACTCAACTTCGTGCAGAAACTCAACAAACGGTAAGGTTGGGGGTGATAGGAACTGGTCGTATAGCTCATCGTTTCATTAATGAAGCTTTGTTTGTGAATGGTGTGGAGGTGTTTTCTTGTTATAATCCCAATAAGGAGGAAGCGGAATCTTTTGCCGCAAGACATAGTTTGAAACAGTCTTTTTGTGATTTAAAAAGTTTTATGGCAGATGTGGATGCTGTATATATAGCTTCGCCTCATACTTCACACTACGATTATGCCAAGTATAGCCTTGAGGCGGGTAAACACGTGCTTTGTGAGATACCTTTTGTATTGGATGGCAGAGAAGCCTGTGAACTTTATCAGTTGGCCAAATTCCATAAGCTGGTTTTACTTGAAGCTAGTAAAACGGCTTTTTGTCCGGCATGGACTCATTTGCTGACGCTGGTCAAAAGTGGAGTAATAGGCAAAGTGGTTGATGTGAAGGCATCCCTGTCTAAATTGATGCCTGAAACGAATATCCGGGAGTTTGACGTTATGCAGGCGGGGGGATCAGTTACGGAGCTGGCTCCGCTTTGTCTGATGTCTATTGTTAAATTGTTGGGTACAAACTATACCGATGTTTCTTTTTATTCAAAGATGGATCAAGAGGTGGATATTTTTACGAAGGCGAATATTGTTTACGAGAGTGCCACGGCTTCCATGACATTAGGTTTAGGCGTCAAAACCGAAGGCAATCTGGTGGTGTCCGGTACCCGGGGCTATGTGCTTGTGTCTTCTCCTTGGTGGCTTACCAACTATTTTGAGGTCTGTTATGAGGATCAGAACTTGAATAAAAAATATTTCTATGCTTTTCAGGGTGATGGATTGAGGTACGAGATCCGTGAGTTTGCATCCATGATTTTCAATAGACGATCGGACTGTTTTCTTCTTCACGGAAAGGAATCCTCAGTTATTGCCGATATTATTGGAAAATACAGAAAAGGATATCAAACTAAAATATTGAAATAGTGGAACGGAAAATAGAAAAACTTTTGCAGAGTGGTGGAGATGCCTTGGTGGTAGGAGGAAGCAATGGAGTGGGTTTGGCAGTGGCTTTGACTTTGGCTCGGTATTGCCATGTAGTGATTGTAGATAAGGTTCTTCCTGCCATTTCATTGCCGGCTAATGTGGAGTTTTTACAGTTTGACCTGACAGGAGAGGACTTTTCTTTATTTGACGGTAACAGTATGAAATCTGTAGATAAACTGATTATAACGGCTGGATTCGGTCGATTGGCACTTTTTAAAGATTATAGTGAGGAACTGCTTGTAAACATGATGACAGTCAATGCAACGGCTGTTATGCGTATTGTTCGGCATTTTTACTCTCGTATTCTTTCTGTAAATGATTTTTATTGTTCGGTGATGGTAAGTATTGCAGGATTTATGTCTTCTCCTTTCTTTGCTGTTTATGGAGCCAGTAAAGCTGCTTTGAAGATATTTATAGAGAGTTTGAATGTAGAGCTATTAAAAGAAGGAACATCCAATCGGATACTGAATGTATCTCCAGGGTCATTGAAAGGAACTGCTTTCAATGGGCAGAACAATGATTTGTCACAGGTATTGCCGTTTGCAGAAGAGTTAATAATGCACATGATGAATAAAGAGGATCTGTTTATACCACAATACGAAGAAGTGTATAGGCAGGTACTGGAACGTTATGCGGTTGATTTTCGGGCGGAAGGTATTCATAGTTATGAATACAAACAGAATAGTGGTAGGTTAAAGATAAAATAAACTATTATGCAATTGACAAATGAATTAGAACAGCAACTTAAGGCGAAATTTAATCCGGAGGGAAGTGATTTGAGGAAAGCTCAGCATCGGATGTTGGAGTTACTGCTTTGGGTGGATGAAGTGTGTAAAAAGAATAATATACCCTATTTCTTGGAAGGAGGGACATTGTTAGGAGCGGTGCGTCATAAAGGTTTTATTCCTTGGGACGATGATGTGGATATAGCAGTGCCTTATTCATATTATGAAAAATTGGAGAAAGCATTTGAGCAAGAGAAGCATCCTCAATTTGTGCTGCAATCTGCGAAAACAGACCCTTATAGTTATAAGCGCTGGTTGGTTGTTCGAGACAAGAATAGTAGATATGTTCATTCTTTGGAGCATTTGATTCGTCGGGAGTCTATTATGAAATATCGTGGAGTGCAAGTGGATATTTTCCCTTATGATAATCGGGTGGTGGACTCTGTTCAACGGCTTGTTTCTTATGATTTGCCTGGTGTAGTGATAAATCGGTTAGGTACAGGATATATGGCTAGACAGTTGGGAAGGTTTTGCTTTCATTCTTTGGTAGCTTTGTCAAAGTTGGCCAAATTTTTCAGTCCTGTTTCTCAATGGTGGACTTACGGTTATGGTTGTTGTTTTCGTTATCGGTATAATGACGAATGTTTATTTCCCTTGTCTGAAGTAGTATTTGAAGGACATTGTTTTCCTGCGCCTCACAATCCGGATGAGTATTTGAAAGCGCATTATGGCAACTATATGGAACTTCCTTCATTAGAGGAATTTAATCATCATCGCCTTTATGGAATTGAAATATGGTAGTAATTTGTTAAGCCAAAAATGAACATGAAAAAATTGCCAATTATATCAATAGTGACAGTATCTTATAATGCTGCTTCAACTATTGAGAAAACCATTCTTTCCGTTATCAATCAGACTTATTCTTATATTGAATACATTATCATTGACGGAGGCAGTACGGACGGAACAGTAGATATTATCAAAAAGTATGCGGATAAAATCGCTTATTGGGTAAGTGAACCGGATAAAGGGATTTATGATGCGATGAATAAAGGAATTGCTGCCACTACGGGTGAGTGGATTAATTTTATGAATAGCGGGGATACTTTCGTTTCTTTAGATACTATAAATGCAATTTTTTCAGTGGATGATTATAATGGTATTGACATAGTGTATGGTAATTCTTATATGCAGTCCAGAGATAATACTATTTATGTTAGAGCCTCTTCACAAATAGAAAAACTACGTTTTTATCCGGTATATCGTCATGGTGCATCCTTTGTAAGGGCTTTAGTCCATAAAAAATATCTTTTTGATTTGTCAAAAAAGAAATTTGAGTATGCATTGGATTTTTATTGTATACATACCTTGTATCAAGAACAATATAAGTTTAGGCAAGTAGATGTTGATGTGTTGACTTTTTTACAAGATGGTGTGTCAAATCATCCTTTTAAGAGCAATTATTTGAATTTTTTAATAAGTATTGATCGGAAATTTTCAATATTGGCATTGGTTAATTTTGTAAAAGGATGTATTGCTTATGTTTTGAAAAAGACTTTTGTGAAGTGCTTTGTTCGTCTAATCTATGCATTTATTGTTGTTTATGTGGTCAATCATCTTATTTCCCATTTACCTTTTTGGAGTATTCGTAAACTTTATTACAAAATGGTAGGTATGAGAATAGGGGAAAAAACAAATATAAACATGGGTTTATATATTCTTGAACCTCGAAAAATCGAAATAGGCTCTCATACTCATATTAATAAATCTTGTTTTATTGACGGTAGAGGTGGGTGTATGATAGGTGACAATGTTTCTATCTCTTATAATGTTTCCATTGTTACAGGCAGTCATGATTGTAATAGTTCTAATTTTATGGGTAAGTATTTTCCTATTAGAATTGATAATTACGCTTGGATAGGCATTAATGCCACTATTTTACAAAATGTGCATGTAGGAGAAGGGGCTGTTGTTGCTGCGGGGGCTGTTGTTACTCAAAATGTGCCTCCTTATACAATAGTTGGGGGAATTCCTGCTAAGATTATAGGGCATAGAAAAAAGGATCTTGATTATCATTGTTCTTGGAATTTGCCTTTTGTTTGATATTAGGTAAAAATCATTGTTATGCCTGTATTTAGTCCTATATATTCTATTCCATATTTATTTGTTTTTTTCTTGTTGTTCTTGATGTGGAGGATGGAAATATCAAGAATGAATAGATATCAGTCAATTAATATGATTCGCAATACTGCATTTGTATTGCTCTTATTCTTTATTGGACTGAGAGGATTTATTTATTCAGATTGGATTTCCTATTATTCCGCTTTTGAGGCTCTTCCTACAGCAGATTTGATTGACTGGAGTTATTTTTTGCCAACAGCAGAAAGAGGGGATTCTGATTGGGAACCGGGATTCCTGCTTTATGCGGTTTTATTAAAGAGTTTAGGTGTTGACTATTGGGGATGGAGTTTTATATCGGTTTTGATAGATCTTTTCATTCTAAGTTTCTTATTTAAGAAAAAAGTAAAATTTTATGTTTTAGCTTTTGTCATTTTCTATGTTTATGGAGGATTTGGAATAGAAGTAAATTTAATGCGTAATTCAAAATCAATAATCTTGTTTTTGCTGTCTATCCGCTATGTGAAAACAAGACAATTTTTACCTTATTTATTTTTGAATTTATTAGGTTGTAGTTTTCATTCTAGTTCTTTGGTTTATATTCTTTTGTATTTTTTTCTGTCCCGCAGAATACCTAAGAAAATTTTTTGGTGGGTGTTTTTAGTAGGGAATATTATCTTTCTTTTTCAGATTCAATTCATAACTCCTATTTTGATACATGTGACTGACTTATTGGGTGGTAGAATCGCATTACAATTATTGACTTATGTAGCAGGAGGTATTTCTTATGGAATAACAATTGGCTATTTGGAAAGATGCTTTATGTTTATGCTGTTTATAAGATATTATGATAAGCTTATAGAAGGTTCTGATATGTACATTTATCTTAATATGTTTTTGGCTTACTTTTTCTTTTTCTTTTATTTTGCGGAATTTTCTATAATAGGAAAACGTTTGTCTGTATTATTTATTCCTTCATATTGGTTTTTATTGCCAACTGTTTATTCCTTTCTTATAACTCGGAAGACCAAAGTTTATTTTTGTCTGTTCCTTTTTTTATATGGGAGTTTGAAAATTATTTCTGCTAATAATAATATTCTAAGTAAATATGACAATTTATTATTTGGTATAGAAAATTATGAAACAAGAAGATACATGTTTAATCGCTATTCTGAAAAATTGTTTGTTAATTGATAGCTTGGATTTGATTCTGTTGTTTTGGGTAAAATGTAAATGAATTTCGAAAATGATATAGAATGAAAATTTTTTTTGATCATCAGATTTTTTCTTTGCAACGTTATGGCGGTGTTTCAAGATATTTTGTGGAATTAATGAAAAGGATACCTAAAACAGAATGGGATACATCGACCATATATTCTAATAATGCTTATGTACAAGAGGCCAAATTGTTTGCAATTCATCCATTTTTGCCTGAATTTTCTTTTTATGGCAAGGAACGTTTGTTGAGTTTGGCTGGTAATGCGTTTTCTACCTATAAAATATTGACGAAACAGTTTGATATATTTCATCAGACAGATTATAATCCTTATTGTATTCCGTATTTGAAAAAAAGGAATATTCCGATGGTTACAACTTGTCATGATTTAAATTTTGCGACAGTAAATCAAATAAACTATTTGATGAGATGGCAAAAAAAATCAATGGAAAATGCGGATGCGATAATATCTATAAGTAATCATACAAAGAAAGAAATGGTTAGGCTTTGGGATATATCTCCTGATAAAATATTTGTAATTCATCATGGTGTCAATAGAATGGGAAATTTTTTTTATGATAGAATTTTGCCATATCCTTACATCTTATATGTTGGTACACGTTTTGGTTTTAAAAATTTTAATTCAGTTCTGAGAACATCGAAGAACCTTTTTGTAAAATATAAGGATTTGAAGCTGGTTTGTACAGGAACTGCATTTCAAAAGAATGAACTTAAATTAATAAATGAATCAGGTATTAGAGATAGAGTTGTTCATGTTTCAGCTTCAGAAAAGCAACTTTATTCTCTTTACCATTTTGCTGAATTATTTGTGTTTCCTTCTTTCTCGGAAGGTTTTGGTATGCCTCTTTTAGAAGCTATGGCTAATAAATGTCCTGTAGCATGTTCCAATACAAGTTGTTTCCCTGAGATAGCAGGTGATGCGGCTTTGTATTTTTCGCCTGAAAATTTGGATGAAATGTATGATGTCCTTGATGTATATTTAAATAATCCTTCAGTACGTGAATTGTATATTGAAAAAGGGATGAAAAGAATAAAGGATTTTTCTTGGGAAAAATCGGTAGAGGCTCATTTGAATGTTTATAGAAAATTTATATGAAATGGCTACTCCTCGTATTTCTGTTTGTATAGCAACCTATAATGGGGAAATTTTTATTAGGCGACAATTACTTTCTATTTTGTCACAATTGAGGGATTGTGATGAAATTATTATTTCTGACGATCAATCGAAAGATAATACGCTTGGTGTGATTCGGGAAATAAAAGATAACCGGATTAGGATTGTTGAGAATCAATATGAAAAAGGCTATGTCTCTAATTTTGAAAATTCTTTGTCGTATGCAAAAGGGGATATTATATTTTTGTCAGATCAAGATGATATCTGGCATCCTGATAAAGTGAGAATTTGTATGCAATATTTGCAACTTTATGATTTTATTGTATCTGATGCCGTAATAATAGGTAAAAATGATGAAAGGCTGTACGAATCTTTTTATGATTTGCGCCATTCGCCTAAATCTTATTGGGGAAATCTCTTGAAATTTGGCTTTTTAGGCTGTTGTATGGCTTTTAAATATTCTGTTTTAGAAAAAGCTTTACCTTTTCCTTCTAATCATAAAATGTGTACTCATGATAATTGGTTGTTCTTAATTGGGGCGACTTTTTTTCATTATAAGGTTTTGGATGAGAAATTAATTTTTTATAGACGTCATAACAATAATGTTTCTTCTGGTGGCTTGAAGAGTACAACTACTTGTTTTTTTAAAATTAGATACAGATTTTATTTACTGATACATATATTAAAACGTAAGTTCAGATGACTATTTCTATAATAACAGTTACTTACAATAATGGAGATACACTTCCTTCTACTTTGCTTTCTGTGCTTTCACAAACTTATCTTGATATAGAGTATATTGTTATAGATGGATTATCTGAAGATAATACAGTTTCTATAATACAACAATATGAACCGTTATTTAATGGGCGTTTAAAATGGACTTCCGAACCAGATAAAGGTATTTATGATGCGATGAATAAAGGAATAAGAATGGCTACTGGTGATATTATTGGAATTTTAAATTCAGATGATTTTTTCACTAATAATGATGTGTTATCGTGTGTCGCATCTGAATTTGAAATGCAACAAGAATTAGATGCAATTTATGGTGATGTTCATTTTGTCAAACCAAATGACTTAAGCCGTTCTGTCCGATATTATTCATCTAAGATATTTAAGCCCTCTCTGATGAAATTAGGATTTATGCCGGCACATCCCACTTTCTATTGCAAAAAGAGCTGTTACGAGAAGTATGGACTGTATAATACGGACTTTAAGATAGCGGCGGATTTTGATTTGTTGTTGCGGTTTATTTATATACATCATATATATCTGAAATACCTGCCACTGGATATGGTAACAATGAGGGTGGGAGGTGCCAGCACTAGTGGGTTGAAAAGTCATATTCGCATAATGAAGGAACATCTTCGTTCTTTTAGAGGGAATAGGGTAAAAAGCAATGTATTTCTGCTGTCTCTGAGGTATTTTTATAAACTTACCGAATACTTTATAAAATAATGTATTATGCAAAACTACTTGATTGTCTTATCCGGCTTCTTTATAGCCGTGATATTGTCTCGCGTGATCATCCCCCGTATTTTGATAATCTCGCTCCGTAAGCGTCTGTTTGATGCTCCGGATGTCCGTAAGGTGCACAAGAAACCTGTCTCTCGTTTGGGCGGTGTCTCTTTCTTTCCCGCCATTTTGTTTACCCTCACGTTGGTTACCGGCTTTTGTGTGATCAGGGATTTTGGGAATACATTGGCGGATACCATTGATCACTGGACGCAGATGCTTTTCCTTTGCTCGGGGCTTACCCTGTTGTTCATCGTAGGCATAGCGGACGATCTGATCGGTGTGCGCTACCGTCAGAAATTTCTGGTGCAGATTATTGTTTCCGCCATGCTTCCGTTGTCGGGTCTGTATCTGAATGATTTTTACGGGTTGTTTGGCATTCATGAGATTCCTTCGTGCATAGGGATTCCTCTGACCATGCTGCTGGTGGTGGCCCTTTACTTAGGCAGCGAGATCGCCGACGGCCTTACCAGAACGGACAACGTGTCCCATCTGACCCACATTGTGGGCGGTGTATGCGGCATTTTCTTCGGCTTCCGGCTGGCTAAGGTGAAAAAGCACTGATCCTGCGCGAAAAAAATGTCCTCCGGCTTATAGCCGGAGGACGCGCTGCTTTCAGGGCTTCAGGGCGCTGACGCCGCCCATGATGATGCCGCCTGCC
>ENA-OPCO01001332-OPCO01001332.1-human-gut-metagenome-genome-assembly--contig:-NODE-1332-length-15834-cov-4.236770_pt1 | contig 15834 bp, 12 predicted proteins | sample MGYA00241562_ERZ501475 | MGnify/ENA primary metagenome ERZ501475 (study PRJEB25962, sample SAMEA2042627) | human gut metagenome | biome: human gut; feature: human-associated habitat; material: faeces... | reverse complement strand
CCGGCTGGGGAAGGTCAGCGTCATTTCATTTTCAGCTTTCATGGACAAGGCTCCTTTCGTCTTCCAGAGTTGCTATGCGCTCAATGCCGGAGGCCTTGAGCACCTTCATCGGCTGCGGCGGAACGCTTCGGAGAATGACCTCGCCGCGCAGCTGCCGCATCCGGCGCACGCAGGAGATCACGATGGCGATCCCGCTAGAGTCCATAAACGTGACCTCCCTGAAATCCAGCACGCACACGCGCGGCAGATAGAGGTCGATTTTGTTGCCCAGGACGCGCATGATATCCTTCGCGCTGTGGTGGTCAATTTCGCCGCGCAGCGCGACGGTCAGATGCTTGTCCTGCAAAAAGCTTGTAAGATTCATTTGTTCGCCTCCAAAATAGAAAATGGACACACAGGGCTTTTTCCTGTGTGTCCATTATAGAAGCTTTTACGCGCGGGTTTTGTCAAAGGGATTACCGGCGCAGACGCTTTTCACTTTCTTCGAGCTGTGCAAGCAGGGCGCGGTTCTTTTCGAGCTTTTCGCGCTGCTCGGCCACGACCTTTTCCGGTGCGCGGGAGACAAACGCTTCGTTTGAAAGCTTGCCCTCGAACATGGCGATCTGCTTGAGGCAGTTCGCCTTTTCCTTTTCGATGCGGGCCAGCTCCTTCTCGAAGTCGATCAGCTCCTCCAGCGGAATATAGAGCTTGGCGTCGTTCGTGACGACGCAGACCATGTTCTCGTGGCCCTCGGGGTCCGAATCGCAGATGATGACCTGATCGGCGTAGGCCAGACGGCAGATAAAGCCTGTGCCCTGCCGGAAGATCTCGCCCTTATCGGACACGACGTAGAGCGTGCTCTTCTTCGACGGCGGAACGTTCATCTCGGCGCGGCGGCTGCGCACGGCGCGGATAGCGTTCATGACCATCTCAAAATCGCGCTCCTCCGCCGGGAAGGCAAGCGATTCGGTATACTCCGGATAGCGGGCGATCATGAGCGCCTCACCGTCGTGCGGCAGAGCCTGCCAGATTTCTTCGGTGATGAACGGCATGAACGGATGCAGCAGCTTGAGAATATCCGTCAGGACATACAGCAGCACCTGCTGCGCGCTGCGGGCGCGGGCCTCATCGCCGCTGTTGAGACGGGGCTTTGTGAGCTCGATATACCAATCGCAGTACGTGTCCCAGATGAAGTCGTAGATCTTCGCCGCGGCGATGCCGATCTCGTACTTGTCGAGGTTCTCGCACACTTCCTTCGAGAGCGTGTTGAGCTTCGAGAGCACCCACTTGTCCTCGAGCTCCAGCGTCTCGGGCAGCTCGTTTTTGTCGATGGTGAGGTTCATCATCACAAAGCGGGAAGCGTTCCAGAGCTTGTTGGCAAAGTTGCGCATGGCACCGCACTTCTCGACATAGAAGCGCATGTCGTTGCCGGGGCTGTTGCCCGTGATGAGGTTAAAGCGCAGGGCGTCGGCGCCGTAGGTGTCGGCCATCTCGAGCGGGTCGATGCCGTTGCCGAGGGACTTGGACATCTTGCGGCCCTTGTCGTCGCGGACCAGGCCATGGATGAACACGGTCTTGAAAGGCTCCTTCTTCATCTGCTCCATGCCGGAGAAGATCATGCGCGCGACCCAGAAGAAGATGATATCGTAGCCCGTGACCATGACGGACGTGGGATACCAGTACTTGAGGTCGGGAGAATCGAGGTCGGGCCAGCCCATCGTGGAGAAGGGCCAGAGCGCGGAGGAGAACCAGGTGTCGAGCACGTCCTCATCCTGCCGCAGATCGGCGAGCGTCAGCGAGGCGTCGCCGCTCTTGGCCCGGGCTTTCTCCAGTGCCTCGTCTGCGTTGAGGGCCACTACGTAACCGCCTTGGGGCAGATACCAGGCCGGAATGCGCTGGCCCCACCAGAGCTGGCGCGAGATGCACCAGTCCTTGATATTTTCCATCCAGTGACGGTAGGTGTTCTTGTATTTTTCGGGAACGAGCTTGATTTCATTTTCCAAGACGGCCTGCGTCGCCGGACCGGCGAGCTTCTCCATCGAGAGAAACCACTGCATCGAGAGCTTGGGCTCGATCGCTACGCCGGTACGTTCGGAATAACCTACGTTATTGGTGTAGTCTTCGGTTTTCTCCAGCAGGCCGGCCGCGTCGAGATCCTTTTCGATCTGTTTGCGCAGGGCGAAGCGCTCCATACCGGCGTACAGCCCTACCTTGTCGTTGATCGTGCCGTCGTCGTTGAAGATGTCGATCGATTCGAGCCCGTATTTTTCACCGAGCATATAGTCGTTCACGTCGTGCGCCGGAGTAACCTTCAGGGCACCCGTGCCGAAAGCGATGTCCACGTACGTATCGCGGATCACGGGTACCGACCTGCCCACCAGCGGGACGATGACCCGGGCGTCTTCGGGCAGCCAGGCGTAGCGTTCGTCGTCGGGATTGACGCAGAGGGCCGTATCGCCGAGGATCGTTTCGGGCCGGGTCGTGGCGACGATGATCGTGCGGTCGGTGCCTTCGACCCGGTAGCGCAGGTAGTAGAGCTTGCCGTGCGACTCTTTGAACACTACCTCTTCGTCCGAAAGGGCGGTCTGGGCCGACGGGTCCCAATTGACCATGCGTACGCCCCGGTAAATCAGCCCCTTTTCATAGAGGTCGCAGAAGACCCGCAGGACGCTTTCGGTACGGGCTTCGTCCATCGTGAAGCAGGTGCGCTCCCAGTCGCACGAGGCGCCCAGCTTGCGCAGCTGTTGCAGGATCACGCCGCCGTATTTCTCTTTCCAGTCCCAGGCATGACGCAGGAACTCTTCGCGCGAGAGCGACGATTTCTCGATCCCCTCGGCCTTGAGTTTGGCCACCACCTTGGCTTCCGTGGCGATCGAGGCGTGGTCGGTGCCCGGGACCCAGCAGGCGTTCTTGCCCTGCATGCGGGCGCGGCGCACCAGTACGTCCTGCAACGTGTTGTTGAGCATATGTCCCATGTGGAGCATACCCGTGACGTTGGGTGGCGGGATGACGATCGTATAGGGTTCCCGTTCATCGGGTTCGGAATGGAAAAGGCGGTGCTCCATCCAGTAGTCGTACCATTTGGATTCGATCTCCTGCGGGGAGTATTTGTCGGCGATTTGCATGATATTGTATGCGGTATTTATAATAATTTGTACAGGATTTGCAAAGTTATGAACATTCTGCTAATATGAAATAAAATTAGGAGGAAAATCGTTATCTTTGCAAAATCTGTAATTTTTTAAAAAAAGTAGATGTTTTTCGTACTCAAAACTTTCCCGGTCAAGGAAAGGAGGAGCGAGGGGAAAGCGGTCGGGGTCGGGAGTTTCCGAAGGGAGAATTTATCCGACGATACGGAAAACACTTCGATTTTTAGCCACATAATAAAAAGAATATGAGTAAGAAGGATAAAATAAAGAATATCGACATGGACGATCTGAAGGCACTGCCCGATGTCCTGGACGGACGCCATCACGTCATTCCCATCGTAACGGGCGGGGACGAGGTGTTGGAAGAGGTCAACGTGCCCGAAATATTGCCGATATTGACCTTGCGCAGTTCGGTGCTGTTTCCCGGAGCGATCACGCCGATTACGGTCGGCCGAGAGAAGAGCATCCGGCTGGTGCGCGAAGTGAACGAGCGCAACGGATTGCTGGGGGCCGTGCTGCAACGCGAAAGCGAAGTCGAAGATCCGGCGCCGGACGATATGTACAAGGTCGGCACTGCGGCTCGTATTATCAAGATTCTGGAGATGCCCAACGGCAACCTGACGGTGATTCTAAACGGACTGGAGAAAATCGAGGTGAAGGAGTATGTCTCCACGGAACCTTATTTCCAGGCCAGCGTGACGCCGTTGCGCGACTCTTCTCCCGATGTAAAGAGCCTGGAGTTCGAGGCTCTCGTGGATTCGATCCGCGACATTGCGCTGGGTATCATCGCTATTTCGCCGGACATGCCCAAGGAGGCGGCGTTCGCCATCAAGAATATCGACTCCAAGCGGGGAATCATCAACTTCATCTGTTCGAACCTCGAGCTTTCGGACGAAGACCGCCAGTCGCTGCTGGAGTCTCCCGGTCTGCTGGCCCGTGCCCGCAAGTTGTTGGAGATTCTGGTGCGCGAGCAGCAGCTCGTCGAGCTGAAGAACGAGATCCAGAGCCGTGTCAAGCAGGAGATCGACAAGCAGCAGCGCGATTACTACCTGCAGCAGCAGATGCGCACGATTCAGGACGAGCTGGGCGAAGGTGCCGACAGCGAGCTGGAGGGATTGCGCGAGAAGGCGTCCAAGAAGAACTGGCCCAAGGAGGTGGCCGAACTTTTCGAGAAGGAGATCACCAAGCTCGAACGGCTCAATCCCGCCGTGGCCGAATATTCGGTGCAAGTTACCTATCTGCAACTGATGCTCGAGCTGCCCTGGAACGATGTGACGCAGGATAATCTCGATCTGAAATGCGCACGCGAGCAGCTCGACCACGACCATTTCGGGCTGGACGAAGTGAAAGAGCGTCTGTTGGAGCATTTGGCCGTCATCAAGCTGAAAGGCGACTTGAAATCCCCGATCCTCTGTCTGTACGGCCCTCCGGGCGTAGGCAAGACCTCGCTGGGCAAGTCCGTGGCGGCGGCGCTGGGACGTAAGTTCGGCCGTATTTCGCTGGGCGGTCTGCACGACGAGGCCGAGATACGCGGTCACCGCCGCACCTACATCGGGGCGATGCCGGGCCGGATCATCCAGACCATCAAACGCTGCGGGTCGTCCAATCCGGTCATCATCCTCGACGAGGTGGACAAGGTGACCGTAAGCAATCACGGCGACCCGTCGAGCGCACTGCTCGAAGTGCTCGATCCTGAACAGAATACGACATTCCACGACAACTACCTCGATACGGAGTACGACCTTTCGAAAGTGCTTTTCATCGCCACGGCCAACAACATCGGCAACATCAATCCGGCGCTGCGCGACCGTATGGAGATGATTAACATTCCGGGCTACATTCTCGAAGAGAAGGTGCGGATCGGCCTCGACCACCTGCTGCCCAAGCAGATGACGGCGCACGGCATTCCCGAGGGGCAACTGGTGCTGACTCCCGAGGTCGTCGAGCAGGTCATTGCGGGCTATACCCGCGAGTCGGGTGTCCGTTCGCTGGACAAGCACTTGGCGAAGATCGCCCGCTACCGGGCCAAGCAGATCGCTTTCGAGGAGGCTTATACGCCGGAGCTTACGCAGGCCGATGTCGAGAAGATTCTCGGCATCCCGAAATTCCTGCGCGAAGAGTACGAGGTCGGGGATATGGTCGGCGTAGTCACCGGCCTGGCTTGGACCGAGGTCGGCGGCGATATCCTCTACATCGAGTCGGTGCTGACCCCCGGCAAGGGCAAAGTGAGCCTGACGGGTAACCTGGGTGAGGTGATGAAGGAGTCGGCGACGATCGCCCACGAGTGGGTGATGGCGCACCACAAGGAGTTGGGTATCGATCCCGAAATGTTCGAGAAGAACGACATCAACATCCACGTACCGGAGGGAGCCATTCCCAAGGACGGTCCTTCGGCGGGTATCACGATGGTCACCTCGATCGTTTCGACCTATACGGGGCGCAAGGTGCGCGAGCGTATCGCCATGACCGGAGAGACGACCCTGCGGGGACGTGTAATGCCGGTAGGCGGTATCAAGGAGAAGATCCTGGCGGCCAAGCGTGCCGGTATCAAGGAGCTGATCCTTTCGGAAGACAACCGCAAGGACATCTCGGAGATCAAGGCGGAGTACATCGACGGTCTGACGTTCCACTACGTGCGGACGAACGAGGATGTGTTGCGTTTGGCTCTCGAGGAGAAGAAATAATCCGTGTTAATTTGAAAAGCGGGACGCAATGTCCCGCTTTTTTCGTATTTTAGCGACTTGAAACAGATAGAGTCACGAGTTATGGAGTTTGTTGCGATCATTCCCGCCCGCTATGCATCGACCCGCTTCCCGGGCAAGCCGCTGGCGATGCTCGGGGGAAAGCCCGTCATCCGCCGGGTGTATGAACAGGTGACCGGCGTGCTGCCCGATGCGGTCGTGGCGACCGACGACGAACGGATCCTGCGTGCCGTCGAGGAGTTCGGCGGTCGTGCCGTGATGACTTCGTCCGAGCACCGCAGCGGCACCGACCGTTGCTGGGAGGCTTATGGAAAGCTCGGCCGGGAGTACGACGCCGTAATCAACGTGCAGGGCGACGAGCCTTTTATCCGTCCGGAACAGCTTCGGGCGATCATGCGCTGCTTCGACGTGCCGGGTACGGACATCGCTACCCTGGTGCGTCCCTTCGCCGAGTCAGACGGACTGGCGGCGCTCGAAAATCCCAATTCGCCGAAAGTGGTGCTCGACGGCGAGTCGCGGGCGATCTACTTTTCGCGCTCGGTGATTCCCTACCTGCGGGGTGTGGAGCGGTCGGAGTGGCTGGCGAAACATACTTTCTATAAACATATCGGTATGTATGCCTTTCGTACGAAGGTGCTCGCCGAGGTGACGGCCTTGCCGCCATCTTCGCTGGAGAAGGCCGAGTCGCTCGAACAGTTGCGCTGGCTGGAGAACGGCTACAGGATCGGCGTGGGTATCTCCGACGTGGAGACCATCGGCATCGACACGCCCGAAGATCTGGCGGCCGCCGAGGAATTTTTGAAACGAATGAAGCGATAGAATCATGGATAAAAAACCTCTCTTTATAGCCGGTCCCTGCGTGATCGAATCGGCGGAATTGCTCGATACGGTCGCTGCGACGCTGGCGGACATCAATCGTCGGCTGGGCGTCGAAATCATTTTCAAGGCTTCGTTCGACAAGGCCAACCGCACGTCGATTTCGTCGTTCCGGGGGCCGGGGTTGGAAAAGGGCCTTCGGATGCTCGCCGACGTTCGGTCGAAGTGGGGGCTGCGGCTGCTGACCGACATTCACGAATCCTGTCAGGCCGCTCCGGTCGGCGAAGTCGTCGATGTGATCCAGATTCCGGCATTCCTTTGCCGCCAGACCGATCTGTTGGTCGCTGCGGCCCGTACGGGACGTACGGTCAATATCAAGAAAGCGCAGTTCCTTTCGGGTGAAGATATGCGATACCCTTATGAAAAGGCGATGAAGGCCGGTGCCGGTGAGGTTTGGCTTACCGAACGTGGCAATATGTACGGCTACAACAACCTGGTGGTCGATTTCCGCAACATTCCCGACATGCTCGGTATCGCTTCGACGGTCGTCATGGACTGCACGCATTCCGTACAGCGCCCCGGTGCCGCCGGCGGCAAGACGGGCGGTAACCGCGAGTTCGTGCCTGCCATGGCCCGGGCAGCCCGGGCGTTCGGTGCCAACGGTTTCTTCTTCGAGGTGCATCCTGATCCCGATCATGCCTTGAGTGACGGCCCGAACATGCTTTATCTGAATGATTTGGAAAACGTAATAAAATCTTTGCTATAATATGACCGCAGACAAGCGGGCCGATATCCTCTCGCTGGCCCGAAAGACGATCCATACCGAAGCGCTGGCGCTCAAGCATCTCGAACAGACGCTGGGCGATGATTTCGTGTGCGCTGTCGAACTTATCCTGCACAGCCGGGGCAAGCTCGTGGTGACCGGAATGGGAAAATCGGGGCTGATCGGCCGCAAGATCGCCGCGACGCTGGCGAGCACCGGTACGCCGAGTTTCTTCCTGCATCCGGGCGAGGCTTTTCATGGCGATCTGGGAATGATCTCTCCGGAAGATACCGTGCTGGCGCTTTCTTATTCGGGCGAAACGGATGAAATTCTCAAGATCGTGCCGTTCATCCATACCAACGGCAACAAGCTGATTTCGATGACGGGCAATCCCGAATCGACGTTGGCCCGCAATTCGGACGTGCACCTCGACGTGGCCGTACGCCACGAGGCCTGCATCCTGCACCTGGCGCCTACCACTTCGACTACGGCACAGATCGCCATGGGCGACGCTATGGCCGTAGCGCTGATGAAGCTGCGCAATTTCACGAGCATCGACTTCGCGCGGCTGCACCCGGGCGGCAGCCTGGGCCGCCGTCTGCTGATGACTGTCGGCAATGTGATGCACAAGGAGGGTTTGCCCGTAGTGGCTCCGGACTGTTCGGCCAAGGATATGATCCACGCCGTCAGCAAAGGCGGTCTGGGTCTAATCGTCATTTGCGAGGGGGACAAAGTGCTGGGGATCGTCACCGACGGGGATATCCGCCGGGCGATGGAACGCCGCGAATCGGAGTTTTTCTCGATCCGGGCCATGGACATCGCCACGCTCAACCCCAAGACCATCGGGCCCGATGAGAAGCTGATCGCTGCGGAGAAGAAAATGACCCAGCATAAGATCAATTCGTTGCTGGTGACCGACGACGAAGGCAAACTTGTCGGTGTGATCCAGATTTACGACATAAAACTTTGAAAACTATGTTTCTGATTATCGTCGATTACAAGAAGCCGCTCGAAGAGGTGGAGCGCTACCTGGCGGAGCATTGGGCTTTTCTCGACCGTTATTTCGCTCAGGGCAAATTGCTTTGCACCGGGCCGCAGAATCCCCGTACGGGCGGTGTGATCGTTTCGAAAGCCGCGAATCGTGCGGAAGCCGAAGCCTTTACGCGGGAAGATCCGTTCTTCCGGCATGAGATCGCAGATTATACGATCGTCGAGTTCGAACCGACCAAGTATCTTCCCGGATTCGAGAAATTTCGGTAGTAAGCAAATAAACAGGAGCGCCCGCGACTAATCGCGGGCGCTCCTGTTTTCGGAAAACGGCTGTGGAAAGTGTTGTAAACCGTTTTGATCCGCCTCTTCGTAACGTTTTGGAAGAAAGGCGGTCGTTTGACTCTTCTCCTGTATCGGATAGGGGTTGTTTCGTGTATTTTTTTGCGGCTTTCCGGTTGAAGTTCCTGGTGTCGTTGAGTGGTTCGGATGCTTCTGGTCCGGGGTGCTCTATTATCCCCGTACGTAGTGCGGCATTTCGGCGGGAATCGGCATCGACAGTTCGATGATACCGCCTACGGTGCCGTCCTCGCGGCGCCAGGCTGTTTGGTAGATCATTTTGCGGATCCCTTTTTTCTCGATGGTGTAGGCATTCGTGTCGCCTTTTTCGAGGATGCGGGCGATGATCCCCTTCGAGCGCTCGTTGTGGCAGGGTATCATGCTTTTGCCGCGATAGTCTCCGTTGACGGAGATGGATTGCTTGTTCTGGTAAATTATCACGCCTTCGGTGTCGCATACCGTTACGGCGCAGTTCGTGTCGTCGGCCCAGTTGAAATTCATGGCATTATCTGTTTTTATGGTTTCTTCGGTTGTAAAAAGCGAGGCCGGGGCCGTATTTTATTGCGAGATCTTGACCAGTTGTTCGCGGTAGGCGGTCATGATTCGCGATTTGGAGATGTAGCCCAGGTAGTGTTTCTCCTTGTCCACGACGGGTAACACCCAGACGTGGTTTTCGTCGAAACGACGCAGTACGCTCTGGATCTGTTCATGTTGCAGGATCGTGTCGGGGGACAGGAGCATGTAGCGTGTGATCGGATTGCCGTACTTTTGCGGATTGAACAGGTCTTCCCGCACGTCGTTCAGCCGGACGATGCCCAGCAGGTGTTTTTCGTTGTCGAGAACCGGGAAATAGTCGTCGTGACGCTCCCGGGACATGATCTGCACGATGTCGCCCAAAGTCTGGGACGGGTGGATGTAAACTCCGTCGTCCTGGATCAGGTCGTCGAGCCTCAAAAAGACGAAGACCGATTCGTCCTTGTTGTGGGTGATCAACTCCCCGTTCTGGCGCAGTTGCTTGGTATAGATCGAGTCGGGATCGAGGTAGTAGTCGATGGCGAAGGCGATGCAGGCGGTGATCATCAGCGGGATGAAAAGGCCGTAACCGCTCGACAGTTCGGCGATCAGGAAGATCGAGGTCAGGGGAGCCTTCATCACGCCCGACATCACGCCCGCCATACCTACCAGGGTGAAAGAAACCAGCGACAGGTTCCATCCGAACAGGGTGTTGCAGACCAGCGCCGTGATAGCGCCCATGAATGCGCCGACGAACAGCGAAGGGGCGAACGTACCGCCGACGCCGCCCGCAGCGTTGGTCGAGGCCATGGCGATCACCTTGAAGAACATCGTGCCTACGATGAAGAGAATGACCACCCAGTCGATCTGGCTGAAACGGTAGAAGAGCGAGTTGTTGAATAGCTCGGTCGTGTTGCCGTGCATGAGCGACATGAAACCTTCGTAACCTTCGCCGTAGAGGGGCGGGAAAATGTAGATCAGGATGCCGAGTACGGCACCGCCGATCAGCCACTTCTTGTAGGGGTTGTCGATCTTTTTGAAGAAGGCCCCCACTCGGGCATTGACCGTGGTGAAGTAGTAGGACATCAGCCCGCAGAAGATACCCAGCAGGACGAAAAGCGGAATTTGGTTGAGCCGGAATGCGTCGTCGGGAGTCAGCGAAATGGCGATAATCGGGTCGAATCCCCTGATCGTGAGTGCGATGGCGGCGGCCGTGATCGAAGAGATCAGCAGCGGTACGACCGTGCGCGAGGTGAGATCGAGCATCAGAATTTCGAGCACGAAAACCACGCCCGTGATCGGGGCTTTGAAGATGGCTGCGAGGGCTGCCCCCGCGCCGCAGCAGAGCAGCAGGGTGGTGTTTTTGTAGTTCAGGTGGGCCAGGCGGCTGACGTTCGACCCGATGGCCGCACCCGTCAGGACGATCGGGGCCTCGGGACCGACCGAACCGCCGAATCCGATGGTGGTCGCACCGCCTACGACCGAAGTCCAGCAGTTGTGGGGGGCGATGTAGGAATTTTTGCGCGACATGGCGTACAGCACGCGTGTAACGCCTTCCGAAATGTTGTCTTTGACGACGTATTTGACGAAGAGCGAAGCCAGGATGATACCGATGACCGGGTAGAACAGGAAGAGGAAATGCGACTGTTCGACGGGAAACCAGTGGGTCAGTCCGGCTTTGATTCCGTAAAGCAGCAACTCGAACAGGCAGGTGCCCAGTCCGGCCAGAACACCCACGATAACGGCCAGCAGCGCCATGATCTGCGTACTGGTGAACCGTTTGGTGAGTTCCAGGAAACGGATGTAGATACGTTCGCCCCAATCCGCGATCGTCTGCGGTGTTATGCGTTTGAACATTTCGGGTACCTTGTCTGCTGGTTATGCGCGTTATCGCTGTTGCTGGTATTGGCGAGCCTGCTCGGCGATCAGCTCCTTGTCGTCGAAGTAGTCGATCCGCATGGCGTGGCGCACTTCGCCGAGCGTTTGCGCGGCTGTTGCCCGGGCATGCTCCGAACCTTTGCGCAGAATTTCATAGACCTCTTCGATGCGGCCTTCGTACTGCTTGCGGCGCTCGCGGATCGGCTCCAGCGTTTCGTTCAGCACGGCGATCAGGAACTTCTTGACCTTCACGTCGCCCAGCCCGCCCCGGCGGTAGTGCGCCTTCAACTCGTCGAGCGAGGCGTAATCGGGCAGGTATCGCTGAAAATGTTCCGGGCGACTGAAGGCGTCCAGGTAGGTGAAGACGGTGTTGCCCTCGACCTTGCCCGGGTCCTCCACCCGCAGGTGGTCGGGATCGGTATACATACCCATCACCTTCTTCTTCACTTCATCGGCCGAGTCGGAGAGGTAGATGCAGTTGCCCAGCGATTTCGACATCTTGGCCTTGCCGTCCGTACCGGGCAGACGCAGGCAGGCCGCGTTGTCGGGCAGCAGAATTCCCGGCATGACGAGTGTTTCTCCATATACGGAGTTGAATTTATGGACGATTTCGCGCGTCTGTTCGATCATCGGTTCCTGATCCTCGCCGACCGGTACGGTCGTGGCCTTGAAAGCGGTGATATCCGAGGCCTGGCTGATCGGGTAGGTGAAGAATCCTACCGGAATACCCTGGCGCTGCGATCCCTCTTCTTCGTTGCCTTCGGCGAAGCCGCGCAACTGGATTTCGGCCTTCACCGTCGGATTGCGCTGCAGACGGGCTACGGTCACCAGGTTCATGTAGTAGAAAGCCAGCTCGCAGAGTTCCGGCACCTGCGACTGGATGAAGAGCGTCGATTGCGCGGGATCCAGTCCGCAAGAGAGATAGTCGAGGGCGACCTCGAGGATGTTCTGCCGCACTTTTTCCGGGTTGTCCGCATTATCGGTCAGCGCCTGGGCGTCGGCGATCATGATGAATATTTTCTCGAATTCGCCCGAATTCTGCAACTCCACGCGGCGGCGCAGCGAACCTACGTAATGTCCCAGGTGGAGTTTGCCGGTCGGACGATCTCCGGTGAGTATGATTTTTCCCATCAGTTAAAAAGTTTCTAATAATAAATAGTCTGCAAATGTACGAAAAACTAAACCGATGGTCGAATAATAATTGCGAAGTATCGGTTTTTTTTATATTTTCGTGCGTGCAAATAAGATAAACTATGACTATCATCCAACTCGAATACCTGCTGGCGGTAGCCAATTGCGGCAGTTTCTCTCTGGCAGCGGAACACTGTTTCGTGACCCAGCCGTCGTTGAGCATGCAGATCAAGTCTTTGGAGGAAGAATTGGGCGTGGTGCTGCTCGATCGCAGCAAGAAACCGGTCATTCCGACCGAGGCGGGCGAGGTGGTGCTTGCCGAAATCCGGGAAACCCTCCGGGCTTACGATCATATCCGCGAAGCGGTCGCGGAACTCAAAGGCGAAACTTCCGGTCGGTTGCGGCTCGGCGTCATTCCGACCATCGCACCTTACCTGTTGCATAAGTTTATTCCCGATTTCGTGCGGGACTATCCCAAAGTCGAACTGGAGATTGCGGAGATGGTGACCGCCGACATCGTCGATGCGCTGCGCCGCGACCGGATCGATGCGGCATTGGTCGCCGGCGGAACCTGCGGCGAGGGGATTCAGGAACACGAGTTGTTCGACGACAGGTTCCATCTTTACGTGTCCCGGGAGAATCCGCTTTTTGAACGCACGAACGTCCGTATCGAGGATATCGACCTCAAGGAGCTGGTGCTGTTAAGTCCGGGGCATTGTATGCGTGACCAGATCATCGAGCTGTGCCAGGCCAAACGGGAGGTCCCCTCGCACTATACGTTCGAATCCGGTTCGCTCGATACGTTGATGCGGATCGTCGATTACACGCACTGTGTGACGATTATCCCCGAAATGGCCGTGGAATACATTCCTGCGGAGCATCGTTGTCAGGTCAAAACGCTGGCCAAGGGGGCTACTTCGCGCAAGATCGCCGTGGCCGTGCGCCGGACCTATGTCAAAAGTTCGATCATCAAAGCCTTGATCGATACTATTTTGTCGAAAGTTTCCCGCCAATAGGGATTCGGGACGGATATTTGCAGAGCAAATTTTCGGATATTCTCTTGTATCTTTGCGGGAAGCGGGATGCGTTCGGCATAAAAAAACAAACGGGTTTGTTTTGTTCTGCCCTCATTTTCGCTACCTTTGCAAAGTTGTATTGACCGGTAAATTCAAACTATGGAAAAATTGACAGGCACGATAATTCGTGCAATCCAGGATAAGAAGGGTAAAAATATCGTATCGTTGGATCTTTCGAAAATCGACGGGGCGATCTGCTCCTGCTTCATCGTTTGCAACGCCGACTCCACCACGCAGGTCGCTGCGATCGCGGCGGGTATCGAGGAGCAGGTATTGGAAACCCTCGGCGAGAAGGTCTGGCGCGTGGAAGGACAGCAAAATGCGCTGTGGATCGCTATGGACTACGTGGATGTGGTGGTGCATATTTTTCAGACAGAATTGCGTGAATTTTACAAATTGGAGGAGCTGTGGGCCGATGCCCCGGCGACCCGTTATGAGTATGACGAATAATATTTTATGGCACAACAGAAAATAAACAACAAAATGAATATGCCGCGTCCTTCGTGGATGTGGATATACGGCGTCATCATTATTTTTATTGTCGGCTACTGGATGTTCGGACCCGGCAACGGAGTCCCGGTCAAGAGCGACTGGAATACCGTGGCGCAGATGATCGAGCAGGGCGACGTCGAAAAAATCCAGGTCGTCAATCGTGACCTGGCGGAAATCTACCTTAAGAAGGATGCTGCGGACCGGTACCGTAAGGATGCTGCGGACCCGCGTTTCCGTAATATGCCCGAAACGGGGGCTCAGCTTACTTTCAATATCGGGTCGGTGGATACGTTCCGTCAGGATTTGGATAAGGTGACGGCCGAGTCGGGTAATAAGGTGGTGCTGGTGTACGAGAACCGGGAGAATTCCTGGACATCGATTCTGCTTCAGATGCTTCCCTGGATCATTATTATCGGCGGCTGGTTCTTCCTGATGAGCCGCATGTCGCGGGGTGCCGGAGGCGGTGCTGGCGGTATTATGAACGTGGGGAAGGCCCGGGCGCAGGTGTTCGACAAGGAGAACTCGAAAAAGGTGACTTTCAAGGACGTTGCCGGACTTGCAGAGGCCAAGCAGGAAGTAGAGGAAATCGTAGAATTCCTGAAACAACCCCAGAAGTATACAGATCTGGGTGGTAAGATACCCAAGGGTGCATTGCTCGTAGGCCCTCCGGGAACGGGTAAGACAACATTGCTGAAAGATATTATCGCCGAGTACGTGGTACGGCGTGCCCGGTTATTAGCGGATTTGAATCAGCCGGATGATGCCTTTACAGAGACTCCGCTTTTAGTGAAGTCTTTGGAGGCAGGTAAAAGTCAGAAGACATTTGGTTTGCAGACGGGACGGGGATTGGCCGATTATGGAATTCTTGTGACATCCTGTAATAATACGGCTGTAGAGAATATCACCTTCGAGTTACCCGAGACGAGTAAACTACCTACCGCTGAAGCCATGTCAAAAGCCGGGCACTCTCTAGTCTTTAGTGAGGGTAAAGATTTATTTTTCGGAGATTTGGCTTCCAATATGCTCAATGGAAATACCGATCCGGGAAAACATACGAAACAGGCCTGGGGATTGATATCCGCCCGTTTAGGAAAAGGGGATAATATCCGTTCTTTCAGCGAAATGGTATTAAGGCCGTTTGTTTCCAAGATGAGTCCTAAAAGAGACAATGAGAAGGTTATGCGGGAGTTTAAGAACCGTTTCCCTTCTTTCGATATCGCTCAACAAGAGTTCTTGAAGCAATATCGAATAGTGGAGCGATTGCGGCGGTCGGTCTCTTGTAACGAAGAGGTATTTAGGATGGCGGACGAGAAGATGCAGTCCTCGAATCCTTTGAAGAACGCTGAATTCGACAAAGCAAGGGAAGATCTATTTTATCAAGCTTTGGTCCTGCATGGCTCTTTTGTGATCAATTCCTACAAATGGCGTTGCAACCTTTATTCGCTGTTGGCCTTTTGGGATAATAAATATATGCCGGAGGAGAAAGAATTGATATTCTCACATGTGTTGAATAGCTTGTTTTTCTTGGTGCCTGTGGTATCTACCACATTCGCTTCCGTACAGAAGATGCTGGAGTACATGGGTAGGGAGCAATTGGGATTGTTGATCGTGGACGAGGCCGGGCAAGCCGCTCCCCAATGTGCTTTGTGGCGGGCAAAGAAAGCGATCATCGTGGGAGACCCGAAACAAGTGGAACCGGTAGTCACCACCGATGAGACGTTGATGACTCTCTATCAAAAGAAATGTGGTATCGTATCCTTGTCTTCTTACCTCTCGAAATCCCATTCCGTGCAAGGTTTCGCCGATTTGATAAACCGTTATGGGTCTTGGATTGGAGAGACGTGGGTAGGCTGTCCGTTGGTCGTGCACCGTCGTTGTATCAATCCTATGCCCTTTCTTCATTTCTTTCATAATGGCAGATGCAATCTGTTTCGCATAGGGTTCATCCGAATTCTCAATGAACATACCAATCAGTTCATCTTCTGACACCTGTGTCAGTCTCTCGGCTG
>ENA-OPCO01001331-OPCO01001331.1-human-gut-metagenome-genome-assembly--contig:-NODE-1331-length-15837-cov-2.964833_pt1 | contig 15837 bp, 14 predicted proteins | sample MGYA00241562_ERZ501475 | MGnify/ENA primary metagenome ERZ501475 (study PRJEB25962, sample SAMEA2042627) | human gut metagenome | biome: human gut; feature: human-associated habitat; material: faeces... | reverse complement strand
CACATTTCAAACGCCTGCTTAATGCTGTCATAATGTAAGAAGATCCCCTGCTCTGCAAACTCCCTGATCTGGTCTGGCGTTGCAAACATGTAGCCATCTGTTTCCTCTGTCTGAAGATGCAGGTCTTTGTCGTCAATATCCATGACAAAACGGTAAACGTCCACAAAATAATTGTCACCCTCACCCGGATTTTCTCTCTTATAGGTAAATAAATAGCCGCCCTCGGCATTTCCGGCATCCAGTCCTGTCTCCTCTTTCACTTCGCGAAGGACTGCCTCGTAAGACTCCTCGCCAGCCTGTGCTGCGCCGCCGGATACTTCCCACCAGCCCGGTGCCCATGCCTTTGTCATGACGCGCTTTGTGATAAGAAACGTTTGATCCGGTCTTGCCACAACACCAAGCACTGTCAGATGATATTCGCCATCCTTTAAACACCAGTCGTTGCGCTTCATTGTGCGTCCTGTCGGCTTTTTATCTGCATCATAAATATCCCATAATTCCATTATTTTCTCTCCTGTTTATACATGCTATTTATCCCATCTTATCATTTCACTATAGGCAATGCAAACCTCATTTTCATCATTCCGGTTGACATTATTTAATCTTTTATACCAATTTTTGCTTACTTTTTATCATTTACTAATTTGTTTATAATTGCTATAATACACGTTAGCCGTGATTTTAACCAAAATCAGCTATCAAAATTTATTACTTTTTACCATAAAAATTCGAGGTTTTACAGATGAGTGAAACAAAAAAAATAACCAACGAGCGTCCTGTATACGCTTTTAACCGAAAAATTTTCTGTGAGGGAATGCGTGACGGTATCCCGATTGCTTTAGGCTATCTGGCGGTATCGTTTTCGCTTGGAATTGCCGCAAGAAATGCCGGTTTAACCGCCTTTCAGGGATTTCTTGCAAGTTTTCTGAACAATGCTTCTGCCGGTGAGTACGCCGCATTTACGCTGATCGCTGCAAATGCAACCTATCTGGAAGTCGCAATTATCACACTGATCTCCAATGCTCGCTATCTGCTGATGAGCTGTGCGCTGGCCCAGCGGTTCGCCCCTGGTACGCCGTTTTTCCACCGGCTTATCATCGGTTATGACGTCACTGACGAGCTGTTCGGCATCACCATCGCCCGGCCGGGTTATCTGAACCCCTTCTACACCTACGGCGCTATCGCGCTGGCCGCGCCGGCGTGGGCTTCGGGTACGGCGCTGGGCATCATCGCGGGCAATCTGCTGCCCCTGCGGGCCGTCAGCGCACTGAGCGTGGCGCTCTACGGCATGTTCCTCGCCATCATCATTCCTCCGGCCCGGAAAGATAAGATCGTGGCCGCGCTGGTGGCCATCAGCTTTGCGCTGAGCTTTGCCTGCACCTATCTGCCGGGCATTTCCGCCCTGTCGGACGGCACCCGCACCATCATCCTGACAGTGGCCATTTCCTGCGCAGGTGCGCTGTTATTCCCCGTTAAAACCCAGAGTGAGGAGGCTGAACAATGATTCGCAGCAACTGGCTTTACATCGCAGTGATGTTCGCCGTATCCTACACCATCCGCATCCTGCCGCTGACCCTCATCCGGAAGCCCATCAAAAACCAGTTCATTCAGTCGTTCTTGTACTACGTCCCTTACGTCACTCTGGCGGTCATGACCTTCCCGGCCATCGTCAACGCCACCCAGAGTCCGGCAGCTGGTGCGGTGGCGCTGGTGGTAGGCATTGCGGCGGCATGGTTCGGAGCCAGCCTGTTCCAGGTGTCGGTGGCCTGCTGCGCCGTTGTCTTCGTGCTGGAACTGTTCCTTGTTCACTGAGGTGACTGCCCTATGAAACGAGTCCTTGTAACCGGCGCAGGCGGCTTTGTGGGCGCGCGCATCCTCGATATGTGGCGGGGGCAGTTTGCGCTCTGTGCCTTCCCGTCCGACACCCTACGCACTGCCGACGAAAACGCGGTGCTGCGCTTCATTTTGAAGGAGCACCCGGACGTCATCGTCCACACGGCGGCTCTCTCCAACACCCAGTACTGCCAGCAGGAGCCGGAGGACTCCTTCCGCGCCAACGTCCTGCTGCCCGAGTGGGTGGCGAAGGGAGCGGAGGAGGTGGGCGCAAAGCTGCTCTCCTGCAGCTCTGACCAGGTGTATGCAGGCGTGACGCAGCGGGGGGCGCTGGCGGAGACGCTGCCCCTCTCCCCTTCTAACGTCTACGGACAGCACAAGCTCGAGGCCGAGGCCCGGGTGCTGGCCCACTGCCCGGATGCTGTGGCGCTCCGTCTGCCCTGGATGTACGACCTCCCGGGCTATCATCTGCCCATCCGGGGCAACCTGCCGCTGAACATCCTGAGAGCGGCAAAGACCGGTGAAGTGCTGCGCTTTTCGCGCAATGACTACCGGGGCGTGGGCTATGTGCGGGAGGTCATCGAGAACCTCGTCCCTGCGATGGAGCTGCCCGGCGGCGTCTACAACTTCGGCAGCGAGTGCGACGGAGATATGGTCGAGACTGCGCGATGCTTCGCCAATTTACTGCAAGTAGATGTAAAGATTGAGGAATCCGATCTCACCCGCAACCTCGCGATGGATACCGGGAAGCTCCGGGCTCAAGGCATCGAGTTCTCCTCAACGTGGGGCGCACTTCGGGTGTGTCTCGGAGATTACCGACTTGGATATTTGATGTAAAAAAGGGAAGGGACTGCCCAAGGCAACCTCTTCCCTTTTTATTATTTCCACAGATTTGCCGCGATCAGCTCCAGCACACTTCCCGCGATGCAGCGCGCCTTATCGGAGATGAGGAAGCAGTTTTCCAACTCCTCCCGGCGGGGGTCCACGTCAGCCACCTTGAAGCCGGGCGTGACGGGGTAGCCATCCCGCAGCAGACCGCGCAGGATGCCCGCGATGCGGGTCGTCACCGGAGTGCGGATGCCGTCCGGCGTTTCGATTTCTGCGATCGTTTCACCCGCCGACACAATATCCCCGATGGCACACACATTCCGGAAGACACCAGCCTTTTCTGCGTGGATGACACGCTCAGCACCATAGCCGCCGATGACTCCGGGGACGCCCGTGTTGGGGATGGCCGCACCCTCCCGGATGATACGGCCCAGACGGTGGCCGCGCTTGGTCTCCACCACGAAATCGACATCCACACCGGCGGTAAAACCCGGGCCGAGCGCGATGGTCAGCGGAGCCATATCCCGCATCGTTCCGAGATTTTTCTTTGCAAGGATGGCATCAACGAGCGCGGCAGGCCGCACCTGCGGGATGAGCTCTCCCTTCGGGTCCACCATCACCGGCACGTCGCCGCGATGCCAGACCACAACGGCCTCATCCAGCGTTTTTACAAGAACAGCGCGCATTCCTTCCACGACAGCCCCGCCCTCATACACGGCCTCACTCACCGAGACCTGGCGGCGGATGGCGGCAGGATGCTCTGCCTCGAGCACGAGCACTTTCAATCCCGCCGACCACAGCCGATGGATGGTGCCGGTGGCGAGGTCGCCGCCGCCGCGCACCAGGATGACGTCATCACGCTTCATTATTTTCTTCCTCCTTGAGCAGCTGCAGGAACACGTTCATCGAGCCGCCGCAGGCAGCCAGCGCCGCATCGTCCTCTTTTGCGCTGGCCGAATACTCTGCCAGCTGGCAGGGTGCAGCCTCGCCTGCCTGCATTTTTGATGCAAGCTGCTGCACACGGTATTCCATAATGCCGCCGCCCACACTGCCCACGGATCTGCCGTCCGGCAGCACCAACATCTTTGCTCCCACCTCCCGGGGGGTCGAACCGTGGCGGGAAACGATGGTCACAAGGACAGGAGCTTTCCCCTGTCCCGTGCAGGCATCCAGCGCATTCAGCAGCTCGGGCGGGAAGCCTTCCGTCTGCTGACGGCCATTTTTCACTTCAACGATCTCCGCGAGGATGGATAGTGCGATTTCCTGCGCTGTCTGCGCCTTGATGGCGAGGCCGATGGGAGCGTGGAGTTCTTCGGCCTTTTCCGGGGCAGTTCCGGCCTCGATGAGCTGGCGGCGGACAAGGGCCGACCGACTTCGACTGCCCAGCATACCAACGTAGGCAAGTCGTTTCTTGTATATTTCGGTAAGGCATTCCACGTCGAAGGAGTGGGCACGGGTAGCGACAACAAAGTAGGTCTCCGCACTGCCCTCCACCTGCGTGAGATTTTCGGCATAAGGACCGCAGAGGACCTTTTCGGCCCCGGCGCGGCGAAGGGCGTCAGCGTAATCTGGCCGCTCCTCGAGACCGGTGACGGGCAGGCCCAGCATCACGGCCAGCCGGACGACGGACTCGGCCACATGGCCTCCGCCGCAGATGACGAGCCGGGGCGCGCCTCCGAATTTCTCGACGAAGATCCGCTTATTTTCCAGAGTCAGGATGTCGCTTGCACCACATCCGGCCAGCGCCGGGAGATTCCGGCCCAGCAGCCCCTCCGGTCTTGCGGGCCAGACGGGTACGCCTTCACAAAGAAGAAGCCGCGCTCCGCTTTCCGGCCCTTCCAGTACGGAGGCCAGCGTATGCTGCCCCTGTGTGCTGCGCAAAGCGTCCAAAAACTCACGAATCGACATAGAATTTCTCCATTATGGTTTATTGCTCCACCGGTGTGGCAGTATCGTAGCCCGCATCGTTCAACTGCGACTGCCACACCCGCCAGTCCTCGGGCAGCATCCGCCAGCCGAGCCCGCAGCCTGCCGTGATCTCACTGGGCAGCGGGATGAGCCGCCCCGGGATACCCCGGGCGGCACACTCTTTCTCCCAGCCCATCGCACGGGCAGTAGAGGCAAACGAAAGAACGATATATTGTCTTTTTCTGCGCATATCAACCCTCCTCGGCCAGCTCACAGACCGCCTTGGCGGCTTTGAGCACCTCGGCCTCTGTGTTCTGGTGGGAGAAGCTGAATCGCACCATCCCCTGCTCCACGGTGCCGAGGGCTTTGTGGATGAGGGGCGCACAATGAGCGCCCGCCCGGACACAGATGCCGTAGTCCTCCCAGAGGATGTCGGCGGCACGGGCTGCGTCCGCATCCCCGAAGTTCAGGGAGACGATGGGCGCACGGTCTGTTTCGTCGAAACTGCCGTAAATTTTCACGTCGGGAGCATGGACGATTTTCTCATAAAACAGGCGTGTCAGGGCCATTTCTTTTTCATGCAGAACCTCGACGCCCTGCGAAAGTATCCACTCCACGCCTACCCCGAGGCCCGCGAGGCCGGGAACATTCAGCGTCCCCGCTTCCAGCGCTGTGGGCATCTGAGAGGGGTGTGTTTCATCGAAACTGTGGATACCGCTGCCGCCCACCACAAGGGGGGCCATGGTCAGCCCGGGGCGGACATACAGCCCGCCGGTCCCCTGCGGACCCAGCAGCGCCTTGTGTCCGGTGAAACAGAGAACATCCACCCCCAGCGCCTGCACGTCGATGGGCCGTGCGCCCACAGTCTGGGCTGCGTCCATAACAAGCGTAAGACCGTGCTTTTTCGCAAAAGTGGAGACGAACGCAAGGTCCGTAAGATTGCCTGTGACGTTGGAAGCATGCGTCACCACGACAAGACGGGTATTGGGGCGGAGAAATTTTTCGAACTGCTCATACCGCAGCCGCCCGGTGTCGTCCACCTCCACAAAACTCACTTCTGCCCCCTGCTCCCGCAGGCGATAGAGCGGCCGTAGCACTGAGTTGTGCTCGCAGACCGTTGTGATAACATGGTCGCCGGGGCGGACGAGGCCGCAGAGCACCGTGTTGAGCGCCTGGGTCACGTTGGCCGTGAAAGCAATGCAGTCCGGACCTTCTGCATAGAGAAGTGTTGCAAGTGTCTCACGGGCATGGTAGACGATACGGGCCGCGTGAAGGGTCGGCTCATGCGCCCCGCGGCCCGGGTTGCCCGCATGTTCCAGTGCATCCAGCATAGCCTGGCCCACGCAGGGCGGCTTTTGCAGGGTGGTAGCGGCGTTGTCGAGGTAGATCACGGCTTGACCACGTTCCCGGCGTTCAGCATCTTCTCGGCGATAACGTACATATTCGTCACGCCGCCCACGGCCAGCTTCTCGGTCAGGCCGTAGAAGTTCAGGCAGGTGCCGCAGGTGAGGATCTCAACGCCCTCAGCCTCCAGCGCCTTGAGGTCGTCCAGCATGGGCGAACCCTCGCAGGTGAGGTGCGCACCGCCGTTATAGAGGAGGATGGTCTTGGGCAGCTTGTCCTGCTGGGTCAGCGAGAAGATAAAAGCCTTCAGCAGGGTCTTGCCCAGCTCCTCAGCACCCTCGCCCATCTTGTCGGACGCGAGGACCACCACCGTATCGGTGCGGGCGTCAGGGGCGCAGGCCGGTGCTTCCTCTTCTTCTGCCGCAGGCTCACCCACGGTGAACAGGACGCGGTATTCCCGCTCGGCCAGCTTTTCGGCGGCAGACCGGTAGCCTTTCTGCTGGGCCATTTTGGTGAGGTTCTGGACGGCGATCTCGTTGTCCACGAGCACTTCGACTTCGCCTGCGCCATTTAGTTCAGCAATCGCTTTCTTTGCCTTCACTACAGGCAGCGGGCAGGCGTCCCCTCTGGCATCAACTTTCCGCATAGTTTTCCCTCTCTATCGTATGTTTTATTCAGGATAGGACACAACTATTTCGGTGTCCTGCTTCTCTGTGATTTCTCCCACGATTTGTGCGGGGATGCCGGCTTTTTGCAGCTCGTCCCGGAGGTGTTCAGCCTCTTCCGGAGCCACGGCAAGCAGCAGTCCGCCCGAGGTCTGGGGGTCGAACAAAATTTCCTGCATGGCAAACGGCACATTTTCGAACCGGACGAAAGGCCCGGTGTGGTTTCGGTTGCGCTGACCGGCGGCGGTATAAAGGCAGTCGTCAGCGGCCTGCCACGCACCCGGAAGGACCGGCACAGCGCTGCCGTCGATACGGCAGGACAGCCGCCCGCCCATCATCTCATGGAGGTGGCCGAGGAAGCTGAACCCGGTCACATCCGTGGCCGCGTGAACATCATAGCTTCGACTTATCTCGGCGGCAGACCTGTTCAGGGTCGTCATGGAGGCCACGGCGGCGTCCATGGCGCCGGGGGCAGCTTCGCCCACGCGGTTGGCCGTGCAGATGAGGCCCACACCCAGCGCCTTGGTGAGGATGAGCTTGTCGCCGGGCTTTCCCGTATCATTGGCAGTGAGGCGGCGGGGGTCCACGAGACCGGTGACCGACAGGCCGTACTTCACACCGGTGTCGGCGATGGAGTGGCCTCCCGCGAGGATGCCCCCCGCCTCGGCCACTTTTTCTGCGCCGCCGCGCAAGATCTCACCGAGGATGTTCAGATCCATGCTCTCAGGGAAGCAGACAAGATTTAGTGCAGTCTTCACCTCGCCGCCCATGGCGTAAACGTCGCTGAGAGCGTTTGCCGCCGCGATCTGGCCGAAGGTGTAGGGGTCATCCACCATCGGCGGGAAGAAGTCCACCGTCTGCACCAGCGCGATGTCGTCGGTGATGCGGTAGACAGCCGCATCGTCCCGGCTGTCGTAGCCCACGAGAAGGTCGGGGTCTTTCTCACCCCGGGGCAGCTTTTCCAGAATATGGCTCAGCACTCCCGCGCCGAGCTTGGCGGTACAGCCGCCGCCCGTGCAGAAGACGATTTTGTCCTCTTTTGCCATCAGGCTCTCTCCCCTTCCTCGAAGTGTGTCAAATATCCTGTTACATCGTAATTTTCTTTCAAGATGGCAAGTGTCTGTTCCCCTGCTGTACGGCGGGCCTCGTCGTCGGCCTGATTGAGGACGGCGTAGAATTTCCGCGTGCCTACGTACTTTCTTCCGCCTGCTTCACTTGCCAGCAGTTTTGCCAGCAGAGCGGGCGTCAGGGGCGTCTCGGGCGGCACGGCCAGCAAGGTGCAGGCCGCTTCGAGGCGGAAGCAGACGTCTTGCAGTGGTTTCCCCACTGCCGACAGCCCGGCTGCCACCATCACGATGTCGCTTGACCGCAGGAGCACCGGCTCATGAGCGGCCGGGGCCTTGCAGGGATGGTGCTTCGCGCCGTCAGCCTCGAGCAAAACAGTGTCGGCCTCGGCCATCCAGTCGTCCAGATAGGGCGGCATGGTCAGCTTCCCGCCTTCGGCAGGCACCCCCGCCACGGCGTAGGTGCCTGCCTGCCAGAGGGCGTCCCGCGCCGCCTCATCGGGGGCGTAGTTCGCGTCCGGACGCTGGATATGGGTCGTGGTGGAGACGAGCACCCGCTGTCCCTGCGCCGAATAATGGCGGGCCAGCGCATAGAGCAATGTTGTCTTCCCTCCGCCGCCCACCAGAGAAATAACGTGTCCCGTTTCTCCGAGGAATGGCAGAGCCTCGAGGCCAGTCATCCGACCGCACCCTCTTTTTCGGCCACTGCCATTGCGATTTTTTCGGGCGTGATGGGCAGCTCGTAGAAACGGGTGCCGATGGCGTTGTAGATGGCGTCCGAGATGGCGGGAAGCGGCGTGTTGATGACCACTTCGCCGATGGATTTCGCACCAAACGGGCCGTTGGGCTCATAGCTGTTCTCGAACTCGACCCGAACCTTGCCCACGTCCACACGGGTGGGGATCTTATACTGCATGAGCGAATTCTCCATGGGCCAGCCGCGCTGGTCGTAGGTGACGTTCTCGGTGAGGGTCATGCCGATGCCCTGTAAAATGCCGCCCTCGGCCTGCACCCGGGTGAGGTTCGGGTTGATGGGGGTGCCGCAGTCCACGCAGGCGTCAAATTCCAGCAGTTTCACTTCGCCGGTCTCGGTGTCCACCTCCACCTCGGCCGCGCCCACCATGTAGGGCGGAGGCGACAGAGGCGACATGTGGGTCTCGGTGACTTCCAGCGGGATGTCGTGGCCGAACATGGAAGCCGTGGCAATATCACCCAGCGAGACAGATTTAGACGGGTCAGCCGAGGTAAATACCGTTTTACCGTCAAATTCCACGTCATTTTCGCTGCAATCCAGCAGCTGTGCACCCAGCTTGCAGATCTGGCTCCGCAGCTTCAGCGCGCACTTCTCGACGGCTTTGCCGGTGATGTAGGTGGTGCTGGACGCGTAGGAGCCGGAGTCGTAGGGCGAGGTGTCAGTGTCCGCACCGAAGACCGTGATATTGTCGAGGTCACATTCCATCACCTCGGCAGCAATTTGGGCCAGCGTGGTGTCGCAGCCGGTACCCATATCAGCGGCACCGATGAGCAGGGTGTAGAAGCCCTCGTCGTTGACTTTCAGGGTCGCGCTGCCCACGTCCATGCCCGAGATGCCGGAGCCCTGCATCGCCATGCCCATGCCGACGGCACGGACCTTCCCGTTGCCCATGTCGCGGCGGGGGTACTTTTCGTCCCAGTTTATCATCTCGTGGACCTTTGCAAGGCACCGGTCGAGGGTGCAGCTGGTGTTCACCGCGCCGTAGTAGGCGGGCATGACGTCACCCTCGTGGACGATGTTCATTTCCCTGATCTTGAAGGGGTCCATATGGAGCTTCGCGGCCAGCTCGTTGACGGCGGATTCCACCGCGAACAGGCCCTGGGTCGCGCCGTAGCCGCGGTATGCGCCCGCCGACATATGGTTGGTATAGACCACATCATAGGTAAAGCGGAAAGCCTCAGCGTTGCTATAGAGCGGGATGGATTTATGTCCCGAAAGGCCCACCGTCGTGGGGCCGTGCTCGCCATAAGCGCCGGTGTTGGAGAGGGTGTAGAGGTCGAGGCCTCGGATGCGGCCATCCTTGTTTGCGCCGAGGCGAAGATGGATCTCCATCTCATGGCGGGGCGTGGAGGCGATCTGGCTCTCCTCCCGGGTGAAGATGAGCTTCGAGGGTTTCTTAGTCTTCCAGGTTACGAAGGCCGGGTAGACTTCGCAGACAGCCGTCTGCTTCGCGCCAAAGCCGCCGCCGATGCGGGGCTTCGTCACACGCACCATGGACTTCGGGATATGAAGCGCGTTTGCAATGATGCGGCGGGCGTGGAAGACGATTTGAGTCGAGCTCAGGACGTTCAGCCGGCCATAGAGGTCGATGCTGCAATAGGTGCGGAAGGTCTCCATCATGGCCTGCTGGCAGGCTTTGGTATGGTAGACATGGTCGATGACCACATCGCAGTCGGCCAGCACGGCGTCGATGTCGCCGCTGCCGCACTCGTCGTGGGCGCAGAGGTTGCGCTTGTTATCGCCCCCCACAGGGCAGAGGCTCTCCCAGTTGTCTTCCGGATGGACGAGGATGGGGTTATCCTTTGCGGTGTGGTAGTCGAGCACAGGTTCCATCGCCTCATACTCAACCTTTATCATTTTCAGCGCCTTATCGACGCATTTATCGTCTTTGCCTGCCACGATGGCCACCACGTCGCCCACAAAGCGTACGTGGCGGTCGATGAGAAGGCGGTCATAGGGGCTGGCCTCGGGGTAAGTCTGGCCGGCCTGGGTGTAGCGGCGGGCATCCTGCGGCACGTCCTCCCATGTGAAGATGGCCTCAATGCCCGGCACCTTCTTCGCCACAGCAGTATTGATGCTCTTCACGATGGCGTTGGCGTGGGGAGAGCGCAGGAGCTTCACGATGAGGCAGTCGGCGGGGACGAGGTCGTCCATATAGACGGGCTGACCCGTCACCAGCTGCATGGCATCCTTCTTGCGGAAGGGTTTGTTGACTGTGTTCATTCTGCCGCCTCCTTTTTCGCCTTTTTCCACGCGAGGAAGTTCTGGATGCCCCGCAGCTGACCCTCATAACCAGAGCAGCGGCAGAGATTGCCGGAAAGATACTCTTTTATTTCCTCGTCGGTGGGGTACTCCTTCTCCCGGAAGAGGGCGAGGGCGTTCATGATGAAGCCCGGGTTGCAGAAGCCGCACTGCTCTGCGCCCTGATCCGCGATGAAAGCCCCGAACTCGGCGGCTTCGTCCTGCAGACCCTCCAGCGTGGTCACTTTATGGCCATCCGCGCGGGCCGCGAGAACGGAGCAGGACAGCACCGGCTTGTCGTCGAGGAAGACCGTGCAGAGGCCGCAGTTGGACGTCTCACAGCCCCTCTTGACGCTCAGACAGCCGTGGCTGCGCACGAAGTCGATGAGCAGAGTGTCAGGGGCCACGTCGGCGGTAAGCTTTTTATCGTTCAATGTAAGTGTTATCTGCATGGTGTCCTCCTCAGCCTTCCAGACGACAGACGGCGCGTTTCGTCAGCACGCCGGCCAGATGGCGGCGGTATTCGGCGCCGCCGCGAAGATTGCTTTCGGTCTTGATGTCGGCCTTTACCTCGGCGGCAAAGCGGGCAGCAAATTCCTCGGCGGTCTCCCCCGCCTCAGGCGCTGCGGTGTAGAGCACAGCCTTGCCCGGACGCGCACCGATGGCGGCGCGGATGCTGCCGTCCGCCAATTTTGCGGCAGCGCAGGTCAGCACCGGGAAGTCCGTCTGGCTGTTGCGCACCGACTGGTAGACAAAGCGGGAGTGCTCCTTCGGCACGAGGACACGCACAAGGATGTCCCGGTCGTAGGGGCGCTGGGCATACTCAGCAAGCGGCACGACGCCGCCCTTATAAAGCTCTACGGAAGCGTTCAGCGCGAGGAACATGGTGAGTACGTCGGAGAAACCGAAGCGGCTGTAAATACTGCCGCCCACGGTGGCGAGGTTGCGCAGCTGGACGCCCACGATGTGGCGCACCGACTCCCGCACAGCACCGTCCGTATAGGCGGCGAGGCCGGGGTGCAGCTCGATCTGACGCAGCGTCACCATCGCTCCGATGGAAAAGCCCTCGTCCGTCTCCTCGATGGTGTCGAGGCCGAGGCCCGACAGGTCGATGGCCGTGCCGACATTGATATTCTCCATCTTGAGCCATATCATGCCGCCGAGGACACGGTTGGGGCGCTTCTGGTTGAGCTGCCAAGCCTCCTCGAGGCTTTCAGCCCGCTTGTATTCCCGAATGGTCATCATATGCAGTATCCTCTCTTTTTCCTGTGACCTTTTTCTTTTATTTTATCACAAAATCCGCTATAATACTACCGTCAGAAAGCATCAATTCGGCAATGAACAGCAACGGAAATTTCGGGAGGTCTGCGGGATGGAGTACACAGAAAACACAGCGGTGGGCTGCGTCATCATGGCGTCGGGGCGGGCGGTGCGGTTCGGCTCCAATAAGCTGCTGGCCGACTTCGCCGGCGCGCCCCTCATCGCCCAGGCGCTGGACGTAACAGAGACGCCCGCCCTCGCGGCCCGGGTGGTGGTGACCCGTTCACCGGAAGTGGCTGAACTCGCTTGTAAGGCGGGCGTGAAAACCATCCTTCACAGCCTGCCGGGCCGGAACGACACGGTGCGCCTCGGCCTCGAAACGCTGCTTTCGGAGCTGCCCGGCCTTGCGGGATGCATCTTCCTGCCCGGGGATCAGCCGCTCTTGCGGAAAGAAAGCCTCGAGGCGATGGTGCTCGATTTCTCAGCGCTGGACGAAAAAGAACGGGCCATCCTCCGGCTGGGCTTTCGTGCCGAGGACGGCACGGAGCGGCTGGGAAGTCCCGTTCTGTTCGGAAGCAGTTATTTCGGCGCTCTGTGTTCCCTGCCCGAGGGCAAGGGCGGCGGCGTGGTCATCCGCCAGCATCCGGAGTCTGTGCGGGCGGTATATGCGGCACGGCAGGAAGAGCTGGAAGATGCAGATACCGTAGAAGAGCTGGAGCGACTGCGAAAACTTTTGTAAATGCTTTACCACAAAAAAGCCGCCCCGGCAGCAGCTGCAAACTGCACGCCGGGGCGGCGTATTACAATGACTGGAGTACCCTTGCTCAGACTTCCGTGTTGAAGTAGCGCTTCAGCAGGCCCTCGAAGCCGCGGCCATGACGGGCCTCATCCTTTGCCATCTCGTGGACGGTGTCGTGGATAGCGTCGAGGTTCAGAGCCTTAGCCTTCTTGGCCAGGTCCATCTTGCCGGAGCAGGCACCGCACTCGGCCTCTGCACGCATCATCAGGTTCTTCTTGGTGCTGTCGGTGACGACCTCGCCCAGCAGCTCGGCGAAACGGGAAGCATGATCTGCCTCCTCGTAGGCATAGCGCTTGTAAGCCTCGGCGATCTCGGGGTAGCCCTCACGCTCAGCCACGCGAGCCATTGCCAGGTACATACCGACCTCGCTGCACTCGCCCTCGAAGTTGGCGCGCAGACCATCGACGATCTCCTGAGGAACGCCCTCAGCCTTGCCGATGCCCACAACGTGCTCGGTGACGTAGGTGTTGCCGGTCTTCTCGACGAATGCGGAAGCGGGAGCCTTGCAGACAGGGCACTGCTCGGGGATGGTGCCTTCAGCGATGTAACCACAGACGGTGCAAACGTACTTCTTCATAAGATTTATCCTCCATTTGGTTTGTTCTTTTTTAAGGGTCTGCTCTGGTACAGCAGACCTTGTTTGTGACTCTATTATAGCGAATAGTTCCTAGTTAGTCAAGACTGATTTTAAGAATTATTCTCATTTATTTTGAAGTCTCGCACATTACCCAAAGAACATTTCAAAAAGCTGTCACTTCTGCCGAAGAAGGGGCTTCCCTGTCGAGGTCAGACCTGCAGATTGCCGCTGGAAGGAGCGTCGGCACCATCGGCAGCGTCGAACTCGTAATCGTTGCCGGGGAGGATGGCGTTGAGCAGGATGCCCACGATAGCAGCGATAGCCAGACCGGACAGGTTGATGGACACACCGGCGACCACGAAGGTCAGGCCACCCACCGAGTTGAAGCCCAGAGCAGACACCAGAATGACAGCGGCGATGATGAGGTTGCGGGACTTGGTGAGGTCGACCTGGTTTTCCACGATGTTGCGCACACCGACCGCGGAGATCATACCGTAGAGGATGAAGCTGACGCCGCCGACGATGGCCGCGGGGATGGAGTTGACGAGCGCGTCGAACTTGGGGGAGAAGCTCAGGATGATGGCGTAGATGGCCGCGAGGCGGACAACGCGGGGGTCGTAGACCTTGGAGAGGGCGAGCACGCCGGTATTCTCACCGTAGGTGGTGTTGGCAGGGCCGCCGAACATGCCGGCAAAGGCGGTGGCAAGACCGTCACCGAGCAGTGTGCGGTGCAGGCCGGGATCTTCGATGAAGTTGCGGCCGGTGGTGGAGGAGATGGCGGAGATGTCGCCGATGTGCTCCATCATGGCGGCGATGGCGATGGGTGCCATGACGAGGATGGCGGAAACGTCGAACTTCGCGATGACGAACTTCTGAAGGCCGATGAGATTCGCCTTGTTGACGGCGGCGAAGTTGACGAGCGGCTGCATCACGCCCTCTGCATCGGGCAGCTGCGCGCCGCAGGCGCTGGCGATGACCGCGACGATGTAAGAGCCGACGACGCCGAGCAGGATGGGGATGATCTTGACCATGCCCTTGCCCCAGATGTTGGCGACCACGATGATGGCCATAGCGACGAGGGCGAGCCACCAGCAGGTGGAGGCGTTATTGATGGCGGAGCCGGAGAGGTTCAGGCCGATCATGATGATCATCGGGCCCGTGACGATGGGAGGGAAGTAACGCATGACCTTTTTCGCGCCGAGCACCTTGAAGAGGAGTGCGAGCACGAGGTAGAGGAGACCTGCGATCACGATGCCGCCGAGCGCGTAGGCGAGCTTCGTTTCGGGATCGAGACCTTCGTAGGCGGGCATCGTCGCGACCGTGGAGAAGCCGCCGAGGTAGGCGAACGAGGAGCCGAGGAACGCGGGGACCTTGAACTTGGTGCACACGTGGAACAGCAGCGTGCCGAGACCGGCGAACAGCAGCGTCGTCTGGATGGAGAGCGGCAGGCCGTAGCCCTGGACCAGAATGGGGACGAGCACCGTCGCGCCGAACATGGCGAACATGTGCTGCAGGCCCAGGATCAGCATTCTGGGGGTGCCCAGCTGTCGGGCGTCGTAGATGGCTTCGTGTCCGAGTTCTTTCTTCATGTGATTTTCCCTCTTTGCTTTCTTCTTATTTTTATTCTCATTTGAATAAACATGGTTGGGCCCCGTGCGGGCAAAAAATAAGACCGGTAAGAAAACTTACCGGTCAAAAGAAACAATATCAATAAAAACGGAAACAGCAATACCAACGGAAGAATTTTTCTTTTTCGGCGCGGTGCAGAGCATCATGGGTCGTTCCTCCTGTTCGTTTGTTGTCGTCTGACCAAGAATACCCGAAAGCAGGCAAGATTGCAAGCCGGAATTTTGACCAATTTACATGAAAGATATCCATCATTTTTGTGCAAAAATGCGGGCAGCAAAACGAAATTTTTCCTGCAAAGGACTTGCCAAGACTGTTTTGATGATGTAAAATACCCATACCTCCTATTGATAGCGCCTATAAATGGAGGACTTTTTAAAAAGAGAGTGTGTGTTGTATGGAAAAGAAAAAACTAAGCTTGCCGAAGCAGATCGGAATTGCGCTGCTGCTCGGTATTCTGGCCGGCTATGCCTTTTATATGCTGGGAATACCCGAGTTCACGACCAACTACTTAAAGCCCTTCGGTACCATCTTCGTCAACCTCCTCAAGTTCATCGTCGTCCCCGTCGTGCTGCTGTCGATGATCGACGGCATCATCTCCATGGGCGATATGAAGAAGGTCGGCTCCGTCGGCTGGAAGACGGTCGCCTACTTCCTTGTCACCACGGCCGCGGCCTGCGTCATCGGCCTGGTATTCGCCAACCTCTTCAACAATGCAGGCTGGTTCCCCACGCTCGCGCTGGAGGACGGCGCGGTCTGGGATAAGGCCACCAGCGCCAACTTCATGGATACCCTGGTCGCCATCTTCCCGAGCAACATGTGGAAATCCTTCACCGACGCAAACATGCTGCAGGTCATCGTGATCGCCCTGATGTTCGGCGGCGGCATCCTTGCCGCGGGCGAAAAGGGCAAGCGCACCGCCCTGCCCCACTCGCGCG
>ENA-OPCO01001328-OPCO01001328.1-human-gut-metagenome-genome-assembly--contig:-NODE-1328-length-15847-cov-2.695415_pt1 | contig 15847 bp, 10 predicted proteins | sample MGYA00241562_ERZ501475 | MGnify/ENA primary metagenome ERZ501475 (study PRJEB25962, sample SAMEA2042627) | human gut metagenome | biome: human gut; feature: human-associated habitat; material: faeces... | reverse complement strand
GGAATAGAATCAAGCTGTGATGAAACCTCTGTAGCCGTTGTAAAAAACGGCAGAGAGGTTTTGTCAAATGTAATAGATACACAAATAAAAATACATGAACAATTTGGAGGAGTTGTACCAGAAATTGCATCAAGAAATCATATAGAAGCAATTTCAAGAGTAGCAAAAACAGCATTAAAAGAAACAAATATGAACTTTGAAGATGTTGATGTAATTGCACCAACATATGGACCAGGTCTAGTAGGAGCATTATTAGTAGGAGTTTCATATGGAAGAGGTTTAGCATATGCATTAAACAAACCACTTGTAGGAGTAAACCACCTAGAAGGACATATATCAGCTAATTATATAACACATCCAGACTTAGAACCACCATTTTTATGTATGTTAACATCTGGAGGAAATACACAAATTGTATATGTAAAAGATTATTGTGATATGGAAGTATTAGGAAGAACAAGAGATGATGCAATTGGAGAAGCATTTGACAAAGTTGCAAGAGTAATTGGATTAACATATCCAGGAGGACCAAAGATTGATAAATTAGCTGAGCAAGGAAAAGCAACAATCAATTTTCCAAAAACGCATTTCGAAAATTTAGATTTCAGTTTTAGTGGAATAAAAACAGCAGTAATAAACTTACATCACAAAAATCCAGAAGTAAACAAATCAGATTTATGTATGAGCTTTGAAAAAGCAGTAACAGAAGTATTAACAGAAAATATAGAAAAAGCAATAAAACAAACAGGAATAAAAAAAGTAGTATTAGCAGGAGGAGTATCTGCAAATACACATATAAGAGAAGAATTCGAAAAATTAGGTCAAAAATTAAATGTACAAATATATAAACCAGATTTAAAACTATGTACAGACAATGCAGCAATGATAGGATCAGCAGGATATTATAGATATTTACATGGAGACATATCAGACAATACACTTAATGCAGTTCCAAATTTAAAAATAGGTGAATAATTACAGTTTCAAAAAGAAACTTTAGAAGGGAAAATAAAAGAATGTCAATATTCGTAATTGCCGATTTACATTTATCATTCAAAAATCCAAAACCAATGGATATATTTGGAGATAATTGGACAAAACACGAAGAAAAAATAAAAAAAGATTGGAATGAAAAAGTAAAAGAAGAAGATTTGGTAGTATTACCAGGAGATTTTTCATGGGCAACATATATTGAAGATACAATACCAGATTTTGAATATTTAAACAGTCTACCAGGAAAGAAAATTATGTTAAAAGGAAACCATGATTATTGGTGGACAACAGTTACAAGTATGAGAAAATTCCTAAAAGAAAATAAATTTCAAAATATAGACTTTTTATATAATAACAGTTTTGAATATGAAAACAAAATTTTATGTGGTACAAGAGGATGGAGTCTAGTAGATGAAGAAATAGACGAAAAATTAATAAATAGAGAATTAGGAAGACTAGAATTATCATTACAAGATGGAGCAAAAAAAGTAGGAGAGAACAAAGAAATAATAGTATTTATGCACTATCCACCAATTACAAAAAACAAAATTTTATCAGAAGAAGAAATGAAATTTATAGAATTAATGAAAAAATATAATGTAAAAAGATGTTATTATGGACATTTACATGGAAATTCAATATATGATGCAGTTGAAGGAAAAATACAAGGAATAGAATTAAAATTAGTAAGTGCAGACAGATTAGATTTTAAGTTAATAAAAATATAAGAATTAATTCACATCAAGAACACAAATAAGAAATAATTTGGCAACAAAATATGTATAAAATCATATCATGAAAACGGAAGTTAAGTTATATATCCAAAACAAATGAATATAACTAAAATGGAGGAATTTATGAGAGAAAATGATTTAATGATAATAGAAAGATGTATAGAAAACAAAAATGAAAAATTAGATGTGAAAGAAGAACCATTTGAAAAATTAATGTTTTTTTACAAGTCAGCATTAAAGCAATTAGAATTACAAATGAATATAATAAAAGATGAATTCAAATTAATATATAATTATGATTTGATAGACCATATAGACACAAGAATAAAAGAACCAAAAAGTATTGTAAAGAAAATGGAAAAGAAAAAATATGACAAAACATATTTAAATTTAATAGAAAAAATAAATGATATTGCAGGAATAAGAATTGTATGTACACTAAAAGATGACATATTTTTTATTAGAGATTTAGTAAAACAAATGCCAGACATACATGTATTAAAAGAAAAAGATTATGTAACAAATCCAAAAGAAAGTGGATATTCAAGTTATCACATGATTGTAGAAGTACCAGTAAAACTAACACAAAAAACAATATATGTAAAATGTGAAATTCAAATAAGAACATTAGCAATGGACTTTTGGGCAAGCTTTGAACATAAAGTAAAATATAAAACAAAAAATGATGTAAATCCTAAAATGTCAAAAGAACTAGTAAGTTGTGCAAAAATGATAAATAAATTTGATACCAAAATGATAAATTATAAATAAGCGAAATTAAATTTTCGCTTTTTTGATAGGAATTATTGACAAAAAAATTTTTTTAGTAGATAATATAGACGATTACGAAAAGAAAAATGAAAAGAAAATAACTTAGGAGGAAATAAATAATGTACATATTTAATAGGATTACAGTAAATCCACAACTACCAAAAAGAATAAATAGATTAAATGAAATAGCAAATAATCTATGGTGGGCATGGAATACTGAATTTTTAAGATTATTAAAAACAATGGACGGAGACTTGTGGGAAAAATGTGATAAAAATCCAGTTAAATTTTTAAAACATATATCACAAGAAAAATTAGAAGAAGCAGAAAACAATGCACAATTTGTAAAAGATTATGACAAAATAGTTGAGAATTTTGATTCATATATGGCAAGTAGAAATACATGGTTTGCACAAAAATATCCAGAAAACAAAAATGATTTAATTGCATATTTCTCAGCAGAATATGGATTAGATCAAACAATAGCAATATATTCAGGAGGATTAGGAATATTATCAGGAGATCATTTAAAATCAGCAAGTGACTTAGGTATTCCATTAGTAGCAGTTGGTTTAATGTACAAAAATGGATATTTCCATCAAAGAATAGACAAAGATGGAATACAACATCCAGAATATAAAGACTTAAATCTAGCAGATTTACCAATACATCCTGTTAAAGACAAAGATGGAAAAGATTTTATAACATATGTAAAATTCCCAGCAAGAAGAATATATTTAAAAGTATGGCAAATTAATGTAGGAAGAATAAAATTATATTTATTAGATTCAGACATAGATATAAATGCAGAAGAAGACAGAGGAACAACAGCAAAATTATATGGTGGAGACCAAGAAATGAGAATTCGTCAAGAAATCATACTTGGAATGGGAGGAGTTAACACATTAAAAAAATTAGGATTAACACCAACTGTATACCATATGAATGAAGGACATTCAGCATTCTTAAACTTAGAATTAATAAAAAATACAATAAGAGATAAACAAGTATCATTTGATATAGCAAGAGATATAGCATCATCAAAAACAGTATTTACAACACATACACCAGTTCCAGCAGGAAATGATATATTCCCAATAGAATTAGTAGAAAAATATTTTAAAGATTTCTGGCCACGTTTAGGATTAACAAGAGAAGAATTCCTAAAACTAGGAATGAAACCATGTGATAATCTTGAGCAAGGATTTAATATGGGAATACTAGCATTAAAAATAGCAGGAAAGAAAAATGGTGTAAGTAAATTACATGGTGAGGTATCAAGAGAACTATTCTCAGAAGTATGGCCACATATAGCACCAAATGAATCTCCTATAACATATGTAACAAACGGAATTCATACATGCACATGGCTAGCACCAAAATTAAAAGACTTATATAACAAATATTTAATACCATATTGGCAAGACAATATACATGAAGATGATGTATGGAAAAAAATAGACACAATTCCAGATGACAAATTATGGGAAGTTCATATGGAAAGAAAACAAAAATTAATTAATGTAATAAAACAAAATCTAATAAATAGATTAAGAAGAGAAGGTGTTAGTTATGATGCAATAGGAGAAGCATTGGCAAACTTACATCCAGACACATTAATGATAGGTTTTGCAAGAAGATTTGCAACATATAAGAGAGCAACTTTGATATTTAGAGATTTAGAAAGAATAACACAAATATTAAATAATACAGATAAACCAGTAGTATTAGTATTTGCAGGAAAAGCACATCCAGCAGATAGATATGGTGCTGATTTAATAAAACAAATACATGAAGTATCAATGATGCCACAATTCAAAGGAAAAATATTTATATTAGAAAATTATAGTATAGAAATCTCAAGATATTTAGTAAGTGGTGTAGATGTTTGGCTAAATAATCCAAGAAGACCAATGGAAGCATCAGGAACAAGTGGACAAAAAGCATCTGTAAATGGAGTTGTAAACTTTAGCGTTTTAGATGGTTGGTGGGCAGAAGGGTATAACCAAAAAAATGGTTGGACAATTGGAACAAATGCAGAATATCCATCATATGAAGAACAAGATATTGCTGACAGCCAAAGCATGTATTATACATTAGAAAATAAGATAATACCAGCATATTATGCAAAAGATGAAAATGGAATATCTAAAAAATGGATGCAATACATGAAGAACTCAATCATGTCAACAGGCGGAAAATATAGTACAGCAAGAATGGTAGTAGATTATACAAATCAATTATATATTCCATTATGTAATTTAACAAAGAAATATTATACAAATTTAGAATCAGTTACAGAATATAGCGTATGGAAGAAAGATATTACAACAAATTGGAAAGATGTTCAAATAGAACAGATTGAAGGAAATGCAGATAATATTACATTAGATGCAGGAAATCAAATAGAAGTAAAATGTGTTGTAACATTACCAAATATTGATGTAAGACATATTGAAGCACAAGTATATTATGGAAAATTTTTAGATGATGGATCTGTTCAAGATGTAAAAATTATACCAATGAAACTTGATGGAAAAGATGATGAAAATAAAAAATATTATTATTCAGCAAAAATAGATTTAATATCAGGTGGAAATTATGGATACTCATTTAGAGTTATGCCAAAACATGAAATGTTATTAGAAAGTGCAAATTTAGACTTAATAAAATGGGTTGAAAAATAAAAAAAGAAGAGATGAATTAGAAAAAATTCATCTCTTTTAAACTATTATTAACTTATGAGTATAGTCTAAATTAGCTTTAGACTCATATTCAAATCCTAAAGTATAAACATTAGAAGCCCAAATATCTTTTTGAAGTAAATGTTTCAAATTTTTATTAGAAGAATCATCCATAAACTTTTTTGGAGAAGTAATTAGATTTAATTTTGGATTTCTTCTTGAAGCTTCACTAATGATTTTTTTACCATTTTCATTAAAGAATCCGTAGCCTCACTTGCTCGCCATTCCTGCCAAAAACGCAGGATAGCACTGAACAGCACCATGGATGAGATGATGATGACTCCCGTCCATTCCTGCTCTCCGGGATCGGCCATCAATACATCCAAAAATGAGGATATAATGGCGAGCCCGGTCAGAACGCCAATGAAAGGATTGATAAACGTTTTGATAAACAGGATAAACGGATTCTTTTTCTGTTCATGAATAACTTCGTTTCTTCCATAAATGGACTGTCGCTCCTGAACTTCTCCCTGTGTTAGTCCAAGCTTTGTGGTCTGCAAGTAGGAATAGATTGACTTACTGGGTTGTGTGGCAACCAAAAATACTTTCTCTGAATTGAATGTGTACTGTGATGAGCGCAGTCTTTTCTTCCATACCATATTCTCTTTTTTTTAAGTTACTAACTGCATTTATTAATTCAACGCAAAAGTAAGGAGGACTTCACAAGGAAGCTGTTAGAGAATGATTAGAGTGGTATTAGAAAACAATTAGAATTTCTTAAATATGCGGGAGTTTTACTACAAAGGTAGTGCCTTCATCCTTATGAGAGGATACGGTCAATTCTCCTTTGTGAAGGTGAATGATTTTCTGCGTCAAAGCCATACCTATTCCATTTCCGGGAGCTATATTCTTGTTTTCTCCACGATAAAATAGTTTGAACAGGTTTTCTTTATCTACATCGGACATTCCTACACCATTATCGGATAAGCGGATGATCGCCCATTGCTCCCAATAAGCTATCAGGACTGATGAAGTCCGATTGGAAGAATACTTGCAGTTGTTCTCAACCAGATTTACAAAAGCAGTAGTCAACAGATAACTGTTTCCGATTACAGTCAGCACATTATCTTCTTCAGCTTCCTGCTCAAATACTAGTTCAATATGATAATCCGGATGAGCTTTTAATACTAGCTCTCTGGCATCCAGCAATAATTCGTCCAGACGGACCTCCTCCATTGTTATCTGTTCCGACTGATAATCGGCTTTTGCAAGATTCAGCAATCCGTCTATCAGGTTTATAATTCGTCGTGAATCTTGTAATGCATTGCCAATGGCTGCCTGATATTGTTCGGAGGTTCGCTCTTTCAACAAGGCTAAATCCAGTTCGGCTGTGAGAGCAGCCATAGGAGTACGTAATTCGTGGGATACATTGCTGACAAACATCTTTTGTGAGTTGAAAGACTTCTCCAAACGTTCCAGCAAATCATTGAATGTAATGCTTAACTCTCCCAGCTCATCCTGTTCATTTTTTACAGGTAACCTTTTGTCAATATGGGATGCGGTAATCTTCTCCGCTTCTTTTACTATATTTCGTATTGGCTTCAAAGTACTTCGGGAAAGAATATAACCGACAATTGCCAACACTGTCAATCCGCCGATAAATAATAGAATGAGCATATTTCTCAGTGCATCCCGGTTGGCGTATCCATAGCCATCATAAGCTGCGGCAGTGACAATGTAATCTTTTCCTTCAAACGGATACACAAGTCCTATTGCCTGATATTCGTCAACATAAAAACTGATGTTTTTTCGTTTCAGAATACGTTCCACCATTTCCGGTGTTTCCTTGATTATATCGTTTTGAAGAGCATCGTGATATAGTATTTTAAAATCTGTTGTATAGACAGCTACCTCTACCTCATTTATAAACTTCTGATTGTTCAGGTAAATAGACTGCATAGTCTTTGCATCTACTTGATTGTTAAGGAATAAATGAGCTTTGGTTATAGCTTCACTTTGTAAGTTACGAAAGAAAGCATTACTGCGTGAATGCTCACTTACGTAATAGACAGCTATAACAAATACGAAGAATACCGCGGCTGTCAGTCCTGCATATTGTAGAGTCAGTGTTGTCTTGATTTTCATAATTTGTCAGTCAGTATGAAGCCCATTCCGGCTTTGGTATGAATAAGTTTTGGTTCGAAATCCCGATCTATTTTTTTACGGAGATAGTTGATATATACATCTATGAAGTTTGTTCCCGTATCAAAATGGGTATTCCATACTTTCTCTGCTATTTCAACGCGGCTCAATACCCTTTCAGCATTTTCGACCATATATAGCAGCAAGTTATATTCTTTGGGAGAAAGTTTAATGAATATGCCATTCCGTTCTACGTCTTTCCGCTGAAGGTCAATACGCAGATCCGCATAAACAAGTTCCTGTGGTAACTCCGGTACATTTCCTGTAACACGTTTCAATAAAACTTTAATTCTGGCATTCAGCTCTCTGAAATCAAACGGTTTTACCATATAGTCATCTGCACCGGCATCGAAACCGTCCAGTTTATCGTTCGTTGACCCTAATGCCGTCAACATTAATATAGGAATATTGGGATTGGACTTACGAATTTCTTTTGCCAGTTCAAATCCATCCATCTTAGGCAAAACAATATCAGATATAACCAGATTGAATGTATGTGCCTGAAAAAGCCGTAATCCCATTAATCCGTCATAAGCTACCATCGTCTGATAACCATTTTCTTCCAGTCCGTTCATCAGTAAACTTGCAACTCTGGGTTCATCTTCTATAATTAGTATTGTATACATAGGAAAGGATTCGTTAATCAGAATATATATAACGAAACAAAAATAGTGATTATTCCTCACTTATTACATATATTTGTGTAATTATCATCGGTTGAATTTATGTCAGGTATAAAAGATTTAGATATATTATTATCCAATATAGAACCTGTATTGGATGAACGTAATTTTGTTTTTTGTTCTTTTCCAACAATTGATTGGAAGATAATGTATGAACTAAACCCTATCGGGATTTTCCACGAGAAAGAAGGGGTAACTTTCATTCTTGAACAGCAAGATGCCGTAAATAAGAAGATTCATTACCAGTCTGTTTATAGGCTTATCACACTTAATGTACATTCCAGTCTGGATGCAGTTGGTCTGACAGCCGCCTTTTCAGCTAAACTAGCTGAGAAAAACATTAGTACAAATGTTGTGACAGCGTATTATCATGACCATATTTTTGTGCCTGAAGAGAAAGCAGAATAAGCTTTAAATGCTATTCTTGAACTACAAAAAAGGTACTCAACGTGATGTGAGTACCTTTTATTTCATTTATTCCATAAACCGGAAAATGATTCGACCGGTCTGCGGACCATTTACCCATTTGGGTTGTGAAGAAGGACCGCACAGATCTGTGGAATTTACTTTATTACGTACAGGAGGAATCACATCCAAGACAGAGATTCCACTTTCAGGAAGCGTATAAAGTAATCGGTCACGACCGTCACGCGGCTGATATACTCCGATATAGGAATCCGGAGTCTCATTGGTCAGACTGATAGTACCTTCTTTTGTACGGATATTCATCCAGGAGACGCTGCCGAAATATCCTTTGAATTCAGGATAGGTAAATGTTTCACCCGGAATAGGATCGTTGTAGTCATTTTCCCATACGTCGTATTGCGTACCATGAATACGGTTTTGCCATACACGGTATGGTCCTGCTCCCAGCCATCGTTTGCTGATGACCTGATCCTCGGGATAGTCGAAGCAGATTCCTATTAAATCTACCACACCGGAGAAATTGTACGTATAATCCAATGCCGCCTCTCCATTGGGATTGATTGTCCATTGTGCTTTATCAAGATTCCCCAATTTATAATTTGCAGTAACAATCAGGTTTCCTCCGTCTTCTTTTACCTCTAGTTTGGTAAATACTGCGGCATCAGGGAATTCACTATAAGTACGGTCTTTTTCTTTTGCCTTTTCGTCATCGTGATTGTAAAATTGATCCAAAGAACGGTCCGCACGACGGGCACCAATGAAACGAGGTCCATTGGCAAAGCTGGTCTTATGATTGTTCACTGATACACCTTTTAGTTGGCCATCTCTCTTTGAGAAAATGAAAGTATGATTCTTCGCTTTCACAGTCAGCTCATTTTCCGTTTCTGAATATGTTGCTTTACCAGATAGAGGAGAAAACATTTCGTTCGTCTGATTCAATTTATCTACAGGGAAAGTCCAGCGCCATAGCTCATGACCGTATTTGCCAATCGCTGTAAGGAAAAGGGCATCAGCATTCGGAAGAATGGTTGTTTTAATATCCAGTATCCCTGTTGAATGAGCTGCCACATCACTTCCTTGTACCTCTCCTTCTTTCAGAACTTGAGTGGTTGTATTAGAAGTATCTGTTGCAGTAGGAAACTTCACCTGTTTCCAGAGGAAGCGACAAGTATTCAGGTTCAGGTAATCATAGCGGTTTTCTACAGAGAATTTACCGTCAAACTGCTTGTCAATAGAAGTATTCATAATTTGTACCGGACTCCATAACTGCTTGATTGTATAGAAACTACCCTCTTTTTCATGATGTGGCCCTACAATGCCATCAGCACCGAAGTTCCCTTGATTATCAATGAAACCATCCATATCGACACGTTTCACTCCCTCATCTGCCAGTACCCAAAGGAATCCACCGATGCAGCGGGGATGTTTGCGCATCATTTCCCAATAGTCGTACAATCCGGCACCGTGACCACCATCGTACAAACCATGGAGGAATTCTGTCGGCATGAAGATTTCCGGCAAACGCATGTAATTCTGACTTTCACCGTAAGAACGATAGTGCATGGTTTCAAAACCGGAAAAATTACCTTGCGGGTGAATCACCGGACGTTTTTGCGGGTCGTATTTATGAAATTCCCCATCGAGTTCGGTATTCCATCCTTTTTCATTACCGTTGCTCCACCAAATAATAGACGGATGGTTAACATCCCGCTCTATCATTCCTTCAATCAGTCGTACTCCGGTCGGGGTATCATATTTGCCATGCCAGCCACCTAATTCATCCATCACATAAAGTCCCAGAGAATCACATGCTTCCAGAAACTCCGGATCGGCAGGATAATGACTCAGGCGAACAGAATTCATATTCATGTCTTTCATCAAAAGAACATCTTCGATATTCTTTGCTTTACTTAGCGTACGGCCACTTTCCGGACGGAAACTATGACGATTGACACCCCGTACATTGATGCGTACTCCATTTATATATAGTCCGTCACTTTCGCGTACTTCAATAGTGCGAAAACCAAATTTTTCAGTTTCATTGTGCAACACTTTTCCATTCTTATCAAGCAGGGAGAACTGAGCTTTATAAAGATTGGGAGTTTCCGCTGTCCACAAAGCCGGATTTGGAACATTTAATTGTAACGATGTCCAATCCCCTCCTGCCTTCACCGGTACAGTCGTTTCTACCAGTTTCTTATCTTTATTATCCAGAATCTGGGCACGGATACTCATTCTATCATTGGATATATTTGTGTAACAATTGGCACGGAAGGTTCCATCCATTTGCGCATCAATTGCGATATGTCGCAAATTAATGGCAGGTTTCACTTCCAGGAATACCGGGCGGAAGATACCACCAAAATTCCAGTAATCGGCACGACGTTCGGCAAGATTCACACTGGCATTTTCGCTTTCTTTAGACACTGTTACTTCCAAGAGGTTCTTTTTTCCGTATTTAAGGAAATCAGTGACATTGTATGAAAAACGATAGAAAGCTCCCTGATGTTTCGAACCAACCTTCCGTCCGTTTACTTTGACTTCGGTATCTGTCATTGAAGCCTCGAATACAAGATTCACCTGTTGCCCGCGAAACTTCTCGGGAACTTCGAACTCATATTTATACATTCCTTTCTCATCAGCAACGCCTTCGGGAAATGCTTTGCCATAAAAGGTGATTCCATACTGATAGGTACCAAAGCCTTGCAACTCCCAACAAGATGGTACACCGATCTTTGTCCATTTGCCTGAATTACGTCCGTCAGTACAGAAGAAGTCCCATTCTACCATATCATCACATCCGTGACCGGAAAGGTATTGTCGTTCCGTTTGCGGAAGATTTTGAGCAGCCAGCGTAGTTGCCAATGCTAAAGTCGATAATAAAGTGGTTACTTTTCTCATTATTACTTTTATTATTGTGTTAGTTACTATTTATTTGTATCAAATCTTATTTTACAGTTTGCTTATGCGTACATGCAGTGTATGTTCTTTTTTCTCAATAGCATACTTTTTCAGCACGCCTGGTCCACAACTGCTATTCCCTAATCCAAGTACAGCAGCATCCATACTGAGAATGACCTCGGGACGTGGCTTTAAATCGCAGTCGTGTGTTTCTTTATATAAATCCTGTGCGGTATAATGCAAAGCGGATGCAGAGAATACATTTTCTACAGCGTCTACACGAATACCTTTATTATGTTTATCTGTCAACGTAAGAAACTGCACTTCTTCCTTATTTCCACTATCCTGTGGGCGAGGATAATGTACATACTGTTCTGCTACTGTTCTCTTCCAAAGCCCTATTGCAGCAGATGTCTTTCGATCGGGATAATTATCTTGCGGTCCTCTTCCATACCATGTAAACGTATTACAAGCCGGAGACAGGCAAAATGCAAGTCCTAGACGAGGCAATTCCGGGAGCACTCCTTGTGGTAAGAAAGTAGTTTTCAGATCAATGGTTCCATCAGAGGAAATTGTATAAACTGATGTCGTTGTTACTCTCCCCTCCTTATATAAATTAGTTGTCCGTATCCTGACTATAATTGCTCCATCTGCACGTTCTTCATGATTGAAAGACTCCAGGTTAATCCGGGGATTATCCATTGTATGCAATTTCCAGTCTTTTGCCAACCAGTTTCCAAAACTCTTATCATTATCTGTCGGAGCACGAAAGACTTGTGTGACTGGCTGAACCGGAAAATCATCTGAATGAGCCAACATCTCTTTTTCATTATATATAAGAGAGGTCATACTTCCGGTTACTCCCTTTTCCCACTGAACAGAAAAACTTCGTCCGTTAATCAATAGAGTTTTATCATCCTCATTTATTTGCAGTGTTCCTTTATTGACTACATCAGCAGATAACAAATCCCCTTTCTGCAAGCAAAACTGTTCCCAAGTTACCTCGTGTCCTGCTTTCGCCCAAAGAGCATCAGATTTCAAAACGATGCTTACTTTTAGTTGACAATCGGAACGTGTCTTCATTAAGTTCCTAGGGAAAACGGGTAAAGCGACCGCTTCGCTCTTTCCGGGAGCTATTTCCGGTAATGCGATTTCTCCCTGTTCCTTCTGTTTGCCATCTATCGACAGTGTCCACAAGCAACGATATTGAGACAAATCTATATGATGATTCCTGTTTGTAATGATCAATTGCCCATTGTTGACTGCCAACTGAACCGGAGCATATACCTTCTTTACTTCCCAATATTTCGGAGTCGTTTCACGGTCACTCATCAATAAGCCATTAAAACAGAAAGCTTTCAGATTCGGTTTATCACCGAAGTCTCCACCATACGCCACCATGATACGTCCATCTGACAATTCCTTATAAATACCTTGATCTACCCAATCCCAGATGAAACCGCCCAACATGCGTGGATTACTATATATTTCATCCCAATATTCTTTGAAGTTTCCCAATGCATTACCCATCGAATGTGCATATTCGCTTGTCATTACCGGACGGTCATCATTAGTACGTTCCGCTATTTCCAACAGCCGTTCCCAGCGTGCATTTTCCGCACGCTCCTTGTCTTCTCCTTCTGCAATGCCGGGATTCAAATATTCTTGTTTCACACGAGTATAAAAACGGCTGATTACATCGACCGTCTTCGGGTCAGGCTCACCATCCACTTCTTGTGCGCCCTCATAATGTACAGGGCGTGTAGGGTCAAAATCGTGTAGCCATGCAGAAATGGCCGCAAAGTTGGGGCCGTAACCGCTTTCATTTCCCATACTCCACATCACGATACTCGGATAATTCTTATCACGTTCTGCCATGCGGACTGCACGATCCATAAATGCAGCATGCCAATCGGGTGTACTAGCCAATGTTCCGCGTAGACCGTGCTCTTCAATATCCGCTTCATCCATCACATACAGCCCTAAACTGTCACAAAGTTCATACCAACGGCTCACATTGGGATAATGGCTGGTTCGGACAGCGTTGATGTTCGCCTGTTTCATTAAAAGTATATCCTGAAGCATTCTTTCTTCACTCATAACACGTGCTGTCCTCGGATCGTGTTCATGACGGTTTACACCTCTAAAGCGGACCGGATTACCATTAATCAGTAGCTGTCCTTTTTTAATTTCCACAGAACGGAAACCTACTGACTGTTCTGTCTGCTCTATCACTTTTCCTTCCGGATTTAACAAAGCCAAGTGTAACTTGTAGAGATAAGGGGTTTCTGCCGTCCATCTCTCCGGGGATTTTATAACAGTTGACAAACGTCCCATCTTACGTGGCCCACGCTGCGGATACCATTCATTCATCCGGCTGGCTTTATGTTCTAAATCCAATATGTCTTCAACCTCTCCCTGTAACGTTACAATTACTTTTCCGGTCGCGTCTTTCAACATACCTTGTATTGTATATCCTTTTCCGGTCATACCTCCGTATATATTAAATTGAGGATCAATCTGCAAAATAAAGTCTTTATACTCACCGGCAGATGCAGGAAGAGTACGTATAGCATAATCACGGATGCGAATATCAGGTGTATGTATCAGATGAATGCTACGATGAATACCACCAAAACGCCAGAAGTCCTGATCTTCAAGGTATGATCCGTCACTATATCGGTAAACTTCCAGCGCAATCTGATTCTCACCAGTCTTCAAATAACTGGTAATATTAAATTCACTAGGCTCCATACTTCCCTGACTATATCCCACCCGTTCGCCATTTATCCATACATAAAAAGCACTCATCACTCCTTCAAAGCGCAGAAAAGTCTGTCCGTCTGCTTCCCATCCGCCCGGCACACCGCATGTACGCCGCTCCTGTCCGACCGGATTTCGTTCTTTATAAGTGGTATAGTCAGCCTTTGGCTCTCCCATCACTCGCGGAGGATCTATTTTGAATGGGTAACCTGCAGATACGTAAATAGGTGTACCATATCCATTCACTTCCCAATTAGCAGGGACAGGAAAATCTTTCCAGCTTTTATCATTGAAGTTTGCCTGATAGAAATCTATGATTCTTTCATCAGGCACAGGAGTCCAACGGAACTTCCAGATTCCATCCAGAGACATAGAACAATCTCCTTTCTGCGTGGAAAAAGGAATAAAAGCAGCTCGTGCCGGTTCACGATTGATCTGGAGAACATGATGATTCTCCCAGTCATGCGTTGTTTGTGCCTGCATCGGGCAAGCAATCAATGCGCCAAGCAGTAAAGTATATATTCTCATTCGTTCTTTTTTCTTCATATCAAGTAGACGGACGAAAGGGCATTTTGTACCCCTTTCTTTTACAGAAATATTAAAGAATAATAAAAGAAGAAACACTCTATGATGAAAAGCTCTACCTTGTGACTTATAACTAATTCTAATATTTTTATTATGAAAAAACTACTATTCAGCAGCCTCCTTTTATTAAGTAGTCTCGCTTCGCAAGCACAAAATGAGTATACAATTGAAGGCGATGTAAAAGGAGTGAAAGATGGAACTCTGGTTTCTTTGTTTTTAACGGATGGACGTGTAGGAAGTGTCGTTGCTTCGGACACAATACGGAATGGAACGTTCTTTTTCAAGCGAAATGCAGGAGAAAGTGGTATGGATCAATTGTCACTTATGTGTAACCGTGAAGCGGATTTTCCTCCGATGTCTCTGGAGATTTATGCAACTCCCAACGCCAAAATAAAAGTAACAGGTACAAACACTTTGATTTACACATGGAAAGTAGAGAGTCCGGTGAAAGAACAGCAAGAGTATAATCGATTTATCGAAAACTCACGTGACTTATGGGACGAATTCCAACGCCTGGCTATCAATATGCGTTCTGCTCCGGAAGCCGAACGAAAAGCAATACGGGCAAAATCGGACAGCATATCGGCTATTATTGATAAACGGGAAGTGAAGCTGATGCAGGAACTCCCTATTTCCAATATTTGGATGGATAAGTTATTTGGTTTAAGCATGTCTGTAAAGTACAATCCTAAGTTTACTGATAAAGAAGAAATACTGGCTTTGTATAACAGATTGAACGAAGAACAGAAAGCTTCCATAACAGGACAAGAAATAACAGTCAATCTTTTCCCTCCAAAGACAGTAAAAGAAGGAGATGAAATGGCAGATTCCGATCTTTTCGATCTGGACGGAAATGTTCACCATTTAGCTGACTTTAAGGGGAAATTCATACTTCTTGATTTTTGGAGTAGCGGTTGCGGACCTTGTATCATGGCTCTGCCCGAAATGAGAGAGATTCATGAACAATATAAAGACCGACTCACTATTGTCAGTTTGAGCTCGGATACCAAGAGCCGATGGAAGGCTGCTTCTGCACAACATGAGATGACTTGGCAAAACCTAAGCGACCTGAAACAGAATGCCGGGCTGTCTGCGGTATATGATG
>ENA-OPCO01001322-OPCO01001322.1-human-gut-metagenome-genome-assembly--contig:-NODE-1322-length-15883-cov-7.863975_pt1 | contig 15883 bp, 9 predicted proteins | sample MGYA00241562_ERZ501475 | MGnify/ENA primary metagenome ERZ501475 (study PRJEB25962, sample SAMEA2042627) | human gut metagenome | biome: human gut; feature: human-associated habitat; material: faeces... | reverse complement strand
ATGTCGCAAGCGACCGCCGCAGGCGCGAGAATGTGCCAAGGCACATTCTTTGTTATGCGAGTAGCGAGAAACTCGCAAAGCATGTTTCTCGTAGTTGTGTCAAGTATTCGTAAGAAGCTACCGGCAGACTTAGCATGAATTCACAAACAGCTATTAGCAGTAAATTTTGTATAAAAAAGAAAAGTGGTATAAAATAGACAAAGAGTGTTAAAATCTAAGAGAAAGTAATGAAAGAGAAGTTTTATAAAGGGCAGTCTACTGACAAAGAAGAAAATATGTGATGAATGAAAACAGGATTGTGAGGAAGGGAGCTGTAAGAGAAATGAACAGGTATTGGTTGCATGCGGCATCAGGAGAACTTTCTTTAGCAAGGGATAATGGGAAAAATATAGAAAAGGAATCAGAACCGCAGATAATACTATTAAATATGGAAGAATTTCAGCAATTAGAAGGAAATTATCCGCATCGAAAGAATCTGATTAGCAGCATGCGTTTTATCCGCTATAGCAAAGTAGAGGCATTTCATGAATGTGTACAGGGGATTATACATGTACCAAAACAGGGAAGTAAAAAGGAAAAAGAGTTTTCCTTTGGCTTTTATCTCTTTGAAAATAAACTATTTTTAATAGAAGAAGATGAGGAATTACAGGAAATATTGGCAAAGGTTAAAAATGATATGTTTGATGGCTGCACACTTCATATGGTGTTGCTCTTTATTTGCAATGCATTAATTGACAATGATATTCTTTATCTGCAAAAGATAGAGGAAAATTTGGAGAAGGTAGAGGATGTTGTAATTAAGAGGATACCGGAGCATTTTAATGAAGTAATTATGCGTTATCGGAAGCAGCTTTCAGAGAGCCGGGCATATTATGAACAGTTGATGAATATGGGAGATTTCATGCAGATGTATATGAATCGGGAGTCTTTAGTAGAGGAGGAACAGGGCTGGGAACGCTATATGAATCGTGTGGAGCGGCTGCATAATTACGTAGAGACAATCCGCGAGTATTTACAGCAAATCCGTGAAATGTATCAGACGCAGATTGATATTCACCAGAACCGGATTATGAGTATTCTGACCATTGTAACAACTCTCTTTTTGCCATTGACACTAATTACAGGCTGGTATGGAATGAATTTTCCGGGAATGCCGGAATTTCAATGGAAATATGGTTATCTGGCAGTAATCGGAGTGTCCGTTCTTCTTATTATTATAGAGATAGTATATTTCAAGAAAAAGCGGATCTGGATATCTTCGAAAGACGTAATATAATGAGCGCAAGCGAGTCAACATACTTGCATGATTGACAATCGGCGAAATTAATGGGTGATACAATCACGTTATAATACACAAAATGTCCACTTATATGGAAAACCGCTGAATGTACGGAAAAAAGTGCAATAGTAAGTATTATGTAAATGTTATGTGTGGAAAGAAGTTTAGGAATAATGATGGAATTTGGAGCTTTTTTGAAGACTTTTGAAGGAATGCGAGGCTTATTACCTTATTTTTTGACACAAAAATTTGTGAAAAACGATAAAAAATATTGACTGAGTAAAAAAAAACTTGTAAATGTGACTAAAGTACCATAAAAAACGACAAAATGTGACAGGCAAACTAATTTTGGTAAGACCAAAATGGAGAAAAACAGAAAAATTTATTGTGTAAAATGCTCATAAAATTCATATACTAAGATGGTAAGCGAAAATTGACAAAAAAAAGAAATGGTGTCATAATGCTCAAGAATCAAAAGTAAATCAGTTTATTTTTTTGAGGATGGTGAAAAAAATGAATGAAAAGAAAATCAAATTAGCTGGCACAGAAGAGGTTAGAGACTTTGTACGTGAGGCAGGAAAATGTGATTTTGACATTGATATTTCATACAATAGAGTAATAATTGACGCAAAGTCTTTTCTTGGAGTATTAAGTCTTGATCTGAATCGAGAGCTTACTGTTAAGTATGGCGGACATGATATGAACTTTGAGAATGTATTAAGCAAGTATGCAACTGCTTAAATGATGGCACAGGTTTTCTGGCAGCCAGAAAATACAGGTTCATAAGGTAAGAAGAAATACCGGGTAGCGGACAATTTGGATATTGTCTTTTCTATCTGGTATTTTTTTGTTATTATGAAATGAGAATACGTTTCAATTCCTTTGAAGTCTGCTAGAAAAATGAGATTTTTCAAAAATTGATAAATAGAAGAAATAGTGAATAGCATAAATAGAAATAAGTATAAGATGGGATGAAATGAGGTGACAGCGGAATGGAACGTGAGCAGATAAGAATATCGGTACGAAATCTGGTGGAGTTTATCTTGCGTTCCGGAGACATTGATAACCGCAGAGCCAGTCTTGATACGATGGAAGCCATGCAGGCGGGCAGCAGACTCCATCGGAAGATTCAAAAGAAGATGGGAAGCACTTACCATGCCGAGGTTCCTTTAAACATTATTATTGAGGAAGAAAATTATGAGCTTGGAATCTGGGGACGGGCAGACGGCATTATAATAGAAGAAACAGTTACCATTGATGAGATAAAAGGCGTATATTTAAGCCTTGACTTATTGGAAGAACCCGTAAAGGTACATCTGGCACAGGCAAAGTGCTATGCGTACATATATGGAATCCAGAATGATTTACAGAAAATCAATGTTCAGATGACATATGGAAATCTCGATACCGGAGATTTAAAATATTTTTCTTATGAATATAGCATGCAGCAGCTGCAGGAATGGTTTTCAGATTTGATTTTAAAATATAAGAAATGGGCGGATTTTCAGTATGAGTGGCGGAAGAAACGGCAGGCATCCATTAAGGAACTGGCATTTCCGTTTCCGTACCGGGAGGGACAGAAAGAGTTGGCTGCCGGGGTTTACCGTACGATAGCCAGAAAAAAGAATCTGTTTATTCAGGCACCCACCGGAGTAGGCAAGACCATTTCTACATTATATCCGGCAATCAAAGCGGTGGGAGAAGGATTAGGTGATAAGATTTTTTACTTAACTGCCAAGACTGTTACCGCAAATGTGGCAAAAGAGACCCTTGGCATTTTATGTGAAAAGGGTTATCGGGCAAAGAGTGTGCAGATTACAGCGAAAGAAAAATTATGCCCTTGTGAGGAAGTGGACTGTAATCCTGTAAGCTGCCCTTATGCAAAGGGGCATTTTGACCGGGTAAATGATGCGGTTTATGATTTATTACAGAAAGAAAATAATATGACAAGAGAAGTTTTTCTGGCACATGCAAAAGAATATCAGGTCTGCCCGTTTGAAATGTGTCTGGACACGGCAACCTGGGCGGATAATATTATCTGCGATTATAATTATGTCTTTGACCCGAATGTGTATCTGAAACGTTTTTTCGCAGATGGCATCAAGGGTGATTACATCTTTCTGGTGGATGAGGCACACAATCTTGTGGAACGTGGACGGGAGATGTATAGTGCCGCCCTTGTCAAAGAGGATATTCTTGCGGTGCGGAAAATTATGAAGCCAAGAAGCTCTGCCATTGAGAAAGAACTGGGTAAATGCAATAAGCTGATGTTGGAATATAAGAGAGAATGCGAAACTTATCAGATTTACGAAAGCATTCCGAATCTCATTTTCTCCTGTATGCGTCTTGCAGCAAAAATCGAAGAATATATGCAGAAGAATCCGGAGTTTCCGGGGCGGGATGTGGTTCTTGATTTTTATTTTGAATTGCGCAATTTCTTGAATATCTATGAGCGTGTGGACGAACATTATGTAATTTACGGGCAGCATGATGAAGAGGGCAGATTTGTCATAAAGCTTTTTTGCGTGGATCCGTCCTTTAATCTGCAGGAGTGTCTGGATAAGGGAAATGCTACGATTTTCTTCTCGGCAACGCTGCTGCCGGTTCAGTATTATAAGGAGCTTTTGACGAATAAAACGGATAATTATGCGGTTTATGCAAAGACAACATTTTCCCAGGATAAGAGACTTTTGTTAATCGGAAATGATGTCAGCAGTAAATATACCAGAAGAACACCGGAAGAATACGGAAGGATTGCAGATTATATTTATCGTACAATAAAGAAGAAAAAGGGCAATTATATGGTGTTTTTCCCATCCTATCTTTTCCTGAAAAAAGTGCATGAGGCATTTGAACTGCGGACGGATGAAACAATTACCTGCATCTGTCAGGAATCCGGCATGCGGGAAGAAGAAAGAGAAGCTTTTTTAGAAGCATTTCAGGGAGAAAAAGAGGAGTCACTGGTGGCATTTTGTGTCATGGGCGGCATCTTTGGAGAAGGAATTGACTTAAAGAGGGAGCAGTTGATTGGTGCAATTATCGTAGGAACCGGTCTGCCGCAGATTAGCAATGAGCGGGAAATTTTAAAAGAGTATTATGACAAAAAAGAGGGCATGGGATTCGACTATGCCTATCGGTATCCGGGAATGAATAAGGTACTTCAGGCAGCGGGACGTGTTATCCGGACTGCAGAAGATGTGGGAATTATTGAACTTTTGGATGAACGCTTTCTGCAGAATGATTATCAGCGGCTGTTCCCAAGAGAGTGGGAACAGCGGAGCGTGTGCCAGCTATCTAATTTGGAAGAAAAGCTGGCTGCCTTCTGGGAGGAAAAGCATTTATAATGTCGGCAGTAGATTTAAGAATTCTTCTGTGGAAGTAAGAATCGGCAGATTCGGATTTACGGAGACAGCAAGCTGTCTTCGTGGAAGAGGTTCTAAAGTTTTTAAGATAAACAAATCCTTAGATTCATGTTTCAAGCAATAGTCCGGAATGCAGGCAATACCAAGACCGATACGGGCAAGGTCAATCAGAAGGTCATTACTGCTCAGTTCAATTTCCGGAATCAGCTCCAACTGATGGGAGAGGAAGAGATTGTGCATGAATTCACTGGTGGTACTCTTGTTATCAAGCATCAGCAGAGGATATTTTGTTAAATCCCGGAAACTTAATTCCTGTTGTTTTAAATTAAAGTAGGATGGATTCGCAATAAATACATCCGTAAAATCCAGTACCATTTTGCGGATGTAGGATTGATTTAATCGTACATTCGGGCAGTTGGTAACGGCAATATCGACTTTTCCCTGCTCTAAGAGGTCAACGCAGCCAAGAGAGGTTGCATTGGTAACCTTGATGGGAACGCTGGGAAATTTTTTATGAAATTCTTTTAAATAAGGTACTAAAAAATAACGGCAGATAGTGTCGCTGGCAGCAATATGAAGCTGACCCAATCCAAGGGTATTGGATTCTAAGAGCTGGTTTTCCCCGCGGGCGATGAGATTCATGGCAGGCTCAATGTGTTTTAACAGAACCTGTCCTGCCGGAGTAAGCTGGACTTTCTTGGTGCTCCGGATAAAAAGCGGCTGCTCCAATTTCTTTTCTAAGGTCTTGATGGACTGGCTTACTGCAGACTGGGAAATGTAAAGCTGCTTGCTGGCTTCCGAGAAGCTTAAGGAAGTAGCAACGTGGTAGAATACTTTATATAATTCGTAATTAATATCCATAATGGCTCCTTTGTCATATCAGAATGCATATCTTACATATTTTTCTTTATTATAAGTGACGCTTATAACTGTGTCAACATTAGTAACTCTTATAAATAAAATTAAATATATTAATTGTTCTTATTCATAATGCCGTGCTATAATGAGCATAAGAAAGTAAACATTCAGGAGGTAGAAGATGAGTAAGGTAAGAAGAGTGTATGTAGAGAAAAAAGACGCTTACGCAGTACGCGCCAAAGAGTTACATGCAGAGATTAAGAGTTATCTTGGAATCAGCGCAGTAGATAAGGTACGTGTCCTGATTCGTTATGATATTGAAAACATTTCCGATGATGTATATAAAAGAGCAGTTCAGACTGTATTTTCAGAGCCGCCGGTAGATGATGTCTATGAAGAGAATTTTGAAATGGGGGATGGAAAAGTATTTTCTGTTGAATTCCTTCCGGGACAGTTCGACCAGAGAGCAGATTCTGCAGAGCAGTGTGTGAAGCTTTTAAAAGAGGATGAAGAGCCGGTTATCCGTACCGCAACAACGTATGTTATTTACGGAGATATTAACGCTGAGCAGTTAGAGGCAATCAAGCATCACTGCATCAACCCGGTAGATTCCAGAGAGACCGGCATGGAGAAGCCTGAGACTTTGGTAACAGAGTTCCCGGAGCCTGCAGATGTTAAGATTATGACCGGATTTAAGGATATGCCGGAGCAGGAATTAAAAGCACTCTATGATTCCCTTGGACTGGCTATGACATTCAAGGATTTCTTACATATTCAGAACTATTTCCATGGAGAAGAAGATAGAGACCCATCCATGACCGAGATTCGTGTGCTGGATACCTACTGGTCAGACCATTGCCGTCATACCACATTTTCTACTGAGCTGAAAAATGTTGCATTTGAAGATGGTTTCTATAAAGAGCCAATGGAAAAGACATATGAGGATTACCTTGATACACATAAGAAAATGTATGAAGGCAGAGACGACAAGTTTGTCTGCTTAATGGACATTGCATTAATGGCAATGAAGCGTCTGAAAAAAGAAGGAAAATTACAGGATCAGGAAGAATCCGATGAGATTAATGCCTGCTCTATCGTAGTGCCTGTTGAAGTAGATGGTAAGACAGAGGAATGGCTTGTAAACTTTAAGAATGAGACCCACAACCACCCAACCGAAATCGAGCCGTTTGGTGGTGCTGCAACCTGTCTTGGTGGAGCAATCCGTGATCCGTTGTCAGGACGTACCTATGTATACCAGGCAATGCGTGTAACCGGAGCTGCTGACCCTACCGTATCTGTAAAAGATACCATGGAAGGAAAACTTCCTCAGAAGAAACTGGTTCGCGGTGCAGCACAGGGATACAGTTCCTATGGTAACCAGATTGGACTTGCTACCGGATATGTCAAAGAAGTATATCATCCGGATTATGTTGCAAAGAGAATGGAAATCGGAGCCGTTATGGGAGCAGCACCTCGACGTGCCGTTCAGAGACTGACTTCTGATCCGGGAGATATTATTATCCTCTTAGGCGGACGTACCGGACGTGATGGTTGCGGTGGAGCAACCGGTTCCTCCAAAGCACACAATACAGAATCCATTGATACCTGTGGTGCAGAGGTTCAGAAAGGTAACCCACCTACCGAGCGTAAGATTCAGAGACTTTTCCGCAGAGAAGAAGTTGCCCATATCATCAAGAAATGTAATGACTTTGGTGCCGGTGGAGTTTCCGTAGCAATCGGAGAACTTGCAGATGGATTACAGGTTGATTTGGATAAAGTACCTAAGAAATATGCCGGACTGGACGGAACAGAACTTGCTATTTCCGAATCTCAGGAGCGTATGGCAGTTGTTGTTGCACCGGAAGATGCACAGCAGTTCTTAGATTATGCAAAAGAAGAAAACTTAGAGGCTGTGAAGGTTGCCGTTGTAACCGAAGAGCCAAGATTAGTATTATCCTGGAGAGGAAAAGAAATTGTAAATCTTTCCAGAGCATTCTTAGATACCAACGGAGCACATCAGGAGACTGATGTAAAGGTAGAGCTTCCGGTAAAAGAAGAGAATTATTTAAATAAAATCAGCACAAAGGCTGTAGAAGAAGCTGTTGCAGCAGGCGATATAAAAACTGCATGGTTAAATGAATTAAAAGACCTTAATGTATGTTCCCAGAAGGGTCTCGTAGAAATGTTTGATGGTTCCATCGGAGCAGGCAGTGTATACATGCCATATGGTGGAAAATATCAGTTGACCGAGACACAGAGTATGGTTGCAAAGCTTCCGGTTATGAATGGAAAATGCGATACCGTAACCATGATGAGTTACGGATTTGATCCATATTTATCTTCCTGGAGCCCATACCACGGAGCAGCTTATGCAGTATTAGAGTCTGTTTCCCGTATCGTAACAGCCGGTGGTGATTTCCACAAGATTCGTTTCACATTCCAGGAATATTTCCGCAGAATGTCAGAGGAGCCAAGCCGTTGGAGCCAGCCTTTCGCAGCACTGCTTGGTGCTTACAATGCGCAGATTGGTTTTGGACTTCCATCCATCGGTGGAAAGGACTCCATGTCCGGTTCCTTCAATGAAATCGATGTGCCGCCAACATTGGTATCCTTTGCAGTAGATGTAGCAAAAGAAAAAGATGTTATTACACCGGAGCTTAAGAAAGAAAATGACAAGCTGATGTTATTTACCATCGAAAAAGATGCTTATGATATGCCGGATTACGCACAGGTTATGAAGCTTTATGATGCAATTCATGAAATGACTGAGACAGGCGTTATCGTAGCAGCTTATGCATTAGACGGAAAAGGTCTTGCAGCAGCAGTCAGCAAGATGGCATTTGGTAATAAACTTGGTGTTACAGTAAATGCAGATGTAACAAAAGAAACATTATTTGCACCGGGCTTTGGAAATATCGTAGCAGAAGTTCCGGAAGATAAAGTTGCAAAAGCACAGGAAATCCTTGCAGCAGCAGGCCTTGCAGCAAACGGAGCTGTTGTGGGTGCAGTAAATGACAGCAAGAACTTTGTCTATGGTGATATGAGCATTTCCATGGATGAAGCAATCGAAGCCTGGGGACAGACTTTAGAGAAAGTATTCCCGACCAGAGCAACCACCGGAACAGAAGAAGTGAAGAGTGGACTTTACGATACCAAAGACATTTATGTCTGCAAGCACAAAGTTGCCCGCCCGCATGTATTTATTCCGGTATTCCCTGGAACCAACTGTGAGTACGACAGTGCAAAAGCATTTGAAAATGCAGGTGCAGATGTAACTGTAAAAGTATTTAAGAACTTAAATGCAGAAGACATCCGTGATTCTGTTGATGTATTTGTAAAAGCAATTGATGAAGCACAGATTATCATGTTCCCAGGCGGATTCTCCGCAGGAGATGAACCGGAAGGCTCCGCAAAATTCTTTGCAACAGCATTCCGTAATGAGAAGATGAAAGAAGCTGTAAACAAACTCTTAAATGAGCGTGATGGTCTTGCTCTTGGTATCTGTAACGGATTCCAGGCACTGATTAAATTAGGTCTGGTTCCTTATGGCAAGATTACACACCAGAGACCGGATTCACCGACTCTGACCTACAATACCATTGGACGTCATATTTCCAAGATGGTATACACCAAGGTAGTGACCAACAAGTCCCCATGGTTAGCACAGGCTGAGCTTGGCGGCGTATACTGCAACCCGGCATCTCATGGAGAAGGTCGTTTCGTTGCTCCGAAGGAGTGGTTAGACAAGCTTTTCGAGAATGGTCAGGTGGCAACCCAGTATGTAAACGAAGCCGGTGTTCCAACCATGGATGAAGAGTGGAACGTAAATGGTTCTTACATGGCAATCGAAGGTATCACCAGTCCGGACGGACGTGTCCTTGGTAAGATGGCACATGCAGAGCGTCGGGGAGAGTCTGTTGCAGTCAACATTTACGGCGAGCAGGATATGAAGCTGTTCGAAAGTGGAGTAGCATACTTTAAATAAAATAGTAAAATAAAAACCGAGCGGTTCTGTTAAAAGCAGAACCGCTCGATTGCGTATGCAACACCATCTTCTTCATTGGAAAGGGAAATGAAATCAGCCGAATCTTTTAAGAGCTGTTGCGCATTTCCCATGGCAACGCCAATGCCGGCAGCTTTGACGATATCAAGATCATTTTCGCTGTCACCTACCGCCATGGTATCTTCCATGGAAATGTGGAGGTAATCACAGAGGAATTTAAGTCCTTTGGATTTGGCAATGCCGCATCTGGTAACTTCTAAGTTATGAAAACCGCCGGACACATAAGTGACTTCCGGGAAGGTGTCTAAGATTTCTTTTGTTTTTTCTCTTGTGGTATAGCTTCCATCTGCATCCGGTGCAAAGTTTAAAGTCAGTTTTGAAACACAAAGTTTATGTTCTTCGATATAAGCAGCTAAGTCAGTAATCGTCTTCCGTGTGGTCTGGATATATTTTTTTAAGGAATCCGGAATATCTAATAGGTTGGTAAGCTCGCTGGTGGAAAACTGGGTATAGCCGTCACCATTGATAAAGGCATCGATATGAAGAGACTGCGTATAGAGCTTGCGTAACAGCCGGACACTTAAATCGGTATCCATGCTTTCATCTAAGAGCAGTTCCTTTTCCGGGACGCGGTATACCGCAGAACCGTTGGCAGTAATGGCATATTGGATGCCAAGCTCCTTCATTTCATCCACAGGAAGACCGATATAAGGCCGGCCGGTGGAGATAATAACGGTAATCCCGTTTTCTACGGCTTTTCGAATCATTTCTTTATTATAAGAGGTAATGACACCGTCTTTATTATAGAGGGTGCCATCAATGTCTAAGGCAATTAGCTTTACTGAATTCATCAAGTGTACTCCTTTGTATTTGAAAATATCATTGTCAATGAATAACAGTGTAGCACAGAAAATGAAAAAAGCAAATCACCGGATTAAATTTATATTTTTAAGTTGCAGGAAAAGGAGCTTACATATATAATTAGTAGGAATTCAAATGTGAGATAAACTGGAGCATACTATGAATATAAAGGAATATATCAAAGAACAAAGACTGATAACCGATGGTGCCATGGGCACTTATTATGAGGAAAAATACAGCGAAGATACCGTGATTGCAGAAAAGGAGAATCTTAAGAATCCGGAGCAGATTAAGGAGATTCATTTAGAATATCTGCGTGCGGGAGCAAGGCTGATCCGCACCAATACATTTGCAGCAAATACCATGTTTCTTGCAGATATGCAGGAAGTAAAAGAGACAGTCCGGGCGGGCTATGAGATTGCAAAGGAAGCAGTAACCGCATTTCAGGCAGAAAATGGAAAAGAGATTCCGGTATTTATCGGAGCAGATTTAGGACCGATTTATGATCTTGACCATCAGGACTATGACAATGTGTTACAGGAGTACAAAGAAATTTGTGACACCTTCCTTTCTTGTGGCGCAGACTGTTTTGTATTTGAGACACAGAGTGACTTTACCTATATTGAGCCGGTGACGGCATATATCAAAGAAAAATCAGACGCATTTATTCTGGTGCAGTTTGCGTTTGACAAGAGTGGATACACCCGCTCCGGTCTTTCCATGCAGCGTGTGGCAGTAGAAGCTTCCGAGATGGAAAATGTGGATGCCTATGGATTTAACTGTGAACTGGACAGTACCCACATGTATCAGTTTATGAAGAACCTGAAGTTCTCCAGTGACAAATTCGTATCAGCACTTCCAAATGCAGGGTACCCATATACTTTGCGAGGAAAGACAATTTATTCCAATAATGCATCTTATTATGCAGAAAAAATGAAGGATATTGCAGCCCTTGGCACAGATATTTTAGGTGGCTGCTGTGGAACCACACCGGAATATATTGCTTTGCTTTCTGGCGAGTTACAGGATGTGCCGAAGGCAGCAAAGAAAATTGAAAATGTAGTAACGCAGGAGGTTACAAGAACTCCATCTATTTTTGAAGAGAAGCTTTCCCGTGGGGAGAAGGCTTATATTGTAGAATTGGACCCGCCATTTTCCGAGGATGCATCCAAGGTTATGAAAGGAGCAGAAGATTTAAGAAAATGTAATGTGGATCTGATTACCCTTTCCGATTCCCCAATGGCGCGGGCGAGAATGGATGCCGGACAGCTGGCAGTGAAAATCCAGCAGAAGACCGGTGTGGCAGTAATGCCACATATCAGCTGCCGTGACCGCAATGTGATTGCGTTGCGTGCAGGTCTTTTAGGCATGCATATGAATAATGTCCGCCATTTCCTGATTGTGACCGGAGACCCGGTTTCAAGGGCAGACCGCGAAAGAGTGACTTCCGTTTTTGATTTCAATTCCATTAAACTGATGCAGTATGTTAAGGAAATGAATTTAGAAGTTTTTGCACAGGAGCCGGTTTATTATGGTGGTGCACTGAATTATCATGGTGCCAATCCGGATGCGATTATTGAACGGATGAAGCGTAAAGCGGAAGCAGGATGCGGTTATTTCCTGACACAGCCGGTATATACCGAGGAAGATGTGGAAAGACTGACTTATATCAAAGAACACATTGACACCAAAATCATGTGCGGTATTATGCCGCTGGTAAGCTATAAGAATGCAATGTTTGTGAAAAATGAGATGCCGGGCATCCATGTTTCCGATGAAATTGTAAACCGGTATCGGGAAGATATGACAAGAGAAGAGGCAGAAGAAGTGGCAATTGAATTATCTGTTGAAATCGCAGCAAAATTATATGATATTGCAGACGGATTTTATTTTATGACACCATTTAACCGGACGGGCTTAATTGCGAGAATTATTGAGGCAATCCGACAGGAGGAAGAACGCAGATGACAAGAGAGGAATTTAAGGAATTAGTAAAAAATGGACCGGTTATCTTAGATGGTGCAACCGGAAGCAATCTTCAGAATGCAGGAATGCCGGTAGGAGTCTGCCCGGAGCAGTGGATTTTAGAGCATCCACAGACCATGATAGATTTGCAGCGGGCTTATGTGGAGGCTGGAACACAGATTCTTTTGGCACCGACCTTTACTGCAAACCGCATTAAATTAGAAGAATATGGACTGGCAGATAAGCTGGTAGAGATGAACCAGCAATTAGTTGCCATTTCCAAAGAGGCAGCAGGCGGAAAAGCGCTGGTAGCCGGTGATATTACCATGACTGGTCAGCAGCTTTATCCGATGGGTGAATTGCAGTTTGAAGAACTGGTAGATATTTATAAAGAACAGGTCAAAGTTGTGGCAGATGCGGGAGTAGACTTATTTATCATTGAGACCATGATGAGTCTGCAGGAAACAAGAGCCGCTGTGCTGGCAATCCGTGAAACCTGTGATTTGCCGATTATGGCAAGTATGACTTATAACGAGGATGGCAGAAGCTTGTATGGAACAGATCCGGTAACTGCGGTAGTTACGTTGCAGAGCCTGGGTGCTGATGCAGTGGGAATGAACTGCTCCACAGGACCAGAGGAAATGTTAGAGCCGATTCGCCAGACTGTAGAATATGCCTATGTTCCTGTTTTGGCAAAGCCAAATGCCGGATTACCGGAATTAGAGGATGGTATAACGGTATACAAGACCACACCGGAAGAATTTGCGGAAGTTGGTGCAAAATTAGTCGAAGAAGGCGTTTCGATTATTGGTGGATGCTGTGGAACGACCCCGGCACATATCAAGGCATTGGCAGATAAAGTAAAACCAATGGGAATCCATCATGCGGAAGCACCAAGACGAAGAGTGCTTACTTCCGAGCGTAAGACGGTAGAAATTGATTTGGACGGACCATTTATGGTAATTGGTGAGCGGATTAATCCGACCGGAAAGAAGAAATTGCAGGCAGAGCTTCGGGAAGGCAGCCTTAATATGGTTCGTGATATGGCACGGGCGCAGGAAGAAAATGGTGCAGCCATTCTGGATGTCAATATGGGTATGAATGGAATTGATGAGAAACAGATGATGTTAAATACCATTCATGAGGTTACTTATACAGTGGATTGTCCGCTTTGTATCGATTCATCCCATGTGGATATTATTGAAGCAGCACTTCGTATTTATCCGGGACGAGCTTTGATTAACTCTATTTCCTTAGAAAAAGAGAAATTCGAAAAATTGCTTCCGATTGCAAAGAAATATGGAGCAATGTTTATTTTGCTTCCGCTTTCTGACGAGGGACTTCCAAAAGACGCAGAAGAGAAGCGGCAGATTGTCCGTACCATTTTAGATGCCGCCTTAAAAATCGGTCTTCATAAAGAAGATATTATCGTGGACGGACTGGTAGCAACGGTAGGTGCCAATCCGCTGGCAGCATTGGAATGTTTCGATACCATCCAGTATTGTAAGGATGAATTGGGCCTTGCCACAGCCTGTGGACTTTCCAATATTTCCTTCGGTCTGCCGGAACGTATTTATGTAAACAGTGCATTTCTTACCATGGCAATTGCAAAAGGACTTACGATGGCAATTGCAAATCCATCCCAGGATTTATTAATGAATGCGGCAGTGGCTTCGGATATGCTTTTACATAAAGAAGGTTCCGATATCCGCTATATCAATCGGATGAACCAACGGGCACAGAAGGAAGCTCCGGCAACCGTTAACGCAGCTTCGGCAGGCACTTTAGAGCCGGCAAATCCGGTATTTGATTGTGTATTAAAGGGAAATAAGGGCAATATTTTAAAAGAAGTAGATAAAGCTTTGGCAGCAGGAGAAGAACCGGGAGCGATTATTAATGGACAGTTGATTCCTGCCATTAATGAAGTAGGTGTTCTTTTTGACAAACAGATTTATTTCCTGCCGCAGCTGATTTCCAGTGCGCAGACTATGCAGCATGCCATTGAATACTTGGAGCCAATGCTTTCCAAAGATAAGGACGCAGAGCCAAAGGCAACCATTATTATTGCAACCGTAGAAGGTGACATACACGATATCGGTAAGAATCTGGTAGCACTGATGCTCCGTAACTATGGTTATCGTGTCTTAGACCTTGGCAAGGATGTGGCAGCGGATATTATTGTGGATACAGCGTTAAAAGAGAATGCCCAGATTATTGGACTTTCTGCCCTGATGACCACTACTATGATGCGTATGAAGGATGTGGTAGAACTGGCAAAAGAGCGCGGCTGCAACAGCAAGATTATCGTAGGCGGCGCAGCAATTACACAGAGCTTTGCAGATGAAATCGGTGCAGATGGCTATTCCCCGGATGCAGCTGATTGTGTAAAACTGGTAGAGCGTCTACTGGAAGAAATGTAAATTTTTATTTTGGGAGGTTTTTGATATGGTAAAGATAATTTCAGATAGTACCTGTGATTTATCTGAAGAACTGGTAAAACGTTATGATATTACCATTCTTCCGCTTCACATTTTATTAGGTGACGAAGAATATCTGGATGGAGTAAATATTACTCCGCAGGAGATTTTTGACTGGTCGGATGAACACAAGACCACTCCAAAGACTTCAGCACCATCCGCAGAGCAGGCAGTAGAATTGTTAAAGCCTTATGTAGAAAAAGGTCAGGAGGTTATCTGTTTTGCTATTGCATCCGGGATGTCTTCTTCCATGAATGTGATGCGTCTTGCAGCGGAAGAACTGGAGGCAGAAAATCTGGTTACAGTAATTGATTCTGCAAACCTTTCTACCGGTATCGGACTTCTTGTCATAGAAGCAGCCGAAATGGCACAGCAGGGAAAGAGCGCGGCAGAGATTACTGCACGCATTGAAGAATTAAAGCCTCTGGTTCGGGCAAGCTTTGTGGTAGACACCTTAACCTATCTTTATCGTGGTGGCAGATGCAGTGGACTGGCTGCCTTAGCTGGTGGTGCATTAAAGCTTCATCCGCGGATTGGTGTTGAGGATGGTAAAATGGGACCGGGAAAGAAATATCGTGGTAATATGGAAAAGGTTGTTCTCTCTTATGTGAAAGACATGGAAGAAGCAATGAAGAATGCCCGGCCGGAACGTGTATTTATCACTCACTCCGGCAGTGCACCGGAAATTGTAGATAAAGTACGTGCGTACCTTAATGACCTTCATGTCTTTCGTGAAATTTTAGAAACAAGAGCCGGTGGTGTAGTATCCAGCCATTGTGGACCGGGAACACTGGGTGTTTTGTTTATTGCGAAGGAGTAGGGAGAAGGAGAGATGTATGATTTGCAAAGGTATCTCATAAGGCAGGTATCCGGCAGCTTGACAGAATTATTGGAGTAATTTTGAATCTTGAAATATTTTCAAAAATTTTAAATATTTCAAAAATATTTTTGAAAAAGTGCTTGACTTCACTATTCCTATATAGTATACTAGCAAAGCGGGTTGCAGATGAGTAACCCGCAGGAATATGGGATCTTAGCTCAGCTGGGAGAGCATCTGCCTTACAAGCAGAGGGTCACA
>ENA-OPCO01001317-OPCO01001317.1-human-gut-metagenome-genome-assembly--contig:-NODE-1317-length-15923-cov-3.414860_pt1 | contig 15923 bp, 8 predicted proteins | sample MGYA00241562_ERZ501475 | MGnify/ENA primary metagenome ERZ501475 (study PRJEB25962, sample SAMEA2042627) | human gut metagenome | biome: human gut; feature: human-associated habitat; material: faeces... | reverse complement strand
AAACTACCAGTGCCATCTACTGACGTACTCAAAACCCACGAGTCACAAAGTTTTTCTGCTGAATTACTGGAATTTCAAAAAAGCTAACAAAAAATGTCCGTTCACTCCCAATTTTTGTCCGTTCGCGAATTTTAGAATCTGTTATTGTTAGAATGTGTTATCATTGTAAATAGCATTATGGTTATAGTATGGATTGGGGGGGGGATATCTAACCTTGCAACATAATTAAGAAATGGATATGTAAGAATTAACTGGTAATGGAATTGAAAATATGAGAGGGGGAGATGTACATGATTACGTATTTATTACCAGCCATTTTGTTTGTACAGTTTGTTATATTTGCTGGTGTGCTTTTGTTTTGTATGCGTGAATGGGATATAAGGACGAAGAGCGGAATCTATTTATTCATAGCATATGTGATGGCTTTGTTTACTCTGGCAGGGATATTTGTTGTGGTGTATTTCCCGTTTCCAATACAACAAGAAGAAATTGCATTGAATATTGAATATGAATTAGGGCAAACAAATAATTTTGTGCCTTTGCGTAGTATCTTTGGATATATAAAGGATTTTTTCTCAGGATATCAAAGTGTATTTTTATTTCAATGTATAGGAAACATGTTGTTGTTTGTTCCGTATGGTTTTTTTACTGCTATTTTAAGCTGGAAACAGAAACATAAAAAGAAAACGGTTTTTATCATATGTTTTCTTACCAGCTTATCAATTGAAATTTTGCAGGGAGTATTTAACTCTGCCTTAGGTTATTGTTATCGAAGTGTCGATGTGGACGATTTATTATTAAATCTTTTAGGAGGGGTGATAGGAAGTATGGCAGCAGAGATTGTTTATAAAAAGTGGTTTGGTGGTAAAAGAACAAAAATTGTGATGGGCGTTTTGGTGGTTATGTTACTTGCCGTGGCATCGCCACTGACGGCAAAAGTAAGCAAAGCGGACACGCCGGCTGCAACTGAAAAACCGATTGCAAGGGAAGATACGGTGGAGGATTGGCGCGATACCGGTGCTTTTGTAAAAAGCGGTAAATACTCTTATCGTGTGATTGATGCAGCAAAAAAGGAAATTGAATTGAGAAAGATTGCATCAGATGATACGGAAATTATGATTCCGCAAACCATTGATGGGTACAAAGTGGTCAGTCTTGGTTATTCCGGAAAAATTTTGACGAATGAGGTAAATTTAAGTGTGAATCGTCAGTTTTTTACGGTACTGACAAATGCAGATAAAGTGACAAAAATAACGATACCAAAAACAGTAACAAACATTGGAGTAATGGCGTTTTATCAGTGTGAAAATCTGAAAAAACTTTATTTGCCGAAAGATGTTTTGTTTGTTAGAGAGTATGCGTTTTTTGGCTGCAGCAGTTTGACAGAATTACATTTAAATGATGGCGTCGCCATGTATAATGAAGCGTTTGCGGATTGTACTTCATTAAAGAAAGTCTACTCTAAAGGATTTTATTCGTTGTCTTATGAAAGCCGTCTTTTTTCGAAGCCGATTGAAGAGTGGCATTTGGCTCAGGGAGAGGACAAAGGAATTGGCTATTATTCGTTTTGGACAAATGATTTTTGCAAGGGCAGCAGTAAGAAGTTTTCCATAAAAAAACTTTACGTTGATGCTAAAGTGAAAAAGGTTCGCTTGGGAATCATGCAAGGGGATGAAAAAAATCCTTTCTTTGTGAAAAAGATTTATATTAAGGGAAAGAAAACAAAATTAACTGCTGACAAAAGCATGAAGACAATTGTTTGCACGGTAAAAGGAGCAAAGGCAATTCGTGGAGCGAAAAAGGCGCATATGACATATTCGTACAAAATGTCCCGGAAAGTATATGTACGGAAAAAGACGAAGAAAAAGAAGACCTATTGTGTGACGATGACATATCGAAGCAAAAAGGGAAAATGGATTAAACATGTGAAAAACGTTCCAACTAAATAAAAATATGGTATATAAAAAAACTGCGTCTCGTGTTTACAAGGCGCAGTTTTTTTGTTGTAGATAAATTATTTATCAGAAATCTCACTGTGAATCTGCTGCAAGGATTTTACCTCACCATTGCCATGTTTCTGAACATACAAGATTCCCTTAATACTTGCTTTGGCAGCAGCGATGGTTGTCATATAAGGAATTTTTGCCTTAATTGCTGCTTTGCGCAGGTAACTGTCATCGTGTACGCTGTCTTTGCCAACCGGTGAGTTGATAATTAAATCGATATCGCCGTTTGTAATCAAATCCAGTACATTTGGACGACCTTCATACAATTTCAATACTTTCTCTGCCTCAATGCCGGCATCGGTAATGATTTCGTGTGTCTTACCGGTTGCCAGAATCTTAAAGCCTGCCTCAGCAAATAATTTAGCAACTTCAACTACTTCCGGTTTGTCTTTGCGGTTTACGGAAATTAATACGGTTCCCTTCAAAGGAAGTTTTGTCTGTGTTGCTTCCTGTGCTTTGTAAAATGCTTCGCCATAATAGGTGGAAAGACCAAGTACCTCGCCGGTAGAGCGCATTTCCGGTCCGAGCAGAGGGTCAACCTCTGGGAACATGTTGAATGGGAATACGGCTTCTTTGACACCGAAATATGGAATATTCTGTTCCTTCAAAGAGGATACCGGTGATGGGCGGCCTGTAAGTTCCGAAGTAATAATATCGGTAGCTAAAGGCACCATGCGGATGTTGCATACTTTGGAAACAAGCGGTACCGTACGGGAAGCTCTTGGATTTGCTTCCAGAACATAAACCGTTCCATTTTCAATGGCATACTGCATATTCATGAGACCTTTAACATGCATCTCTTCCGCAATCTTTTTCGTATATTCTTTGATTGTTGCGACATTTTCCTCGGAAATATGAACCGAAGGAATAATGCAGGCAGAGTCTCCGGAGTGTACACCGGCAAGCTCGATATGCTCCATAACAGCAGGAACGAAAGCGTGTGTTCCATCGCTGATGGCATCTGCTTCACATTCCAATGCGTGATTTAAGAAACGGTCAATCAAAATCGGACGGTCCGGTGTAACGCCTACGGCTGCTTTCATGTAGTCGGTAAGGCTTTCGTCATCATATACGACTTCCATGCCGCGTCCGCCAAGTACATAAGAAGGACGAACCATAACCGGATAACCGATTTTTTTTGCAATTTCCAGCGCTTCATCAACGGTTGTTGCCATGCCTGCTTCCGGCATTGGAATTCCTAATTTGTCCATCATGGCACGGAACAAATCGCGGTCTTCCGCCAAGTCGATAACGGATGGAGAAGTACCGAGAATTTTGACTCCGTTTTTCTCTAGTTCGGCTGCCAAATTAAGCGGTGTCTGTCCACCAAACTGAGCAATTACACCGAGTGGTTTTTCTTTTTTGTAAATGCTTAAAACATCTTCCAATGTTAAAGGCTCAAAGTACAACTTGTCGGATGTATCGTAGTCGGTGGAAACCGTCTCCGGATTACAGTTTACGATAATCGTCTCAAAGCCGAGTTTTTTCAAAGCAAGTGCTGCGTGAACACAGCAGTAGTCAAATTCGATACCCTGACCGATTCGGTTTGGACCACCACCGAGAATCATGATTTTATTCTTTTCTTCGCTGACCGGATTTTTGTCTTTGGCGTTGTAAGTTGAATAATAATAAGCACTGTCTTTGGTTCCGCTTACGTGAATACCTTCCCAGGCCTCCTCAATGCCAAGTTCGATTCTCTTATTGCGGATGTCATCTTCCGGAATCGCAAGAATCTGACTTAAGTATTTATCCGAGAAGCCATTTTTCTTAGCGGAAATAAGCTGCTCATCGGATGGAAGAGAACCTTTGGATTTTGCGATGGCTTCCTCTTCCTCAACAAGTTCTTTCATCTGTTCAACAAAGTAGTGTTTTACTTTTGTAATATCAAAGATTTCGTCTACGGTAGCGCCCTTTCTAAGTGCCTCATACATAATGAAATGGCGGTCACTCGAAGGAGTGGCTAACATACGAAGCAGTTCTTCTTTTGATTTTTCGTTATAATCTTTGGCAAAACCTAAACCATAGCGGCCGGTCTCTAAGCTTCGGATTGCTTTTTGGAAAGCCTCTTTATAGTTTTTTCCAATGCTCATTACTTCGCCGACGGCACGCATCTGAGTTCCTAATTTATCTTCTACACCTTTGAATTTTTCAAAAGCCCAGCGCGCAAATTTAATTACGATATAGTCACCGTCCGGTTTGTATTTATCTAAGGTTCCGTATTTTCCACATTCGATGTCTTTCAAAGTAAGACCGGCAGCAAGCATAGCGGAAACTAAAGCGATTGGAAAACCGGTAGCTTTGGATGCCAGTGCGGAAGAACGGCTCAGACGGGCATTTACTTCAATCACACGATAGTCGTCCGTATCAGAGTTGAACGCATACTGGATGTTACATTCACCTACGATGCCGAGGTGACGGATGCACTTCGTAGACAGTTCCTGCAACAACTTCAGTTCTTTGTCATCCAATGAGCAAGTAGGAGCTACAACGATGGATTCACCGGTATGGATGCCCAGCGGGTCGAAGTTTTCCATGCTGGCCACTGTAAAGCAGTGGTCGTTGGCATCACGAATCACCTCAAACTCGATTTCTTTCCAACCTTTCAGAGATTCTTCTACCAGAATCTGCTTAGAGAAAGCGAAAGAACTTTCAGCCAGTTTCAGGAATTCTTCTTCGTTAGCACAGATACCGCTACCAAGACCTCCCAAGGCATAGGCCGAACGCACCATCACCGGATAACCGATCTTACGGGCAGCAGCGATAGCATCTTCCATGCTTTCTACAGCCTGGCTCACCGGAGTCTTCATCTGAATCTCATCCAGTTTCTTCACGAACAGGTCACGGTCTTCTGTGTACATGATAGCTTCTACCGATGTACCCAGTACTTTCACTCCATACTTATCAAGAACACCTTGTGTGTACAGTTCGGCACCGCAGTTCAATGCAGTCTGTCCGCCGAAAGCCAGCAGGATACCGTCCGGACGTTCTTTCTTGATAATCTCTTCTACGAAATAAGTAGTTACGGGAAGGAAATACACTTTATCGGCAATTCCTTCAGAAGTCTGAATGGTTGCGATGTTCGGGTTTACCAATACTGAGCTGATACCTTCTTCTTTCAAAGCTTTCAGTGCTTGTGAGCCTGAGTAGTCGAACTCTCCGGCTTGTCCGATTTTGAGTGCTCCAGAACCCAAAACGAGAACTTTCTTGATTTCCTTTTCCATTTCTTTTGTTGTTATAATAAGTTTTCTAAGTTTCGTCTATAAAAAAAATGCGTTACCCTCGTAAAAGGATTAACGCATTACCAAAGAACTAAAATATCGTTTTTGGAGAAAAAAGAAGAAGCCTGTTGATTCCGGGTGAAAAACATCCGAATGTAGATAATACTTACTTCTAATTTCTTGTTGATTCATTGTCGATTTCAAAATTTGTGCAAAGTAACGACATATTTCTAAAATTACAAAGAATTTGAAGAAGAATATTCTCTTTTTATACTAAAAGTCGAGAAAAGTAAGCATAAATAACGAAGAGGCTTCATTTTGACGCATCTTTCATTTTTTATCCTTATCTTTGTCGCTAAATCTATTATAATAAGGCTATAACAATGAAAAAAGAGAAAATCATATTGACGGGTGACCGTCCTACCGGAAGACTCCATATCGGACATTATGTAGGTTCGTTGAAACGCAGAGTGGACTTGCAAGATGCAGGTGACTATAGTAAAATGTTTATCTTCATTGCCGATTCACAGGCGTTGACGGACAATATAGACAATCCTGAAAAGGTACGTCAGAATGTGATTGAAGTTGCCCTCGACTATCTGGCATGCGGCATTGATCCGACCAAAGCCACTATCTTCATCCAATCGCAAATACCGGAATTGTGCGAACTTAGCTTCTATTATATGGACCTTGTAAGCGTATCCCGTTTGCAACGCAATCCGACTGTGAAGTCTGAAATTCAGATGCGTAACTTCGAAGCAAGCATCCCTGTAGGCTTTTTCACTTATCCTATCAGCCAGGCTGCGGACATTACTGCTTTCCGTGCCACTACTGTTCCGGTAGGTGAAGACCAGGAACCGATGCTGGAACAGGCGCGCGAAATCGTTCGTCGCTTCAACTATATTTATGGTGAAACGCTGGTAGAACCGGAAATCCTGTTGCCGGACAATGCTGCCTGCCTTCGTCTGCCGGGAACTGACGGAAAGGCTAAAATGAGTAAATCACTCGGAAACTGCATCTATCTGTCCGAAGAACCGGAAGAAATCCAGAAGAAGATCATGAGTATGTACACCGATCCGGGACACCTCCGCGTACAAGATCCGGGTAAGATAGAGGGTAATACCGTATTTACTTATCTGGACGCTTTCTGCCGTCCGGAACATTTCGAACGTTACTTGCCGGATTATCCGAATCTGGAAGAACTGAAAGCTCACTATCAGCGTGGCGGACTGGGCGACGTAAAAGTAAAACGCTTCCTGAACGCTATTATGCAGGAAACATTGGAACCGATCCGCAACCGTCGCAAAGAATTCAGTAAAGATATTCCTGCTATTTACAAAATGTTGCAGGAAGGATGCGAAGTAGCCAGAGCTGCCGCTGCCGAAACATTGGCAGATGTAAAGAAAGCGATGAAGATCAACTACTTCGATGATAAAGAACTGATTGAAGAACAAGTGAAACGCTTTGCCTCTTCGCAGGAATAAACAGAATAAAAAATAGGGTGTACGACACATCCTTTATAAATAAGAAAGCACCCACGCCACAGACAACTGTAACGCGGGTGCTTTCTTATTTGTATTTATATAAAGAGAGTTTTATTGCATGACCGGCTCAATCCGTTTCATCTTCATCATTTTTGAAGAGCACTCCTTTCAGCTTCTGGTAAAGGAAAGAAAGTACCAGCAATATCAAGCCCAAAATGATAAATACTATGATCTTACCGATAGTAGGCATTGCCCATAAGTCCTTCAGAATCAGTTTCAGCAGAACGATTCCAAAAGTTGAAAGACTAATGATACGTAACACTTTCTGGTGCAGACGCATCCCCAATGCCATCTGGACAAATCCCGCAATGCTCAATGAAACGGAGAAACCGGCGTCGAAATCTTCGACTCCCGCCTGCCAGAGGAAAGAACGCACCATCGTCAGCCAAAGGAGAAGTGCCAACACATTCAAATAGACAGTGAAGTGAGTTTTCAGTCCTATAATAGTATAGTATTGACGGGCAACGTAGTATAGGTTAACTATAATAAATGCTGCCGCCAGCCATCGGAGTAAAACAGGAGACAGACTCATGTGTGCCCATTGGTCTCCCCATATATTGATCGCATATATCAAAACATTAATTCCAAGACCTGCCAGATAAGGAATCGTACATTGCTCTATCGGGAAACGCTTCTTGAAAGCATAGCTGAGGATAAGGATGGCAGCGGAAGTGAATACCAGCATCATCCCGCTCCTTGTAGCTCCTGCCAGATGCAAGGAAAACTCTGCCATGAATGTATAATAGAGTATAGCAGCAGATGTAAGAAGCATGACCGGATTCCAAGGAACATATCTCAGGCAGCGGGATTCAGAGAAAAGAGAGCGGTAATGTCCCATCATCAAAGCAAATGCGCCCGCAGCCAAACCGACAAACAGGGAAGTCGCAAAAGAGCTGTTCAGGAAAACTGTATCGGAGGAAGAGGAAGATAGTATCACGGCAGATACATCCATCAGATATGAAATAAGTGTCAGCCCCATCAATACCAAGGTAGCACGTTCATATATCCAGATCTTCGATTTGACATAAAGCCATAACAGCAGTACCATTTCCGCTGCCCAGAATAAGGTTATATAGTTTCCGTCCAGTTGAATAGGTATGGTGATGGAAACAAATGTCAGTACAAGTCCCAACATGGCATAAATAAGGAACTTATAATCTTTCTTACTCATTCGCAGCCAGATAACCAAAACTAAATTGATGATTGCAATGAACAAGCTCAGCAAACCTTCGGACTTAAATGCCAGTTCCATATTTCGCAGGAACAGGATTCCCAATAACAGATAAATGAAGTTATTGGTTATGATAACCAGTAATAATCCCCTGTTCTTCTTTATGGCTTCTATCCGGAGTATCGATAAGATCGGCAACAGGAATATAAAATAGAACAAGGTAGCAAATGCGAACAGATGTACGGAAATGATTGCCGTTCCGGTAGAATAGCCGGTCAGCAGGAATAGTCCCATCACTAGGTAGGTAAAGACAAAGGCTATCACCGGAAGTTCTCCCCATTTCTTATAGATAGAAAGTCCGAACATCCCAAGATTCAATATACTTATATAAGTGAACAGTACCATATAGTTACCATCGCCACTGCTGACGATAAAAGGTGCCAGGAATCCTCCGACCAATGAAATGATGGCCAGTTCGCGCCTGTCGTACAGGACAGACAGAATCGACATGAACAGCGTTATAACTATCAGAATAATAAAGGCGACAGTCTGAGGGAAGAGATGATAAAAATGAAAGGCAATAGCTACCGTAAGATAAAAGACAGCGAAAGCTCCACCCGCAAGCAAGGAACTGAATGTACGGTACTTCTTTTGCAGACGTTCGGCAACAACCAGCAATGCAGAGCCGGTCAGGAAACCGAGTACAGTACGTAATGTCTCGTTAATCCAGTCTTTATCAATGGCATATTTCACAAAGAAGCCAACACCAATTACGAATACAAGAATACCAATCTTGCCAAACAGATTTTCACCGATAAACTTCTCATAGTTAACTTTCTTCTGTTTCCGTACAGACGGTGTGACGACAGGTATTTCAGAAGTTACATTATTCTCTGCCATCATACCCTGAGGAGCTTCAAGCTGTTCTTCTTTCCGCAACAGTTCTTTTTTCAGAACAGGGATTTCATTTGCCGCATGAGGCGGGATACATGTGTCTTCCACGGCTTCAGCCGATACATTTTCCTTCGATTGTACATGATCGGAAGCTATTCTCTCCTGAGCTTTGAGAAAAGCATCCATTCGTTTCTTTATTTCGTCCAGTTCTTTCTCTACCTTCCCAAACTTCTTATCAAACTTTTGTATCAAGACGAAGAACATCAGTGCAGCAAGTAATGCACATACGCCATAAAAATCACCCATAATGTCTTAGATTTGAGTTATGTATTACAAATATACAAAACTTTATTACATAGAATGGATGTTTGTCTGAGAATGATGCTGTAAAAGAGTTAATTTATAAAATCGGCTGATTCATATAATATATTAGAACGATAAAGAAGAAGTTTTATGTATTCAAAAAAGTCTCCTTATTTTCCCGCCTTATCCATAAAATAAGGAAGCAAGAAAATAAGGAGACTATGTTTTATTAAACTAATCCAGCCTATACAAAATATATACCGAGCTAGATGAGCGTATTACTGAGTTGATTCTACCAATACAACACGGTTCAAAATCGGTTGACCGAACTTATCGACACCACCACCTGCTGCAACGGTTAATCTGTCTGCAGAGATGCCGTACTTCTTAACCAACAAGTCTTTAACAGCCTGTGCACGTTCCATACTCAACTTCTGGTTGATAGACGGAGTACCGGTTGCAGAGTCTGCATATCCGTTGATTGTATATGTCATGTTCGGGAATTCTTTCATCTTGCTGGCAAGATAAGATAAGTTCATTTCTTCTTGTGGAGACAACTTGTCTGAACCAATCTTGAAGAATACTGTACGCGGTGCGATGTTAGCATCTGTTACAACAACTTCTTCAGCTTCTTCCACTACAGGTTGCTGTGCATTAGCCAACTGTTGCTGCAACTGCATATTAGCGGCTGCCATAGCATTCATCTGATCACGCATCTGTCTCAATTCCAGTTCAGAGATAATCTGTGGAACAGGGCGTTGGAATCCACGGGTCGGGAAGTAATAAGTTACACCGAGAGTAGCACCTAAAATACCGTCATAATCGGGTTTACCACCATGTTCACCGTCAAACTTACCTTCCAGACCAGTTGCACTCAATTCAAGATTCAAATCAACAGCATTTGACAAACGGAAACGATTGATAATACCTGCATTGAAAGTAGCAGCATTGGTATGAGGTTTGGAATATGAATGAGCCCAGCCGGCACCGATATACGGGATAATTTCATATACGCGATCCGGGTTGTATCCACCGAAAAGCGCATTCAGGTTGATCATCAAATCACCATGCAAGTTCATATAGTCCCATCTCTGCTTGTAAGAGCCATCTTCTCTCGGACCACCGACTACATAATTTGCAGATTCGTTAGTAGTGAATCCTTTAGATTGTAGTCCACTGTATTGCATACGCACTCCAAAACCGGGTGTTACCCATTTACCAACTGATACATTCAATGTGGGGGCAATACGGTCTCTGAATTTTCCGATATGGTCATTATTACCAAATAATACCTGTGCACCACCTCCTACTGAGAAGAACCAGTTACTCCAGAATGGGTTAGTTATTACCTGATATTTATCTTGTACCTGAACAACCTCGTATTCAGTTACAGTCACGGTTTGCTGCGCAGAAGCGGCAGACGCAACGCCGGCAAAAGCCAGCAACATTAGAATCTTTTTCATATACCTAATAGTTAAGTGGTTATTATAATCTTTTCTTTGTTGAACTATTTAAATAACACGAACTGAACTAAAAGGTTTTATAAAATGATGATTTTATTTGTTTTATTTGAATAATTTTTCGATGTCCTCTTCCTTTATTGTAGTCAAGACTGTTTTGCCATCCGGAGTGTAATTAGGTGAAGGACAGGCAAAAAGACTGTCTACAAGACTTACCATTTCCTCATTACTCAACACCTGACCATATACAATCGCTGCAGCACGCGCCAATGTTAAAGCTAAGATATGCTGGATCTCCTCCTTTACATCATTTCCTTTTTCCATAGCTGTATGTAGCATATTCCGTACCAACTCAACCGGATTCAGTCCTTCTATCCCCGAAGGAATACCGTTGATAGCATAGCTACCGCCACCCAAATCACTCAAATCAAAACCAACTGCCGATAAATCATCCATGATTCCTTGCAAGACAGCAGCTTCTGAAGCAGGCAACTGCAATATTTCGGGAAAAAGCACTCCCTGTGAAACGCCTTGCTTTTGTTTTATCTGCACCATATAGCGATCAAAAAGTACGCGGATATGCGCACGATGCTGGTCAATCAGCATCAATCCGGATTTCACTGAAGTCAGAATAAAGCGGCCTTTAAACTGCAGATGCAGATTTCCCTTTTCAATCACAGGCTCATTAGCATATAATGTAGATGAAGCGGATGAAAAAGTGGATGAAGCGGCAGATACAGCCGAAATAGTTTTCTCTTCAGCAACCACCGATTCTTCTTCGAAAGGAGAATTCTCCCAGTCCATTTCCGGCTCTTGCTGAGGTTCATTTATCTTACTTGCCTTAGTCAATCCACCATACAATCCTTCCCATTCCACTTTCGGACGAGTATATGACCCACCGCCACTTCCTCCGGAGGATACTTTGAACGGATTAAAATCTGAGTTATAGTTAACTTTCGGAGGTGCAGGAGGAAGATTCTGCTCAAATGCAGGAATCTCCGGCATGTCTTCCGTGTCGAAATCAATGGAAGGAATGGCACTGAACTTACCCAATGACTCTTTTACTGATGCCGAAAGTATTTGCCAAATGGCCTGTTCATTCTCAAACTTGATTTCCGTCTTTGTAGGATGGATATTCACATCAATATTAGCCGGGTCTACTTCAAAGTAAATAAAATAGGAAACTTGCTCGCCAACAGGGATCAACTGTTCATAAGCTTCCATCACTGCCCTATGAAAATAAGGATGGCGCATATAGCGTCCGTTGACAAAGAAGTATTGATGTGCACCTTTCTTACGGGCCGTTTCCGGCTTTGCTATGTAGCCCGAGATTTTCACCATCGTAGTATTCACCTCGATATTCAACAACTGTTGATTCAGTTTCTTGCCAAAGATAGCAAGAATACGTTGCCGCAAAGGAGATACAGGCAGATTGAACAATTCGGAATCATTGCTGTAAAGTGAAAAGGATACCTCAGGATGAACCAGAGCAATGCGTTCAAATTCAGCCAGAATATTACTTAGTTCTGTTGAATTAGCTTTTAGGAACTTACGACGGGCAGGCACATTAAAGAATAAATTCTTCACAGAAAAGTTACTTCCCTTTGAGCAGGAAACAGCTTCCTGGCTTTCTACTTTAGAACCTGCAATCACCAATCTGGTTCCCAATTCTTCGGATTCCAGCCGTGTTTTCAATTCAACCTGCGCCACAGCTGCGATGGAAGCCAGTGCTTCCCCACGAAATCCCATCGTACGCAGAGCAAACAAATCCGATGCCTCGCGAATTTTAGAAGTCGCATGACGTTCGAAAGCAAGTCGTGCATCCGTTTCGGACATTCCTTTTCCATCGTCTATAATCTGGATGCAGGTCTTACCAGCATCCGTGACGAGTACATGTATATTTTGAGCATCTGCATCGATTGCATTTTCCACTAGCTCTTTAATAACAGATGCCGGACGTTGTATCACTTCACCGGCAGCAATCTGATTAGCTACCGAATCAGGCAACAAATGAATAATATCGCTCATAGTTTACTTAAGTAGTTAAAATGACCAGCTTCCCGTCGCCAAATAATGCCACAAATATAAAAGGAAAGCTATGATTATCAATATGATTCCAAAGGATACAGGTTTACGTCCGCTTGCCTTTCTGCGCTTCAGATGCGTAGTTCCTTCGACAAACTTACCGCGAATATCTTCGGGACTGAACTCTTTCTCAGGAAGCATTCCCAATTCACGCTTCGCTTTCTCCTCCATCTTATCGAGCTTCTCTTTCCGCTCGTTCACATAAATGTATTGATGATTAAAGCCCCGAGGTTTCCTCATCGAATTAAAAAACATTCCCATACGCTATTTCAAATCAGGAAAATCCATATTAATTAACTTTCGCCTATCAGTCTTTGGCCGCCGGTCGGTGGTAGGTTTCAGTGTCTCCCCTTCCTTCTTGCCTCTCCAATTGAAAATATCCTCTTTATTTAAAGGACGGACATAGTCAAACCAGGCAAATGTAGACAGCCTCAGCTTATCGGGAGGTATCTGATCCATTGGATATAATGTTCCGTTGGACTTACCAACAAACATACCCTTTTCCATCTTCTTTTCTTTCAGATAAAGATGAAGTACACTTCCTTCCATGTTATTAAAACCGGTCATTGTACTGTCTTTTTCTTCCGGATAGAAAGCAGTCATCACATTACCTATCACTTCAATATGCCGCATATCACCGTTTTCGAAATAGGCTTTCATTTCTTTACCGGACACCTGGTTATAGTGAATGGAATCTTTCATCTCTACCGTCAGTGCCTGGTTGATAATGTGCGCCCAGTTAATGGTACTGTCATTCATATAAATCTTGATCTCCTCACCGAGCAGTTGCTGACCTTCATTCCAAAGAATCGGGTCCGTATACATGGTCAGGCAAGAATCTTTTGAATTATAGACCAGTGAGTCGCAAACACCCTGCACATCAGTACGATACATACGGACCTTATGATAAGCTTTCATCAGGCGGAATACTGAGTCCGTATTCAGATTATAGGAAACAAGCTGCAACGTATCTCCATGCATAAAGAGGCTGTCACCTTGTGAATAGTCAATAGCAACGGCACGTTTGGTGGCAAAAGCAGAATCGGTCAATTCATTATAGAAACAATAATTGCCCGTCAGCATATTTTTATTGATGGTATCTGTCATTCGTATATTATCGAACGCTTCACCATATCCCACTTTCCGGTCATAAAACAAGCTGTCACCAATCAACTTCTTTCCGTCATTCGTCAGAATAGAACGATCCAACAATTCTGCCTGTTCACTCAATGTATTATAAAAGCCTCGTTCTGAATAGATATGATTATTATCACTCACAATATTCGAAGGACCGAGAATGGTAGCAATCTTAGAGAAGGTATTATATTTCAATGTATCCGATGTCAATACAAACTTAGGATTCACCAATTTCACATCATGATTGAACACCGATTGTTTGGTAGCCGGACTGTATTCTCCCCAGTCTGAGGTTAATACATTCTCTTCATCCATCAAAGTCCCTCCCTCAAAATAATAACCGAGATCATAAAGACGGTCATAATTCAGACTGTCAGTCAGCAGTGTCGTGTTCCGGTTGATCATTTTTACGTTCTCACGAATCTGCGCAATCTGCGTCATTCCATCATAGTAAAGATAATCACCATAGATGAACAGAGTGTCTCCCTGCTCCATACGTACATTACTGAATGCTTCTACCGAATTGGTTTTCTCGTAAATCAAAGCACTGTCACAAAACATATACATACTGTCATGACGCAGCTTTACATTTCCGATCAACACTTGAACATCCGGTCGGGCAAGCTTGTCAGCCTGTCCTTGGTTTGCATGCAACAAATACACTTTCGTCTTTTTATTTTCCGGTTCTTTCTTTGTACCTTTGGCAGTTTGCTTTGTTCCATCCTCAGGTTTTACAGCCGGGGTCTCCGTCTTTTTATTCTGTCCGGTGGGCTTCACCTGCGCCACAAGGCATACGGCAAACAGGCATAGAAAGCCTATAAGAAGCCATCTATGCCCGTCTTGCTGTTTATCTTTCTTGTTTTGTTTCAGCATATAAAGTCAAGCTGTTTAAACATCAATCATTCCTTACCCAACCCGGATACTTGAAGTCACACTTCTGCCAGTTCGGATCAATACGTACATACGTATGTTTCTGTTTGTTCAAAATCCATTTCTGCAACATCTCTTCCCGACGCTTATCCATCACTATTTCCTTCAAATCCTGATAGTCTTCCGCAATGGTAGCTTTATGACCGTTGATCTTTGCTTTCAGTTTTACAATGGCACAAACTTCTTTTCCATCTTTCTCGTTGATCATCGTAAAGGCTTTGGATATTTCACCCACATTCATCTTATCCACTACTTTCGCAACATCCTGCGGCAAATCCTGCATCTGGAATTTAGAAGTAGTGATGCCAGTACGCTCATTCGTATTCACCATAATACCGTGATTATTACGAGTATCTTTATCTTGTGAAATCACAGAAGCAGCATCATCAAACGTAAACTTATTCTGACGAATATCATCACCGATAGAGTCCAGACGGGCACAAGCCTCTGTCAATTCCTTTTCAGAAACTTTCGGGCGCAACAGAATGTGACGGGTATTCACACGGTCACCGCGCTTCTCGATCAGCTGAATAATATGATAACCAAATTCCGATTCTACAATCTTGGAAACCTTCTTCGGGTCTTGAAGACTGAATGCTACATTGGCATAAGCCGGGTCAAGCATACCACGTCCCATAAAATCAAGTTCACCACCCTTGATAGCAGAAGCCTTATCTTCAGAATACAGACGTGCCAGCGTAGAGAAATCAATCTCCCCTTTTGTCACACGATCCGTATAATCACGTAAACGTCTCTTTACGTCTTCTATTTCCGCAATAGGAATTTTAGGTTGCAGGGTGATAATCTGCACTTCTACCTGAGTGGGAATATAAGGGATACTGTCCTGAGGAAGATCTTTGAAATAGCGGCGTACTTCTGCCGGAGTCACCTTGATTTCTCCTACCAGTTTCTGCTGCATTTTCTGTACCGTCAATCCATCCCGGGCATTTTCGCGCAACGTTTCACGAATTTGAGTGGCAGTCTTATTGAAGTATTCCTCCATCTTCTCTTTAGAACCAATCTGCTGAATATACATATTGGTCATCATATCTACGCGCTGAATGATTTCCGCTTCGGAAACTTCGATACTGTCCAGCTTTGCCTGATGCAGGAATAATTTCTGCACAGCGATTTCTTCGGGTATTACACAATAAGGATCGCCTTCAAATCTGCGT
>ENA-OPCO01001310-OPCO01001310.1-human-gut-metagenome-genome-assembly--contig:-NODE-1310-length-15954-cov-4.509403_pt1 | contig 15954 bp, 8 predicted proteins | sample MGYA00241562_ERZ501475 | MGnify/ENA primary metagenome ERZ501475 (study PRJEB25962, sample SAMEA2042627) | human gut metagenome | biome: human gut; feature: human-associated habitat; material: faeces... | reverse complement strand
GCGTCGTCGCGGAGACGTATCATGCGCTGTATGCCTTGCAGCACCGCGGTCAGGAGAGCTGCGGCATTGTCGTCAACGATGATGGCGTGATGAAGGCGCACAAGGACAACGGACTGGTGACGGAGGTGTTCACGCGCGACGCGCTGAGCAAAATCCACGAGGGAACGATGGCGGTCGGTCACTGCCGCTATGGCACAACGGGGATGCACAGCCGTTCCAATGCCCAGCCGCTGCTGATTAACCATCAAAAAGGCGCGATGGCGCTGGCGCACAACGGAAATTTGACCAACGCGGCGGAGCTTCGCGAACAGCTGGAGAAGAACGGCGCGATTTTCCACTGCACGTCGGACACCGAGGTGATTGCCTACATTATCACGCAGGAGCGCCTGAAGTGCGGTTCGATTGAACAGGCGGTTTTGAATGCGATGCAGGTCATCAAGGGCGCGTATTCGCTCGTCGTCATGAGTCCGACGAAGCTGATTGCCTGCCGCGACCCGCATGGCTTCCGCCCGCTGTGCATGGGCAGAATCGGCGACGACGTGGTGTTTGCGTCGGAAAGCTGTGCGCTGGATGCCATCGGCGCGACGTTCGTGCGCGATATTGAGGCGGGTGAAGTCGTCGTCGTCAACGAAGAGGGGATTCATTCCTATAAGATGCCCGGCGCATGCCACGACGGCATGTGCATCTTCGAGTTCATTTATTTCGCGCGTCCCGATTCCGTCATTGACGGCAGCAGCGTCCACGAGGCGCGCATCCGGGCGGGCAGCTTCCTCGCGCTTGACCATCCGGTTCAGGCGGATGTGGTCATCGGCGTGCCGGATTCCGGGTTGGATGCCGCCATTGGGTACAGCCGCACCAGCGGGATTCCCTACGGCATCGGCTTCATCAAGAACAAGTACATCGGGCGCACATTCATCCAGCCGGGACAGAAGCAGCGGCAGGATGCCGTGCGCATCAAGCTGAACGCCATTTCCGCCACCGTCAAGGGCAAGCGCGTCGTCATGGTGGATGATTCCATCGTCCGCGGCACGACCTGCGCGCGCATCGTCCGCCTTCTGCGCGAAGCGGGCGCGACGGAGGTGCATGTGCGCCTGTCCGCCCCGCCGTTCACCGACCCCTGCTTCTTCGGCACGGACGTGGACAGCAAGGAGAACCTGATTGCCGCACACCATTCGGTGGAAGAAATCGGCAAAATCATCGGCGCGGACTCCATTGGCTTTTTGTCCCTGGAGGCGTGCGACAAGCTGGCGGCGGACAGCCACTGCGGATTCTGCAAGGGCTGCTTCTGCGGCAAATATCCGGTTGATCCGCCGCTGGTGACGGAGAAGAACAAATTCGATCAGCCCATTCACGGCGGCAAGGTGCAGGACGACGACTAACGCGACGAATGCGACAAAGGAGCAGACAACCATGATGAAGAGCGAGAGCGAAAGCTACAAGGCAGCGGGTGTTGACATTACCGCCGGTTACGCGTCGGTGGAACTGATGAAGAAGCACGTCGCGCGGACGATGACGGCGGGCTGCGTCGAGGGCATCGGCGGCTTCGGCGGCCTGTTTGCGCTGGACGCGGCGGGCATGGAAGAGCCGGTGCTCGTTTCCGGCACGGACGGCGTCGGCACGAAGCTGAAAATCGCCATGCTGCTGGACAAGCATGATACCATCGGCATTGACTGCGTGGCGATGTGCGTCAACGACGTCATTTGCTGTGGCGCGAAGCCGCTGTTCTTCCTTGATTATATCGCCTGCGGCAAGAATGTGCCGGAGAAAATCGCGTCCATCGTCGCGGGCGTGGCGGAAGGCTGCGTGCAGGCGGAATCAGCGCTCATCGGCGGCGAAACGGCGGAGCATCCCGGCATGATGCCGGAGGATGACTACGACCTCGCGGGCTTCTCCGTCGGCATTGTGGACAAGAAGCGCATCATCAACCGCGAAACGGTTCGTCCGGGCGACGTGATGCTGGCGCTGCCCTCCACGGGTGTGCATTCCAACGGCTTCTCGCTCGTGCGCAAGGTGTTCGCTATTGGCAACGGCGGCGAAAACCGCAATTATCCGGAGCTGGACAAGTCCCTCTGGGAAACGCTGCTCACCCCCACGAAGATTTACGTCAAGCCCGTGCTGGCGCTGCTGAAGGAAATCCAGCCCAAGGCGATCAGCCACATCACCGGCGGCGGTTTCTATGAGAACATTCCGCGCTCCCTGCCCGAAGGCTGCTGCGCGAAAATCAAGAAGAGCGACGTGCGCGTTCTGCCGATTTTTGACCTCATTGCCCGCGAAGGCAGCGTCCCGGAGCGCGACATGTTCAACACCTTCAACATGGGCGTGGGCATGACGATTACCGTCGCCCGCGAAGATGCCGACAAGGCGCTTGCGATCCTGCACCAGAACGGCGAACCCGGCGCGTATGTGCTGGGCGAAATCGTGGCAGGGGAAAAGGGCGTGGAACTGTGGTAAGAGCAGCTGTCCTCGTTTCCGGCGGCGGCACGAACCTGCAAGCCATCATCGACGCGAAACGGGCGGGCAAAATCCCGTCCGCGGAACTGGCGCTCGTCGTGGCATCAAACGCATCCGCCTATGCGCTCACCCGTGCGGAAACCGCCGGAATCGCCCATACCGTCCTGCGCAAGGAGAAAGGCGAAGCACCTGCTGATTACGGCGAGCGTCTGCTGACCCTGCTGCGTGAAAACGCGATTGATGTCGTTGTGCTGGCGGGCTTCCTGACGATTCTGCCGGAGAACGTCATCCGCGCGTATGACCATCGCATCCTCAACATCCATCCGAGCCTGATTCCGTCCTTCTGCGGCGACGGCTTCTATGGACTCCATGTGCACGAAGCGGCACTTAAACGCGGCGTGAAGGTCACGGGCGCGACGGTGCATTTTGTCAACGAAATTACCGACGGCGGCGATATTATCGCGCAGAAAGCCGTTGAAGTGCTGCCGGGCGACACGCCGGAAATCTTGCAGCGGCGCGTGATGGAACAGGCGGAGTGGATTCTGCTGCCGCAGGCGCTGGAGCAGGTGGCAGGCGAAATCGCAAAAAAGCGGGAGGAAAAGCAATGAAGAAGCAGGAATTGAACGACGTGCTGAGCAATAACACCTATCCGGGGCGCGGCATCTGTCTCGGCGTGGACGAAAGCGGCGAATATGCCGTGATTGTCTACTTTATCATGGGCCGCAGCGTCAACAGCCGCAACCGCATTTTTGAGGAGACGGACGACGGCATCATCACCAAGGCACACGACGAAAGCCTGATGACCGACCCGCACCTGATTATCTACGCGCCTGTCCGTGCGCTGCCGGGCGGCGAATACACCATCGTCACCAACGGCGACCAGACCGACACGGTCTACGACTTCATGCAGAATGGGCAGACGTTCGAGGACGCGCTGCGTACCCGCACGTTCGAGGACGACCGCCCGAACTGGACGCCCCGCATCAGCGGCTTGGTGCGCGTCGCGGACGGCAAGGCATCCTACAAGCTGTCCATCATCAAGTCCGACGACGGCGACGAAAGCAGCGTCCTGCGCTATTTCTATGAGTACGCGCAGCCCAAGGCGGGCGAGGGACATTTCATCCACACCTACCAATGCGACGGCAATCCGATTCCGTCCTTCGCGGGCGAACCGGAGAAGGTGGCGCTGCACGGCGACATTGAGCAGCTGGCGCTGGATACATGGATGAATCTGAATGAGGACAACAAGGTGTCGCTGTACGTTTCCTATATCAGCTTGGCAGACGGCAGCAGCGATACCATCATCATCAACAAGCATGATCAGGAGGAAGAAGCATGAAAGAGCTGGAATTGAAGTACGGCTGCAACCCGAATCAGAAGCCGTCGCGGATTTATATGGAAGAGGGCGAACTGCCCCTGACTGTGCTGAACGGCAAACCCGGCTACATCAACTTTCTCGATGCGCTCAACGGCTGGCAGCTGGTCAGCGAACTCAAGCGCGCGACGGGTCTGCCCGCGGCGACGTCGTTCAAGCATGTCAGCCCGGCGGGTGCGGCGGTGGGTCTGCCGCTGAATGATACCCTGCGCAAGATTTATTTCGTGGGTGAACAGGAACTGTCGCCCTTGGCGTGCGCCTATGCCCGCGCGCGCGGCGCAGACCGCATGTCCTCCTTCGGCGACTGGATTGCCCTGAGCGACGTGTGCGACGAAAGCACCGCGCGGCTGATTAAGCCCGAAGTGTCCGACGGCATCATCGCTCCCGGCTACACCGACGAGGCGCTGACGCTGCTGAAGATGAAGAAGAAGGGCAATTACAATATTGTTCAGATTGACCCTTCCTACCGTCCCGCGCCCATTGAGCACAAGCAGGTGTTCGGCATCACCTTTGAGCAGGGGCGCAATGAGTTCGTTATCGACGAAAATCTGCTGAACGACATCGTGACCACGAATCACGACCTGCCGGAGGACGCCAAGCGCGACCTGATTGTGGCGCTGATTGTGCTCAAATACACGCAATCGAATTCCGTCTGCTACGCCAAGGACGGTCAGGCGATTGGCATCGGCGCGGGTCAGCAGAGCCGCATTCACTGCACGCGTCTGGCAGGGCAGAAGGCGGATAACTGGCTGCTGCGGCAGCATCCGCGTGTGCTGGCATTGCCGTTCGTGGAGAAAATCGCCCGTGCCGACCGCGACAACACGATTGACGTGTTCATCTCCGACGAGCCGGACGAGGTGCTGGCGGACGGCCGCTGGCAGCGCTTCTTCACCGAGCGCCCTGAACCGCTGACGAAGGAAGAAAAGCGCGCATGGCTGAATCAGCAGACCGGTGTTGCGCTGGGCAGCGACGCGTTCTTCCCGTTTGGCGACAACATCGAGCGTGCGCACCGCTCCGGCGTGACCTACGTCGCCCAGCCCGGCGGTTCGATTCGCGATGATAACGTGATTGACGTCTGCAACCTATACAATATGGTCATGTGCTTCACGCATATGCGCCTGTTCCATCACTAAGAAGGGACGAGAAGCAAGATGAAGGTACTCATCGTCGGCGGCGGCGGACGCGAACACGCCATCGCGCTGAAAATCAAGGAAAACCCGGAAGTGACGGCGCTGTACGCCGCGCCCGGCAACGGCGGCATTGCGCAGATTGCGACCTGCCTGCCCTTCAAGGCGACGGACGTGGATGGTATCGTCCGCTGGGCGGCGGAGAACAAGGTGGATTTCGTCATCGTCGCGCCGGACGACCCGCTGTGCCTCGGCATGGTGGATGCGCTGGCGGAGCAGGGGATTCCCGCGTTCGGCCCGCGCAAGAATGCCGCGATTATCGAGGGCAGCAAAGTGTTCTCGAAGAACCTGATGAAGAAGTACGGCATTCCGACGGCGGCGTATGAGACGTTTGACGATTATGACGCGGCGGTCAAGTATTTGCAGACGGCGGATATGCCCATCGTCGTCAAGGCGGATGGTCTGGCGCTCGGCAAGGGCGTGCTCATCTGCCCCGACCGCGAAAGCGCCGTGGAAGCCGTCGCGTCCATGATGAAGGAAGCAAAGTTCGGCGCGTCCGGCGCGCGGGTCGTCATCGAGGAGTTCCTGACCGGCCCGGAAGTCAGCGTGCTGGCGTTCACGGACGGCAAAACGGTCAAGCCGATGGTGTCCAGCATGGATCACAAGCGCGCGCTTGACCACGACGAGGGCCTCAACACCGGCGGCATGGGCACCATTGCCCCCAATCCCTGCTACACGCCCGAATTGGCGCAGCGCTGCATGGACGAAATCTTCCTGCCGACGATTGCCGCCATGAACGCCGAGGGGCGTACCTTCACGGGCTGCCTGTATTTCGGTCTGATGATGACGCCCAAAGGCCCGAAAGTGATCGAATACAACTGCCGCTTCGGCGACCCGGAGACGCAGGTGGTCTTGCCGCTGCTGAAAAGCGACCTGCTGACCATTATGCGCGCGACGGTGGACGGTACGCTGGCGGATACACCCGTTGAATTCGCGTCTGGCGCGGCGTGCTGCGTTGTACTGGCATCCGGCGGCTACCCGGTCAGCTACAAGAGCGGCTACCCGATTTCCGGCTTGGATGAAGCAGGCAAAACCGCGACCGTCTTCCACGCGGGTACGAAGCTGGTCGATGGGCAGATTGTCACCGCGGGCGGGCGCGTTCTGGGCGTCACCGCGACGGCGAATACGCTCGAAGCTGCGATTGACAAAGCGTATCGGGCAGCGGACAAAATCACCTTCACCGACATGCACATGCGCCGCGACATTGGTCAGCGCGCCTTGGCATCACGAAAGGAGAGCCATTCATGAGCGTCAAACGCATTTATGTGGAAAAGAAAGCCCCCTACGCGGTGGAGGCGAAGCAGCTGCTGTGGGAAATTCGCCATATCCTGCAAATCAAGACGGTCACGGGTTTGCGCCTGCTGAACCGCTATGATGTCGAGGGTGTCGACGACGCGCTGTACCAGAAGTGCCTGCCGGTCGTGTTTTCCGAGCCGCAGGTGGATGTGACGTATACGGCGTTGCCGCATGGCGCGAAGGCGGTTTTCGCGGTGGAGTACCTGCCGGGTCAGTATGACCAGCGCGCGGCGTCCTGCGAGGAGTGCATCCAGCTGGTGGGGCAGTGCGCCCGCCCGACGGTTCGCAGTGCGCGCGTGTATCTGCTGGACGGCGATTTCACGGCGGATGAGCTGGCGCGCGTGAAGAAGCACGTCATCAACCCTGTGGAGGCGCGCGAAGCCGACTTGGGCGAAAAGACGACGCTCCAGCAGCAGTACGAAACGCCCGACCATGTGGAGACGTTGACGGGCTTCACGGCGATGAATGCCGATGAGGTGGATGCGTTCGTCAAGAAGTACGGCTTGGCGATGGATGACGACGACCTTGCGTTCTGCCGGGATTATTTCGCGTCCGAGCACCGTGACCCGACGCTGACCGAAATCCGCATGATTGACACCTACTGGTCGGATCACTGCCGTCACACGACGTTCCTGACGACCCTTGACGCGGTGGATGTGCGCAAAGCGGCGGTCGAAAAGGCGTTCCAACGTTATTTGGCGGCGCGCAAAACCGTCTACGGCGACCGCGAGCGCCCCATGAACCTGATGGACATCGCGACCATCGGCGGCAAGTACCTGAAGAAAATCGGGCAGACCCCCAACATTGACGTGAGCGAGGAAATCAATGCCTGCTCCATCAAGATTGATGTGGATGTGGACGGCGTGAAAGAGCCGTGGCTGCTCATGTTCAAGAACGAGACGCACAACCACCCCACGGAGATTGAGCCCTTCGGCGGCGCGGCGACCTGCATCGGCGGTGCGATTCGCGACCCGCTGTCCGGGCGCACCTATGTCTATCAGGCAATGCGCGTGACCGGCGCGGCAGACCCGCTCGTTCCGGTCAGTCAGACCATGCCGGGAAAACTGCCCCAGCGCAAGCTCGTCACCACGGCGGCGGCGGGCTATTCCTCCTATGGCAACCAGATTGGTCTGGCGACGGGGCTGGTGGATGAAATGTACCATCCGGGCTATGCTGCCAAGCGTCTGGAAATCGGCGCGGTGGTCGGCGCTGCGCCGGAGAAGAACGTCCGCCGCGAAGTGCCTGCCCCCGGCGACAAGATTGTCCTGCTCGGCGGACGCACCGGGCGCGACGGCTGCGGCGGCGCAACGGGTTCGTCTAAGTCCCATAAGCTGGAATCCATCGAAACGTGCGGCGCAGAGGTGCAGAAGGGCAATGCCCCGACCGAACGCAAGCTCCAGCGCCTCTTCCGCGACGGCGAAGTCACCCGGCTCATCAAGCGCTGCAACGACTTCGGCGCGGGCGGCGTGTCCGTGGCGATCGGCGAACTGGCGGACGGCCTGCTGATTGATTTGGACAAAGTGCCGAAGAAGTACGATGGTCTGGACGGCACGGAGCTGGCGATTTCCGAATCGCAGGAACGGATGGCGGTTGTGCTTGCGCCGGAGGATGTTGACGCGTTCCTTGCGGCGGCAAACCGCGAGAACCTTGAAGCGACCGTCGTGGCGGAAGTGACCGCCGAACCCCGTCTGCGCATGACGTGGAAGGGCGTGACGATTGTCGATTTGTCCCGCGAGTTCCTCAATTCCAACGGCGCGGAGAAGCACACGACTGCGTCCGTTCCGGATGATGATGTCAAGCCCTACGAGTTTGCGGGCGATACGGTGACGGAGAAGCTGGCGGACATGCTTGGCAACCTCAATATCTGCTCCAAGCAGGGCTTGAGCGAGCGGTTCGATTCTACCATCGGCGCGGCGACGGTCTTGATGCCCTTCGGCGGCAAATATCAGCTGACCCCGAACCAGACGATGGTTGCAAAGCTGCCGGTTCTGCACGGCACGACGGACACCGTGTCCGGCATGGCGTACGGGATGCACCCGGAAATCCTGTCGCAGTCGCCGTATGAGGGCAGCTATCTGGCGGTCATCGAAAGCGTGACGAAGCTGGTCTGCGTGGGCTTTGACTACAAGCAGGCGTATTTGACCTTCCAAGAATATTTCGAGCGCATGGGCACGGATCCGACGCGCTGGGGCAAGCCGTTCGCGGCGCTGCTGGGCGCGCTGGATGCGCAGCTCGATTTGAACATCGCAGCGATTGGCGGCAAGGACTCCATGTCCGGCACGTTCGAGAAGATGAACGTTCCGCCGACGCTCTGCTCTTTCGCGATTGCCCCCGGCAAGGCGAGCGAGGTCATTTCGCCCGAATTCAAGGAAGCGGGGCACGCCATCCGCCTTGTCTCCTGCGACCCGCACGACACCGCTGCGCTGACCGCGAATTATGATGCCGTTCTGTCCGCCATTCGCGCGGGCAAGGTGGTTTCCGCGTGGGCGCTGGGTCTGGGCGGTGTGGCGGAAGGCCTGTTCAAGATGGGAATTGGCAATCAGATTGGCACGCGTATCGACGATGATTACGACGGCAATCTCTTCGCGCAGCAGATCGGCGCGATGCTGCTGGAATGCACCGAAGATATCGACCTCGGCGTGAAGGTGGGCGACACCGTGCCGGAGTGGGTGCTGGAGTACGAGGGCGAGCGCATTGATTTGACCGCCATGCAGGAAATCTACGAGGGCAAGCTGGACAAGGTGTTCTCCTACCGCGGTCACACCGGCGAAACGACGGAGAAGTTCTCCTATTCGGCGGAAACCTACCCCGTGCCCGCCGTCAAGACGGTCAAGCCGCTGGCGTTCATCCCGGTTTTCCCCGGCACGAACTGCGAGTACGACACCGCGCGGGCGGTCGAGCGCGCAGGCGGCGCGGCGGAAATCCTCGTCATCAACAACCTGACGCCTGAAGCCATTACGCAGTCGATTGCCGAGGCCAGCCGCATGATTGCGCGCAGCCAGATGATCGTCCTGCCCGGCGGTTTTTCCGGCGGCGACGAACCCGACGGCTCGGCGAAATTCATCACGGCGTTCTTCCGCAATCCTGCCATGAAAGACGCGGTGCATGATTTGCTCCAGCGCCGCGACGGCCTGATGCTGGGCATTTGCAACGGCTTCCAGGCGCTGATTAAGCTGGGGCTTGTGCCATATGGCGAAATCATCGACACGTCCGATCAGTGCCCGACGCTGACGTTCAACGAAATCGGCTGTCACCAGTCGATGCTCGTCCGCACGCGCATTGCGTCGAATAAATCCCCGTGGTTGTCCCGCTGCAAGGTGGATGACATTCACACGGTCGCCATCAGCCACGGCGAGGGTCGGTTTGTCGGCCCGGAAGCGCTGATTCGTCAGCTTGCGGCGAACGGGCAGATTGCCACGCAGTATGTGGATTTGTCCGGCGCGCCGTCGATGGATATGCGTTTCAACCCCAACGCCAGCTATTTCGCCATCGAGGGCATCACCAGCCCGGACGGCCGCGTACTGGGCAAGATGGGGCACACCGAGCGCAGCGGCGAAAATCTCTACAAGAACGTGCCCGGCGACAAGTATCAGCCGCTGTTTGAGGGCGGCGTGGACTACTTCCGCCTGTGATACTATTTCCTGCATTCGCCTGCGTCGTCTGCTCGTGCCTTTTCCATTCTGTCGTCCGCTCGTTCCACTTAGCGTAGCGCTGCTACGCTGCGTTTCACTCCCGTTAGCCAGCAGAAAAAATTCGCTTCGCATCTTGGCACATTCTCATTTGGAAATAGGAAGGGGACTTGCACGCGCTACTGTTTCCCGGTCATCGCTTCCAATATTTCGCTGACTTTCGTCGGCACGCTCTATCTTACCATAGGTTGGGACGTTTTGCAAGGGGGCAAATGCGGAAATTGGAATGCGGAATGCGGAATAAAAATCGCACGGAAGTGGAATTCTTTCCATCTTACAGGCGAACAAACCGTGAATTTTTCCGATTTATTATTTACAAGCCATTTTTTTGTGCTATACTGTAAGATGCGTTATCATGTAAAGCGCGATTCAGGCGCTTGCGTGAAAGTCCGCGCGGGGGAGGGACAAAATGCCCTCCGCACAAGGCGCGGCAGGGAACTTCGCGCACAATCGCGCGGAAGAAAGGAAAGGAAGCCGGATGAGCAACAGCCGTCCACCCTATGATGGCGCCGGGGACGCCGGACAGAATCCTCAGCAGCCCGGTTTTTCGCAGGGCAATTATCCGCCGGCGCAGGGCTATGCCCCGAATGGCGGCTACGCGCCCAATGATGCCTATGGTCAGGGCTACGCGCCGCAAAACGGCTATGGGCAGCAGCCGCAATATGGTCAGCAGGGGTATGCGGATTATCAGCAGCCCTATGGTCAGCAGGGATACCAGCAGCCATACGGTCAGCAGGGATATCAGCAACCATACGGTCAGCAAGGTTATCAGCAGCCGTATGGGCAGGGCTATGAGCAGCCGTATGCCCAGCAGCCGTATGCCCAGCAGCCTTATCAGCAGCAGCCGTATGACCAGCAGGGGTTTGTGCAGCCCGGCGGGTATCAGCAGCCCTACGAGCAGCAGGGGTACAGCCAGCCGAATCCGGCGTACAATCAGCAGGGGTACAGCCAGCAAAATCCGCAGGAAACGGATTTGCCGCCGGAGCAGCAGTACGCGCAGTACACCCCCGACGGTCAGCGCGTGTACCCGACGTCGGGGCGCAGCGGCTTCCGGGTGCAGCCGGCGGCGCGCAGGGAAATTCCGTGGGATACGATTGCAAAAGTATTGATGTTCGGCGTGCTGCCGATTCTTTTCATCTTGAGCATGGTCTTCGCGTGGACGGCGGTGAAGTGGGTCGTCCTCGTCGGCGCGGTGGCGAGCATCGCCGCAATGTGGCTCCGCGAGCTGGTTACGCCCAACGCGCGGCTGGTGCTGTCGCTTTTGCTGGCGTCGGCGGCGGTCGTCTGCCTCGTCAGCGCACTGGCGACGAACGCGGCGGACAATCAGAACCCCGCGCAGCCGAATCAGTCCGGTCAGATGCAGCAGGGGAGTACATCGGGCAATAACCTCGATGTCAACCTGACCGCGACGGACACGCCCAATCCCGCGCCCACGCCCACCGCGACGCCTGTGGATGACTCCGAGGAGTGCTACGCGCAGCTGCATTCCTTCTTCACGCTGTGGAAGAACAACGCCATCAGCCAAATGGTCAACCTGACGGCCCCGTCGTGGCGCAGCAGCATCAAGGGCGGCACGGACGCGGTGACGCAGAAGCTCTTCGGCGAGGTGCTGACCAATCGCACGCCCGTCAGCTGGGATTTCACGGCCATCACGGGCACATCGAACGACATCGCCCGCATGGTGACGGTGCGCGCCGTCATCAACAAGAACAACACCCTGGGCGAAAGCGTCTACCTGTGGAAGGTGCGCATGGTCAAGGAGGACGGCGTGTGGTACGTTGACCCCGCGACGCTGCAAAGCAACGAGCAGGAAAGCACCGCCACCCCGACCAACGCCCTTGCCACCCAGCCCGTGCTGAACACCAGCCATCCGGACTTGATTCTCTATTACAACCAAAACGGCGGAACGTATTACCACATCGACCCGAACTGCGCGTCCATCAATCAGCGGTATCGCCCGCTGACGGCATCCTTCAAGTGGACGCAGATTGACGACGAACCGTACAAAAACCTGGAGCAGTGCAAGGTGTGCGGCGCACCCCTGCGCGAAGACAAGAGCAACTGATACTCACATATAATATTAGGAGGACAACACGATGGACACCAATGCCAAGCTGTATCAAGACATGACGAAGATTCTCGTCAAGCGTGAGGACATCCAGAAGGCCGTTGCCCAGCTGGGACGGGAAATCACCCACGACTATCAGGGACGCGATCTGGTGATGGTCTGCATTTTGAAGGGCGCGAGCGTCTTCTTCTCCGATCTCATCCGCGAGGTCGATTTGCCCGTGACGCTGGATTTCATGGCGCTGTCGAGCTATCGCAACTCCACCAAGTCCTCCGGCGTGGTCAATCTGGAGAAAGACCTGTCCGTGTCCATCAAGGGGCGCGACGTGCTGATTGTGGAGGACATTGTGGACAGCGGCAACACGCTGTTCTACCTCGGCAAGTATTTGATGGGCCGCGGCGCGTCCTCCATCCGCATTGCGACGCTGCTGGACAAGCCCGACCGCCGCAATCCCGAACACAACCTGACGGTGGATTACCACTGCTTCAAGATTCCGGATGAGTTCGTCGTCGGCTATGGGCTGGATTTTGCCGAGAAGTACCGCAATCTGCCGGACATCGGCGTGCTGGACAGCCGCGTGTACGGCGCGGCGCGCGAATAAATCAGCCGATTCTTCCCCCAATAAAGATAAAATTTTTGTAAAGATGGATTTTTCCGCACACGTCATTCGTCTATATGGGTATACGCCGCAACAGGCGGATGGCGCTGGAACGGAAGGAGGATGCTCGCATTGAAGAAGTCTCGCGGGATGTTCGGCTACGTCGCGGTTTTGCTGCTGATGGTGCTCACCATTTCGATGCTGTTCACCAACGGCTTTGGCAGCAATACCCGTGACCGCCGCATCACCTATCCCCAGCTGCTGACGATGATTGAGGAGGGGCAGGTTCGCTCCGTCGCCATCCGCGGCACGTCGCTGGTGGGCGTGACGACAACAACAACGGTCGCCGACGCGGATTTCCCTGACAAAAACTACGATTTTGAAACCATCATCGGCGCTGATTTCATCGTCACCGCGCGGCAAATGCAGGCGGCGAAGCTTAATAAGCCGCTGGACGAGGTGTCCGTCAAGGATTTGCCGTTCACCATCATCTACCGTCAGCCGCTGACCACCCCGTGGTGGTATGATTTGATTCCGCTGGCGATTTCGCTGGTGCTCTGCGGCGTGATGTTCTGGCTGATTATGCGCGCGCAGACCGGCGGCAACGGCAAGGTGATGAACTTCGGCAGAAGCCGGGCGCGCATCCATGACCCGAACAAGAACAAGGTGACGTTCGCCGATGTCGCGGGCGCGGAGGAAGAGAAGGAAGAACTCAAGGAAATGGTGGACTTCCTGCGCAACCCCAAGGCGTACATTGACATGGGCGCGCGCATCCCCAAGGGCGTGCTGCTCATCGGCCCGCCCGGCACGGGCAAAACCCTGCTGGCGAAGGCGGTTGCGGGCGAGGCGGGCGTGCCGTTCTTCTCCATTTCCGGCTCTGACTTTGTGGAGATGTTCGTGGGTGTGGGCGCGAGCCGCGTCCGCGACCTGTTCGACCAAGCCAAGCGCGCTGCCCCGTCCATCATCTTTATTGATGAGATTGACGCGGTGGGTCGCCATCGCGGCGCGGGGCTGGGCGGCGGACACGACGAACGCGAGCAGACGCTGAACCAGCTGCTGGTCGAGATGGACGGCTTCGCAATCAACGAGGGCGTTATTGTCATGGCGGCGACGAACCGCCGCGACATTCTTGACCCCGCGCTGCTGCGTCCCGGCCGCTTTGACCGCACGATTCTCGTCAATTACCCCGATATGGCGGGGCGTGTTGCCATCCTGAAGGTGCACGCCAAGGGCAAGCCCCTTGCGGATGATGTGGATTTGGAGAATATCGCCAAGCGCGTGCCCTTCTCCACCGGCGCGGAGCTGGAAAACATCATGAATGAAGCCGCGATTCTGGCGGCGCGCGGGCGCTTGAAGGCCATCAATCAGCAGACGCTGGTGGAGGCAATCTCCCGCGTGCAGATGGGCCCGGAGAAGCGCAGCCACAAGGTGACGCAGCGCGACAAGCGCATGGTTGCCATCCACGAGGCGGGTCACGCCATCGTCGGGCACGTCCTGCCCAACTGCGACGAGGTGCACCTGATTACCATCGTCCCGCGCGGGCAGGCGGGCGGCTACACGCTGTCCCTGCCGACGGAAGAGGACGATTTGCAGACCTACAGCCAGCTGATGGACTTCGTGGCGATGGGGCTGGGCGGTCATGCCGCGGAGCAGCTTTATCTGGGCGAGTTCACCACCGGCGCAACGAGCGACCTGAAGAAGGCGACGGAGGTCTGCCGCCGCATGGTGACGCAGTTCGGCATGAGCGAAAAGCTGGGCCCGGTCTATCTTGACGGCGATCAGGAAGTGTTCGTCGGCATGGAGTTCGGGCAGAGCCGCGGGTACAGCGAAGAAATGGCGGCGCGCATCGACGCGGAAGTCAAGCGCCTGCTGGAGGAATGCTACCAGAAGGCGGTGGACGCCCTGAGTGCCAACCGCGACCGCATGGAAAAGCTGGTGGAAGCGCTGCTTAAGTACGACACCATCAGCCGCCGCGAGTTCGTCACCCTGATGGAAACGGGCGCGCTGCCGGATATTCAGGATGCCGACACCCGCACCACGGGCGATGTGATGATGCAGGATATGGCGGACGAAAAGAAGGAAGAAGGTTCCGAAAAGTCCGCCGAAACGCCTGAAAAGAGCGCTGAAACGCCTGATAAGACAGCGGATGCGCCCGAAAATCACCCAACTGACCCCCATGAAGCCTGATTTGCACACCCACACCACCTCCTCCGACGGGCTGCTTACGCCCGCGGAGCTGGTGGCGCTGGCGGACAAGCACCGCGTGACGCTCCTTGCCGTGACCGACCATGACACGTTTGACGGCGCGGCGCAGCTGCTGGGGAAACCCACGCCGATGCCGATTCTGCAAGGTGTCGAATTGTCCCTGCGCGATATGCCCGGCCTGCACCTGCTCGGCTACGGGCGCGGGACGGATACGCCCCTGCACCGCAAGGTTCGGGCGCTGTCCCAAATGCGGCTCGGACGCGCGCGGCAGATGGTGGAGAAGCTGAACGCGCTGGGCTATCCGCTGGATTACGACGAAATCGCCCGCGAAGCCAAGGGCAGCGTCGGTCGGCCGCATATCGCCCGCGCGATGGTCAGCCGCGGCTATGTGGCGGACACGCGCGAGGCGTTTGACCGCTTTCTGGCGGATGGCGCACCGGCGTATGTGGCGGGGGAGCGCTTGAGCATGGCGGAGGCGCTGCCGCTGATGCGGGAAAGCGGTTTCGTGCCTGTTCTGGCGCACCCGGTGGAGCTGGAAAAGACCGGCGCGCTGCTGCGCCACCTGCTCGGCGTTTGGCAGGAGCAGGGCTTGCGGGGCGTTGAGGTTTACCACCCGTCCGCCGGACGCGCTACGCCCCTGCTGGATTTGATCGCGCGGCGCATGGGCTTTCTGGTCACCGGCGGCAGTGACTTCCATGGCGATGGCGACCGCCACGGCATGGTCGGCTGCACCGCGCCGATGTGGGCAAGGGCGGCAGATGATGTGGAGAAATTGCTGCAAGCAGTGGAAGATGCTGAAATCATGTGATAGATATAAGATGAAGAAATACCGAATTGCCATCAGAAAGGGGTGCTGAAACCATGTCCGAATTCAACGACAACAGGCAGCCGCGCCGCCGCCGCACGCAGCTGAACGCGGCGCAGTATGCCGGGCAGCAGACGCTGGACAACAGCATCCCCCTTATCCGCACGGAAGACGCGCCCATGCAGCCGACAAATCCGCCGCGCCGGAATCCGCAGCCGCTCCCGGCGCAGCAGAGCGCCAATCCGCCCATGCAGCCGATGAGTGCGGCTCAGCCGATGGG
>ENA-OPCO01001291-OPCO01001291.1-human-gut-metagenome-genome-assembly--contig:-NODE-1291-length-16097-cov-3.959918_pt1 | contig 16097 bp, 13 predicted proteins | sample MGYA00241562_ERZ501475 | MGnify/ENA primary metagenome ERZ501475 (study PRJEB25962, sample SAMEA2042627) | human gut metagenome | biome: human gut; feature: human-associated habitat; material: faeces... | reverse complement strand
GAGATCGGATTTATGGGAGAGACGGTGCAGGAGGGACAGAACAATAACGAGAAGATCCTTGAAATGCACAAACAGGGCAAATCCACAGTGGCAATTGCCAAAGAACTGGGACTGGGTGTCGGAGAGGTAAAGCTTGTGATCGACCTGTACAAGGCCTGATAAGAATCGTGCGAAGCAAGGATAAGGACGGAGAAATACAATAATGAAGTTAAAATATTATCTGCGCGGTCTCGGGATAGGAATGGCTGTAACAGCACTGATTTTAGGAATCAGTTTTTCCGGTAGACAAGGACAAGAGGCGCAGACACTGACAGATGAGCAGATCAGAGAGAGGGCTTCGGAGCTGGGGATGGTGGACAGCAGCGAACTGACCCTGGCGGCACTACAAAACAGTGCACAGCCGCAGACAACGATGGAGCCTGAAGTGACAGAAGAGTCTGAAACAAGTTTGCTTGTTTCAGGCTCTTTTTGGTTTTGAACTTCAATAGGAATATATAGAAAGAATATTTCCCAAAATTCTTAAAATTCAACAAAAATTTGACTGTCAAAATATTCTTTCATATGATACAATTACTATAAAAGTTTTACAAATATGAGAGGAGAACATTTTAATGAAACTTGAAGTAAGAAACCTGACAAAGTCTTTTGAAGGTAATCAGGTTCTACACGGCATTTCTTTTGAAGTTGAAAGTGGCAGTGCACTTGGACTTCTTGGAAGAAATGGAGCAGGTAAGACAACTACGATAAGAATTATTATGGATGTCTTTAAAGCAGATGAGGGTGAGGTATATCTTGACGATGAGCCGTTTAACCCTAAGAAGCATCTTATAGGGTATCTGCCAGAAGAGAGAGGGTTATATCCCAAGAAGACAGTGCTTGAACAGATAGTATATCTTACAAGACTTAGAGGACTTTCCAAGAAAGAGGCAGTCAGTAATGCAAAGAAGTGGCTAAAGCGTCTTGAGATAGATGAGTATGCCAACAGAAAGTTAGAGACATTATCCAAGGGTAATCAGCAGAAAGTACAGCTTGCTTCAACACTTGCGTGTGAACCAGAGATAGTTATACTCGATGAGCCATTTAGCGGGCTTGATCCGGTGAATTCAAAGATACTTCAGGATGTTGTGACAGAAGTCATAAACGAAGGAAGAATAGTTATATTTTCAAGCCACCAGATGAGTTATGTAGAGGAGTTCTGTCGTGACATAGCGATAATAGATAAGGGAAATATAGCACTTGCAGGCAATCTTAAAGACATTAAGAGACAGTATGGCGAGAATCAGCTGGTTATATCAGATGTTAATATGGGGCTTGATGAGTTGTCACAGATTATAAAAGACAATGTGTCTGACATAATAACAGAGACTGGAAGAACAAGAGAGGAGATTATTGTAAGGAATATAAATGGCGTGTCAAGGGCGGATATTCTTAAAAGAATGATTGCGTGTGGTATAGAAATTGAGCATTTTGAAACTTATAAGCCATCTCTTAATGATATATTTGTATCTCTTGTAGGTGATGATATGGAAGACGACAAAGTGGTAGATTATAAGAATAATAGTAATGACGATAATAGTTATAATAGAGATATTGTTGATGAGTTACCGCAAGGCGAAATCAGTGAACATAAAAAGTCTGTTGAGGGAGGTGTACGCTGATGAAAAAGTTAGGTGTAGTTCTTCAATATGAGCTTATGACTTATATTAAGAATAAGTCGTATGTAATCAGTACGGTTGTTATAGCTGTTATAGCTGCTGCTATTATGTTTGTGCCAAGATTTATAGATATAAGTGCCATCACAGGAATTACTAATAGTACAGAACAGAATTCTGGTGATTCTGACAGCGATAAAGATAATGTTGATGGTAAGAGTGATTCTGATAAAGATAATAAAGCAGACAATAATAAAGATGTAATTCTTATATATGATGAGTCTGGAACATTTTCAGATATTCAGATAATTCAGGCAGCTTTTGATGATATGAAGGTTGAAAAAGTGTCATCAGAAAGTGAATTAAAGGATAAAGTGTCAGATGAAGAAGTCAAGGCAGGCTTTGTGGTTCACAGTCTTACAGATTATGAGTATATTGTATACAATAAGAGTATGACTGACAGCATTGATATGCAGTTTAATCAGGTACTTACAGCACTTAACCAGATGGTGTACTGCAGTATCCATAATCTTGATTATGAGCAGATAATAACGGCATTTAATCCAGAGATTAACAGTCAGACAGTTGTTCTTGGCAAGGATATGGGAAATAATTATTTTTATTGTTATGCACTCATTATCATTATATTTATGATAATAATATTCTATGGTGTTATGGTTGCGACATCAGTTACTCAGGAGAAGTCCAACAGGACTATAGAGGTGCTTGTAACAAGTGCTGATACTAAGATTTTATTTTTTGGAAAGGTGCTTGCTGGTACAATAGCTTCGTTATGTCAGGCTGGAATACTTATGCTTGCGATTGTCGGTGCATATAAGTTTAATCAGAGTGCGTGGGGCGGAATGTTAGATATGTTACTTGATATTCCTGCAAATGTACTTGTTACCTATGCGTTATTCGGACTTGGCGGTGTGCTTTTCTATACATTTATATATGGAGCATTTGGTGCACTTGTTTCTAAGACAGAGGATATTAATAAGAGTGCCGGAAGCATACAGATGGTTATTATGATTGTATACTTTATTACTCTTTTTCAGCTTATGAATATAGATGGTATTGCTATGAAGGTATTGTCATATCTGCCAATCAGTTCATACAGTGCGATGTTTGCCCGTGTTGCAATGGGAAATGTAGCTGTTTGGGAAGTTGTTGTTTCATTTATAATACTTGTAGCAAGCATTATAGGTGTTGGTATGATAGGTTCATCAATATACAGAATGGGAACGCTTAGATATGGCAATCCAATTAAGATAACTACAGCAATAAAGAGCCTTCGCAAGCAGAAGAATAAATAATCGGAATATTTTATACAAGAAATAATTAATACCTCCAGATATTCATGTCATATCTGGAGGTATTATTATACATAAAACAATATGTGAGATAATCAGGGCTGCATACAGGTATTGATATAATGGCTTAACATATTGTAAATATAACTATAACTTTATAGTTTCTCCACCTGGTATCTCAACGACACGGACATTATTAACAGCAACCCAGACAGAACAGGCACTTGGGTTATAGATATATTCATTATCGGCGAATATCTGAAGCCTGTCAAAGGCTTCGTTGTAATCTACGATTTCGATATTAGTAGCATACCATATATCATCACGGTGACCAATCATTTCACAGAATTCTTCCATAACTTCCCAATTGTTATTACGTTCAAATTCAAAACTGTGTCCCCATACATACATCATATATAGGTACTGCTTTTTAGTAAGCTTCATAAAACGCTTGCCAAACTCAACAAGATTATGATTGTGGTGGCAGGTTGGTATCCAGTTCATATAATCTGTTGGCATAGAAAAGCCATTTTCATCACCAAGAAGAATAGGACCTTCACAATCGTTGGCATATTCGAGTGCTGATTTGACAACAGCGTACTGGTCAGTGGCTGGTCGTATATATTTAATGCCAAGGTCAGCAGCAATAGAAGTAATAAGCTTGTTGCCGGCTCCATTAGGAAGAGCCATTCCTCTTACGGGTTTATGTATTATTTTCTCAATATTAGTCTTATCTTCAAGAATTTCCCTTGCTATCTCATAGCTACCACATCTGTTCATAGTAGGGTGTGTGCATGTATGAAGGGCTATTTCATGATTGTCATATAAATCATTCCATTCGCTTGCAGGCAGTCTGATTGGCATATCTGTTAACCCTGAATTGACATTGAAGGTAGCACGTATGCCGTTCTTGTTAAATATATCAACTAGTCTTTTATCTTCAAGCTTGCCGTCATCGTAGCTTAATGTTAATACCTTGAATTTACCTCCTGGAAAGCATTTGTATATTCTGTTCATAATAATCCTCCATTCTTGTATATATTAACATAATGTATACAATCTCATATTTTATAATTATACTATATTAACATTAGTGTGTCATTATTTTGTTAATCAAATACACAAAAAATACAATAATAAATTATAATTTCTTGACTTTTTGTGTTATTTTACTAATAAATGAAACTTTTTTGATGTTTTCATTACAATATATATTGTATCTTTGAATTTCTTTATCATTAATGTTAACACATACATTTCCAATAATACACTCGTTATTAACCGGTGCAGTAATGCTTGATGGAATGTTGTACACGACTTCTACATTATCATTATCGCTTATGCAGGCAGACAGTTTTTTATCAAATAGTATATCAATGGAACTTTTAGAGCCGTTTTTAATCTTTATATTAAAGACTTTAGGGCAGATAAGTATGTCCTGCTTTGTATAGCTGGCTCTGGCGTAGTCAAGAAGACGTTTTGCGTCAGACCATTTATAAGTCTTGTTGTCAGGCCAGCCACAGGCAAGCAGGGCAACAATAAATGTCCTGTCGTTATCCTTATAGGCACACACATAGCAGTAGCCGGCATCGCCAGTAAAGCCCGTCTTGCCGGATATAATGTTATCATACATATTAAGAAAAGCATTGGCATTGCTTACAGAATATTTTCTGCCGGAAAGACTTGTAAAACTGTAATCGTGTGTCTGTGTTATAGAAAGGAAATGTTCGTTTTTAATGCAGTAGGACATAACAACTGCCAATTCATAGGCTGTTGTCGAGTGAATGCCTGTATCATCAGAAGCATCAAGGCCATTAGGTGTTATATAATGCGTGCTATTACAGCCAAGACTGGTGGCTTTTCTATTCATTAAATTAGTAAATACCAGCACAAGTGCTTTGCTTTGTTCTTTGGATATATTCTCAATAAAATGTGAGTTATAAGAGTAGTCATTTATAAAAGAAATGTCAAAGGTAAGTTCGTTGCGTTCTTTATCGGTTAAAGAACAGATATAATAGTAGGCGGTATTTTCTGCAATTATAACGGCGGTATCATTATGGGAACGAAGCATAAGGGAATAGTACAGGTCTTTTATTGAAAACTGTTCGCCTTTTACAGCATTAAGTTGTACATCTGGCATAGAAGCCGCATATGCAGAAGTGGTGGCAATATAATCATCAGGACATATCTCAAGGGCGGTTATTAATGTCATAATCTTGGTGGTGCTTGCCATAGGTGCTTTGGTGTCAGCATTTTTACCATATAGAAGCCTGTTAGTATCGGCATCTATTACTGCTGCAAATCTGGCGTGTATTTCATTATCTTTCAGAGATGAGTCGTTTTCTTTAGCATTTACCCTATTAAATGGAGTTAAGACGATTGAAATAATCAGACATATTAAAATTATGAATTTTAATGGCTGTATAAGCTTTTGAAAAAAATAAGCAACTGCTGATAGCATAAATAAGAAACCCGGTTATTATAATTAATAAATTATACACTTTTATTTTGCTATTATACCTAAAATGAGTTATTATATATTTACTACATAAATAATCATATTAATTTACAGAGGTGCGTATGAGCTACATAGAATTTGATGATGTAAAGAAGATTTATAAAATGGGTGATGTAAAGATAAAGGCACTTAACGGTGCAAGCTTTACGATAGATAAGGGAGAGTTTGCAGTTATAGCAGGTGCGAGTGGTGCAGGTAAGAGTACAATATTCAAGCTGCTTTTAGGTCTGTATAAGCCACAGAAAGGTTCTATCCTTATAAATGATATGAATTCAGCCGCGATACCAGATAACAGAAAGAGAAAAATATTCGGTTATGTTGAGCAGTCATTTCATATGGTTCCGGGAACTATTAAAGACCAGATTACACTTTATGACAAGTCCATATCTGACGAAGCTGTTATCAAAGCGGCAAAGCTTACAGGACTTCACGATACAATTATGAACTTTGAAAATGGATATGATACCCAGTGTACACAGGAAGTGTTCTCGCAGGGACAATGGCAGTTGTTATCCATAGCAAGAGCTACAGCTGCCAACCCGGAGCTGCTTTTACTTGATGAGATAACAGCCAATCTTGATGCCAATACAGAAAGAGATGTTCTTACAGCACTTAAAGGTGTATCTGAAAACAGAACAGTTATATCAATATCACACAGGGTTACGGCAAGAACAGGACGTGTAATAAACTGTTAAATACAATATTTCATAATGACAATGCCGCCAGAATGTGATAATATTTTTCATATTGGGTAATTTAATGAATTAAAGTATATCAGGTGGACAAAGTGGAAGATATTATGTATAGCATTAACAGGCTGTTAAGCATTACGATTGGAAATAATAGGTCATATTTTGATGTGCAATATGTTAATATTGCTATGTTGGTCTGGGGTTGTGTATTCTGCTTAATAGCAGGGGTGGGAATGATTTTAAGTAAGAATTTTGACCGCCGTAAGAGGCTGTGGATGATACTTTTGCAGTTTGCAACAGCTGTTCTGTTGCTCAGTGATGCAACCGCCTGTATATTCAGAGGTTGGACGGGTATATTTGGATATTGGATTGTAAGGATAAGTAATTTTATAGTATTTCTTGACAATAATATAATATTATATTTGTTCCACAGGTATGTGTGCAGTTTTATTTTTACGGAACAGGAAGAAAGAACTTTAAAAAGAGCAACATTTATAAATATACTGTGTGCCGTGGCAGTAGCTCTGGTTATTATTTCACAGTTTACAGATTTGTATTACTATTATGATGCACAGAATGTATATCATAGAAGTGAAGGTTTTATAATATCTATTTTTATACCTGTAACAGGAATGATGGTAGAGATGTCATTTTTGATAGAATACAGAAAGAAATTAAGCAATATTACAATTTCTTCACTCGGTTCATATATTATTCTTCCAATTGTAGCGGCAATAATACAGTTCTACTTTTATGAAATTTCGCTGATTGATATAGCTATATGTAATTCAATGATAGTTATGTATATAACTGTTATTGGTGAACAGAACAGGAAACTTGACAATCTGGAACAGAAGCAGATTAAGACAGAGGCTGAACTTGAAATATCTATGGTGCTTAACCAGTGTATAGCAGAACTGACAACTGAAGCGGATATTAACATAGCTATACATAATCTTCTTGCAATTATTAATAATTATTTTGGTGCGGACAGATGTTATATTTTTGAAAATAATTACGATGATAATACAATGGATAACACCTATGAGTATGTTGGTGATAGTATTACAGCAAAGAAGGATAAGCTTCAAAAGCTTTCAATGAATATTGTAAGTTTATGGATGGAGAATTTTAAAGAGGAAAAGCCATATTATATAGCAGATGTCAGCAAGCAAAAGGAAGAACCTGTATACAATATGTTGCATGAACAGAATGTAGACAGACTTCTTGCAGTGCCATTAAAAAGAGATGGAAATATAATTGGATTTCTTGGAGTGGACAATCCGGTTAATCATTACGAGGATATGGCATTATTGTCTTCTATACAATATTTTGTTACTAATAGTCTTGAAAAGCGTGTGCAGCAGGATAGGATGCGTTATTTAAGTTACAGGGATATGCTTACAGGTTTGTACAATCGTAACAAATATATAAGCATTGTTAAAGCGGCTAAAGACCAGATACTTAAAAATGTCGGAGTTGCTTACATAGATATTAATGGTCTGAAAGCAATTAATGATAATTATGGACACTCTAATGGTGATAAGCTCATATGTACAGCAGCAGACACATTCAAAATGGTATTCCCGGATAATTCTTACAGGATAGGTGGGGATGAATTTGTAATTATAGAGCAGAATATTGAGCGTGATAAATATGAAGAAAGAATTACAGCCTTGAAAAATATAATGCAGGATAAACAAGTAAGCATATCCATAGGAGTTCTGTGGAGAGAGTATGTTGACGATTTAGAAGAATTATTAAAGGCGGCAGATAAGCTTATGTATATGGAGAAAGAGATGTATCATAAGAACAGAGAATAAAGTTAAAATAAAAGGGATTTGGGATACACCTTCCAAATCCCTTTTGTGTTCTTTTTGTGCTGTTAAGGGATTTATATTAAAAGTTATGATGGGTATGTATCCCCAGCACAAATACAATTATAAAATGTTGTTAAAACAGCATAAAATGCTTGTTACTTTGAAACAAATGCTTGTTGTTTGTTATATTGATTGTTATAGTCAGACCATATTAATCAATGCCATTTGATATTTGAATTCAGTGTTAATATCTTAGGCAGGAAAAGAGGTATAATATGGCTGGAAAGAAATTTATTAACGCAAAGTTAAAAGGATATAATGAATTACAGGAAATACTTGTTGAGGACGGAGTATTTAAGGCAATTGCACCACATATAGATGTAGATAGTGATTGTGAAATTGAGGATTTGGGAGGCAAGCTTACACTGCCACCATATGTTGACCCACATATTCATCTTGATTATGTATTCACAGCAAGAAAGCAGGGCGCAACTAACGGAACAGGAACATTATTTGAAGGAATTCAAAGGTGGAGTGAAACTAAATCAGATTTAACAATTGATGAGATAAAGGCAAGAGCAATAAAGGCAGTTAAAATGGAGGTGTCACACGGTGTCCAGTTCATAAGAACACACGCTGATGTAACTGACCCTAACCTCACAGCCTTAAAGGCACTTCTTGAATTAAAGGAAGAATTAAAAGATATTGTAACAATCCAGATTGTATCATTTCCACAGGAAGGAATGTATTCTTACAAAGATGGCGACAAGCTTGTTGAAGAAGGACTTAAAATGGGTGCTGATTGTGTAGGTGGTATTCCACATTTTGAGTATTGCAGGGAATTTGGTGAGAAATCAATCCATAAGGTTGTTGAATTAGCTGTGAAGTATGACAAGCTTATTGATGTACACTGTGATGAGAGTGATGACCCAATGAGCAGGTTTGTGGAGCTTCTTACAGCACTTTCAATTGTTGAAGGAATCGGACCTAAGACAACAGCAAGCCATACCTGTTCATTAGGTTCAGTAGATAACAGCTACGCATTCAGAATGATGAAGAATTTCAAGAAAGCAGGACTTAACTTCATTTCCTGCCCAACAGAGAATATATATCTTCAGGGCAGACAGGATACATATCCTAAGAGAAGAGGTCTTACAAGAGTTAAGGAATTATATGAAAATGGAATAAATGTATGCTTTGCACAGGACTCAATTCAAGATCCTTGGTATCCAGCAGGCAATGGTAATCTTATGAACGTGCTTGATAATGGTATACATATAGCACAGATGATGTCATTTGAGGAAATGGATAACTGCCTTGACCTTATAACTGTTAATGGTGCTAAGACCATGAACATATCAGACACATATGGAATTGAGGCAGGCAAGCCAGCTAACTTTATCGTTGTTGATGCCAGAAGTGAATTCGAGGCGGTATGCGAAAGAGCCGATGTTGTTGCAAGTGTCCGTAATGGTGAATATCTGTTTAAGAAAGCACCAGCTGCTTATGAGGCTTTGAGTGAATTTATGGCGTAGATAAAAAGAAAAAAATATAGGAGCAGCAATATGTTTCAATGTAAAGATCTTCTCACTCTCCCCTCAATGGCGAAAGCCAGAATAATAGCAGGAAAGAGTGGTTTGTCTAATAGAATAAGGTGGGTATATAAGCCTGAGAATATGAATTTTGCGAAGTGGGTAAAGGGACAGGAGCTTTTGATTATAAGCACGCCTGTTATACAGAGTAAGGATTTTGATCTGCAAGCAGTTATTAAGAAAGCTAAGAAGCTTGATATGGCAGGTGCATTGCTTCTTGTTGGTGATAAGTACATTGCCAGTATAGACAGTACAATAATATCCTATTCCAATCTTAACGATTTTCCGATATTTGTCATATCAGGTGAAATTCCTCTTGTTGACATTTTTGAAGAAATCGGACACGCTATTGCGTATAATAAAGACTCAGATGTATTAAGTGATGATATTCTTTCAGGAATTATATTTGGAAAGGACATCAATATAGAAGCATTTTCTATTAAATTTGAAGAAGCTGGCTATGACATCAATGGTAATAACCGTATGTTTATGATTAATATTCATTCAGATAATAAGATAGAGAATTTTGATTATGATTTCATTATGAATAAGCTGAGGGACAGTTTTGCACAGAATAATGGAAGTCTGATTTTATCAAGATATGCTAATAACATAGTTGGCTGTTTTAATTGTTTGGAAAATGCTGATGATACACACGGTCTTATTAATCAATCTTACGAAGCATTATCTGAATATGTGCAGGGTAGGTATACGGATATAAAGCTTGTTATGGGAATTGGACGTGAATATAATGGAATATCACATTTGCAGAAAAGTTTTACGGAGGCTTCAAGGTGTGTAATCCTTTCGGAGAAGATACAGCTTAATGGAAGTGTGTTCTGGTATGAAGAAATGGGAATATATAACCTGTTCTCTGAATTTGGAGATAAAAAGCTTATACAGGACTTTGTTGACAGTACATTAGGCATAATTATTGACTATGATAAGGAGAATAATACGAATCTTTTACAGACGTTAAAAGCGTACCTTTGGAACAATAACAGCCTGCTTCACGCTTCCGAACAGTTATTTACGCATCGTAATACAGTAAAGTACAGAATACAGAGAATAACTGAGCTTACGGGCAGGAATTTTGATGATGCGATGACACGTCTGGAGTTTATGAATGCTTTGATATGTCTTGAGGTAAGATAGACATTTGTGCTGTGAGAACAAATGAAGTAATACAAGATTGTTATTAGAAGTCATAACAATAAAATATTTATAAAAGAATGTTGAAGTATATATGTCTTAGTGATATATTCTTGAACATAGACAAGAAGCAAAGGGGCTTCTGCTAATGGTAATATTAGCGGAAGTCCCTTTTTGTGTATTAGTAAAAATGTTAATCTAACTGGCAGTAAAGGCTGAAATAGAAATTACTAAAGCACATTCATTGTTTATCTTGCGGTATATAAAATGTACCGCTGGACGCGTCAGATATTAATAAATATTTATATAACAGGAGGAAATGATTATGAGCTACGGTCTTATAGCAGTAATAATTGTAATCGGTATTGTCATAGGTGCTATAGCTACTAAGAAATGTGAGCCATTTCTTATAGGCGGTTCAATTATAGGAGCAATATTTTTATATAAGCAGGATTTTATAACCGAATGGGTTAATACACTTGAAGGTGTTATGAGTGATGAAGCATACTTAATACTTGTATGTGGTTTGTTTGGAAGTATAATAGCACTTCTTACAGCCTCTAAGGGACATTTTGGATTTGCAAAGATTGTTTCAAAGATATGTAACAGCGAAAGAAAGACTTTATTCACAACATTTATATTAGGTGTAATTATATTTATTGATGATTATCTTAATGTATTATCAATAGGTACAGCAATGAAGAAGGTATATGATAAAGTAAAAGTACCAAGAGAAGCACTTGCATATCTTCTGGATAGTACAGGTTCACCAGTCTGTGTTATGTTCCCATTCTCATCTTGGGCAGCATATTTTGGAGCTATCTTTTTCGCACAGGAGAGTGTTCAGGCACTTGGTGCAAAGACCTGGATGGGAGCTTATATTAAAGCAATTCCATTTTGTATATATCCAATAGTTGCATTACTTATTGTAATTCTTTTCTCAGCAGGTGTATTTCCTAAGCTTGGCGGAATGAAGAAGGCTTATGAAAGAGTTGCAACAACAGGTAAGGTTTACAGTGATGCAAGTAAGAAGTACAATATGGACGATGGCGAAGGTGAACAGGACGGCAACATATTTAATTTCCTTGTTCCAATGCTTGTACTTGTAGTTGTAGCCTGCGTTACAGGTAACCTTGTAGTAGCACAGATTATATGTCTTGCAGTAACACTTGTTATGTATCTTGCAGAAAAGCTGATGACATTTACAGAATACTGGGATAATTTCGTAAAAGGATTTGCAGATATGCTTCCTATTATAATTCTCCTTATAGCAGCACTTACATTCCAGACAATGGCAAGCCAGATGCAGATGACAGAGTTCTTCATAGATATTACACAGCCAATATTATCAGCAAAGATTTTCCCAATGCTTGCATTTATCATTACTGGTATATTAGCATTTATGATAGCCAATGCGTGGGGCGTATGTACACTTGTTGCACCAGTTCTTCTTCCACTTGGTGCAAGTGTAGGAGCCAATGCAATACTTATAATGGCAGCAATTCTTTCAGGTTGTGCATTTGGTAATCACGCCTGCTTCTACTGTGACACAACAGTTCTTGCTTCACAGGGTTCAGGTATTGATAACTTTGACCACGCGGTATCACAGCTTCCATATGTACTTATAGGAGCTGGAATAAGTATAATTGGTTTCCTTGTATTAGGATTTGTTATGTAAAATGTGTTAGTTTTATAAAATGTATATAGGAATTATAAGAATAATTTCAGAATGGAGGCAGTTATGAGTGATAAGAAATATGTTGTTACAATAGCAAGGCAGTTTGGCAGCCTTGGACGTCCAATAGCCAAGCTTATGAGTAAGAAGCTTGGAGTTGAATATTATGACAGGGATATAGTGGAGCAGGCGGCTAAGAAGCTTAATCTTCCAGTATCACAGATAGATGAACTTGAAGAAAAGGTTAAGAAGACATCAACTAATTCATATAAGAGAATGATGTATCCTCTTGGAACACAGTCAAGCACAGAGCAGGACAGAATATTTGAAGCCCAGCAGAATATTATGAAATTCTTAGTTGAGAGAGAAAGCTGTATAATAGTTGGACGTTGTTCAGATTTTGTCCTTTCTGATGAAGAAAATGCGGTGCATATATACATTTATGCTCCATATGAACAGAGAGTTAAGAACTGTGTCAATGATTTGCATTTAAGCGAAGAAGAAGCCAAGAAGATGATAAGGTCAGTAGATGAGGCAAGAGATAATTACCATATGCACTATGCAGGATTTCTTCCATCAGACCCTAAGCACAAGACTATAATGATAGACAGCAGCTCTCTGGGCGTTGAGGGTACAGCTGAGTATCTTGTGGATTTTATTCAGAAGAAATTTGATTTAAAAACATATACGCTTAACTAAGTATGTGTTATCATATGCGTAATCTAAACATTTATGGCTTACAATAGTTAATTTAATGAGTTGATAAATATGTAACCAATAGAAAGAGCATATCAGGATAATCCTATGAAAATGAGTGTAGAACAGGCATATAAAATATTAGCAGTACCCCGGTCTGCTGATATAAAAGCAATTAAGAAAAAATATAGAAAACTGATGTTAAAGGTGCATCCCGATTCATTAAAGTCAGGGAAGAATACATATCAATATAGTGCGCAGGAGATTAATGAGGCATATTCAATTATTATTAAGTATTTATCTGATAATAAAATGTCCGGTTATTTCAATAATTCCAGCGATGATAGTTATTCATCAGAGTACACATATGATGAAGAATATTATCAGGACTATAATTCATATGCTTCCGATGGCGGTAATTGGGATGCACCTGTTAATGATAATGCGTATACAAGCCGTAATATATATCATTATGCAGAAGGTGCAAGAGGAAATATTACTGGAAGCATTGTTATAGCAAAAGGCAAATATATCTGGACGATAAAAGAAGATTTTACATTATTCATAAAGAGTATATCAGAAAGCAGTGATAAGCTGTTATCAGGTATAGATAACAGAAGGAAAGGAAGCATATCGGATACAAGAAGGGCAGTTATAAAAGCACAGCTTGCATACCTTTTAGCCCAGCAGTATATAGATGCAACCTACACACTTAATGAACTTATCACACCGGTAAAGCAGAATAATGCACAGATATTTTATATAGACTCAATGCTTGAAATACAAGCTAATGCCCAATTTTTACGGGCAGGTATGACACTATACCCACAATCACTTAAAAATCACCGTCTATATTTAAAGACTAAATCGGGAAATGCCGCAGGCTATATATCATTCAGGGACGACAGGCTATATTACATAATAATTCCACTTCTTGAACAAAAAAGAGCACAGGTAAAAGTCCAGATTGCCACCAGGCAGGATAAGAACAACACAAGACACAATGTGAAATACAAGAATCTTGACTTTTGGATAAAAATTTCTGATAATAATTCAGGAACATTTCCTGAAAGCATAAATATGCAGATTGAGGAAATACTTACTAAATATTCTAAAATGTAATTGGAGGACAATCAATGAATAGACATATAGATAAAGCAATGCAGTTAAGAAATGAAACCCCGATGGTAAGCAACTGTGCCCAGACAATAATGAGAGCCTACGCCGATGAATTAGGAATGACCGAACAGCAGGCAGCAGCAATAGGCTGTAACTTTGGTGGCGGAATGAAATGCGGCGGAACTTGTGGAGCAATAACAAGTGCCCTTATGGTATTAGGTGCAAAAGGAATAGACTCCCCAGCCGTAATAACAGAATTCAGAAAAAGAATAGCCGCCAACCACGATGGCTTAACAGATTGCGTAGACCTTCTAAGAAACAACGCCCGGAAAGGCGGAGTAAAGAAGGAACATTGCGATAATATGATAAAAGAGTCCATAGAATTAATAGACGAAATCACCAATAAAGAAGATTAATGTTGCAAAATATTTCAACAAGTGATATAGTAATAAACAATTAAATAAAAAACAAATAGAGTGAATTTCAAAGAGTTCACGAAGGGGAGCACCACCACCGGCGCTTCCTTTCGTGAACTCTTTTTTGCGTGAGTAGCGATGAGAATACACTAACAAAGACACTTGCCGAACTCTGCTTGCAGAAGTGAGCAAGAGGCTTTGTTAGCGTATTCGAGGAGCACCGCGACAGTGACAGAGCGAAGCTCTGGAACGCGCTACTCACGCAAAAACAGTGGAGGGACGCCACCCAGCAAACCTTATCCCCTCAGTCAGCAACTCCCAGACAGAGGAAGCGAAGCTTCCAAGTGTCGTCCGACAAAGCTAATTCCCCTTCCCACGTCAGCGACCCGCAGACAGAGGAAGCAAAGCTTCCAAATGTCGTCCGACAAAGCTAATTCCCCCTCCCACGTCAGCGACCCGCAGACAGAGGAAGCAAAGCTTCCAAATGTCGTCCGTCCTCCAAAAAAAATTCACTCTCTCAATCCCCAAAGAAAGAAGGACCAGCAATGATAACAATAAAATTCAACGGCAAACCCACCCAAATCCCTACATCAACCCCAATCACCACCTTCCTCACCACCCACAACTACAACCCGATCCATGTAGTAGTCGAACTCAACGAGGTCATAATCCCGAAAGACTCCTACCCCACCACAACCCTGTCACCCGATGACACCTTAGAAATCCTTACATTTATGGGTGGCGGTCAATAACCTTCCGTTATTACCCCCACCCCACCCCACAACCCTTACCAATAAATAACCAAAAAGAAAAGAGGACAAAACAATGAACAACAACGACACATTCAAATTAGGAAAATACGAATTTACATCAAGATTTATCTTAGGCTCAGGAAAATATTCCCTTGAATTAATAGACGCCGCCGTAAAACAGGCAGAAGCACAGATAGTAACACTTGCACTAAGAAGAGCCAACGATGGCGGAATTGCCAATATTCTTGATTATATTCCAGAAAATGTAAAGCTTCTCCCTAACACATCAGGTGCAAGAAATGCAGAAGAAGCTGTAAGAATTGCAAGACTTTCAAGAGAATTATGCCACAGTGATATGGTTAAGATAGAAGTTATAAGAGATACTAAATATCTTCTTCCAGACAACTACGAAACAGCTAAAGCAACAGAGATACTTGCCAAAGAAGGCTTTGTAGTAATGCCATATATGTATCCAGACCTTAATGCAGCAAGAGATATGCAGAATGCAGGAGCTGCCTGTATTATGCCGCTTGCAGCACCGATTGCAAATGTAGACGGAATCCCGTATATGGACGGCGGCCTTGCTGATTCCATTCCAATCGAATATGCACTGGAAAAAGGAAATGACAAGATTGTTGTAGTATTGACGAGAAATCCGGGCTACCGCAAGAAGAGAGCGGTAAAAGCAACGGAACAGCTT
>ENA-OPCO01001287-OPCO01001287.1-human-gut-metagenome-genome-assembly--contig:-NODE-1287-length-16112-cov-2.290029_pt1 | contig 16112 bp, 16 predicted proteins | sample MGYA00241562_ERZ501475 | MGnify/ENA primary metagenome ERZ501475 (study PRJEB25962, sample SAMEA2042627) | human gut metagenome | biome: human gut; feature: human-associated habitat; material: faeces... | reverse complement strand
TTCCGGAGTATAAAGCTTCTATAATGGGGATGCCAAAGCCTTCAAAGCGTGAAGGATATACAAAAATTTCAGCTAGCTGATAAAAAGTCGGCAGATCATCAAAAGGAACATTGCTGATGATGTGCACTCTTTCTTCCAGCTTATTCTCCTTAATAAAACGTTCAATCTTATCAGTGTATTCTGTATGGCGTCCTACAATGACAAGATGAATTTGTTCAGGAAGCATCGTCAGTGCTTGTACCGCCGAAAGGGCATTCTTTCGTTCTTCAATACTTCCTACGTTGAGGATATAGTGTTCCGGTAGCTGATATTTAGCTCGGACTTCTCTTTTTTTCTCTTCTGTTACAGGGTGCGTGAATGAAGTATCACATCCCTGATAAACAACTTCTATCTTATCGGCAGGAATCCCGAAATACTCAATAATATCACGTTTGGTACATTCGCTGATAGCAATGATTCTATCCGCATTTTCGCAGGCTTTGCGGAATTTGTATGTATATATATTCCTGTCGATCGAATGATAGTATTGTGGGTATCGCAGAAATATCAAATCGTGGATTGTTACGATACTTTTTACCTTACTTTTATGGATATTCAGGGGTAATTCATTGCTAAGTCCGTGAAAAATATCAATTCTTTCTTTTTCCAATTGGCGGGTGACTCCCAACACTCGCCATAACGAACTTAACTTTTTCCAGAAAGAAGTAGTGGGGTAAGAAAGCTGTAGTTGCCGATATTGCTTCGTTAATTTGTTCAGCCTTTTATTTTCCCGTTTCTTGGGGGCATACAATACATATTCATTCTCCGGATAGAATTGGCATAGAATATCCACTATATAGCGGCTATAATTACCCAAACCGGTGAAATTCTGTACTGCACGTTTTCCGTCAAAACCTATTCTCATTTCTACTTCTTACCTTTATGTGATTATAGTTAGACTTCAAATTCCCGATAAGGTTTATTCAGGTCTAAATAATGGAAATTGTGTTGTCTTTGCCCACTTTGTTTAGGTATGGTCATGTAATCTCCGTATTTCTGTGACAGATAGGCATCATATTTCTGTACTCCCCATACTTCTTCATCTTCAAATAAGACTGGAGTAGGGATGCCCAGAATATCTTTAGACATGATTCCTTTCATTCCGTCATCATAATCACAGACCAATGCGGATTGGTCGAAATCATACTTTTTCATTACTTTCCTGATACTTTCCTGTGCTCCGGTAAGGGTAAAAAGCTTTCTGCATAATAGCGGTATCCATGAACTGGGACCTTTTCCATGCTTGTATGGATCGCGATGAATCAGATAAAGTACACGTTTGTAGAATTCGTACTTTGCAAAATGCATTCTTTGCGCCATGCGGCTCTCCGGAACTCCGTCCAGTGGGAATATATCAATATATACGCCTCCCAAATATTTGAGATGCATACGTTCAATTAGAGTGGTGTCGGCATCCTGTACTTTTGCGAATGGAAGAGGATATTCCTTGTCGTTTTCAGCACATACAGCTTCGTATGGTTTCGGCAACCATTCTTTGGCATTAGCCATTAATAAATCATAATCGGCTCTTGGCATACCGATATCCAGATCATCATCCCAAGGGATAAATCCTTTGTGGCGGACGGCTCCCAGCATGGTGCCTGCCATGATGTAATATCGCAGATTATGTTCTTTGCAAACTTTGTCAACAGCTAATAAATTCTTTAATATGCGAAGCTGTAGAGGGCGGATATCGTAATTTGCCATTTCTATCTGAATTTGATTAATAAAGACTGGCTGGAATCAGCTTCTGTGCCTGTTGAAAGTCCTCTACGGTGTCCAGTTCGGCCGAGAAGAACTCGGTGGTATCCATGACGTAAAAGCTATATCCTTGCGGAATCAGTCGTTCAAAAGCCCGTTCGTAGAATATATTGTCCAGTCCTTCAATGGTAATCATAATTTCCAGTTCCCGGAATAGAGCTTTGGTGTATTCTGCTGACATCTTTTCGATACCGATAGACTCTCCGATAGCATCGGATATAGAACAGACTTTGCTGATTTCAACAACCTTTTGTGCATCGTCTACGATAACTTTTATTTCTTCCGCTCCAAGCTCATGGCGATTCAGTGCCAATATGTCGTTTTTATCCGAATGAAGCAGTCTTTTTACAATTTGAGGATCAAAAACAATGTCGCTGTCTAATAACAATATTTCTTCCCCGTCTGTATACGGTCGGGTAAGCCATAATGAATAGATATTGTTGGTTGATTCATATCTGTCATTATAGATGAAAGTAATATTTTGGACTGGATAACGTGCCTGCAGAAAATCAACGATTTGCTGCTGGCGATACCCCGTGACGATAATGAATTCGTCGAAGCCATTTTGTATCAGAGCATCAAAAGCCCTTTCCAGCAAACATCGTTCTCCTATCTTAAGGAGACATTTGGGCGTTGTATCGGTCAGCGGGCGTAAGCGTGATGCTATTCCTGCGGCTAATATTACTGCTTTCATTTGGATGCGATTTCTTTAATTGTATCTATAACGATCCGGTTTTGCTCTGGGCGTCCCAATGTGATACGCAAATGAGTGTTGATATCCGGTTCATTCATAAACTTCACTTTATAACTCTGTTCGGCAAAAGCCTTTTGTAAAGCCTCTTTTAGCTCTATCGGGTATTTGATTAAAATGAAATTGGCAACCGATTCATATACTTTGAATCCGGGTAATACGCCAATTTCCTTTTCGTAACGCTCACGGTCTTCGTTCATCAGTTTGGCGATGTTGCGGTAGTGTGCGTCCGATTTAAGAGCTGCAATGGCGATATCTTCGGATATTCGGTTGTATCCCAGATATTTATTGCTGTATCTGCTGAATTTTTCCAATTCCTTACTCATAAATCCGAATCCCATACGTAAACCGGGCAATCCATAAAACTTGGATAAAGTACGGGAAATAATCAAATTCTGATATTTATTAACCAGCTTTTTGATATAACTGGTATCAGTTGAAACAAAAGAAGCGTATGCCTCGTCTATCAGTACCACTGTTTGGCTGGGTACTTCTGCAAGCAGTTCATCCAGTTCTTTCGGAGTTAAACCGTTGCCGGTAGGGTTATTGGGAGAAGCTAGTAAAAGAATCTTCGGATTCTCTTTCTGAATCATATCTTTCAGCGTCTCAAAGTCATATTTAAAAGTGTTTCCGTCTTCGTAAAGAGGATATTGCAAAGTATGGCCATTCACCTCATCTGCAATTGATTTATAATACCACCATGAGAACTTGGGAATCAACATCGTTTTGTTTCCATCTTCTTGAGTCAGGAAGTAATGAACGGCTTGCTTCAGGATATCTTCTCCGCCGTATCCCAATAAAACTTGAGTTTCATCTATATCGTATAGTTCGGACAAGAAAACAGATAATATACTTTTCTTTCCTTCATCATAAATGCGGGTATAAAAACAAAGTTTATTTATATCGAAGTTTTTTAAAGCTTCTACTACTTCTTTTGATGGACTGTAGTTAAATTCGTTTCGATCTAAAAAGTTCAAATTCTTTTCCATATTAGTTTTGTATGATTCCTTTATCGCACCAGGTTAGTTTCCTGACTTTTGTTTCGTTCAAAATACTGCGGTTGTTGTTTAGATTATCTGTTCCGTGTAGTTCATGATGAAGATGGAACACGATTCCCGCAAATTTGATGGTACGCTTGCGTACACCGCTGTTGATAAGGCGGCATACTAATTCATGATCTTCACTTCCCCATCCGGTAATAGCTTCATTGTACCCATTGACTTTTAACAAATCCTCTTTCCAGAAAGCCATATTGCATCCTCTCGAGTAAGAAACATCCCATTGACGATAATGTTGAAGTAGTGGACTCAACCAAGGTAAATGTACTCCGTTGATTGTGTTTTTAGTACCTTTGTCGTGAATGGAAATGATGCAGTTTTTTTCTGCTAACATTTTTCTCGTTAAGCCTTCCCGGATTAATACACGGCTACCGGTTACAAAACTACCTTTTTTTGCAAAACGTACATGATCTTTGACGAAATCTTTGTGTAAGACGATATCTCCGTCAATTTGTATAATATATTCTTTAGATGCTTTCGCAATAGCTTTGTTGCGGATGGAGGCCAGTCTGAAGCCTAAATCCTCATGCCAAACATGAATAATGGGAACTTCAGAGGAAGCTGCCAATTGATGAATTAGTTCTCCTGTGTCTTCTTTAGAACCATCATCGGCAATGATAATTTCATCAGGAAGGAGAGATTGACGTAGCACGCTTTTAACGCATAATTCTAATGCGTCGCTTCTATTATAGGTGGATATAATTAGCGATGTACTTATGTTGCTCGCCATTGGTTTATTCATATAATTATTACTATGTTAGTTAAATAGTTAAGGGGGCTTGCACTAAAATTCTACAAATGTATACATTTTATTTGGTTGTGACAAGTGTTAAAGGCTTTTTTGCTAAACATTAGAGGGTTAGCGTCTTTTTTAAGAATAATATCTGTATCTTTGCTATCAGTTTGTTATTATAACTAAGATTAATAGTGTATTTGTAATGGAAAATCATTCGGTGGAAGTTAGTGTAATCATTCCTAATTATAACTATGCTCGTTTTTTGCGGCAACGTATCGAATCGGTATTGGCCCAAACATATACAGATTATGAGATTATATTATTGGATGATGCGTCAACGGATGATAGTACATCTATTTTAAAACATTATAGTGCTAATCCTCATGTCAGTCATTTGGAGATTAACTCAGTCAATACAGGAAGTCCTTTTGCTCAATGGCAGAAAGGCATTAGTTTGTCTCGTGGAAAGTACATTTGGATTGCCGAAAGTGACGATGCGGCTGAACCCTCTTTTTTGAAAAAGGCAGTCTCTGTTTTGAAACAATATCCGGATGCTTCTTTTTGCTTTCTGGGTTCACATTGTATAGATGGGGAAGGTAATCAGTTAACTACTGATTTTGATCGTTGGACTTCAAAACAGTTGAGTCGTTCCCATAATATGGGTGTTTTTGATGGTGAAGATTATATAAAACATAATCTTTATTGGCGTAACTATATTTACAATGCTAGTGGTGTTGTCTTTCGTAAACAATGTTTTGAACAAATAAAAGACTTGTCTTGCTTTTCAATGCGCTATAGTGGCGATTGGCTTTTCTGGATAGAAATGGCCAAGCAAGGAATGGTAGTCGAAGTTTATGAAAAATTGAATAATTTTCGTTTGCATAATGTAAGCACTACCAAGAAGGGGCAAAAGACAGGCGATGGGGTTCGAGAAGACATATATATAGTAAATAGAATAGAGCATTCTCTCGTTAATATAGGGAGGCAAAGAAAGACTGTGCGTCATGGGAGCTTTTATAAAGAGATAAAAAGACTTAAGGTTCCTACTGAAATCAAGGAGGAACTTACATTGCACTTAGTAGCTTCTTTAAAAGCAAATTCTAGTGATTATTATGTAGAACGATTTAATAAAAGTTTTAGTTGGCTGATGCCTTGGTTGATTACTCGTGATAAAGATCGTCTGTGATTACTGGATGTTTTTATTGGAAATGATAATGTTTATGAAATACTTGCTAATAATCACTTAAAAGTAAATTTAGTCGGTGGATTTTTCTATCTTATCTGCAATAATATTACCAACAGTTTCACTAGCTATAGTTGCCCAATGCGTATCATCTATATGATAAACGTCTTTGACTCCGCTGGCAATCATTTCTCTAAAATTATCTCTAGGATTAATAAACCATTTTAGTTGGTTAATTCCATTTTCTTCTAGTTGATCAATTACTTTCTTAGGCGGGTATGGATTATTTATTATATATGGTTGGTATACATCATATTTATCGGGAGCTATCATATAATAGAGGTCAATGCCTTTTTCTTGAAAGCGTTTATGAAGGTAGTTTAGTTTGTCTAAAATGGCGTTGTATTCTTCTTCTGTGATTGATAATTTCCATAAATCGTCATTGTAAAAATAGAAGGTGTTGTATGGTGGAACAGAGAAACAATCAGTGTTTAACTGTACTTCTTTTACTGGCCTTTTTGATTTGTATAAATGATATTTGATATATTTAAACGTTTCCATTAAATAATCTTTCTTCTTTTTTTCTGTAAAATTATTTTCTGGCTTATTGTCTTCTTTCTCAAGAGTATAATTGATGTCTTTAATATCTCTAAAGCTAAGTATATGCTGTACAAATTCTCTTTCGACCGTTTCAATAATAACAGTCTTACATCCTAGGCTAGCATATATATCGTTATTCAATAAATACAATGCGATATCTTCAGAGCTATATCCTCTTCCTCTTGGATCAGGATAGTTGAGGATTCTTTCTCCTAATTTGGCTGCTAAATAATTTTGATAACCACTGAAACCTTGTTGGCTAAAGGAGTCTCCTATGGTCATAACTTTGTAATTTCTTTGTATGTTGTCATAATATGTATCTACCTTGTTCTCTGATAATGGTGTACCTAAATTGGTTTGGGTTTTGTCTATGTAAAAGTAGCCAAGTTTCCCTAAATCACCGGCTTTGGTTAGACGATCTATCAAATAGAAATTCACATAAAAACCATATGCGTATATTAATACCATGACAGGGAATATGGTGAATAAGCATTTTAATATAAATTTTCTCATAAAGTTCTAGAATTGAAAATAGATAAATGTTTGAATATCATTAGAGTAATAAAATATATAATAGAATATGGCACAGTAGATTCCCCATCTGATTATAGGGTATTTTATATTTATTTCTAGTCCGTGCATTTTGCGTCTGTTAATCCATTCTATGATAATCAAAATAGCAATGTATTGGATGCATTTAACTCCATATTCAAGCGATGAAGGTTGCCATTTAGTAAACATATAAATGATATATTGATAGGCCTCTTTTATATTTTCGGCGCGGAAGATAACCCAACCAATCATTACAAGAATGAAAGTACTAATAATCTGTCCAAGTTCTTTGAGGGATGGTAGGTATTTGTTTTCAGCTACTATGTCTTTATACTTTCTGTTTCTTCCCATGAGTAATAATGGTAGAAATAGTAGAGCATGAAATGCACCCCAACAAATAAACGTCCAATTGGCTCCATGCCAGAGACCGCTAACTAAGAAAATTATCATAGTGTTACGGAAAGATTTCCATTTGCTACATCGACTTCCTCCTAATGGGATATAAATATAATCTCTGAACCAGCTTCCAAGAGAAATATGCCAGCGTCTCCAGAATTCAGAAACACTGGTGGAAATATAGGGATAATCAAAGTTCTTATTAAAATCAAATCCCAGCATTTTTCCCAGACCGATGGCCATATCCGAATAGCCGCTGAAGTCAAAATAAAGCTGCATTGTATAAGCCAGAATGCCAAGCCATGAAGTAAATACAGACATCTGTGGATGACCACAGATACTGCTGTATAAAACCGAGAGATTATCTGCCAGAAGAACTTTCTTTGCAAGACCTTTGACAAAAAGCTCTGCACCGATACCGAATTTGAAGATATTGATGGTACGCTGCTTCAGCTGCGTCTCTATATCCGTATATCGTACGATTGGTCCGGCAGAGGTATAAGGAAACATTGTGCTGTATACGGCAAAGGTCAGGAAATTTCGCTGCGCACTGACCTTACTTAAATAAATATCAAAAAGATAGGACAAATTACGGAAAGTGTAGAAAGAAAGTCCTATCGGCAGCGAAAGCTCCGGATGAGGGATATGGATACCGATGATTCCTCCGATTGTGTTAAGTAAGAATCCATAATATTTAAAAAACACAAGTACTGCAAGATTTATAATGATCGAGAAGATCAGATTAATTTTCTGTTTCCTGTCATCATAATATAAACGTTCCAGTTCTGTGCCCATATAATAGTTGAAGATACTGGAAAACAGCATGAGGATCACATATACAGGTTCTCCCCAGGCATAAAAGATCAGACTGCCCAAAAACAGCAGCAGATTGCGGAGCTTTCCCGGTACCAGGTAGTAGATCATCATGAAAACCGGAAGAAAGCAGAATATAAAAAATATACTGTTGAATACCATATTAAAAGTTCTCCAATCTGGATATTATGAATATTATAGTAATTTTATTAACTGCATTTTCTCTTAACAGTATTATTAAGAGGACTGCCATAGTAATGGTTCTGCAGTCCATTAGCGTAAAATGCGGAACAGTTACGAGGATTAAAGTAAAATGCTTATATCATGGAAAGAAAGGCAGTGCGCCAGTTCTGTGCGTCTGCGCCGCACATATAATATACATAGTTTCCTTTTTTTCCAACAACTGCATTGTTCAGAAGAGCCATCTGATCTGTGCCATATCCCTCAAATACCTGCTTCTGACCGGAGAGATGGGCGTTTGCATTTTCAAGCAAAGTATTTGCCTGGGTATTGTCAGTGGCCTTCATAATACAGATTTCTTCTACTGCCATGGGTGAAGCGGCTTTGTAGAAGAAATAACCGTCAATATTGCGGTCATCTGTCTGATAATAATGTTTCAGATCGGAACGTGCTTCTTTATTCAAAGAAGTGATATCAGAATCCTGTTCCATAGTCTGTGCAATCTGTTCCATGGGTACATTCTTTGCGCTGTCGGAGGTATACAGGACAGTCAGATATGCGATAAGGAAAAGAACAAATGCACCTTTGATAAAAATATGTAAATAATTTTTCATGCCTTTAACCCCGCAATCTGTGCCATATTTGTCAGCCATTTGGGATAGTAGTCCTGAATCACATGTTCACCGTCCGGTTCATACAGATTCTCTGAACTGTCTGTTACAATCGTTGAATTGTCAATAAAGGTACATCCCATTTCCTGACAGAGTTTGATAAGTCCTTCATTATAATCAGGGTAATATCCAAGATCAGGAGTCTGTGCGATCGCTTCATCAGTAATCGGCAGAATGCAGTTGATATAAATTGGGACATCCGGTAAGGCTGTCTGGATTTTCTTTATCTGCGTCCTGTATGCATCAATAAATTCTGATGAAGCCGAACCATATATTTCCAGGTCGTTGGAACCAAATGCCATGAATACATGAGAGGGATTCAGAGCAATTGCCGTACTGATCTGATCATCGGCTGCACCTACATTTAATCCTCGTTTGCTGACTACCACATCCGTATCCAGATATCCGTATTCTACGATGGATTCTGTGATAGAGTCACCGATGATGACGTTTCCGGCAAAAACCTGTCGGATTTCTACATCACTTAACAGGGTAGATCCGGAACCGTCTGAAGCATCAGAACCGGAAGAAATGCCGGTTGTCTGTTTCAGAGCCTGAAGCTGTTGCTCTGTCTGGGAAATATCTGCGTTTTCCAGAGCCTGAAGGCGGGCTACATTTTCTTTACAGACAGAATCATTCTCATTTCCGCGGGTGCATAAAAAAATCACTGCACCGGCGAGTATAACACCGACAGGGATAAGAAATAAAACTTTATTCTTTGGTTGTTTTTTCAAAATAAATCCTTCCTATGGAAAAATATCCATTTTATGACATAGTTTTATTTATAGCAATACTCTCAAATGTATTATTTATGAGTATCGCTATAATTATAATACGCACTAAAAAAACTTCAAGGAAAAATTCACAAATTTTACACAAAGTCATGCAGTTGCCTGTGGACGAAGAGAAAGAAAGAAGTTATACTATTTCAATAGAAGAAATGGAATAGTATTTTTAACCGAATCAGGTAAGTCCCCTGCGGAGATTGCGAAAAGCAATAAGAGTGGGTGTGGACTTGCTATCATACAGTCAGGAGGAAAAGGTTATGGGGAAAAAAGTTTCTGATTTTTTAAAAAGCGAGATTTTATCATCGGTTTTTTATCTGGCATTTGGTCTGTGTCTGCTCCTGGTTCCGGACCAGACCGTAAACATTATCTGCAAGATTGTATTCGGACTGGTAATGATCGCTTCCGGTATTTATCATATTGTTATTTATACAGCTGAGAAGGAAAAGGCAACGATTCTTGATCTGTTTACAGGTGTGATTGTCATGGTGCTTGGAATTTTTCTTTTCTTTACACCGCAGATCGTGATCAAAATCCTGCCATATTTACTGGGAGCCTTGGTACTGGTTGACAGTATCTGGAAGATAAAGGGAAGTTACAGACTGAAAAAAGCCCATAGAGGACGCTGGAAGATTATTCTTATTGGCTGTCTGGTATTTATTGCGCTGGGTGTTTCCATGTTGCTCTATTCTTTTTTGAGTGTAACCCGGATGATCCTGTTTTCCGGAATTATTCTGACTGCTGATGGAGTGGCAGACATTGTATTTTTGATCATGATTCGTCTTGGAATGAAAAAATCCGAAAAATTCTGTGCTGAAAAAGAACAGGAAGAGAATGGCAAAGAGAAACCATGGGATGACCCGGCAGATGCAGGTCTGGACGAAAAAGTGCAGGATAAATCTTTAAATGAAGATGAAACAGAATGGAAGCAAGATACAGATTCTCAGGTTCAGGAAGCGGAGATGGAAATAGAAACCGGGAAGACTGCAGATGCAGCAGATGCAGACGCCATTCTGGATGCAGAGATGCAGACTCCGGATGAAGGCGTGGAAAGTCCCGGCAGAGAAATCCGGGAAATGCTGAAAAATCATGATGAACCGCTGGAAGAATGGAAGGACTGAGTGAAATATGCAGGAACAGAATCCCATTGTACTGATGAATTTCTCCGGAATTTACAGAGAAGAAGAATTCTGGAAAAACAGACAGGTATCCTGGATTGAGCTTCAGGATGTCTGTGGGACAAACTGCTATTGTGATGAGGAAGCAATCGCAGAGATTAATAAACGAACAGAAAATTATCCAACTGCCGGAATCCATTTTATTGATTCCGGCAATTATCACTATATGACAAGACTTTGGCTGACAAGAATGGATCAACCGTTCTGTCTGCTGGTATACGATAATCATACAGATATGCAGCCTCCGGCTTTTGGTGGGATTTTGTCGTGTGGAGGATGGATCGCGGCAGCGTTGGAGGAACTGGAGAATCTGAAATATGTGATCCTTGTGGGACCGGATGAAGCAGCCTATGAGCAGGTAGATGAGAATCTGAAGGACAGAGTGATATTTCTCTCCAGAGAGAAACTTCAGGTGATGAATGATGAAGAGAGAAACTGGTTTCTCAGGGAAACAGTCAGTGAAGTATGTAATTGGAGAAAATCGGAAGGTTTACAGGAAGATGCTGAAAAATTCCTTCCATTATATATATCTGTTGATAAAGATGTGCTTTGTACAGAGGATGCACAGACGACATGGAGCCAGGGGGATATGAGGCTGACAACTTTGGTGTCCGGTGTACAGACTGTATTGGAATGTGCAAAAGAAAGCAGTGGAAAGATTGCCGGTGTGGATATCTGCGGAGAAGCAGACTCGGAAGCGGTACATGAGAATGAAGCCAATGATTATGCAAATGAAAAATTGCTGGAGGTTTTTGAAGGTTTATTTGGGAAATCCGACTGTGAATAATAAATAAAATGAGAGAGTGACAGGAAGTATTTTAAGATTTGAGAGGATTTGAGACATGCATAATGAATTGTTGCATATAGGACCGTTGACGGTATATGGTTATGGATTTATGATTGCCATGGGAGTATTGGCTGCCTGGTTTGTGGCTGAGCAGAGAGCGCGTAAACTGAAACTTGCATGTGAACATATTTTTTATCTGGTAGTGTGGTGCGCCATTGGTGGATTTACATCTGCGAAGATTTTGTTCTGGATCACCAACTGGAGGGAATTTCTGCAGAATCCAAGGCAGATCATAGGATCAGATGGATTTGTGGTATATGGAGGGATCATCGGAGGAATTCTGGTGGGCTGGCTGTACTGCAGGATAAAGAAGTTGAAATTTCTGGAGTATTTTGATCTGATGATGCCATCCATTGCACTGGCACAGGGATTTGGCAGGATTGGATGCTTTCTGGCAGGCTGCTGTTATGGGAAAGAAACTTCAGGGCCTCTGGCGGTTACGTTTACAAATTCAGATTTTGCACCCAACAATGTTGCTCTGATCCCGACACAGATTTATTCCGGTTTTTTGGATTTTGCCCATTTTCTGCTGCTGCTTTATGTGGCAAAGCATAAGAAAGCAGATGGACAGGTGGCTGCCTGCTATCTTATTTTCTACAGTATAGGAAGATTTGTGATCGAATTTTTCAGAGGAGATATTGAAAGAGGAAGCGTAGGAGTATTGTCGACTTCGCAGTTTATCAGTATTTTTACAACTGTGGCTGGAATTATATTATTACTGACTGTTGTGAAGAAACAAAAGCAGGAAGCGAATATCAGTCTGAACAGTAAAGGTTAGAATTGTCATAAAGAGCATATATTGTGCATATCATGTATAAAAAATCCAGGGAGGACAGTAATGTTCAGACCTGACGATTTTGAAGTGCAGATACAGCAGGAAAACCCCCCGGGCATTCATGCTGAGCCGTCAATACCGCCGGCACAGGATGAAGAGTACGGGGATTTTATTGTAAAACATGGACAGAATATGGGCGGAAAATTTCTTCCTGTGAATGAATTGTTTGGAATTCTATATATTCCGCTGAATGAGATTGGTCCGCTGGAAATTAATTCCTATACGTATGCATCTTTGCCGAAGTGTTATACATTTATGGATGCGGATGCATTAAATTCATCCGGGATTACGCGGTTACATAATCATCCCTATCTGAAACTTCAGGGAGAGGGCACAGTGATCGCAGTGATTGATTCCGGGATTGATTATCTGAATCCAATCTTTCGAAACGGAGATGTAAGCCGTATTGCATATATCTGGGATCAATTCCGGGAAATGAGGATGAACAGGTTCCTTATGGAAAGGTTTTTACCGGAGAGGAAATTAATCAGGCATTGCTGTCGGAGAATCCACAGGAGATTGTACCCTCATTGGATGAGAACGGACATGGTACAGCTATGGCAGGGCTGGCAGCAGGCAATTTTGTACCCACAGAAAATTTCTCAGGAGCAGCTCCGAAAGCAACGATCATTGTGGTGAAATTAAAGAAAGCAAAATCCTATCTGAGAAAATTTTACCAGTATCCGCCACAGGCACCGGTATTTCAGGAAGACGACATTATGCTGGGGATTTCTTTTGCAGTGAAGATGGCACAAGAGATGGGAATGCCGGTTTCCGTTTGTCTGGGACTTGGCACCAATCAGAGCGCACATGTTGGTGACAGTGAGCTGAGTCGATATGTAGATTATATTAATGAAGATTCTCAGGTATCAGTATCTGTGGCAGCAGGAAATGAGGGTGCAGCACAGCATCATTATACAGCAGAGTTGGACTATGTGAAAAATCAGGATACTGTTGAACTTCGTATTGCGGATAAAGAAGAAGGATTTTCCATGGAATTTTGGGGAGATCCGCCGGATGACTATGGGATATCGTTACAGTCACCGGCAGGAGAAAAGCTGTATGTGAGCAGTTCTCTTGGTGCAGGTACTCAGGAATTAAGTTTCATTTTTGTGGAGACGAAAGTGCTGGTCAATTACGTAAAGATGGAGCGGATGACCGGGAAACAGCTGATTTATTTTCGCTTCTTTCATCCGGCAGCAGGTATCTGGAAGGTAAATGTCAGTAAAAAAGGAATATCGGGAAGCAGGTTTCACATGTGGCTTCCGGTGCAAGGGCTGATTTCGCCGGATACTTATTTTCTGGAGTCTACACCTTATATAACTGTTACTGCACCTGGGGATTCAACCAGAGGTATTACGGCAACAGCTTATCAGTATCTGGATAACAGTCTGTATTTTCAGGCTGGGCGAGGGTTTACTCCAAATAACCAGGTGACACCTGATCTGGCAGCACCGGGAGTAGATCTGCTCATTCCATTGCCGGGAGGGGCGTTTGGAAAGGCTTCGGGGAGCAGTCTTTCTTCGGCTGTTGTTGCAGGAGCAGCAGCATTGGTGCAGGAATGGGCGATCGTGAGAGGAAATATTCCTTATGCATCGGGAAATACGGTGAAGTTTTATCTGCAGAAAGGGGCAGTGAGAGAAGAACAGATGGAATACCCCAATCCGGGATGGGGATATGGAAGACTGGATCTGTATCGGACATTTGAGATTATAAACTGAAAGGTTTATGAAATACTGGAAAATACATATAAAAGATAAAATAATAACCAAATTTTAAGAGTAAATATTGTATAGTTTTAGACCAAAAATAATTAGGAGGTCTAATTGTTTTTTGGGACAAAAAATGTTACAATCGTACAAAAGAAATTGGGAGGCAATTATGAAGAGAGGCAGTATTTTTGAAACTGACGGAATTCCCCGCATGAGTGAGGCTTTACCTCTTGCCATGCAGCATGTCGTAGCTATGATCGTTGGCTGTGTCACACCGGCGATCATCGTTTCCGGAGCAGTTCCAGGCGGACTCTCCAGAGAAGACCAGGTTATCCTGATCCAGTCGGCACTGGTCATTGCAGCATTGTCAACTTTGCTTCAGCTGTTTCCGATTGGCGGAAAGGCGAAATTTGCAATTGGCTCAGGCCTGCCTATTATCATGGGTGTCAGCTTTGCTTACGTGCCAAGTATGCAGGCGATAGCGGAATCGTATGGAATAGCAGCAATCATGGGTGCGGAGATTGTTGGTGGTATCGTAGCAGTTGTTATGGGTTTGCTGGTCAAGAAGATTCGGGTATTTTTCCCGCCGCTAATCACAGGAACAGTCGTATTTACCATCGGTCTTTCCCTGTATCCGACTGCCATTAATTATATGGCAGGCGGTACCAGCAGTCCGAATTACGGATCCTGGCAGAACTGGGCAATTGCATTTTTCACGCTGATCGTTGTTACAGCTCTGAATCATTTTGGAAAGGGAATCTGGAAACTGGCATCTATTCTGATCGGTATTATAGTGGGATATCTGGTTTCTATTCCGTTTGGAATGGTAGATTTCTCAAGCATAGGGGAAGCAGGTGTCTGTCAGCTTCCATCTCTGATGCATTTTGGAGTACAGTTTGAGCCGTCTTCCTGTGTTGCACTGGGAATTTTATTTGCTATCAACTCTATTCAGGCAATCGGTGATTATTCAGCGACTACGATCGGAGCTATGGACAGAACACCTAAGGATGATGAACTGCAGCGTGGAATCGTTGGTTATGGTCTTTCTAACGTTGTAGGCGCATTGCTCGGCGGACTTCCCACAGCAACATACAGCCAGAACGTTGGTATTGTTACAACTACAAAGGTTATCAACCGTTGGGTACTGGGACTTGCAGCTGCAATTCTCGGTATAGCAGGTCTGGTTCCGAAATTCTCAGCTATCCTGACAACGATTCCTCAGTGTGTACTGGGCGGTGCAACTGTGTCTGTATTTGCATCGATCGCAATGACAGGTATGAAGCTGGTTGCTTCTGCTGAGATGGATTACCGTAATTCATCTATCGTAGGACTTGCAGCTGCACTGGGAATGGGTGTATCTCAGGCAACAGCTGCACTTGCAAGCTTTCCCACATGGGTAACAACAATTTTCGGTAAATCACCGGTTGTCCTTGCAACTATTATTGCAGTAATGCTTAATGTGATCCTTCCGAAAACACGGGATGAGCAGAAAGAAGAGGCAAAAAAAAAGATTAAAATAGAACAGAAACTGGAAGAAGACCACAGGGAATTCGGGGAATAAAAACAGAAACTGAATATGGGAAATATAAGGTGTGCTTTCACAGGGGGATGTGGGAACACACCTTTTTATTGAATTGCTATGGAAGGCAGTTGTATGATATAATGAAAAGCAATCACATTAAATCAAACGATACAGGAGGTTTCTTATGTCCAGAAAGTTATTTCTGCCATCCTTAATGCAGATTGTAGATGCGACCACAAAGATAATAACCAGTGCAATTACACTCTGCATCTGCTTGATCATAGCTTTCATTTTCTTTTTGTTATTGCTGGCGAGAACAATTTTTTTTGACATGTCTTTTACTCCTCGGCGAGGGCTGCTCTCTGAGCAGCAAACAGCTGTTTCAATCCGTCTTCAGCCAGCTTGAGCAAAGCATCGAGGTCTTCCCGACTAAAGGGTTCTCCTTCAGCGGTTCCCTGCAGTTCAACAAATTTGCCGGCGTCTGTCATCACGA
>ENA-OPCO01001272-OPCO01001272.1-human-gut-metagenome-genome-assembly--contig:-NODE-1272-length-16216-cov-7.292989_pt1 | contig 16216 bp, 9 predicted proteins | sample MGYA00241562_ERZ501475 | MGnify/ENA primary metagenome ERZ501475 (study PRJEB25962, sample SAMEA2042627) | human gut metagenome | biome: human gut; feature: human-associated habitat; material: faeces... | reverse complement strand
TCTCCGTCAGGAGTCACAAAGACAGCAGTAAACATCCACTTCACAAGACGCGTCTCAGCCATCTTAAACTTGCCGATAGGCAACTTTAAGAAAACCTTGTTCCAACCTTTATTTAAATGCACCGCCAATGGCACTCTTCCTACGCAATTCTCATTTCCCAAAGGTACTTCATAACTTTTCACCTTATGCGTAGCAGTCCATACAGGAGGTAATATTTCACGATCATTAATCCAGATACGGCTTCCCTTATAATCCCATTTGTCAGGCAATGGCGCCAGATCCATCTCCGAACGGCTATAATTCTGAAATTCTGCCCATAACCCCACTTCCTGATCTTTAGGAGAATATACCCAAGTATATGCATACGCGGTATGATCCTCTTTAGGATCGACATAAAATCCGGGAACAAACGTCCCCCAGACATGGCGTAAATAAATACCTGCCCCTATTGCCTGACGTACACCATACGTATTCCCGTTATAATGATAGGTATCCTTTAATTCCTGTTCAGGCGGGAACACCTTATCCATATCTCCCCCATTAGGAAAAGCATCCGTAATATTCCATTTTACATTAGTCTGTTTTACATAGGCGAAAGGATATCCTTTAAACGTATGCTCCTTATGCCACAACATACGCTTTTCAAAATCAGCGAATTCTTTGAATGCTTCCGTGTCTTCGGGTGGAAGTATCGTACCCAGTCCGTCAAAATATTCCGTACCTCCCCCTCTCCAGGCACGCTCGGCAATAGCAAGCATATTGGGATACAAGCCATTTTCAATAACCAGATTCCACTCATTGTCAATCAAACGATCGTGCCACAAAGCCAATATAGTTCCCGCAATGTCCTCACTGCCTTCTGCCTGATCATAAATACGGCTGTTGTACAAAGCTACAATATCACCGAAAACATCAAAATGATTCAGATAATGAAATTTGGAATCGATAGCAGGAATACCCGGTTGCGCCTTTCCACGGTAACTCCACAAATGTGTCATGTCTATTTCCCCCGGTTTATAGTGCCAGCCCGGATTCCAGGATATTACTTTTTTCCCTTTTGAGCGTACATACGCCACCATTTCGGGTACAAAATGCGGATTGGTAAACTCCACCTCATCCGTACCTATATGTAAATAAGGCACATCAAATGTCTCACACACCTCATCCAGCAACAGTTTCAATATTTTCATCCCTTCCGGACTTTGCATATCATGGCGGAAAGCACGCACAAAGGCAGCACTATGCCCCGGCATATCTATCTCAGGAATCAACAACACCTGATGTTTCTTACAAAAATCCACCAAATCGCGTGCCTCTTCCAGCGTATAATATTTACCCGGCATACGGATGGTGTTCACACTATCATTCAGCATAGGAAAGATTTTACTTTCCAATCTCCATGCCTGGTTTTCAGTAAGATGCCAATGAAATACATTAATCTTAAACCGGGATAAAATCTCGATCTCTCTTTTCAATTCTTCCATTGAAATATAACTGCGTCCCACATCCTGCATAAATCCGCGTATCCGGAATGCCGGCCAGTCTACAATCTCACATCCGGCAACAGAACTTCTCTTCCCTTTTTTCCGTTCCAATTGCCGAAGTGTCTGCATAGCCCAATACACTCCCTGTTCTGTTACAGCCTCTATCTTTATCCGCTTGTTTGAAACAGAAAGACGATAGGCTTCAGCCCCATTTAACCTGGCCTCCTCAATAGACGGAACCAGTTCCACTTCAATCACCGATGACGAGTGTTCAACAATCTCACCACCTGCATTCATGATAAAAACTTCCCACTCCGGCCTCAACACCGGAGTAGAAAGTTTCACCTTTCCCATAGTAAAGTTCTTCCCCGTATCCTTATACAACTGAGGTTTAGGAAGTAACGAGATACTGGTTTGTGCTATAGTTACAGCACAAACCAGTATCATACCAATAAAACTAGAAAATCTGCGTTTCATTATTTATTTGGTCTTAATAATATCTTTCAGCTTTATCGCTTGGAAAGTCATGTGGGCCACACTGCTTTCATATAAAATTCCTACTGTTTCCTTGTCAATCATAGTCAAGCAGCTGTATCCCCAACCCCAACCGGCATCCAGCAGCAATTGATTCTCGGGCAACCAAGTCACCCCACCATCCAGACTTGCTTTGATGGTAATGCTATGACGGTTCTTGGCATCATTCGGATTAGAGAACAAAAGGATGTCTTTACCCAATACATTCTCTTTAGCTTTAACACTAATCAAACTGGCCATACAAACCGGTTCCTGTAAGGCTGTACGTGAAGACTCATGTTCTTTCCATGTTTTACCTAAATCTGTAGTTGTAGAAACGGCACGACTGCCACCACGATTATCACGCATATTCAGCATCAGCACTCCCGGTTCCACTTCCGCTACCTGAGATTCAGTTGTATTAGTGCGTGCCAATGTACTGATATTCCAGGTTTTTCCATGATCCTTACTGTATATAATACCGGCATTAGGAATACGGTCATTACCAATATACTGGCTGGCAAAGACCAATGTTCCATCTTCCATAGAGATACCTCTACCGGGACCTTGCAGCAAGAAATACCATGACGGATCTTTCACCTGTTCTGTTATATTCATAGGCTCCGACCAGGTCTTACCATCATCATCACTTTTCACCATCATTAATTGTGCTGTATGATTACGGTCCATGCCTGTTTGTGAATTCCACCACGCACGCCCATTTCCCATACCATGTGTCCAGGCAGCGACAATCCAGATAGTTCCTGTCTTCTTATCAACCAAAATGGCCGGATCGCCTACTCCATTCTGTGCTTTAGGCAACCCATCATATTCACCAAATGCCATCGGAATGCGCATTTTCTCCCAAGTCTGACCTCCGTCCGTACTTCTGCTCAGACCTATTTCCACATACTCCTGTAAATCCGCACTATTATTATAGCGTACATCATATACCCCCAACAAGGTTCCTTTATTTGAAGTGGCCAATCCGGGAATACGATAGGCAGCAGCCCCGTCGTCACCGGCATGACGCACGCCGATCCCCATATAATGGGTATCCGCCTTACGGGCTATCTTCAAAGGAGCAACCTGTCCGTCAATCTTAGCTTCCACCACTTCTGCCGACACTTTGGACAAGATAGAAGCAACAGGCTTCATTTGCAGGCTAATCCAAAAATAATTCACTCCCGGAAACAATTTTTGGTCAGCTTTCAATACAACCTCACGCTTCGGGGCCTTCACTTCCGACTTCAAAACGGAATAAGAAGTATTGGCAGCCAATGTTTTTCCCGGAGTATTATTAGATATATAATCTACCGGAGCAAAATAAGTCTTTCCCCTCCTCTCCACGCTTTCAGTTCCACCATAATACAGTTTCACAGATTCAATTTCATTCAAATTCACGTCTTTGCCGAAGTCCAACTTCACTTCATTCAGCATCTGACTTTGAGTAGCCTCTATACGTAAATGAAACAACTCATTATCCTGCCTTTCAATCAACACAGGAATCCGGGTTTCGCGGACAACAACCGTATCTGCCGCCGCACTCAACTTGAAGGGTGCTAATATAAAAACAACAATTAGCAGTAATAAGCTAGGGTTTCTCATAATATTTATAATTTTACGGGTGTAAAAATAAAAGTTTTTATTGAAATTAGAAAATAAAAAGACGGTTTCTTTATTAATTTCATAAAGAACACCGTCTTTTTATGCAATTAAAGATTCTTATCCGACAAAAATTTAATAACCAACCGTTTGTTTCAACAATGGATTATTAGTAAGAGCTCCTTGGTTGATAGGCCAAAGCAGACGGGCAGGCTCCGCCGGAGTATAGTCAAGCACGTACGAATCGCCAAAACGCCTCAAGTCATACCATCGTTTACCTTCCAGCATAAATTCAAACAAACGTTCCTGCAAGACAGCATCCGCCGGACGCTTATCGACTTCCTGATTGGGAAACCCCACTGTTGAAGCATCATACGCATCACCAAACGCACGCCGGCGCACCCGGTTTATCTCTGTAGCCGGATCCTCACCCAAAAGCACTTTCGCCTCAGCCAGCATCAATAGCAAATCCGAATATCTATAAATAGGATAATCATCACATCTCACCCGTGTACTCCCATTCATAACTCCCCAATACTTATGCGGATACACCCCTACCAATTCCAACTTGCCATTTTCCACCTTATTATATACATCTTTCAATGTAACGTCACGACGGGTGTCTCCCGGCAGAAACTTCTTGAAGTTTTCCAATTTCACCATCAGGCGCATGATACCGAAATTATTCTCGACCGACGTATTTATCAAAGTACCATCCGCATTATAGAATTTCCCTAAATAATCAGCCTGTGGAAACAAATCATTATTTCCATTCCACAGATTGTATTCAAACAATTCATTATGAATGGTAAAGATAATCTCTTTATTACCTTTATTATCATAAGCAAACACTCCCTGATAAGTATCCATCAAGTCCAGATTGCTACGGCTGATATTATTCTGTATGTCAACCAACGCATTCTTTGCTGTCCGGGCATCTCCTTCTCCCCCGTCACGATGGGCACTCCACAGATATACATCCGCTTTCAGCATCAATGTGGCAGCCTTTGACCACAGCGATTTTTTTTCCTTTATGGTATAATCGGATCCAAAATAACTTAATGAAGATTCTATATCTTTTTTTACCTGCTCAAAGATTTCGGCAGCCGGAGTCGCCGCCTTTGCCAGTTTACCCACTTCAAAACCCAGGCTAGGCTCTTCCGTAAACACGACATCTCCCCATGAACGATATAGCTGATACATATAGTAAGCACGCAATCCATACACCTGTCCCAAATAATAATTCCTGGCACTTTCAGTCAGCACATCCGTATGAAGAGTTCTGCTGATAAACAAGTTCATCTGGTTGATATTCTGATACAAATCACCAAACCCGCTGATTCCGGGATTCTCCGCATTCAATGTATTATAAGGAAAACGTTCCATCCCCTGGGTAGCTTCTCCACCGAAAGGAATTCCCCCAAAGACATCACTTCTTGCCTCACCCAACAAAAACATATTCCACGAATGGCTCCTGAAGCGACTATGCAGTCCAAAAACAAATGAATCAAACTGTTCCGGAGTTTTCCAGTAATTCAAGTCAGTGATATCGCTCACCGGGTCCATATCCAACGAAGTACATCCACCGGCCAACATAGCCGATGCGGCAAAAGCCAATATTATCTTTTTTATGTTCATACCTTTTCTTTTTTACACATTAAAATGACAATTGTAAACCAAACAGAACGGTTCTTGGTGTAGGATAGCGTCCATTGTCTATACCGCCACGACCATTTGCCTGAATATCCATAACCGGTTCCGGAGAAGTTCCATCATATCCGGTAATATAGAATAAATTCTGCCCCGTAACATACACGGACGCATCGGTCAAGAACACCTTATTTATAAGATTCTTCGGGAATTTATAACTCAAGGTTACCTCACGCAGACACAAATAATCCCCCTTTTCATAGAAAGTAGAGTTATTATTGTTCAGATTCGTTGTACCATTATTGGAACGGGTAATGTTCTTTTTCGCATTCTGGTCGGCCCAATAGAATTTAGGAATACTAGTTTCCGTATTGTTTTCAGACCACGAATTTCTGACATCCGTAATCAAATTGAACGACCCGTTATACTGCCCCAAGATTCTTGCTTTCAAATCATTGTAAATGGTATGACCCACCGCATAGTCAAAACGACCATACAAAGACCAGTTTTTATAGTTCAGCGTGGTAGAAAAACCACCGGTCCATTTCGGATAAATATTACCCACCACCTGACGGTCGTATGAATTTATAACATTATCCCCATTCTTGTCATCCCACAGTACATCTCCCGGCTCAATGGGTTTCCATCCCGGTTTACCCGCATATTCGGCAGCCTTATTCGGCCCATACAGGTTGGCAACCTCATCCACAAAATCACCGGCATGATTTCTCACATCATCCCAGTCACGCAAGATACGCACTTGTTTATAAGCAATGATATCACCCAAGCTTTTTCCTTCTTGAATGCCGCCTACCCAAACCAACGAGTTGGATTTTGGATCCCATACCTGCTCACCCCCCTGACGGTTGTTTACATTCCCGTTAAAAGGCAGCTTCTTCACCATATTCTTCACAAATGAAGTATTAGCGGTGACATCCCACGACCAGCCCTTCCTTGTCAGCAGATTCACCTTGGCTTCCAGTTCGAAACCACGGTTGCTGATAGTACCCAGATTCGTTTTGAACGAGGGAAATCCTGTATATTCCGGCAAATTCACATCAGTCAGCAAATCGGAAGTCGTGCGGTCATAGTAGTCCATAATCATATGAATACGATTATTGAAAAAGCCCAAGTCAAGCCCCAGTTCAAACGTATGGCTCTTTTCCCAACGCAATTTACTATTGACCACCCCTGTATTCAAATAACCCAGATTACCATTATAAGCACCTACCGAACCATATTTACCATATACATCAAAATTACCGATACCGTTTACATTACCGTTCAACCCATAACTGATACGCGGTTTAATCAAGGATACTACTTCCGCAAACTTTGAATCTTTAAAGAAAGCTTCCTCATGCACATTCCAACCGGCAGATATACCCGGAAAAAATCCCCAACGATTGTCGGACAATTTGGAAATACCGTCATAACGGGCTACCAAGGACACCATATAACGATAATTATAATCATAGTTAACACGGGCGAAACCGGAAAGAATGCGATATCCGGTTTTGACAGAAGTAGTATAAGTACGGTTAGTGCCCGCATTTAAAGTAGGTATATCATCTGTAGGAGCACCGGAAACACGCGCTTCCAGGTTCTGATACTGATAATCAAAATACTCACCACCTGCCATGGCATTGATATTATGTCCGCTAAAACCTTTTTTATATTCCAGAGTCAATGCATGCTGTTGTTGAAAAACTTTTGTATTTGTTTGAGAAGCATTACGATTGGTATTGGGAGCTTGTCCTATCTGTTGATATTTCTTTTCAAACAGTTCAAACTGACTGTCTGTATAATACATAGAACTGTTTCCATTCAGGAACAATTGCTGCGGAAGGATTTCCAAAGCAAAACCGATATTAAACGAAGTCTTACGGTTCGTTGTAGAACGAGTCAGTTTATCTTTCCAATAATAAGGATTACCATCCTGATTACTCCATCCGGCAGCAGGACTTCCATCCTCATTCCACGGATTCCAGGTGGGAAACATACTCATGGTACGATAGAACAACTCATACTCTCCCGTTTCTCCGTTCCAAGGGCTTTTCAAGTCGTAAGTCCATAAATCGGGCATCTTGGACCATGAAAAACTACCGCCGGCATTCACTGTCAAAACGGGCAACAACTTGTATGAACCGTTGATAGTCCCGTTCACACGCTGATAATTGGTAGAAATTATCTGACCGTCTTCCGAATAATACCCTAAAGATGAGGAAAATGTTCCTTTGTCATTACCTCCCGACAAATTCAGATAATGATCTTGTGTAAACGCGGCATTGCGGAAAGTCAGATCATGCAGCTCACCGGCATGGTTTCTAAAAATCAAAGTTTTATCAGGGTCCACAGGATCCGCCATAGACCGCCATCCTTCATTCAGCAAATGTTTGTTTGCATCTGTCATAAAGGCCAGATCCACTCCGGAGTTAACCCCAAAACCTTTCTGGTTCTCCATACTTGTACCGCCATTGGTACGCTGCCAACCTAAACGTTGATAATACAAATAGTCACCGGCATCCAAATACTTATACCCTTCACGTGCAAAGTTCACACCCCCTTTGAACTTATAAGTAATTTGTGTCCTGCCTTCCACCCCCTTCTTGGTTGTCACCAGAATTACGCCGTTATTGGCACGGGCACCATAAATAGCTGTGGAAGCCGCATCTTTCAGTACCTGTATGGATTCAATATCTGAAGGATTGATATCATCCATAGAACGCACAAGGCCATCCACCACGACCAACGGCCCTTCCAGATTCTTGTTTATGGAAGCACCACCACGCAAAACGATATTGGGCGAACTACCCGGTTTACCCGAAGTATTTGTCACACGCAATCCGCTGACAGTTCCCTGCAAGGATTGGGCCGCATTACTCATAGCTGCATTTTGTAATACTTTATCATCCAACTTTGAAATAGAGTTCGTCATCAACGAACGTTTCTGACTCATTCCATAACCGGTCACCACGACCTCATCCAGCATTTCTGCATCTTCTTTTAAAATAACCTTGTAGGTGTTTGGCACTCCCACTACAATTTGTTGTGTTTTGTAACCTATATAACTCACATCCAGTTTTGCCCCCACAGGCACTTGGATAGTAAAGTTACCGTCTACATCAGTTATTGTACCATTTGTTGTCCCCACCTCCAGGACACTCGCTCCGATAACAGGTTCACCGGTGGCATCTACCACTACCCCTGTTATCGTTTTTGTTTGCGCCATCATGTTTATTGCAAAACAGAGGCATACGATAAAAAAGAGAGCTTTCTTCATGAATCTCAGATTTGGTTGATAAATTAATGTTTAAATAAAAAAGTTTAATTAAGTGTTAGTTTTAAAACCCCTCAAAAAGAAAATAATTTTAAAATCAACAGCGAATATATGCACATATATTTAGTATATACAAGAAACAAAAGGAACTATATTCTTTATTAGTCTTTGTTTTTTAGAATAAACTAAATATTAAGGCATATTTTAAAAAGTTACATAAGGGAATAACTCAAAAAAGGAAAAAAGGTTCATACGGAGAAGATATAACAAGAAAAAACCTCCTTGCAATTCTTTGCAAAGAGGTTACTGAATTGTACACCCGATGAGAATACTAAGTATGAAAACGAATGAAAACGGATAAAATCGGATAAAATATTTATTATTGAAAATCAGCATTTTATCTTAAAAGAAAATCTCAACGGTTTTCATCCGATTACATTTGTTTTCAAACATCACGCCAAAAACACGCCAAAAACACGCCAAAAATTAGATAATGGCGTGATTAATTTATACCTTTGTCATGACGTTTAAACAAAGGATATGGCAACATTGGAATTAAGGCTTTCTTCAAAAGTTCAAAAGGACACTTCAAGGAGTGAGATTCTTCTAAGATTATATCAGGGCAGCAGGTTGAACCTCCGCGCCAAAAGTGGTGTTTTCGTTTCTCCGTGCCATTTTGAATATTTCATTGACAGAAAAAGAACACAAGCCGTTTCGGGAATAAGGCTTTCTGAAAAGACAATCACCTCCACAACTGAAAATGCGGTCAAACATGGATATGTACTGTTTAACCGTGGGGACATATTTGTACGCAACAGGATTGACAGTGAAGATAAGACATACCATGATAACGCAAAAAAGAAAATAGAAAACCTGAAACGGGTTGTTATGGATGCGTATGAATCGGCAAACGAGAGCAATATTACAAGTGAATGGTTACAAGCGTTGGTTGATAAATTCCACCACCCGGAAACATTTGCCAAAAATCAGAACCCGGACAACAACGGATGCAGGTTCTTTTCTATCATGGAAGACTTTATAACAAAAAAGCCATCCTCACCCAGTCAGATAAAAGGGGTACACGTACTTATGCGTGCACTAGCCAGATATGAAAGGTTTGTTCAGAAAACAGACAAAAGCAGGAAAAGTTTTATTTGGGACATTGAAACCGCCACAAAGGAGGACATAGAAAACTTTGAAAGCTATTTTCGTAATGAAAGGGTCTTGTCAGAAGAATACCCCAAGCTGTTTGTCGGTTTGTTGTCCGAATATCCGGCTTCTATCAGCCAAAGGAGAAAAAGCCCTATGAAAGTGGAAAACAGAGGAAACAATACTGTCATTATCCTTATGAAGAAATTTAAGGCGTTTTGGGCGTGGCTGATAAGAGAGGGGCTTACCACAAACAACCCTTTCCTTACCGTCACCATCGGAACGGAGAAATACGGAACACCCTATTATATCTCTATAGAGGAAAGAAACAGGATTGCGGATTTCGATCTGTCATTCAATCCGCATTTGGAAACACAAAGGGACATATTCATTTTTCAGTGTTGTATAGGGTGTAGGGTATCTGACATGCTATGCTTCAAATCCTCCGATATAATAGAGGGGGAAATAAATTACATACCACGTAAAACCAAGTCCAGCGATCCGGCAACGGTAAAAGTACCTTTGAACGACAGGGCTAAAAAACTTGTGGAAAAATACAAGGGTGTTGACAAGAAAGGCAGGTTATTTCCGTTCATATCCGCACAAAAATACAATGATTCCATCAAGGAGTTTTTTTCTGTATGTGGAATTACACGAATGGTTACGGTTTTAGATTCGGCAACAGGAAAGGAGATAAAGCAGCCTATCAACGAAATAGCGAGTTCACACATGGCTAGGAGAACATTTATAGGCAACCTGTACAGGAGGGTGAAAGACCCGAATCTGATAGGCAAGCTTTCCGGGCACGTGGAGGGCAGCAAGGCGTTTGCACGTTACCGGGATATAGACAAGGAAACAAGGGAGGAAACAGTAAAGCTTATAGATTGATGGAAGACATGATTTATACCGTTGCGGTCAATGGAACACATTACTACAATGAAACAGATATGTTTAGGCGATGGACTGAAAGAACCAATTTCCCATTTCAGGAGGTTTGCCATGTGGCTATGGAAAGATACATATTCAATGACGGTTTGGGATTTCGTGTAGCGTACTGTTGCAATTCGATTCCCCCTTATGCCCGTATGGAGAAGACAAACGGGGCTTCATGGTTTGACACAATCAGCCCGGACAGTTACATTATCGGAAACGATGAGGCAGGAAGTATCATTTTAGATAAGGAGTGCCCTAAGATTGCATGGGGTTTCACCGCTTTTCTCATGGCTTGTTTATTTGTAGATGAAAAAGGAAGATACAGATACAGGATTGACGGAAATAATGCAAGTGTTATGGAAATAATGAAAGCATACCATTCCAATATGTTCGGATTGTACAGAACTATAAATAAAGATGATTACAGCTATTATAAAGAAAATGGGTACAACAAGGAATACGATAACTTGAACAAAAGGTTTGCCATTGAACATGTGAGGTCGGAAATAGAATTATTGGAAAGAACCAAGGAAAAGGCGTTTTCTCCGGCTGTTTCTCTGATTGCTCGTGCATCCGATTACATTTCATGGGTGACGGGTGAGAAAGCCGATAGTTACCCAGTGGGGCTTCTTCATCTTTTCCGCAACCGCACTGATCTTATAAATACACTGACTGGTGATGATGACAGGAGAACAGCCCGGAAAATAACAGAATGGGCACACAAAGGTTTCATAGAGAACCCACGGAATGCCACAAACGATGTTTCACGGGTTGCGTTTGCCCGTGAATTAAAAAAAGCCGGGCTTATCCGATGCAGCGAACGCACTTTTAGGGATTATCTTTAAAGAACATACTAAAACAGAAAATGCCCATTGCCGGAAATTATGGTAACGGGCATTTTTTATTATCAGGCTTTATTTGCCAAATTCCTGCCAAGTATGCCAAATTCTTTTCTATCCCGTTGTGCATTCCTATCTTCGCCACTATAAGGAAATGGACGTACAGTGCAGGAAACATGAAAAGGGTACGGGTGATACTGACACTTTTTGCCTATGTTCTTATGGCTGGTTTTGCAAACATTCCGTAACATCATCATATTTGCCACGTGGCAAGTGCTAGTTGTTACACTGTTGAATCGGTTATCCTGCCTAGAGAGGCGTTTAATATATCCTTATCCGTAATAGCTAGCACCTATTACGGATATTTTTATTTGTTTAATCTTTAAACAGCAGAACGATGAGAGCAAATCAACTTATGACGCGTCGGATGGGGGATTTCAAAGTAACCCAACGGACGAAAGACGGTTATTTTGACGGTGGGGAATTGTTACGACAATGGAACTCGGTAAAAGGAAACGAGCAACGAAAAATGGAAGTGTTCTTAAATTCAGTAAGTACATGCAAATTTATTGAGGCTCTGATAGCAGAATCTAACGAAGATGGTTTAGGGCAAAATTGCCCTAAAATTGATAATCAAGTAGTTAAGAGAAGTAAGGTTAAAGAAAAAGGCAAAGCCGGCAGACCTAAGGAAGCGGTATGGATGCACCCCATTCTCTTTGCCAAATTTGCCATGTGGATTAATCCGCGCTTTGAGGTAAAGGCTATCAGATTCATTTATGATGAGATGATAAGATTTCGTAATCTTGCCGGTGATTCCTATCCGTCCATGTGTAAGGCTGTCCGCTCCATTCTCCCGGAAGAAATGTTTAAAGACAAGATAAAGGATTTGGCTCGTTCCCTTAACATAATCGTGTACGGCTACCATGAAACCGGGATGCGTGATAAAATAAGTGATGAGGCTAAAGTACGTGAGATGCACGAGTTGGAACATCAGATAACACAATGGATAAACCTAGGGCTGATAAGGAATTACGAACAGCTACGGGAAGCACTTTACAGGCTGTTTTTCCAAAAACACCCTAACACGTTGCCTATACAACAAAATCAGTAATCAACAACCAGCATTTAACTATAAAAAGAAAGAATACATGAATATCAAGGAACTTATGGAAAGCGGTTCAAATGTATCGGTAACAATGAACCTTGCGGATTTGAAAGAAGCGTTTTCCCTATGGAACGAAGAAGCGAAGCAGCGCATACCATCCCAGGAAACAGAGAATTACCTTACGCTGGAAGAAACAGCATCCATGTTGGGATGTAGCCTTAACACCTTGTGGCGTTGGGACAGAATAGGCTATCTTAAAAGAAGAAAGGTGGGACAGAAGGTGTTTTACCGTAAAAGTGACGTGGTGAAATTGTTGGAAGAGCATGAGTAAAAAAGAAAAGGCAGTCATAAAAACCGCCAATTCCCCCTTGCACGGCAAAGATAACTCTTTTTTCTCACAATACAAAAGAGTGTGCATTTCTTTCAAAGAATGCCCCAAAACAATGTTGCGTGTTTCAAGGGAAACGGGGATAGAGCGTGCTAGCGTATGCCGTTACGTATCTTCCATGCTTGCCAAAGGAGAAATAGTGCTTGCATACAAAGGAAAAGATACGTGCTCTGGCTGCATTGCAGGGTACTATACCACAAACAAGGCGTTATTTCCTCCTGCATCACCCGTGCAATTGGGTTTATTTGATGATGAGGCGTATTTGGTATGCAGTCATACGGAAGACAGGCACATCCCGGAAGACTTAACAACAGAGGAAAGGGTTGCCATATTGCACAATCAAGGCAAAAGCATACGTACAATTTCATCAATATTAGGATTGAGTAAAAGCAGTGTTGGACGCATTATCAAGAAGCTGCAATGACAGTCAGTGCAATTGCTGGGACACTCCGAAACGGTTTGGGACAGTTGGTGCAATGCTGGGACACTCCGAAACGGATATTAATATTAATGAGAATGGTTATGTTTGACAGGGTGATTTTCAATACCAAAATAGATTTTGCGAAAGAAGCCTTGAGGATAGCCGAGGCGAACCACCTGCACAGGCATGATGATAACGGGAAGTTCGTTTATTATGAGAGTTCCGCTTTCGGAAAATTTGAGGGTGTTAGGTTAAAAATAAGGTCTGATGGTACTATGCAGATAATATGTAGCCTGCATAGCCTGTACTATAAATGGAAGTACGGAATACTCGATAATTCCGGCTTCTTTTCCATGAGGCAGGCAATGGAAACGGCAAAGGCGTTGTTCGACAGGATAGGGATTGGTTATGAAACAACCGTTATTACCTATTACGAGATAGGGCTTAATCTCCCGATGAGGCATGATCCGTCCGGCTACATAAGAAAAGCCTACAGCATAGGAAGCGGAGGGGAAAAGGTTCTGTTCAATGATGCCAATTTCCAAAGGGACAGGCAGAGAACAACCGAAAAGAGCCACACGATAAAGAAAGTATTCAAGATGTACGACAAGAGTTTTGAATACAGGGAAAAGCGGAAAACGGTCGCTGACAATATACTAAGGATTGAAACCATGTACAGGAGGCAGAAGATTCCTTTGTCAGAGTTTACATCTACCGGGTTTGCCGACAGACAATGCAAGCGTTTCCTGAATGATTGGGGGAGCGTTTCTTTCCCGTGGCGGGACTTTCGAACACCTTCTGGCTCAACTACACCTTCTTCCACCACGCCGAGCAGCAGAACCCCGCGCTGCGGCCCTTCATCTACCACCGCTGGGGCGGTCTCGGATCGCACCGCTATCCGCTGGCATTCTCGGGCGACACCTACGCCAAGTGGGAGACGCTGGCCTTCCTGCCCTATTTCACGGCCACCTCGTCCAACGTCAACTACGGCTACTGGGGGCACGACATCGGCGGCCACATGTTCAAGAAGGAGACGAAAGCCACCGATCCCGAACTTTACACCCGCTGGCTGCAATACGGCGTCTTCACCCCGATCTTCAAGACCCACTCGACCAAGGACCCGCGCATCGAGCGTTACCTCTGGTTCTTCCCCGACCACCTGTTCGTCATGCGCGACGCCATCCGCCTGCGCTATACGCTGGCGCCCTACGTCTACAACGCCGCCCGCGAGAACTACGAGATCGCCATGGAGCGTTACCTGCTGGGCGATCTGCCCGGCATCGAGATGCGCGAGGCGCAGAAGAGCCTGCTGGACGCCGAGGAGCGCATCCTCACGGCGCAGTACAACACCAAACTGTGCGAAATCTCGTTGCAGCAGATCAGCGGCAACGTGATGGTCTACCTGGAATAATCCGCGAGAGTTCGCATTCCTTCGCCATCAAAACATTTCGCACGCTTCGCCGGCTGTTCTTTGCCGCTTTTTGGTCGGCAAAAAGCGGCGCAAAAACCGCCCCGCCGACAAAAAAGGCTAAAAGACGCGGCCTAACGCTGGCTCCGGGCGACTATTCGCGGGTTTGTAAACAAACCGTCCCCTCCGCTCGCGCTTTTAGCCCGTCCCTTGCCAACGGCTCCGGTATCCGGTCGGATTTCTGTACTACCCAAACATGGTAACGCCGGTGATACTAATGCTTGAAGTGCCTCTCACCGGTGAATACCATGGCGATGCCCTTCTCGTCGGCCTTCCGGATCGAATCCTCGTCGCGGACCGAACCGCCGGGCTGCACGATCGCCGTCACGCCGTATTCGGCGGCCAGCGTCACACAGTCGTCGAAGGGGAAGAAACCGTCCGACGCCAGCACGAGACCCTCGGTGACGCCTGCGGCATGCGCCTGCTTCAGGGCGATCTCCGCCGAGCCGATGCGGTTCATCTGTCCGGCGCCGACGCCCAGCGTCCGGCCGTCCTTCACCGCCACGATGGCGTTCGACTTCACGTGTTTGACGATATGCCAGCCGAAATTGAGATCCTCCATCTGCTCCGCAGCGGGCTTCGCCTTCGTGACGCACATATCGGCCGTAACGGCCTTCGTCGCCACGTCGAGGTCCTGCACCAACAGACCGCCGTTCACGCTGACGTACTGCTTCTGTCCGACCGCGCCCTGCTCCATATCGACCTCCAGCAGCCGCAGGTTTTTCTTCGTGCAAAGCACTTCGAGCGCGCCCTCGTCGAATTTGGGAGCCATGATGATTTCGAGGAAGATCGGCTTCATCAGCTCGGCCGCTTCGCGCGTCACCGTGCAGTTCGTCGCCACGATGCCGCCAAAGATCGACACCTTGTCGGCCTCGTAGGCCTTCGTCCATGCCTCGACGACATCCTTGCCCGTCGCGGCGCCGCAGGGATTCATGTGCTTGAGGCCCACGCAGAACGGCTTGTCGAACTCGCGCACGATGCACAGCGCGGCGTTGGCGTCCTGGATATTGTTGTACGACAACTCCTTGCCGTTGAGCTGTCTGGCGAATGCCAGCGAATAGGGCACCTCCTTCCCCTCGCGGTAGAATTTGGCCGACTGGTGGGGGTTTTCGCCGTAGCGCAGCGACTGCACGAGGTCGAACAGCTGCGCGATCTTCTGCGCTTTTTTGACCGTGTTTACGATCACTCCTGCGCAGCCGCCCTCGGCCAGCTTCCGGCGCAGCAGCCCGGGCAGCTCTGCCTCTGTGAGCGGGGTCAGCTGCACCGTTTGTCCGGGCGTGTCCAGCGGGATGACGGTCTGCTTTACCTCTGCGCCGTCCGTCCATGTCAGCAGCGGATAGCCGCAGCTGGTTTTCCAAGGCGCATCCGGGCCGGGGCGGCG
>ENA-OPCO01001269-OPCO01001269.1-human-gut-metagenome-genome-assembly--contig:-NODE-1269-length-16223-cov-4.292368_pt1 | contig 16223 bp, 15 predicted proteins | sample MGYA00241562_ERZ501475 | MGnify/ENA primary metagenome ERZ501475 (study PRJEB25962, sample SAMEA2042627) | human gut metagenome | biome: human gut; feature: human-associated habitat; material: faeces... | reverse complement strand
GGACTCGGTGAACTTTGACCTCTACATCGACGCCGAGGAGGACACCGAGGCCTACTGCATCAGCGCAGGCGTCTTCCGCAGTCTCATGCAGCAGAACGTGGAGGTGCGGTGCTTCGCCTACCAGATGACCGCTGAGCGCTTCTCCGACACCATGTGGACGATGCAGCAGATCCTCTTCATGAGCGCCGACCGGCGGCTGGCCATCTTCCTTGCGGACGAGCTTGCCAAGACCGGCGGCGACGATGTCCGCCTGACCCAGGACCAGATGGCAAAGTACATGGGTTCTGCCCGCGAGGTGGTGAGCCGCCTGCTGAAATACTTCGCCGGTGAGGGCATCGTGAAGCTCTACCGCGGCGGGGTAGAGGTATTGGACAAGGAAAGACTGAACCGGATCGCGAGAGGTGAAGCATGATACAGAAAAATGAATTTCCCATTTTGGAATACGATTTCGACTCGACAGAGATATTAAAGCCCAACCACGGGGCGGAGCAGCTAACTCTACCGGAGAAAGGCGTCTTTGCTTTTCTGGGGGACACCATCGACTCCTATGCCGCCGAGACGGGTGCGGCAGTTGCAGAGCATTTTGAGACTATCACAAAGACCTACCCGATTTATGTTGTAAAAAATGACGGCGAAGAATTCTGCCTCTGTCAAGCCCCACTGGGAGCGCCCGCTGCGGCGCAGTTTATGGATTGTCTCATTGCTTGCGGGTGCAGGAAAATTGTTACGGCAGGCTCGTGCGGCGTGTTGACCGAAATGGCAGAGAACGAATTTCTTATCCCGACCAAAGCGCTGCGGGATGAGGGCACATCCTATCACTATCTTCCTGCCGCCCGGTATGCAGAACCGGCCTCGGAAGCGGTGCAGGCCATAGAAAAGACCTTCCGTGCGCTGGGTCTTCCCTTCCGTGAGTGCATCACATGGACGACAGACGGCTTTTTCCGAGAAACAAGGGATATGGTGGCGTACCGGAAAGCCGAAGGCTGCGCAACGGTAGAAATGGAATGTGCTGCCCTTGCGGCCTGCGCCAAAAAGCGCGGAGCAGCTTTTGGACAAATTCTGTACACAGCGGATTCCCTTGCAAATGCAGAGCAGCATGATGACCGTGACTGGGGAAAGGATTCGCTGCGGAAAGCGTTGGAACTCTGCGTAGAAGTTCTGAGAATGTGGTGAACCATATAAAAATCGCGGAGAGTCGTTGAAACTGCTTGACATTTGAAAAACTGGTCGGAGATTTGAACGGCGCATACAGCCGCCGCATCAATTTACAGCACAGACTGGTCTATCAGATCTATGAGGAAGAAAAGACCATCAAAATTCTGAGTCTTTGGACTCACTACGAGCGATAAAAAATGCCATCGTGCCTAAGCGCGATGGCATTTTTGCTATCAAAGGGAATTACCCTTTGCACCCCTGCTCTTCCCAGTCGCCGAAGTCAGAGACGTCGGCGATTTTAGTCGGGTCGAACTTACCGTTTTCGTCCTTGGGGGCGACGGCGGGGCCGGCCTCCACGGGGTTCGGGTTCGGAGCCTCGGGGTCACAGACCGGGCGCTCTTCGCTCTGGTCGGGCAGGGTCACAGGCTCTGCGGCCTCAGCGGGCGCTGCCTCCGTCTCAGGGGCGGCGGGCTCCTCAGCGGGAGCGGTCTCTTCTGCCGGTGCGGCGGCTTCGGCCTCTGCCTTGGCCTCACCCTCGGCGTATGCCTCGGCGGTCTTGGCGGCCTCTGCGTCGTCCTTTTCGGCTTCCTCGGGGAACTCGATGGATTCGATGATGGGTGCGGCCTTCTCGTTCAGGAGCTTGTCCATGATGACGATAGCGGCACCGGTGGCCGCCACAGCGGCGGCAGTACCCAGAATGCGGAAGATTGCTTTCATGCCATGACCTCCTTGGTTGTGTTGTAGTTAGGAGAAGGTGACAACATCGTTCAGCGGCTTCTCGGCAGGCTCCACCGACAATGCGGTGAGCACCGGGCCTTTGCCGCGGTAGATGTTATGGAACTTATAGCCGACCTTTGCGGTCACTTTGACCCATGCCCGCTGCTCGAGGGCTTTGTAGCCGTCGTAGCTGCAGGGGAAGCCCACGAACTGGATGTCCTGTACGCAGCAGGTCATGGCGAACCGGCCCGGCACGAAACTGTTCTTGCCGGCACGGTTGGTCTGGCAGACCTGTGCGAGGAACTTGACAGTCTTGCCCGCGTACTTCTGGGGCTCGTCCTGACAGTCCATATACCAGATGCCGTAATCGTCGTCCGGGATGTCGATGACCGGGGCGTTGATGTCGAAGGGCAGGGGGTCGGGGATGTCGTCGTAAGCCACGCTGCCGTCCTTGAACTCGTAGGCGATGTCGCACTTGCGGGATGCCTGACGCACCAGCTTGTGCAGCTCCTGACGGGCGGCGTCGTTGTTGACGGCCTCGGCGCGGTTGAAGACGATGAGCTCACTGCGGGCGATCTTGTCCAGCATCAGCGCACGCATGGAGTTGTCGCGGGCGTAGGTCAGCGCGGTGGTGCCGTCGGCGGTGGCGATGCACTGGTAGACGATCCAGTTCTCAGGCAGATTGTTTGCCAGGTCCTGCAGCATCCACATACCGTTGTACTCGATGACCACGCGGCCTGCGTCGGCCTCCTTGGCCAGCTTTGCGAGGTTCTGGGGGTTCAGCTCGGCCTTGTCCTCGAGGTTGTAGAGCGTCACGCCGGGGAAGGCGAACTTCTTCTCATTGTACTCTTCTTCGCCCTCCTCGCAGACCAGCAGAAGGGTCTTGTCGCCGGAGTCGAAGTTGGGGTCTTCAAAGGTCTCCTGAATGAACTTGGTCTTGCCGCTCTCGAGGAAGCCCACAAACAGGTAAACCGGGATCTCATTTGCCATAATCTTTTATCCTTTCAGGGTCGGGGCCGATCAGCAGCCGAACAGTGCGGCGATGGCCTTTTCATCCAGCTTGGAGCCGATGACCACCAGCTTGCCGCCGACGTCTGCACCGCGTGCGCGGACTTCCCACTCGCCGGGAACGTAGTCGAACTCCAGCCAGCCATCTGCGCCGCCGTCCACGATGCCCTTGGAGCGGAGGATCATGCCGTAATTGCCGGTGTCCAGCTCGGTGAGGGCGTGCTCAATGTCAGCCTTGGAGAACTTCTTGGCCGTCTCGACGCCCCAGCTGGTGAAGACCTCATCGGCGTCGTGGTCATGATGATGGTGATGATGGCCGCAGCAGCAATGCTCGTCGTGGTCATCGTCATCATGGTCGTGGTGGTGATGATGCTCATGCTCGTCTTCATCATCGTCGTCGTCATGATGATGGCCGCAGCAGCAATGCTCATCATGGTCATCATCGTGGTCATGGTGATGATGGTGTTCGTGCTCCTCTTCCTCGTCCTCGTGGGCGTGCTCCTCGTTGGCCTTGGCAGCCATAGCGATCAGCTCAGCCTTGAAGTCGTCCTTGGTGGACATGGCCTTCAGGATCTGCTCGCCGGTCAGGGCGTCCCAGGCGGTGGTGACGATGGTAGCGGTGGGGTTCTTCTCGCGCAGCATGGCCACAGCGGCGGCGATCTTTTCCTCGGTGGCGTTCTGGGTGCGGCTCAGGATGATGCAGCTTGCGTGGCTGATCTGGTCGTCGTAGAACTCACCGAAGTTCTTCATATACATCTTGACCTTGTTGACGTCGGCCACGGTGACGAAGCTGCTCAGCTGAACATCCAGATGCTCGGCCACGCCCTCGACAGCGCGGGTCACGTCGGACAGCTTGCCGACGCCGGAGGGCTCGATAACGATGCGGTCGGGGTGGTACTGCTCCACCACCTGCTGCAGAGCGGCGCGGAAATCGCCCACCAGAGAGCAGCAGATGCAGCCGGCGTTCAGCTCATTGATCTGGATGCCGGACTCCTTCAAAAAGCCGCCGTCGATGCCGATCTCGCCGAACTCGTTCTCGATGAGCACGACCTTCTGGCCTGCAAAGGACTCTTTGATGAGCTTCTTGATAAGGGTGGTCTTACCGGCGCCAAGGAAGCCGGAGAAAATATCGATCTTGGTCATAGTCTGAAATGCCTCTTTCTTTTATGCAGACGCCACAACGGCGCTGCCCAGCAGGCCCGTCGGGCCTTACAAGCAGTCCGGGCCGCTGAGTGCTGACCCGTAAAATTCCTACACTCCTATTATAACAAGGCTGTCAATGGCAAACCGGCCTTTTTGATGAGAAATTTGTAACATTTTTTGCAATTTGCTTGCGTTTTCGGGCGGCAGGGGCAAAACAAAAGCTCCCCGCAAGCAGGCAGGGAGCAAAAAATGCGGTGTCAATCGGCAGTCTGCCCCATCTCTTCAATAATCCATTCGGCGATTTTCTCAGTCTTTTCGTCCGTCTCGCCGGTGAACCAGAAAATGCCGTCTTCCGTCTCCACCCGGAGGAACTTCCCGGCGGTGGGGTCGAGGCAGAGATGCACGGTGCCGTCGTGTACCATGACAAAAGAACCCTGCCAGTAGTGCTCCAAATCGAGGCCGTGTATCCGGCCGGCCTCCGGCAGGGAGGAATAAACCTGAACCTCGGTGATGTCGTCTATGGGAATCGTGTACTTCTGAGTCTTTCCATGGTAGGATTGCAGCTCTACCGTGGGCGACACTTGCAGTTCCAGCCTTGCGGGGGTGTGGTCGAGAACGCCCAGCACCGGCCCAACCAGCAGAATGCTGACGATTGCAATGACATTGACCGCCATAGCGATTTTACCCCGGAGGGTGGCGAGATTGACAGCGCTTCCTTTGCCGATACGTTTGGGAACGGAGATGCGCTTGTCGTCGGGGTCATAATAGAGCAGACCGTATTTCCATGCGGCGTCCTCGGGCGCGGCAGGCCAGCCGTGGGCATCCCGCAGTTTTTGCAGAGCGCGGTTCCCCCACAGACAGGGCAGATACGGCAGGGCCAGACTTCCGAAAAAGAAATAGACCCAGACCGTGACATAAAACAGCGAATTGGGCGCGAAAAACAGCCCGACACTCACAGCGGCACAGAGCAGGCAGATGGTGCGCAGCCGGCGCAGATACCGCTGTACGATGTCCTGCACTTCGGGCAGCTCGGCGGCATTCTGCGGCAGCGTGACGCCCAGTAGGGCGCCGTTCCGCTCGATGCGTTTCAGGCTCAGATAGTCGATGCCAACACAGACGATAAGGCAGACGAGCATGATGATGGAAAATACCATGAAAACGCCTCCATTCTATAAAGAGCTTCCGACCCTAGCATACACGGAAAAACGCGAAAAGTCAAAACATCGCCCATGAATTGCATTCTGCGCCCCGGAATGATACAATAAGGTACAGCAAACCATCGCCGCCGGACGTTTTTCCGGCAGAATAAAGAAAGAAGGCTTTTTGACATGAGCATGAATACTGTTCCCGAGCGTCTGGCCGCCCTGCGCGAGGCCATGAAGGCAAACGGCGTGGACGTCTACCTCATCCCGGTGGGAGACCCGCACGCCAGCGAGTATATGCCCGACCACTACACTGCCCTGACCTACTTCTCCGGCTTCCACGGCGAGAACTCCAACTTCGTCGTCACCATGACCGAGAGCGCTGTCTGGGCCGATGGCCGTTACTTCGTGCAGGCCGAGAAGGAGATCGCTGGCACGGAGATCCAGCTGATGCGGATGGGCGAGCCGGGCGTGCCGACCGCCGAGCAGTACTGCGGCAAAGTCCTGCCCGAGGGCGGCAAGCTGGGCCTCTGCGGCCTGACTGCTTCCTGCGGTCTGGTGCGCAGCCTGCAGAAAGAACTGGACGCTAAGAAAGGCACCATCAAGCTGCTGAACCTCGAGGACGAGCTGTGGACGGAGGGCCGTCCTGCCCTGCCCGCTACCCCGGCATGGCTCCTGCCGAAAGAGTACGCAGGCTTCTCCCCTGCCGAGAAGCTGGGCCAGCTGCGTGCGAAGCTCTCTGAGCTGGGCTGCACCGCACAGCTGGTAGGCAAGCTGGACAATCTGGCATGGCTGCTCAATCTGCGTGCGATGGACATTCAATGCACCCCTTATGCAATGGCTTACTGCTATGTGACCCCCGATAAGGCGACGCTCTTCATCGACACCGCCCGCGTCAGCGCCGAGGCTGCCGCGGAGCTGAAGGAGAACGGCGTGGAGCTGGCTGAGTACGACGATGTGCTTACCTTCCTCGCCGCCCAGGCCGAAGAGCAGACCGTTCTGGCCGACCCCGTTTCCGTCAACTACGCTGTTTACCAGACCCTGCAGGCCAACCCGGCTCTGACCGTCAAGGACGAGGCCGACCCCCTGCTGCCCATGAAGGGCGTCAAGAACGAAGTCGAGCTGGCTCACACCCGCGAGGCTCACATCCGCGACGGCGTGGCTATGGTGCGCTTCCAGATCGAGCTGGAGAACCGTCTGGCCGCCGGCGAAGAGCTGACCGAGCTGACCATCGACGAAATTCTGCACAAGTACCGCAGCGCACAGGACAAGTTCCTGACCGAGAGCTTCGGCACCATTGCAGCTTACGGCCCCAACGCCGCCATGATGCACTACCACGCCACCGAGGAAGACCACGCAAAGCTCGAGAAGAAGGGCTTCTTGCTGGTGGACAGCGGCGCGACCTATATGGACGGCACCACCGACATCACCCGCACCTACCCGCTGGGTGGGCTGACCGAGGACGAGCGCCTGTTCTACACCTGGACTTTACAGTGCCACATCGACATCGCCCGGGCTGTCTGGCTGGACTACTGCGACGGCCATATGCTGGACACCATCGCCCGTGAGCCGCTGTGGCGCCACCTCATCAACTACCGCTGCGGCACCGGCCACAGCGTCAGCTTTGTGGGCAACGTCCACGAAGGCCCCCACGCCCTGAACGGCCGCAACACCACCGTTTTCAAGCCGGGCATGATCGTCACCGACGAGCCGGGCGTCTATGAGGGCGGCGTCGTCGGCATCCGCATCGAGAATGAGCTGGAGTGCTACCACAAAGCATCCAACCAGTACGGCGAGTTCCTGGCATTCCGCCCCATCACGTTCGTGCCGATCGCCACCTCCCCCATCGTCCCGGGCGTTTTGAGCCGCGACGAGCTGGATTGGCTGAACGCCTACCACCGCGAGGTCTTCGAGAAGCTGGCTCCCCGCCTGACCGAGGACGAGCGCGACTGGCTGGCTAAGAAGTGTGCCGCCATCGGAGCGTAAATAAAAAAGCGGGAGGCCCCGCAGGGGCCTCCCGCTTTTCTTTAGGATGAGATCTCTGCCTTGTGCTCTTTCCAGTAGGCTTTCGCCTCATCGATGACCTTCTTGAAGGGGCCGGAGGGGTAAGTGCTCTCGGCAATGTCGATGAGGAATTTGTAGAGCTGGGGCCGCACCTGCTCATACATCCCAAGCCGGGTGTAGAGGTCCTTGTAGTAGTGGAACACCTGGATCTTGTTCTGCACCAGAGTGGCAGGCTTTATCTGGGTGTGGCAGATGCTCTGAGGGTTCTGGACGTAGTAGTAGCCGGGCTGCGGGATGGACGCAAAGACTTCGGCGTACTGGATATACTGCATGTTGAACACGAGGTCTTCGGCCCAGCGCATCTCGCTGGTAAAGCGGATGTCGTGCCGGGTGAGGATGTCGCGGCGGTAGAGCTTGTTCCAGAGCACGCTGTAAAAGTAAGAGGCGGGCTTATCCATCAGGCGGCGGGCGAAGGTGTCCTTGTCGTAGACGCCCTCGGGCAGGAAACCGTATTCCCGGCTCTCCGGCGGGCGTGCAACATGCATGACGCCGAGGTCGTCCTGGATTTTTTCCAGCACCTGTTCCGGCTTTGACGCCCCGGCGGGGATGACCATGGTGTAGGGCGAGATGACGAGGTCGGCACCGGTCTTCTCTGCCGCCTCCACCAGCCGGGCGGTGTAGTCCGGGGCGATGTAGTCATCGCTGTCCACGAACTGGACGTACTTACCGCCGGCAAGCTTCAGGCCGAGGTTCCGGGTGTCGGATACGCCGGAGTTTGCCTTGTCCACCAGCAGGATGCGGCTGTCCTTTTTGCGGAACTCCTCGCAGACGGGCAGGCTCTTATCTTTGGAGCCGTCGTTGATGACGATGAGCTCGAGGTTCTTGTACTCCTGCCCGCAGATGCTTTCGAGGCAGCGGCTCAGGTGGCTCTGGGCATTGTACACAGGGACGATGATGCTGACGAGAGGCATTTCCATAGCAGTTTCTCCTTCTGTTTTTTATAGCAATGATACTCCCGCCGGGCCGAAAAAGCAAGCGCCGGCGGCAGGCCCGAAAGGGGGCTTCGGAATGATATTTCATATCGCGGTGTGCAGCCCGGACAGCGTCCTCCGCAGCCGGGTGGAGCGGCAGTGTCTCGACTATTATGCCCGGCGGGACGACGCCTGCATCATCGAGCAGCTGGACAGCCCGGAGGCCCTGCTGGCCCGGGACGACGCCGGGGAGCGGTACGAGCTGTACCTCATCGAGCTGCCGTCCACGGCAGCCGCCGCGTCGCTGCGGGCAGCGGCTGCACTCCGCAGCCGGGGGCGGCGCAGCCCGCTGGCTTTTCTGGCCCACACGCCCGCCCACGCCTACAGTGCCTACCGGGTGGACGCCATGCAGTATTTATTGCTGCCTGTCCCGCCGGAACAGCTGGACGCTCTGCTGGCCCGGGCCACCGAGCCGGAGTACGGCCCGGCCATCCCGGTAGCCACGGCGTCGGGTCTGCGGGTGCTGCCCTTCGCGGACATCGAATACCTCGAGTGTACCCACCATGTGGTGCATTTCCATCTCGCCAGCGGCGAGGATGTGCCGTCCCTGTCTGTCCGGGTGCCGTTCGCACAGGTGGCCCAGCCGCTTTTGGCGGATGAGCGCTTCGTCCAGCTTCATCGCTCCTATGTGGTCAATCTGGCGGCGGTGTCCCAGCTGGCGGCGGGTGAGTTCTGGATGCAGAGCGGCGCACGGGTCCCTGTTCCCCGCGGGCGGGAGCCTGCAGCCCGCACGGCGCTGAAAGATTATCTGGAAAAGCAGTTCCGATAAAGCAATGGGGAGGCCCAGAAGAGCCTCCCCATTGCTTTATAATTTTGTCCAGTCCAGCTGCGTCCAATCCGTTATGTACTGGTCGGCAAGGCGCTGCAATTCGGGCTTATCGGCAGCGCTGGTCTCATCCTCGATGTCGATGAGGTAAAAGCCGCACTGCCTAGCCGTACGGGTGGCGTAGACAGCGTCCTCGCAGACAACGGCGTCGGCGGGTTCGCTGCCGCCCAGCCGCTCGAGGACTTCGTGGAACACCTCGGGGTGGGCTTTGCTCTTCGCGCCCTGTGCGGTGTAGAAGAACTCGAAATAGTCTGCGACGCCCAGCCGGGTGAGCACTTCTTCGCACTGCTCTGCCCAGGTGTTGGAGCAGATGCACATCCGCACGCCCTCGGCTTTCAGCCGGGCCAGCATCTCCCGGACACCGGGCTTCAGCTCAACTTTTTTGTACAGGTCCCGGATGACCTGCCGCATGGCAGGCTCGTAGTCCCGGAGGGTCAGGGGCAGATCGTAGGTGCGGATGAGATATTCCGCGCCCTCCACCATCCCCATGCTCAGCAGAACATCGTGGATGCCGGGTCTTGCGGTGCGGCCATAGCGGCGCAGCAGCTCCAGCGGTGCGCCCTGCCACACCACAGTCATGCTGTCGGTGAGGGTGCCGTCCATGTCGAAAATCCATTGCTTGCGGTGCATCTGTCGTCCTCCTGAATCGTTCTGGCAAGGTGAATTTATTATAGCACATTTTTTGTTACAAAAACAGAGAGAAATCTCCCGGGAAATATGCTATAATCTAGGCAAAACCGGAACACATCAAAGGAGGCAGAAAACATGGCGCAGAACAACACCCCCGTAAAGGCGCTGGTGCTGGCGGGCGGGGGCGCCCGCGGCAGCTATCAGGTGGGCGTGTGGAAGGCTCTGATGGAGCTGGACTGGCACCCGCAGATCATCACCGGCACCAGTGTGGGCAGCCTGAACGGTGCCATGTTCGTGCTGGACCTGTACGAGGTGGCGCGGGATATGTGGCTGACCATCCGCAGCCAGGATGTGATGGAGCTGCCCGCCGAGGATGCGCCGCTTTCCGAGCTGCACGCATTCCTCAAAGACGCTGTGACTCAGGGCGGCATGGACGTCACTCCGCTGGAAGAGATCGTCGAGCGGGTGTTGGACGAAGATAAACTCCGCAAAAGCCCCATCCGGCTGGGCCTCGTGACCGTGGAGCAGAAGACTCTCAAGGCCCGGGAGCTTCCGCTGGAAGACATCCCCGAGGGCAAGGTGAAAGACTACCTGCTGGCCTCTGCAGCCTGCTTCCCCGCCCTGCGGGCCCACACCATCGACGGGGTGTCTTACCTCGACGGCGGCTACCGGGACAATATGCCCACCGCGCTGGCCCAGAAGATGGGCGCAGAAGAGCTGGTCTGTGTGGACCTGGAGGGTGTGGGCATCACCCGCCCCAACCGCACCGGCCTGCCCACCACCCTCATCCGAAGCTACTGGGAGCTGGGCGACATCCTCCACTTCGAGCCCGCCACCGCCCGGCGGAACATCGAGCTGGGCTACCACGATACATTGCGGGCCTTCGGGCGGCTGCGGGGCTGCGCCTACGCTGTGGACAGCGGGGCTGAGAGCAGCGCGGATGCTGCCGCATTCCATGCGGCCTTCGAGGCCGTCCAGAAGGACGTGCGGGAAAAGCACCCCTCCACCCTGACGGCAGACGCTGCTCTCCTGCTGGCAAAACTCTCGGATGCAGAGCTTGCCCCGCTGGAAGCCGTGGCTGAGGACGTGGGCGTAGACCCCGCCCCCTACTACACCACCCGTACTTTGGGAGAAGCTTTCCTTGCAAAATGCGACTTCGAGCGCCTCAGGAGCTTCGAGCCGCTGTTCGAGGGTGAAGCAGGCCCGGCGCAGGCCGCGCGGGCCGCTCTGCTGCCCAACACCTTTTTGCAGGCACTGGTCTGCCGGGCGCTGACCGGCAGAGTGCCGCCGGAGGAGATGGAAACATGAAGGTATATAAGGGCTTTACCGCATCGCCCGGCCTCGTGCTGGGTCAGGTCAGCCGGCTGGACCGCCCGCCGCTGGTGTTCGGCGAGGGGCCTTTCCACCCCGAACAGGAAAAGCAGGCGCTGGAAGACGCCATCAAGGTCGCTCAGCAGGAGCTGGACGAGATGGCTGGCCGCGCCGCGCCCTCGGAGCAGGCCATCTTCCTGTTCCAGAGCATGATGCTGGAAGACGAGGGCTTCATGAATGAGGTGGCTTTCCAGATAAAAGCCGGCGTCGGTGCCGCCGAGGCAATGGACCGTGTGGGCCGCCGCTACGCCGCTCAGCTGGCCGCCATGAAGGACAACGCCTACATGCAGCTGCGGAGCGTGGACATCCTCGACGTGACCCAGCGCATCACCAACATCCTCTGCCACCGCCTCCGCAGCTGGCTGGCCCTCGACCACCCGGTCATCCTCGCGTCTGACCTGCTCATGCCCACCGATCTGTTCAGCGTCCCGGCGGGCCGCATCCTCGGCCTCATCACCGCCGAGGGCAGCGGCCAGAGCCATGCGGCCATCATCGCCCGCTCGCTGAACATCCCGGGTATCACCCAGGTGGGCGAAGATTTTCTGAAAGACTGCGACGGCCGCGAGGTCATCCTGAACGCCACCGAGGGTGAGTGCATCCTTGACCCGGATGCCGCCGCCCGGCAGAGAGCCATCACCTGCATCTGCGAGATGCAGCGCCAGAACGAGGAGCTGAACGCCCAGCTTGAGCTGCCCAACCGCACCCGGGACGGCAAAGAATTCGAGCTTCTGGCCAACTGCTTCGGCCCCGAGGACGTGGGGACCGCGATGGAGTCCGGCGCGTCCGGCGTGGGCCTGCTGCGCAGCAGCTACATGATGATGCCCGGCCACGCCATGGACGAGCAGGAGCAGTATCTGTTTTACACCTCCTGCCTCGCCGCCGCCAGGGGCAGGACGGTGACGGTGCGCACCTTCGACTTCGGTGCTGACCGCACCATGGCCGACGCCTATCAGGGCGTCCAGTCCTCCAAGCTGGGCCTGCGGGGCATCCGCAGCAGCCTGCGCAATCTGCCCCAGATGGCAGTTCAGATCTGCGCCCTCATGCGTGCCGCCACAAAAGGCCCGCTGCGGGTCATGTTCCCCATGGTGACAGACATCGAGGACTGGGATTCCGCCATGCAGGTGGTAGACCACTGCCGCCGCAAGCTCACCGAGCGGGGCGTGGAGTTCGAGCCTGACGTCCCCTTCGGCGTCATGCTCAGCGTCCCCGCCGCCTGCCTGACGGCAGAGGACTTCACGGCTCACGGCTGCCGGTTCTTCGTCATCGGCACCAACGATTTGACCCAGTACACCCACGCGGTGAGCCGGGAACTGGCCATTGCCGAGCACTACTACCGTCCCGCCAGCCCGGCCATGAAAAAGCTCATCGCCATGGTGGTGGACGCCGCCAGGAAAGCGGACATCCCCGTCACCATCTGCGGCCTCGCCGTCGGCAATGCCGTCAACGCGACCCAGTATCTCCACCTCGGCCTGCGCAGCTTCTCCATGAGCCCACAGAACCTGTTGACCATCAAAAAGGCCCTGCGGGATGCAGATGCAGAATAAATGAGAAACGGCGTCCCACCTCGGCGGGACGCCGTTTCTGATGTCAGAACTTATTCAAGATTCCCCGTCAGGGTCATGACGGCAGAGACGACGGCCAGCGGGGCCGTCTCACAGCGGAGGATGCGGGGGCCGAGGCCGACGGTCTTTGCGCCGGCTTTTGCGGCCATCTCAGCTTCCTCGGCGGCGAAGCCGCCCTCTGCGCCGGTGATGATGGCGATCTTCAGCTTTTCGCCATCGGCGGGCGTGGCCTCAGCCAGCAGCTGGCGCAGGGATGCGCCGCCGCACTCGTAGCAGAAGAGCACGAGGTCATACTGGTCGAGGCTGCGGCAGACGGCCCCGAAGTTGGGCAGCGGAAGGGCCACATCCGGCAGGATGCCCCGGCCGCACTGCTTGGCGGCTTCAAAGGCGATGCGGTTGTAGCGCTCGTTTTTCTGCTCTTCCTTCTTGGGTGCGGCCACGCAGTAGCGGCTGAAAAACGGGATGAAGTGGTCACAGCCCAGCTCGACGCCGTGGCGGATGACCTGCTCCAGCTTGTCCTGCTTGGGGTAGCCCACCAGCAGGGTGACGTCTACGGTGGGCTCTGCGGCGCTGGGGTAGCCCGGCTCCACGCTGAACTCCACCGTCTCGTCGCCGAAACCGGTGATGGTGGCAGTATACTCGACGGCGCTGCCGTCGCAGAGGATGACGGTGTCTCCCAGTTTGCCCCGCATCACGCGGGAGAGATGGTGGGCGTCGGCCCCCCGCAGCACGGCGGTGCCATCGGAAATTTCAGTGGTAAAATAACGGTGCGGCATATTTTTTGATCCTTTACATCTTAGGCTCCCCTCACAGGGGCAATAACGACGACCGCCGCCAGTGGCGGAAGCAGGGAGTCGTTGTTGGGGCCGCGGCCAGCAAGGCGCAAGTGCTTTTCAAGCACGAAGCGAATGCTGGGAGCCGCAACCCGGCAATGGCAGTGCGAAGCACTGACTGAGAGGTTGGCCTTATGCCTTCTTGCAGACGATGCACTCCCAGCCGCGCTTCTCCTTCACTTCCAGCACAGCGAGGCCGGCGGCTTCCAGCGCGGTGATGACCTCATCCTTCCGGCTGTCGATGATGCCGCTGGCGATGAAGACGGCATCGTCGGCCATCAGGCCGGGGACGGCGGGGGCCAGCGACATGATGGCGTTGGCCACGATGTTGGCCGTGATGATGTCGTACTTGCCGCTGGCCTTGTCGGACAGATCGCCCACGAGGACGGTCAGCTTGTCGGCTACGCCGTTGAGGGCGGCGTTCTCGCCGGCGGTGCGGACGGCCACGGGGTCGATGTCCACGCCCTCAGCCACGGCTGCGCCCAGCTTGAGGGCTGCGATGGCGAGGATGCCGCTGCCGGTGCCGATGTCCAGCACCCGCTCGCCGCCCTTGACCCGCTCGTCCAGCACTTCGAGGCAGAGGTTGGTGGTCTCATGGCCGCCGGTGCCGAAAGCAAGGCCCGGGTCGAGGATGAGCTTGACGCGGTCGGTGTCGTAGTCCTGCCAGGACGGCACGATGGCGAGGCGCTGGCCCACGTCCATCGGGTGGTAATACTTGCGCCAGCCGTTCTGCCAGTCTTCCTGCTCCACGCCCTCGGTCTCGGAGGTGTAGGGGATGCCTGCGGCCTCCATCCGGGCCGCGATGAGGGCCAGCGTCTCCACCGGCGAAGCGCCCGGCTCGAGGTACATGTGGATGATGACGGTGTCCCGGGGCTTGTCCAGCAGCTCCTGCTCGATGAGGTCCACGTGGGCGATCTGCTCCACCTGTTCCTCGATGTCGCTGTAGTCTTCGATATAAATGCCGCCCTCCGCGATCATGGTGGCCACGGCCTCAGCGGCCTCGGCGTCGGCTTTGGATACGGTCAGGCGAATATCAGTCCATTCCATAAGGATGCTCCTTCCGTGTATTGGGGATATACTGTCTTTATAGTACCCGATTCCGGCCCGGGATGCAAGCTCTCGGGCCGAAAGATACCCGAAAAGGCTTTCTTTTTTCCCGGCAGTATGTTAATATGGTGTTGTACCCGGACTGGGTCCGGGCGGCTTCCTGCCGGAAGCGCCCGCCGCATCGTTCCCCAAAGGAGGAATTATCGTATGTTTTTGGGAATGGATATTTACAGCTGGATCGCTGCTATCGTCATCGCGCTCATCGTCACATTCCTTCCGATCACGCTGCCGTTCAAGATCGTTCTCGCCATGGTAGCCATGGCCTGCTTCTACTTTGGACGCAAGTATTATCACAACCATAAGAACGGCGGGGCCGAGACGCCCAGCATGAGCTCTGCCGAGAGCGAGGCACTGGCCTCCGGCATCCTGAAAGCCCTCGGCGGCAAGAATAATATCGTCAAGGTGGACTACTGCGCCACCCGTCTCCGCTTTGAGGTACACAGCTACGCCTCCGTGGACGAGGCCGCTGCCAAGGCCGCAGGCGCAGAGGGCGTCATCCGCCCGGCCAAGAACGCCTGCCAGGTGGTCATCAAGGGCGATGTGCAGGCCGTGTACGATGCCCTGCGCAAGCAGCTGTAACTAAGAAGCCGTTTTCTCACGCAAACAGCTTCTCGAACACCGCCGGGAACGGGCCGCTGCGCCCGGCCCGGCGGTATTTTTATCGGAAAGGAATTTTGATATGAAGCCCCAGACCTTTACGTGGAAGAAACTCACCGCCGACGAGCTGACGCGGGTGTATCTGGACGAGATGCGCCGCGACTTCCCGCCCAGCGAGCTGAAACCCCTGAGCATGATTCTCAACAGTGAAGCCGTCGGCATGGCCCACACCTGGGGCGTGTTCGAGGGGGAGACGCTGGTGTCCTACCTGCTGATGGTGCGGCCTATGGGCTGTGAAGTGAGCCAGCTGGACTATTTCTCCGTCCTGCCCGCCTACCGCAGCACCGGCATTGGCGCAAAGCTGCTGGCCGCTCTGCCCGCCCACGAGGAGGGCGCAAAGGCCATCCTCATTGAGGCCGAGTGTCCCGAGAAGGCCGACGACGAGGCCATGGCCGTCCGGCGTCTGGGCTTTTATGCCCGCTGCGGGGCCGTTGACACCGGCTGGACGGAGCATCTTTTCGACGCATGGTTCCGGGTGCTGGTCCTGCCTGCCGAGGGGGAGACACTGGATGCGGAGACGGCCAACAAAGAGCTGGCCGACTGCTACAGCCGGGTGATGGGCGCGGACAAGTGGCGCAGATATGTCCAGCTCTACCGCCCGGACGGCACGGAAGAGAAATTCTGATTCGATCATAGGGTCTGAAAGGCTGCTTTACGTTCTATGAAGCAGCCTTTTTTGCACCCTTCAGCGGGCGGGATGCACAAACGAACGTGCGGATTTTTGACAGTTTGACCGGGAATGTAAAATCAAGTGTCCTATTTTCCACATCGGCTTTACCAGAGGATGACAGCAGCGCAAAAACGCCGCACAAAACTTTACCTGCATTTTGCGCCGCCATGGTCGCAGCTGGATGGGCGGTGCGCTACAATAAAGGCGTCCCAAGAAAGACACAACGAGGAAAAGGAAAACAGCCCGGCCAGAACAAAAGGGCCGGCCCAGTTGAAGGAGATATTATTATGAAAAAGATCACTCGTCGTTCGTTCCTGTCCATCTGCGGCGCTGCTGCCGCTGCTGCTGCCCTGACCGCCTGCGGCGG
>ENA-OPCO01001265-OPCO01001265.1-human-gut-metagenome-genome-assembly--contig:-NODE-1265-length-16238-cov-3.451091_pt1 | contig 16238 bp, 8 predicted proteins | sample MGYA00241562_ERZ501475 | MGnify/ENA primary metagenome ERZ501475 (study PRJEB25962, sample SAMEA2042627) | human gut metagenome | biome: human gut; feature: human-associated habitat; material: faeces... | reverse complement strand
CCTGTGTTTCATGACGCATTGGTGTCTTTCGCAGAAAGACGGGCTATATTTATGAAAGTACTTGTAATTTCAGACATTCATGCAAATATTCGGGCGTTGGATACAATTTTGCGGGAGGAAGCAGACTATGATCTGTTATGCTGCGCAGGGGATTTTACGGACTACGGGATCTCACCTCGGGAGGTCCTGGAGCGGTTTCGCCAGTTGGAAAATACAGTCCTCGTATATGGAAACCATGACCGCCATGTCATAAATATTTACGAGAGCGGAGAATGGACAAATGTAGCGGATGGAAAATACAAATGGGTGCATTATAACTGTGAAAGACTGAGTGAAAAAGATATCGATTGGATGAAGCAGCTCCCGGAAAAGGCATATTTTGAGGCAGATGGATGGAGCTATGGAATCGCGCATCAATACGACAATGGCTATGGGACGGTCGAAAGCCGCTATGCCTTTGATCAGTATTGGAATGCCAGCTATGGAGCAGAGTGTGACGGAAAGCGACGATTGATTTTCGGGCATACCCACAGACAATGCATTCATACCCTTGGGGAGGGAATGGAATGGATAAATCCGGGAAGCATTTCCTACAGAAGACCAGATGATCCCGACAAGACTGCGCACTACGCGGTAATCTTGAATGGAAAAATACAGCTCAAAAGCATTGCTTATGACAGAACGCTGCAGCTTGCAGAGGCGAAGAGACTTTTGAAAAATGACCGGATGATGCGAACAGAGCTGCAGGACTTTATGTTCTTTTTCGGTGATGCAAAAACCTCAAGGGATCCGCTGTAAAATTTCATATCAGGAGACTGCCGTTTCTTCCGCAAAAGGCGGATCCGGCAGTCTCTTTTTCTCCCATTGCGTTGACTTCCCCTCTTACATCCTTTATACTAAAAAGTACGACTATTTTACTTTTTGGGAAAATATTATAGGGGAAAACAAAAGAAAAAGGAGGGGAAAGTCGTGATTTTCGGCAAGTATATCAATCGTTACTATCTGAAAAATGCACCGGCGCTGCTGCTTGGACTGCTCTCACTTTTGATCGTCGATATTGCCCAGCTGATGATTCCGGAGCTGTATCGTCTGGTCATTAATGGTGTGAACTTAGGAAAAGTGGTGGTGGATGGTCAGACGCTGACCTTTACCAGGGAGGTACTGTTTCAGAATATCTGTCTGCCCATGATCTGGATTGTTTTGATGATGGTGATCGGGCGCTTTTTATGGCGGGTATGCTTTTTCGGTTCCGCAGTGTGTGTACAGGCAGATCTGCGGGAGCGAATGTTTGATCACAGCCGTCGTTTGTCGCAGCAGTATTATCAGGTCAACAAGGTAGGAAGCCTGATGAGCCTGTATACAAATGACCTGGATACGATTCAGGAGTGCTTCGGCGACGGCATTCTGATGTTTTTCGACGCTCTGGTGCTTGGTCTGCTGGCGCTGTACAAAATGTGGCGGATGGATTTCAAGCTTACGCTGCTGGCCCTGATTCCTGCGGCGATCATGTTTGGCATCGGCACTATTATGGGTACGACGATGACAAAACGCTGGGAGGAACGGCAGAAGGCTTTCTCTGATCTTTCGGATTTCGCACAGGAGAACTTTTCCGGCATCGCGGTGATCAAGGCATTTGTCAAGGAATTTAAGGAGCTGACAGCATTCCGTAAGCTAAACCGTGAAAATGAAGAGATCAACGTTACCTATACAAAGATCGCAACCCTGCTGGAGGTGCTGGTGACGCTGTTTGTGGAATCTGTCATCTGCGTCATCTTAGGCTACGGCGGCTGGCTGGTGTTTGGTGGAAAATTCAACGCCGGACAGCTGGTGGAATACATCGGCTACTTTGAATCCATCGTCTGGCCGATCATGGCGATTTCGATGCTGATTGAAAAGACTTCCCGTGGTAAGGCTTCCCTGAATCGTATTACGGAGCTGATGGATGCGCCTGTAGATGTGACGGACCGGGATGGTGTAGGAAATCTTGAAAATCCAAAAGGCAGTATTGAATTCCGGCATCTGACGTTCCGCTATCCGGACGGCGATTATAATGTACTGCAGGACGTCAGCTTTCAGGTAGCTGCCGGTGAAAGTGTCGGTATTGTAGGCAAAACCGGCGCAGGTAAGACTACGGTAGTAGATCTGCTGCTTCGTACCTATAACGTGCCGGACGGAACGCTGTTTGTGGACGGAAAGGATGTGAACAGCGTGTCCATTCATTCCGTACGCAATGCCTGTGCCTATGTGCCCCAGGATAATTTCCTGTTTTCAGATACCATTGCACACAATATCGGCTTTGGCGTGGACGATGCAACTTTCGATCAGATCAACGGTGCGGCGTCGCTGGCGGACGTGCGGGATAATATCGTGGACTTTAAAGAGGGCTATGAAACCATCCTGGGAGAACGGGGTGTGACTGTTTCCGGCGGTCAGAAGCAGCGGATTTCCATTGCTCGTGCGCTGTTAAAAAATGCGCCGATTCTGATTTTGGATGATTCGGTTTCTGCAGTGGATACCCGTACTGAAAAAATTATTCTCGATAACTTAAAGACCACCCGTGCAGGCAAGACCACCCTGTTGATCGCACATCGCATCTCGACAGTGGAGGGGATGGATAAGATCGTATTTCTGGAGGATGGCAAAGTAGAAGCGGTCGGTACGCATGATGCGCTGTATCACAGCTGTCCCGAATATCGGCGGATGGTAGATTTACAGCGTCTGGAGGACGAAACGGCAGATTCGTCCGATGCGGTAGAGACGTCTGACATAGCGGATTCCGTTGATGCCCCAGAGCATGCGTCGGAGTCTGTAGAAAAGTGCGAAGGAGGTGCCAGCCATGATTGAAGTAAATCCGTTGCTTTTGACCGGCGCGGTCATCGGTACGATCACGGCGCTTCTGATCGCCGCTTATGTGCTGGTAAAGGACAAAAAGTCCCAGATGGGATTTGAACGCACGATGAAGGACGGCGAAATTATGCACCGTCTGGTAGCCTATGCAAAGCCGTACTGGAAGCAGTTTGTACTGGTATTGTTCCTGATGATGTTTTCAATCGCCTATGACATTATTTCGCCGCTGATCATCGGTAATATCGAAGAGCTGGTTGCAGGTGATTTTGTTCTGCCTGCCCTGTATGCCCGAGTAGGCGGTTATGTGGTGGTGCTGCTGTTTTCAATGGGAAGTACCTATCTGCAGGCGGTGATTTTGCAGCGGGTTGGACAGCGGATTGTGTCCGATCTGCGTGAGGATCTGTTTACCCATATCGAATCCCTTTCTCATGAGCAGCTCAATGAGATTCCGGTGGGCAAGCTGGTGACCCGTGTGACCAACGATACCAACGCGATTTCGATGATGTTTACGAACCTGCTGGTCAGCCTGACAAAGAATGCCTTTGTTATTGTAGGCATATTAATTGCAATGATCTGCTTAAACTATGAGCTGACGCTGATGGTGCTGTGCTTTGTTCCCTTCATCGTGATCTTTACAGTGATCTTCCGGAAGTTTTCCCGTCGGGCATACCGCAGGGTAAAGGATGCGACGACGGATATCAATACTTATCTTTCGGAAAACCTTTCCGGCATCAAGGTTACGCAGATTTTCGGGCGCGAAGAGGAAAAGATGGCGGAATTTCGTGAGAAAAGCCAGACGCAGGCAAAGGCAAACCTGAGTCAGATTTTCGTGTTCAGTGTATTTCGTCCGTTGGTGTATATGCTTTACATCTGTTCCATCCTATGTCTGTTTTATCTGGGCGGCATGGGACATTTAAACGGCGTGGCGTTTTTAGGACAGACGATCACAGGCGGAACGATCGTTACCTTTTATATGTATATTTCGAAATTTTTCACCCCGATCCAGAACCTGGCAGAGCAGTTTAACTGGCTGCAGTCGGCTTTGGCGTCTGCGGAAAAGGTGTTCTCGATCATGGATCTGGAGCCGAAGCTGGTAGATGCGCCCGATGCCATAGAGCTGGAAGAGGTGCACGGCGAAATCGAGTTTCGCAATGTGTGGTTTTCCTATATTCCCGGGGAATGGGTGCTGCAGGGTGTGTCTTTCCATGTAAATCCGCGAGAAACGGTGGCGTTTGTCGGATCGACCGGTTCCGGAAAGAGCACAATCTTGTCCCTGATCTGCCGCAACTACGAGTTCCAGAAGGGCGAGATTTTGATCGACGGTATCGACATTCGCAAGATCAAGATCGCTTCCCTGCGCAGGCATTTTGGTCAGATGCTGCAGGATGTATTTCTGTTCTCCGGCACGATCCGCAGCAACATCGTTCTGCGGGAAGAGGGCATTTCGGATGAGGAAATCCGTCGCGTCTGCCAGTATGTGAATGCCGATCATTTTATTGACAAGCTGGAGCATGGTCTGGATGAGGAGGTGCGGGAGCGAGGAAATAACTTCTCTGCCGGACAGCGTCAGCTGCTGAGCTTTGCGCGAACTATCATCCACAAACCAAGTGTTATGATCCTGGATGAGGCGACTGCTAATATCGACACCGAGACGGAGCTTTTGATTCAGGATTCCCTGGAAAAAATGCGCAGCGTCGGCACGATGCTGATGGTAGCCCACAGACTTTCCACGATTCAGCATGCGGACAACATCATTGTGCTATCCCACGGCAAGATTCTGGAGCAGGGCACGCATCAGGAGCTGCTTGCAAAGCATGGACGATATTACCAGCTGTATACGCTGCAATATCATAAGGAACAGATGGAAGAGTGACGGCGGAGAGCCATCGCGGATGTAGAAAAGATTGAAAAGAAAAGCCCGGAGCACAGCAAAGGAATAGATGCTGTGCTCCGAGCTTTTTTCATCGTATAGGAAACTTCGTTTCCATACGATAAAAACGCTCCGCACGCTCCCTTTACTTTTGCAGCGTGCAGATATCGACCAGCTCTGCCGTATCCGGCGTAAAGCCGCTCTTTAAGATATCCGCCAAGGCAACTGCCGTATCCAGGCTGGTCAGGCAGGGAATGCCAAGCTCCACAGATTTGCGGCGAACCTTTACGCTGTCCCGGGCAGGGGTACGCCCCTTTTTGGAGGTCGAAATGATGTAATTGACCTTTCCGCTTTCCAGAAGTGCGATGGTGTTGTGTTCGGATTCGCTGATCTTATGGACAAGTGTAACCTGCATGCCGTGGTCACGCAGTACAGCTGCCGTACCTGCGGTTGCATACAGGTGGAAGCCAAGATCAGCAAACCGCTGTGCAATATCAGGGATTTCATCCTTATCGGTGTCGCGCACGGTGATGAAGATGCCGCCCTTGTCGGTCAGCTGGTAGCCTGCGCCGACCAATCCTTTGTAGAGCGCTTCCCGCATGGTGGGTGCGATGCCGAGCACTTCACCGGTAGATTTCATTTCAGGTCCGAGCTGCGTGTCCAGTCCAGACAGCTTTTCAAAGGAGAAGACAGGCACTTTGATCGCGGTGTAGGAGGAAATCGGGGCAAGACCGGTGCCGTAAGGCATATCCTTTAATTTTTCCCCGAGCATGACGCGGGTGGCGATATCGACCATCGGGATGCCGGTGACTTTGCTCAGATAAGGCACGGTTCTGGAGGAACGGGGGTTTACCTCAATGACATAAACCTGATCCTGGCAGATGACGTACTGGATGTTGATCAAGCCCTTCGTGTTTAAAGAGAGGGCAAGGCGGGTGGAGTAGTCCACGAGCTTTGCGGTTTTGGCGGGGCTTAAATTCCAGGCAGGGTAAACTGCGATGGAGTCGCCGGAGTGGATGCCTGCACGGTCGATGTGCTCCATAATGCCGGGCAGCAGGACATCCTCGCCATCGCAGATTGCGTCGACTTCAAGCTCCGTGCCCATCATATATTTATCGATCAGAACGAGGTTCCCTTCCATATGGGAAAGAATAATATCCATATATTCTTTTACGTCCGCATCGGAAAAGGCGATAATCATGTTCTGACCGCCAAGGACATAACTGGGGCGCAGCAGAACCGGATAGCCGAGACGGTTCGCTGTTTCGATCGCTTCCTCTGCAGTGTGGACGGTATCTCCGACGGGCTGCTTGATATGGAGCTGTTTTAAGAGAGCTTCAAACCGCCCCCGGTCTTCGGCAGCGTCAATACTGTCTGCAGGTGTGCCCAGAATCGGAACGTTGTTTTCTGAAAGCCATTTGGTCAAGCGAATTGCGGTCTGTCCGCCGAAGGCAACAACGGCACCGACCGGATTTTCCACACGGATGATGTCTCCGACATCTTCCAGAGTCAGGGGCTCAAAGTACAGGCGGTCTGCTGTATTGAAATCGGTGGAAACGGTTTCGGGGTTGTTATTGACGATAACAACCTCATACCCGGCATCCTTTAATGCCCAGACACAGTGAACGGAGGCATAGTCGAATTCGATTCCCTGACCGATCCGGATCGGACCGGAGCCAAAGACGATGACGACGGGCTTTTTGGAGCTGTGTTCCGCGATAAAAGCGGAAGCCTCGTCCTCCTCGTCAGTGGTGGAGTAGAAGTAGGGGGTTTCTGCCGCAAACTCCGCTCCGCAGGTATCGACCATCTTATAGGAATACGGAAGGTGGGGGAAAGCAGAGTTGCCGGACAGGCGTGCAATCGTTTTATCAGGAAAACCGTTTCTCTTTAATTCCCGCAGAAAATCATGTGTGAGCGGCTCTGTCTCCAGCCGTTTTTCGAGGTCGCACAGATGCAAAAGCTTTGCTAAAAACCATTCGTCGATCAAAGTCAGCTGATGGATTTTTTCGATGGAAAAACCGCGGAAGAGCGCTTCGTAAACAGCGAAGATGCGTTCGTCGTCCTGCGCCAGGATTTTGGCGGTTAGGGCTTCGTCGTCGAGTGCGCGCATATGCACGTCTGCCAGGCAGTCATGGGAGATTTCTGCTCCGCGAACGGCTTTCATCAGCGCCTGCTCGAAGTTTCTGCCAATAGCCATGACTTCACCGGTGGCTTTCATCTGGGTTCCGAGCTTTCTTGTCGCATACACGAATTTGTCAAAGGGCCATTTCGGAAATTTAACGACAACATAGTCCAATGCCGGTTCGAAGCATGCTTTCGTCTTTCCGGTGATTTCGTTTTTGATTTCGTCCATTCGGTAGCCGATGGCGATTTTGGTAGCGACTCTGGCGATCGGATAGCCGGTCGCCTTGCTGGCGAGGGCGGAGGAACGGGAAACCCTGGGGTTTACCTCGATAACAGCGTACTCGAAGCTTTCGGGATTTAGAGCAAACTGTACGTTGCAGCCGCCCTCAATGCCCATGGCTTCGATGATGTGGAGTGCAGCACTTCGAAGCATCTGGTATTCTTTATCCGCGAGGGTGACCGCAGGGGCGATAACGATGGAGTCGCCGGTGTGGACGCCCACCGGATCAAGATTTTCCATAGAGCAGATTGTGATGACGTTTCCGCCGCCGTCGCGCATGACCTCAAATTCGATCTCTTTCCAGCTGGAGATACATTTTTCCACCAGAATCTGCGTGATCGGGGAAAGACGGAGCCCTGCGGAAGCAATTTGGCGCAGCTGTGCTTCGTCAACAGCGATGCCGCCGCCGGTGCCGCCGAGGGTAAAGGCGGGGCGCACGATAACCGGATAGCCTGCAGAGTGCGCGAAGGAGAGAGCACCTTCAAGCGTCGTCGTAACGACAGAGGGGATGATAGGCTCCCGGATCGCTTCCATGGTGCTTTTAAAAACCTGACGGTCTTCGGCTTTGGCAATGGTTTCCGGGTTTGCGCCAAGAAGTGTAACGCCCTCCTGTGCCAGAAAGCCTTCCTTTGCCAGCTGCATCGAAAGCGTCAGGCCGGTCTGACCGCCGAGGGTGGAAAGAATGCTGTCCGGGTGTTCTTTTTTGATGATTTTTTTTAGAAAATCCAGAGTCAGAGGCTCCACGTAGACATGATCTGCCATGGCGGCATCTGTCATGATTGTTGCAGGGTTAGAATTAACTAATACAACCTCCAGACCTTCCTCTTTTAAAGCGCGGCACGCCTGGGTACCTGCATAGTCAAATTCGGCAGCCTGACCGATGACGATGGGACCGGAGCCGATTACCATTACTTTTTTCAGATTGGGATTTAACGGCATGCTTTATGCCCTCCTTTCCATCAGTGCGACAAATTCGCGGAACAAAAACTCGGAGTCATGAGGACCGCCGCAGGCTTCCGGATGGAACTGCACTGAGAAGCCGGGAAAATCCTGATAAGAAACGCCCTCACAGGTTCCGTCGTTTAGGTTGATAAAACGAAGTACTGCATTATCCGGGAGGGAATCGTTTTTGACGGCATAGCCGTGATTCTGACTGGTGATATAATCCCTGCCGGTGAGCAGATCTTTCACCGGCTGGTTTGCACCGCGGTGTCCATATTTCAATTTTTCGGTGTCCGCACCGTTTGCAAGGGCGAGAAGCTGATGCCCCAGGCAGATGCCGAAAATCGGAATGCCGGATTTGCAGAGGTGGGACAGCTCGGAAATGATAGCCGGGTTATCCTTCGGGTTGCCGGGACCGTTGCTCAACATGATACCGTCCGGCGAATAGGAGAGGATGCGTGCTGCTGTCGTGGAAGCGGGAACGATGGTCAGGTCGCAGTTTAATGCGTGCAGCTTTCGGATGATATTCTGTTTTGCACCGAAGTCCCACAAAACGACGTGATGGCGGGGAAGCGGGGACGGAATCTGGTAAGGCTCCCTGCAGGTAACGTGTGCTACCGCGTCCGTGATTGCCCAGCCCTTTAAGTCTTCAACAGCTGCAGAATCCGGGCGGAGGGATGTGAGCCGTCCGTTCATGACGCCGCGCTCGCGGATGAGCTTGGTCAGGTAGCGGGTATCCAGATCATAGATGCCAGGGATATTTTGCTGCTTTAAAAAAGCGTCAAGATCCATCTGACATCTGAAATTGGAAGGACATGGGCACCATTCTCTGGTGATGTATGCGCTCATGTGAATTCCTTTGCTTTCAAAGTCTTTTGGATTGACGCCGTAGTTGCCGATCAGGGGAAATGTCTGAACGACCATCTGTCCGTAATAACTGGGGTCGGTCAGTGTTTCTGTATATCCGGTCATAGCCGTCGTAAAAACGACTTCCGCGATGACGTCCTCTTTCAAAGGAGCGCCGAAATGTTTTCCGGTCAGACAGGTTCCGTCCTCCAGTTGTAAGTACACAGTTTGTTCCATAAGTACACCTCGCTCATTCTCTCGTGTTTGCTGTACAAATACTGAAAGGCGTCCATGAATCAAACACTTTTCTAAATAGGAAAGTGTTTCACTCATGAACGCCTTTGTTCATCTGATGCATTATAGCATTGGGAAAGGGGGCGGTCAAGAATAAATTTTATTTTGTTTACCAGTTCCCCCGTGACTTCGTGGGTACAGATTCCATGCTCGCATGAGATCTGTGCACATGAAGTCACGGAGGAAGCGCCACTTCATGAGCAAAAGAAGCGGTGGCGCAGCCACTGCGGAAAGCGCCGCAGGCGCGATTTTGCGAATGGCGCGGGGGAACGTCCGTGTTGCCGCGCGGCGAGAAGGGCGCGATTCATGACAATAGAATGTTCGCGGAGCGTGCATTCTATTGTATTGCGAATGGCGCGGGGGAACGTCCGGGAGAAGGCCACTGTGGAATCGATTATAAACATATCTACCAACTATGTTAGTGTTGACAAATAGGAAGCATCCAATTAGAATGATAGAAAATATCCGAAAAATAACTGCAAAGGAGAGCAGAAAAATGAGCAATCATATAGAAACAAAGTGTATTCACGGAAATCTGGATTTTTCCTGGGACGAGCCGACAAAGGCGGTGAGCTTTCCAATCTATCAGACGGCGACGTTCGGACATATCGGTCTGGGACATTCGACCGGCTTTGACTACACGAGAGAGAAAAATCCGACCAGACAGCATCTGGAGGAAATCCTTACCGCGCTGGAGGGCGCTTATGACACGACGGCATTTTCTTCCGGCATGGCGGCGGTGACAGCAGTATTTGATCTGTTTGCACCCGGCGACCATGTGATCTGTTCTGAAGACCTTTACGGCGGTGTAACCCGTCTGGTCAATACCATCGGCAAAAAGAACGGACTGATGGTTGATTTTGTCAATACCGGTGATTTGGATGAGATCAAACGGGTGCTGCGTCCGGAAACAAAGGCACTTTATATCGAGACGCCCAGCAACCCGATGATGGAGATCACTGACCTTTCGGCATGCGCAGAGCTTGCAAAAGAACACAACCTTCTGATGATCACAGACAATACCTTTTTATCTCCATATTTGCAGAACCCGATTGCACTCGGTGCAGATATCGTTATTCACAGCGCGAGCAAGTTCCTGTGCGGACATAACGACACGATCGCCGGTTTTGTCTGCTCTGCAAAGGAAGAGCTCGCAGCAAAAATCCGCCTGATTGCAAAGACGACCGGCGGCTGTTTGTCCCCCTTCGACAGCTGGCTGGTAATGCGCGGCATCAAGACACTGGCGGTGCGCATGGAGCGGCAGCAGGAAAATGCGGGCAACATCGCGCGCTGGCTGACGGAGCAGAAGAAAGTCAGAAAAGTATATTATGCTGGACTGGAAACGCATCCTGGTTATGAGATCAATGCAAAGCAGGCGAGAGGTGCGGGTGCGATGATTTCCTTCGACGTCGACAGCGTGGAAACGGCACAGCGCGTGCTGGAAAAGGTGCGCGTCATCACCTTTGCGGAGAGCCTTGGGGGTACAGAATCTTTGATCACCTATCCGATGAAGCAGACCCATCCGGATGTTCCGAAGGAGTGGAGAGAAAAGCTCGGCATCACCGACACTCTGCTGCGCCTGTCCGTTGGACTGGAGCATGTGGACGAGCTGATTGCGGATCTGGAGCAGGCGTTTGTTTCCTGAGAAACAAATCCACGCTGCGGGGACGGTATTGCGGCGGAGCAGAAAAATGTCGCGTTTGCGACCCGTTGCAGGCATAAGAATCCTGCAGGGCAGGATTTTTGTTGAGAGGGAGATTAGAAATGACAACCTATAATTTTGATCGGGAAATTGATCGGAAAAATACAAACAGCCTGAAATATGATTTCGCCGTGGAACGCGGACGTGACGCAGATGTGTTGCCATTGTGGGTGGCGGATATGGATTTTCAGGCGCCGAAGCCTGTGTTGGATGCACTGCAGAATGCGGTTTCCCATGGGATTTTCGGTTATAGCGAGGTAAAAGGAGAATATTTTGACGCGCTGTATCGCTGGTTTGACAGTCGGTTTGACTGGCAGCCAAAGTCTGAATGGCTTGTAAAAACCCCCGGTGTGGTATTCGCCCTTGCGATGGCGGTACGCGCTCTGACAAAAGAGGGCGACAGTGTACTGATTCAGCCGCCGGTTTATTACCCGTTCTTTGAAGTGATTCGCGATAACAATAGAAAGATCGTAGAAAGCCCGCTCCTTTTAACAGACGGACATTATGAAATTGACTTCGACGATCTGGAAGAAAAGATCGCATCCCAGAATGTAAAGCTGTTTTTGCTGTGCAGTCCCCACAATCCTGTCGGCAGAGTCTGGACAAAAGAAGAGCTTCAAAAACTGGGAGAGCTTTGCGACCGCTACCATGTGTTCGTTGTGGCAGACGAGATTCATTGTGATTTCGCTTTTCCGGAGCATCCGCATACGATATTTGCAAAGGCATGTCCGCAGCTGGAAGAAAAGATGATTCTTTGCACTGCGCCGAGTAAAACCTTTAATCTGGCGGGGCTGCAGGTTTCCAATATCTGGGTTCCCGGAAAAGAGGTCCGGGACAGATTCAAAGCCGAGATCAACGCAGCGGGATATTCCCAGTTGAACGCCCTCGGTTTAATCGCGTGCCAGGCAGCTTATGAAAATGGCGGCGAGTGGCTTGAGCAGTGCCGGGCATATTTGCGGGAAAATTTGAAGATCCTGCGCAGCTTCTTAAGAGAAAGACTGCCTAAGATCCGTCTGATCGAACCGGAAGGCACTTACTTTGCATGGTTGGACTGCTCGGAACTGGGACTGTCGGACACAGCGTTGGAAAATCTCATTGCACATCAGGCAAAGCTCTGGCTGGATGGCGGCTCTGTCTTTGACAAAAAGTCGGGACAGTTTGAACGCATCGTACTGGCGTGTACGAAAAAAACGCTTTTGCAGGCGCTTACACAGCTGGAAGCAGCTTGCCGTGGAAGAAATTCATAACGCAAAAACAACTGCCGGGAGGCGGTGCTTTTATTCAATGAAACCTCTGTGCTGACGCCGGAAAAACCATGGAATATTTTATTCATGACAATAGAATGCTCGCAGAGCGTGCATTCTATTGTTTAAAAAGAGTTGACAAATCCGAAAAGACAGAATATAATCACATTAACATATAAAGTAAGTGGGTTTAAGGAGGAAGAGCAAATGAGCAACGTTTATACATCCGCAGATCAGTTAATCGGCAGAACTCCCCTGCTGGAGCTGACACATATTGAGAAGGCAGAGGGCTTAAAGGCGCACATCTATGGCAAGCTGGAATACTTTAATCCTGCAGGCTCTGTAAAGGACAGAATTGCAAAAGCGATGATCGATGATGCAGAGGCAAAGGGCGCATTAAAGGCAGGCTCTGTAATTATTGAACCTACCTCCGGCAACACCGGCATCGGCCTTGCGTCTGTTGCAGCGGCGAGAGGCTACCGGATCATTATCGTAATGCCGGAAACCATGAGCGTAGAGCGCAGACAGCTGATGAAGGCATACGGCGCAGAGCTTGTCCTGACAGAAGGTGCAAAGGGCATGAAGGGTGCAATCGCAAAGGCAGACGAGCTGGCAAAGGAAATTCCCAACAGCTTCATTCCCGGACAGTTTGTAAACCCTGCAAACCCGGAGGTACACAAAAAGACAACCGGTCCTGAGATCTGGGAAGATTTGGATGGCAAGGTTGATATCCTGGTAGCAGGCGTTGGTACGGGCGGAACCGTGACCGGTACAGGCCAGTACTTAAAGAGCAAAAAGGCTGATGTAAAGGTTGTTGCTGTAGAGCCTGCAGGCTCTCCGGTTCTGAGCAAGGGCACAGCCGGCGCACACAAGATCCAGGGAATCGGCGCAGGCTTCGTACCGGACGTCCTGGACACCAGGGTTTATGACGAAATTATCACCGTAGAGAATCAGGATGCGTTTGCAACCGGCAGAAAGATCGGTCATCAGGAAGGCGTGCTGGTAGGCATTTCTTCCGGTGCAGCAGTATGGGCAGCAATCGAGCTTGCAAAGCGTCCCGAAAATGAAGGTAAGAACATTGTTGTGATCCTGCCGGATACCGGTGATCGTTATCTGTCTACCCCTCTGTTTGCAGAAGAGTAAGAGGCAGAGTTTAAGCTCTGTTACAGTTCACCCGTGCCATTCATGAAAATTTTCTTGACAGAGCAAAACGGGTATGCTATCTTGTAAAAAACAAAAAGCGATGACGAAGAAAAGTAGTACAGACAGACGGCACAGAGAGCAGGCGGCGGTGGGAGTCCTGCGCGGATATCTGTAGGAAAGAACACTTCCGAGCTGCAAGCTGAACGCAGGATCTGTAAGTAGGCGAGCCGGAGTCCCACGTTACAGGGATAGCGTTTCATGGGAACGCGAAAAAGGGGCCGTACAAGGAAGTGCGGCAAGTTAGGTGGCACCGCGGATATAGCAGCAGCTATTCGTCCTATCTCCAATAGGACAAATGGCTGCTGTTTTTGCGTTCTTACAGTTCCCTTCGCAGCTTTCCGTGCACAGCTTCTCATGCGAGCATGGAATCAGCACCCGGAAAGCGAAAGAAAAACTGCAACGCAGCAAAAGAAAAGGAGGAAAAGCTTATGTGTTCCATTCTCTGCTACGCGGGAAAAGATGTCACCAAAGAAACGATGGAAGGATATCTGTTAAAGACAAAGATGAGAGGACCGGATGCCCAGCAGGTCGTTGAGACCGAATTCGGGTATCTCGGTTTTGCAAGACTTGCGATCATGGGGTTGACCCCGGACGGCATGCAGCCGTTTCAACGGGACGGCAGCTGGGTGATCTGCAATGGTGAAATTTACGGCTTTCGCAAAATCAAAAAGGAGCTGGAAGAGCGCGGTTATCAGTTCCAGAGCGGTTCCGACTGTGAGGTTTTGCTTCCGCTATATGAAGAATATGGACTGGAAATGTTTTCCCATCTGGATGCGGAATATGCCTGTGTATTGTACGATCACAAAAGCGGCAAGCTGATCGCAGCCCGTGACCAGATCGGAATCCGTCCGTTGTTTTATGGTTATTCCAAGAGCGGAAAGATTGCATTTGCCAGTGAGGCAAAGAACCTGATCGGCTGGGTGGACGAGGTGCGTGCATTTCCGCCCGGAAGCTATTATTACGATGGGAAATTTGTCAAATATGAGGATATCGCAGCTGTCCATGGTTATGTGCACGAAGATATTGATGTGATTACAAAAAACATCCATGATAAGCTGACGGAGGGGGTAAAGAAACGTCTGGATGCAGACGCTCCGCTGGGCTTTTTGTTATCCGGCGGTCTGGACTCAAGTCTTGTATGTGCAATTGCAGCAGATATTTTGAAAAAACCGATCAGGACCTTTGCAATCGGCATGGACACAGATGCGATTGATTTAAAATATGCAAAAGAAGTTGCTGATTTTATCGGCGCAGAGCATACCGAAGTCATCATGACAAAGGAAGAAGTGCTGGAAAGCCTGGAAACCGTTATCGAAGCGCTTGCAACCTATGACATCACGACGATCCGCGCGAGCATGGGCATGTACCTTGTCTGCAAGGCAATCCATGAAAAAACAGACTTAAAGGTGCTGCTGACCGGTGAAATTTCCGACGAGCTGTTCGGCTATAAATATACGGACTTTGCACCGAGCGCGGCAGCCTTTCAGGAAGAGGCAGCAAAGAGAATCCGTGAGCTGTACTGCTATGATGTCCTGCGTGCCGACCGGTGTCTTGCGGCAAACAGCCTGGAAGCCCGTGTACCCTTCGGCGATCTCGACTTTGTCCGTTATGTGATGTCCATTGACCCGGCGAAGAAGTTAAACACCTACGGAAAAGGAAAATATCTGCTGCGCAAGGCATTTGAAACAGATCATATTTTGCCGGAAAACATCCTGTGGAGAGAAAAAGCTGCATTCAGCGATGCAGTAGGACACAGCATGGTGGATGATTTAAAAGAATACGCAGAGAAGTATTACACCGACGAGGAATACGAAACGCTCCGCCGGAAATATGATTTTGCACAGCCCTTCACAAAAGAAAGCCTGCTGTATCGGGAAATCTTTGAAAAGTATTATCCCGGACAGGCAAGGATGGTGCCGGACTTCTGGATGCCCAACAAGAGCTGGGAGGGCTGTAATGTCAATGACCCCAGTGCCCGTGTGCTGGCAAACTACGGTGACAGCGGAAAATAAAAACAATAGAATGCACGCTCTGCGAGCATTTTATTGTCATGAATAAAACAAGAAAAAGCCAGAAAAGATATCGTCTTCTCTGACTTTTCCACAATACCAGGGGCAGTAGGAATCGAACCCACATCGACGGTTTTGGAGACCGCTGTTCTACCTTTGAACTATGCCCCTATCGAACTGACAAGTGATATTATAGCACGATACTTTCTAATTTTGCAAGCCCTTTTTTTACTTTTTTATACAAATCTGAATCGTGATGTTCGTGTCGTATTGTGAGAGATTGACGCAAATATTCGTGTTGATTAGTGTAAAAAATCATGGAGATTTCATTGATTCTTGCGCGAATATCTGCTATACTATAGTCAGTACCTTTGAGGAGGACTGTTTATGTATAGAAAAATTATGGGCTTCCTGGAAGCGTGGAAAGAAAGTAAACACCGCAAACCCCTTATTTTACAGGGCGCAAGACAGGTCGGAAAGACCTATTCCATTCTGGAGTTCGGGCGCACCCATTACGAAAATGTGGCATACTTTAACTTTGAAACCAATCCGAAGCTGAACGAAACCTTTGAGGAAAACATCAGCCCCGATTATCTGATACCGATTTTATCCCATATTGCAGGTCAGACCATCGTAAAAGAAAAGACGCTGATGGTATTCGATGAGGTACAGCTCTGCGAAAGGGCTTTGACTTCGCTCAAATACTTTTGTGAGGATGCTCCAGATTATCACATCATTGTCGCAGGCAGTTTGCTCGGTGTGGCAGTCAACAGAGCTAAATTCTCTTTTCCCGTCGGGAAAGTCGATATGAAAACGCTCTATCCAATGGATATGGAAGAATTTATGTTGGCTCTCGGTGAGAAAGATTTAGTAGAGC
>ENA-OPCO01001235-OPCO01001235.1-human-gut-metagenome-genome-assembly--contig:-NODE-1235-length-16528-cov-3.097493_pt1 | contig 16528 bp, 10 predicted proteins | sample MGYA00241562_ERZ501475 | MGnify/ENA primary metagenome ERZ501475 (study PRJEB25962, sample SAMEA2042627) | human gut metagenome | biome: human gut; feature: human-associated habitat; material: faeces... | reverse complement strand
ATACTTGCGTGGAACTTTTACAGAAGGGATACGAAGTAGTTGTTTTTGATAATTTGTATAACTCAAAAATTGATGTGGTAGATAAAATTGAAAAAATCACAGGAAAGAAAATTACGTTCTATAAAGCAGATATGTTAGACAAAGAGAGTATGCGTCCGATTTTTGAGGAACATAAATTGGATGCTGTGATTCATTTTGCAGGTTTAAAAGCGGTTGGAGAGTCAGTGGCAAAACCGTTGATGTATTATCAGAACAATATCACCGGTACATTAAATCTTTGTGAATTAATGAAGGAATATGGCTGCAAGCGCATTATTTTCAGCTCTTCCGCAACAGTCTATGGTGATCCGGCGCAGATTCCGATTACGGAGGAGTGCCCGAAAGGAACCTGTACAAATCCGTATGGATGGACGAAGTCGATGTTAGAGCAGATTTTATCTGATTTTTATACATCGGACAATGAGTGGAGCGTTGTTCTTTTACGTTACTTTAATCCGATTGGAGCGCATGAGAGCGGTTTGCTTGGGGAAAGTCCGAATGGAATTCCGAATAATCTGATGCCGTACATTATGCAGGTGGCAGTTGGCAAACTTCCGGAACTTGGTGTGTTTGGTGATGATTATGATACACCGGATGGAACAGGTGTCCGCGATTACATTCATGTAGTTGATTTGGCAAAAGGACATGTGAATGCGATTCAGAAGGCTGTATCTGCAGAAGGTGTTAATATTTATAATTTAGGAACGGGAAATGGTTACAGTGTTTTGGATATTGTAAAGGCATTTGAGGCAGCAAATGGAGTGAAAATTCCATATACGATTAAGCCACGTCGTGCCGGCGATATTGCCACTTGCTACGCAGACCCGAAAAAGGCAAAAGAAGAACTTGGCTGGGAAGCACAGTACGATTTGAAACGGATGTGTGAAGATTCCTGGCGTTATGCACAGATGTGCGAGAAATAAACAAAGAAATGGAGGATATTAGAATGGATACAAAAAAGCAGATTGAAGAGGGAAAAGCGGTACTTGGTATTGAATTTGGTTCAACCAGAATCAAGGCGGTTTTGATTGATGGAAAACATCATCCGATTGCATCCGGAAGCCATGAATGGGAAAATCAGTTAGTGGATGGTGTTTGGACTTACAGCATCGATGCTATTTGGAAGGGATTGCAGGACTGCTATCAGGATATGAAAAAAGATGTGCAGGAAAAATACGGTGTGAAAGTAACCAAATTGGCTGCGATTGGATTTAGTGCCATGATGCACGGATATATGGCATTTGATAAGGATGACAAAATTCTTGTTCCATTCCGCACCTGGCGCAATGCGATGACCGAAGAAGCGTCGGAAAAATTGACAGATTTATTCCGGTATAATATTCCGCAGAGATGGAGTGTTGCCCATTTGTATCAGGCAATTTTAAATGGAGAAGAACACGTAAAAGATATTTGCTTCCAGACAACATTAGCCGGTTATATTCACTGGATGCTGACCGGCAAAAAAGTGCTTGGTGTAGGGGATGCATCCGGTATGTTCCCGATTGATATTACAACAGGAAAATTTGATGCAAAAATGGTTTCTCAGTTTGATGAAGCGATTGCAGACAAAGGATATCCATGGAAATTAATGGACATTTTCCCGGAAGTATTGTCCGCCGGAGAGGATGCAGGAACACTTACACAAGAAGGCGCAAAACTTCTTGATACAGACGGTGATTTGGAGGCAGGAGTTCCGCTTTGTCCGCCGGAGGGAGATGCAGGAACCGGTATGGTGGCAACGAATTCTGTTGCACGGCGCACAGGAAATGTGTCTGCCGGTACATCGGTATTTTCTATGGTAGTTCTTGAAAAAGAATTGAGTAAAGTTTACAAAGAACTGGATTTGGTTACAACACCGTCCGGTGATTTGGTTGCGATGGTGCACTGCAATAACTGTACATCCGATTTGAATGCGTGGGTAAATATTTTCCGCGAATTTGCAGAGAGTTTTGGTATGGATGTCGATATGAACCGGTTGTATGGCACATTGTACAAAAAAGCGATGGAAGGCGATGCAAACGGTGGAAATCTGTTGGCGTACAATTATATTTCCGGTGAAAATATTACGGAAATGGAAGAAGGACGTCCATTGTTTGTCCGCACCCCAAACAGTAAATTTAATTTAGCTAACTTTATGCGTGTGAATCTGTATTCGGCACTTGCTTCTTTGAAAATTGGTATGGACCTTCTTTTGAAAGAAGAAAAAGTAGCAGTAGATAAGCTTTTAGGCCACGGCGGTTTGTTTAAAACCAAAGGTGTCGGTCAGCAGATTTTGGCAGACGCTGTAGATACACCAATTTCTGTTATGGAAACGGCCGGTGAAGGTGGTGCATGGGGCATTGCTGTGTTAGCTGCTTATTTGATTCATAACGATGGAAAAAATCTTGGTGACTATTTGAATAAAGAGGTGTTTGCCGGTCAGGAAGGCAGTGAATTAAATCCGAATCCGGAAGGAGTCAAAGGATTTGATGAATTTATTCGGATTTACAAAGAAGGACTTCCGATTGAGCGGACAGCCGTTGATTCAATGAAATTATAAAATGGAGAACGAGTAGGGAGAAGGCGTTTTTTTATGATCAGTGTATTTCTTGTCGAAGATGAATTTATTGTCAGAGAGGGAATCAAGAATATGAATTGGGAGGCCTATGGTCTCTCGTTTGTTGGAGAGGCCAGTGATGGAGAACTGGCCTTTCCTCTTATAAAAAAGAAGCATCCGGATATTGTAATTACAGATATACGCATGCCTTTTATGGACGGATTGGAGTTAAGCCGTTTAATAAAAAAAGAGATGCCACAGACAAAGATTTTGATTTTAAGTGGTCATGAAGAATTTGAATATGCAAAGGATGCCATTCAAATTGGTGTGGAAGAATATTTGTTAAAACCGATTAACAGTGATGAATTACTACAGGTTGTCAGACGTGCAGCAGACAAAATTACAGAAGAAAGACAAGCGGGCAGGCGTGACAGAGAGGACGAGGCCGGAGAGAAAGAACGCAGAGAGCATGCTAAGAGCCTCTTTTTTTCCAATCTGATTGAGGGAAGACTTTCTATGGCAGAGCTTCTGGAAAAAGCGCGCAGTATTGGAATTGAATTGGCTGCGTCCTATTATCAGATAATGCTTGTGAAAATCGGGCGAAGTACTTTTGATTCATATTCGGCAGCAGTCAATGAAATGAATGACAAATTGCAAAATTATATATCTTCCAAATCGGAACATATGGTGTGTTTTGACAGAGAACCGGAGGGCGAAATTATTCTCTTTATGGAAGAATCAAAAGAGAAGATGGAAGAAGATGTGAAGGATTTGGCAGATTTTTTAGAAAATATGTTATCGGAAAAACCGGAAATTGGCTATTTTGGAAGTGTAGGCAGTCCGGTGAGTCGTATTCGGGAAATTTCACAAGCGTATGAGACGGCAGCACATGCCTTTGCTTATCGTTTTCTGGTGGAAGGGAATCAGATTCTGCGATTTGAGCAGATTGATAGAAAGCCGGTTTTGATGGAAAGAGCCGATGGCGAGTATCATGTTGGAAAGATTAATTTTGGCGGACTTGATAAGACTCGGATTGAAGCTTTTTTGCGTGGAGGTGATTCGGAGGAAGTTCCGATTTTTGTAGAGGAATATCTTGAAAATGCAGGGGATGCCTGTCAGAATTCATTGATTTTCCGCCAGTATCTTGTGATGGATATGTATGTTGCGGCGAGCCATTTTTTGGAGCAGCTTGGAGATTCAGAGGAGTTTTCCAGAAAGGAGCCGTTTGAAAGCCCGGTGCAGATGGAACAGGTTTTACAGCAGTTAGATACAACTATTTCTTATGTGATTTCTTTGTTCCGTGAGGTGATGGAGATACGAGACCGCCACACGAAAGAGCATAACAGCGATATTGTCGAGCTTGCGAAAAAATATATCGACGAAAATTACAGTGATGAGGATTTGTCACTGAATACCGTTGCGGCAGAGGTGAATGTCAGTCCAAATCATCTGAGTGCGATTTTCAGCCAGAAGACAGGACATACTTTTATCCGTTATTTGACGGATGTACGTATGAATAAAGCCAAAGAACTTTTGAAATGCACAACGATGCGGAGCAGTGAAATAAGTGAAAAAGTTGGTTATAAAGATCCACACTATTTTTCACATTTATTTAAGAAAAATCAGGGATGTACCCCAACACAGTACCGAGAGGGAGGGGCAAAAGGATGAAAAAATTATTTTTTCGTATTTTTAGGAAGAAAATAGATGAGTATCGTGATTTTTCGATTCAGAAAAAAATTTCAGTGGCATTTGTACTTCTTTTAGTGCCACTGATTTTGTTCGTCCTGATTTGGTTTGTATGTGCGTTGGATGCAACCAACCGTTATGATAAAGTTGTAAGGAATACGGCCATTATCAGTGAATTCAATTTGGATTTTAAAAAGAATTACGATTATAAAATATATTTGATTACGACCGGAAACCGTACTTATACGGATCAAAATCCGGAACAAGATATCCGTTATGCAAAGGATATTATCAGACGTGTAAAGGCAACGACGGAAAATAGCGAAAACAAGGAATGTATTGTCCAGATTGAACGTTATTTTCAAGTGCTTGAAAAATATACAAAAACGATTCAGGAAAATATGCAAAAAGAAGGAAAATATGATGAAAATCGGGATTTGTGGGAAAATGGCGTGCAATTAGTCACCACAAATATTCAAAATAAGATGCTGCAGCTGCTTTATAATGAAAACAGACAAAGTGCACTTATTTATTCGGATATGCAGCACATCACCCGAAATATGATTATTATAAGTTTGTTCCTTGCTGCTTTTCTTGTTGTGGTTACCACGATGATGATTACAATTATTCCGAGAAGTATTTCTAAACCGGTTCGCTATCTGAGTAGTATTACGAAAGAGGTTGCCGATGGAAATCTTGAGGTGCGGGCACATATGGAACATGGTGTGGATGTAAAATTGTTAGCGGATTCATTAAATGTAATGATTGAAAAAATAAAGACGCTGATTGATAATGTGATGCTGGAACAGATGAGACTTCGAGAAGCTGAATTGGAAATCTTACAGATGCAGATTAATCCTCATTTCTTATACAATACGCTGGATACAATTGTTTGGCTGGCCGAAGCAGGTCAAAAAGAACAGGTTGTTAGTATGGTACAGACGTTGTCTGATTTTTTCCGTGCTTCCTTAAATAGTGGAAAAGACATTGTGTCTTTAGAAGGGGAATGTCGTCATATTACAAGTTATTTGCAGATTCAGCAAGTAAGATATCAGGATATTTTAACATATGATGTGGATATACCGGAGGAGATTGCTAACTGCAAAATACCAAAAATAACGTTACAGCCACTTGTGGAAAATGCACTTTATCATGGAATTAAGAATAAGAGAGGAAAGGGAAGGATAGTAGTTACCGGACGAAGGGAAAAAGACAAATGTGTTATCCGGGTGGAAGATAATGGAATTGGTATGACAAAAGAACGGTTGAATCAGGTTCGTGGCGGCTTGACGACGAAAATTGAAGACAGCAATGATTTTTATGGTTTGTATAATGTGAATGAAAGAATCCGGTTGAAGTTTGGAGAAGAATATGGACTTTCCATCGACAGCGTATTGCAGGAAGGAACATGTGTTGAGGTGTGGCTGCCATGGGAATCGTAAAAAAATCACCCTTGCCGTAATTTTTTCAATCATTTATGAAAAAAAGAATAGAAAAATCAAAAATAACCAAAAGAATATCCATTGGACTTTTGGTTATTTTTTATTATGATGGAGATACAAAAACGAGAACTCATACAGAAAAGGAGGAATTGAGTTATGAGAAAAAATTTCATGAAAAAGGTAGTAGCAGGAATGCTTACTGCAGTAATGGCGTTTTCCCTTACTGCATGTGGAGGTGGTGATGCTTCCACAAATGACACAGCGAAAGAAGAAGGATCTTCCGATGTAATTACGGTTGGATTTTCACAGGTAGGTGCAGAATCTGACTGGCGTACAGCAAACTCAGAATCAATGAAATCAACATTTACCAAAGACAATGGTTATGAATTGATTTTTGATGATGCACAGCAGAAACAGGAGAACCAGATTTCAGCCATCCGTAACTTTATCCAGCAGGATGTTGATTACATCGTACTTGCACCGGTTACTGAGACCGGATGGGATGCCGTTCTTGGTGAGGCAAAACAGGCAGGAATCCCGGTTATCATTGTTGACCGTATGGTAGATGTAAAAGATGACAGTTTGTATACTGCATGGGTAGGTTCTAACTTCGAACTGGAAGGTAAAAAGGCAGCAGCTTACTTGGATGCTTACATGAAAGCAAAGAACATGAAAGATATGAAACTGGTTAATATTCAGGGTACAATCGGTGCATCGGCACAGATTGGCCGTACCAAAGGTTTGGATGATGCTGTAGCTGCAAATGGCTGGAACCTTCTTGACAAAACAACCGGTGAATTTACACAGGCAAAAGGTCAGGAAGTTATGCAGTCCTTCTTGAAGAAGTACAAAAAAGACATCAATGTTGTATACTGTGAGAACGATAACGAAGCATTTGGTGCAATTGATGCAATCAAAGCAGCAGGTTATGAAGTTGGTGCAGACAAAGACATGATGGTATTCTCCTTCGATAGTACAAAAGAAGGTTTGAAGAAAGTTCAGTCTGGTGAAATCACTTTGAATACAGAGTGTAACCCACTTCATGGACCACGTGTAGAAGCAATCATCAAACAGCTTGAGAACAAAGAAACACCAGAGAAGAAAGCTTACGTAGATGAAGAAATGTTTGCTCATGATGATACTGTAAAATCGGTAACTGTTGACGGAAAAGAGTATCCGGTAACGGTTGTGACAGATGAGGTAATGGGCACTCGTAAGTATTAATTCAAACACAATGTAAAAAAATGAAACAAAATCAGTAACAAATTGAGTGAGAGAGGAGGAATGATTTCTTCCTCTCTCAATTAGAAAATATCCTGTTATGCAGGTAGATGGAGGGAAAGATGAGCGAGAATATTGTATTAAAGATGAGTAATATCAGCAAAACTTTTCCCGGAGTGAAGGCATTATCCAATGTAGATTTTACATTACGGGAAGGAGAAATCCATGCCCTGATGGGGGAAAATGGTGCAGGTAAATCCACCTTGATTAAAGTGTTAACCGGTGTTCATGATTTTCAGACAGGTGAGATTTACATGGTGAAAAATGCGGGAGGTAAACCGGAATTAATAGTGAATCATTCACCGCAGGAAGCACAACAAAATGGTATCAGTACCGTATACCAGGAAGTAAATTTATGTCCGAATCTTACGGTTGCAGAAAACTTGTTTATCGGCAGAGAGCCAAGAAGATTTGGTATGATAGACTGGCGTACAATGAATCGGAAGTCAGCAGAGGTTTTAAAGAATCTCGATATCCATGTGGCACCAACTCAGAGTTTGGACGAGTGTTCCTTGGCAATTCAGCAAATGATAGCAATTGCCAGAGCTGTGGATATGAAATGCCGAGTTTTAATTTTGGATGAGCCGACATCCTCTTTGGATGATGACGAGGTTCAAAAATTATTTGTCCTGATGCGGAAATTGAGAGCAGAAGGTGTAGGAATTATTTTTGTAACACACTTTTTGGAACAGGTATATGAAGTGTGTGACCGAATCACTGTACTGAGAAATGGTGAATTGGTTGGTGAGTATGAAGTGGAATCGCTTCCACGTGTAAAATTAGTATCTAAAATGATGGGAAAAGATTTTGATGACTTAGCAGATATCAAGGGTGAATATAAGCATGAAAAACATTTAGAACCGTTGATTGAGGCCAAAGGGTTAGGTCATGCAGGTACAATTCGACCGTTTGATTTGACAATCAACAAAGGAGAAGTAATTGGACTTACAGGACTTCTTGGCTCCGGACGTTCAGAGTTGGTTCGTACCATTTACGGCGCTGACAAAGCCGATTCCGGCGTGCTGAAAGTCAAAGGAAAAGATACTAAAATCTCATCCCCATTGGATGCGATGAAAGCCGGCATGGCATATTTGCCGGAAGATAGAAAAAAGGAAGGAATCATTGCCGATTTGTCTGTTCGCGAAAATATTATATTGGCACTTCAGGCAAAACGTGGAATGTTTAAGTTATTATCCCGCAAACAGATGGAAGAATTTGCGGATAAATACATTGACTTGCTGCAGATTAAAACAGCAAGCCGTGAAACTCCGATTAAGAGCTTATCCGGCGGAAACCAGCAGAAGGTGATTATTGCCAGATGGCTGCTTACGAATCCGGATTACCTGATTTTGGATGAACCGACACGAGGGATTGATATCGGAACAAAGACAGAAATTCAGAAATTAGTACTTCAACTGGCGGATGAGGGAAAAGCAGTCACCTTTATATCCTCCGAGATTGAGGAGATGCTTCGAACCTGCAGCCGTATGGCAGTTCTTCGTGACGGAAAAAAGGTTGGCGAAATTGAAGAAGAGGATTTGTCACAAGAATCCATTATGAAAGCAATTGCGGGAGGTGATGAATAATGGCTGAGAAAATTAAAAAAATAACAGGAATGCGATTATTTATGCCGATTGTGTGTTTGTTTATCGTATTGCTTGTAAATGTGATTCGAACACCGGATTTCTTTAATATAACGTTAAAGGACGGACAATTAAGTGGATGGCTGATTGATGTGATTAACCGAGGTTCTGAACTTGTTATACTTGCCATTGGTATGACATTAGTAACAGCTGCTTCCGGTGGTCAGGATATCAGTGTTGGTGCTGTTATGGCGGTTGCTGCTGCTGTTTGCTGTCAGATTTTGTCCGGCGGTGAAGTAAGTACAAATACACTGGCAGCTCCGATTATCATTGCTGCGATTGCCGGAATTTTAGTTGCTGCTTTGTGCGGTGCGTTTAATGGTTTTTTGGTTGCAAAACTAAATATCCAGCCAATGGTTGCTACATTGATTTTGTTTACTGCAGGGCGCGGTATTGCCCAGTTGGTTACACAAGGACAGATTACATATGTCCGTGTGGAATCTTACAAGGCAATGGGTGGATTTCTCGGACCAATTCCGACACCGGTTATCTTTGCAGTCGCAGCCGTTATTGTTGCCTATTTGGTATTAAATAAGACAGCACTTGGTATGTATATTGAAAGTGTAGGAATTAACAGTCACGCATCCCGCTTGATTGGATTAAATTCTACAAGAATTAAATTCCTCACCTATGTAATTTGCGGAGCCCTGGCAGGGCTTGCAGGAATTGTTGCTTCGAGCCGAATTTATTCCGCAGATGCTAACAACATTGGTCTGAACCTTGAGATGGATGCCATCTTAGCAGTAGCGTTAGGTGGAAACATCTTAAGTGGTGGTAAATTTAGTTTGATGGGGTCAGTAATTGGCGCTTATACGATTCAGGCGTTGACAACAACGCTGTATGCTATGAGTGTACCGTCTGACCAGCTCCCGGTTTATAAAGCAATCGTTGTTATCATTATCGTAGTTCTTCAGAGCCCGGTTTACAAAAAGGCAATGCAGAATTACAAAGCGAAGAGACAGTCGAAAAAGGCAGTAGTACAGGGAGGTGAACAGTAATGGGTGAATTTTTGAAGGCAAAGACAAAAAGATTTAACAGCAATACATTTCTTTTCATTATTACAATTGTGTTGTTTATTGCAATGTATGTAGCAGGAATGATTGTATTTGCAGACAAAGGTTTTGCAAAACCGCAGATGTTTACCAACTTGTTTATTAACAATGCCGGATTGATTGTAATTGGTTGTGGTATGACAATCGTTATGATTACCGGAGGAATTGATATCTCGGTTGGTTCGGTAACCGCATTGGTTTGTATGGCGAGTGCTTATGCCATGGAAAATAAGGGGATGAGCCCTTATGCTGCTCTTGCGATTTCGCTTGGTATTGGATTACTGTTTGGTTTGCTTCAAGGCTATTTAGTTTCCTACCTGGAAATTCAGCCGTTTATCGTTACTCTGGCGGGTTTGTTTCTAGGAAGAGGACTTACGGCTATGATAAGTACAGATATGATTTCCATTAAAAACGATTTGTTTCAGAAATGGGCAACATATCAGATTGAACTGCCGATTGGAACATATAATAAACATGGGGTATTTCGGCCGGCATATATATATCCATCGGTTGTGATTGCACTAATTGTGGTTGTTTTGATTGCTATTATGCTTCGTTATACAAAATTCGGACGCAAATTATTTGCTATCGGCGGTAGCCAGCAGAGTGCATTGATGATGGGCTTAAATGTAAAAAGAACGAAGTTTGAAGCTTATATTTTAGATGGTCTTTTGGCCGGCTTGGGTGGATTCTTATTCTGCTTGAACAGTTGTGCTGGATTTGTAGAACAGGCAAAAGGTTTGGAAATGGATGCTATTTCGGCAGCAGTAATCGGTGGAACACTTCTTTCAGGAGGTGTCGGAACGGTTGTTGGTACAACATTTGGTGTACTGATTAAAGGAACCATTACCAGTCTGATTACAACACAGGGTACATTGTCAAGCTGGTGGGTACGAATTGTACTTTCCGCACTGCTTTGCTTCTTTATTGTGTTACAGGCACTCTTTGCAAAAGCAAAAATCAAAGGGAAAAAAGTAGAGAAAAAGGATGTTAAAAAGCCAGGTGGAGCACCACCGGATGAGGTGGCTGCAGAGCCATAAATTAAATAGGAGATTGTCACAACTAATTGTTTCTCTTTTGGGGACCGGTTCTTGCCAGACCGGTCCCTGTTTAATTTTTTAGGCTATTACGTTGACTTTATGAAAAAATAAGAATTGATTTATGGTGTTGCAGAGGAAATATGTTATAATTAACATATCCTAAAAATGAGACAATTCAAGGATAGAATTGGAGGTTTGTGTATGCAAAAGAATGGTAAAAAGCTGTTAGCATGGATGTTAGCAGCAAGCATGGTATTTTCTTTTTCTATGCCAACTCAGGCAGCAAAGAAAAAGCCTGCTTTATCAAAGAAAAAAGCGGTAATAACTGTGGGGAAAATCTTAACGCTTAAGGTTAAAAATATAAGCAAGAAGACAAAAGTAACATGGAAGAGCAAAAACAAGAAAATTGCGACAGTTTCCAAGAAAGGAAAAGTGAAAGCGAAAAAGGCGGGGACAACGAAGATTACAGCACGTTTTCGTTATCAGGGCAAGAAGTATGTAAAAACCTGCAAGGTTACGGTGAAAAAGAAAAAGACAGTAGTTGTGACTAATGCACCGACAAAAGTACCAACCAAAGCACCGACGCAGAAACCGGCAGTGACACCGACTGCAACCCCAACGCAGAAACCAGGTGTACCGACTGCAACACCGACGCAGAAGCCGGTGACACCAACTGTAACACCGACGACAGAGCCGGCGGAGCCTACTGCGACTGCAACAAATGAGCCGGCAGGACCTACGGTTACACCGACGGCAGACCCGGATGAGCCAACTGCAACCCCAACAGCAGAACCGACGAGGGTTCCGGGCACCCCGATTCCGGTAACGGATCCGACGAAGGCGTTGCTTTTGGATTTTGAAGATGGTACCAATCAATATGTGACCGGACGTCAGGGCGAAGAAGAGCTGACTGTTGTAGAGGGCGGTTATAATGATAACTATTGTTTGAAAGTTTCCAACCGTGTGAAAAACTGGGCCGGACCGACGATTGATATCACTCACAATGTGACTGATTTTACAACGTACAAGATTGAGGCTTATGTAAAGCAGACAACGGGCAGCAACAAGACGATAAACTGCATGTGGGAGTCGATGGACTATGCGGGAGCGATGGCTTATACAACCGTGCAGAATGTAGTTGCGCCGAATGGCACATGGACAAAAGTGGACGCAACGGTTGTGGCACCGGGTGATGTAAGTAAATTGTCACTTTATTTTGAAATGGCAAATTATTCAAATGATTTTTATGTAGACAATATTTCTATTACGGAGAAGCATTTGGATATGGATGCAGTTCTTGCTGCACCAAGTCTGAAAGAGGCATATGCAAACCGCTTCCCGATGGGATGTGCAGTTTATAGCTATAATTTGCAGAATCCGGAGATTTTATCATTTATTAAACATCATTACAGTACGGTTACATTTGCAGATGAGCTGAAACCGGAGAATCTTTTGAACGAAGAGGCAACAAAAGCATCGGAAGATGGCATGCCGGTTATTAATACAGATGTGATTGATAAATGTTTATCTCTTGCTCAGGAAAATGATTTAAGTGTGCGTTTCCATACGCTTGTCTGGTATTCGCAGACACCGGATTGGTATTTCTGTAAGAATTACACACCGGAGTATGATGGTACGGGAACAGCTAAGAAAAACATTACAAATCTTGTTGACAAAGAGACGATGCTTGCTCGAATTGAAAGTTATGTTAAGCAGGTTATTACCTATGCAGAGACTAATTATCCGGGCGTTGTATATGCTTACGATGTAGTAAATGAGGTGATTGACAGCAATGGCTGTAAATTACGGACAGTAAGTTCAAGTTTGTATGGTGCTATTTTTACAGACGATGACAATACTTATATTACAAAGTCTTTTGAATATGCGAGAGAAGCTGAAAAAGCAGCAAATTCATCGGCAAAATTGTTCTACAATGATTTTGTCGGACTGGCATCGCCGGGACAGATGAAGGCAGTTGTGAAATATCTTGCAGATGCAAAAGATGCCGGAAATATTGATGGTCTTGGCATGCAGGCACATCAGACTAATCTTGGTGTGACAGATGGTGATAATATTAAAAATGCACTGAAATTATTCCAGCAAAATGGCTATGAGGTGCAGATTACTGAGCTTGATTTTGCAAGTAAGGATAATTCAGAGGCGGGTAATGAGACACTGGCAGCAGCATACCAGAAGTTCATGAATATTATATTACAGCGAATGGATGATACAACTGCTCCGGTAAATGTAAGTAATGTTACATTCTGGAATCTGACAGATTTGGATACTTGGCTGAATAGTTTTTACAGTGATGGAAGTACCTATTATCCATCACTATTTGATGAAAATTATCTGCCGAAAAAAGCGTTTACGGCATTGATTAATCTTGTAAATGGAGTTGTAGAGCCAACGGCAACGCCAACTGTGGCACCAACGGCGAGTCCTACGGTAACGCCAACCGCGACACCAACCGCGACTCCGACGGCGACTGCAACACCAACCGTTGACCCGGATGCCACGCCAACACCAACGCCGGTTATCACACCGACTCCGGAGCCAACGGCTGAACCGGAACCGGCAGAGACAAAAGAATTGGATTTGGCGGAAGGAAATATTGTAATCAGTGCGACGGGATATACAATTGGCGATGCAGAAGAAACTGCATTTACCGGAAATTACACGATTTCCAGTACAGCACAATCGGCAACAGCATATTATATTTTGGTAACGGGCGGTACTCATACGATTACGTTAGATAATCTTGTTTGTACATCGGGTGTATCAAGTCCAATTAAATTAAGTGGTGATGCTAAGGTAAATCTTATCTTAGTTGGAACATCCGCATTGACCGGTTCCGGCTATCATGCAGGAATCGAGGTTCCGTCCGGTTGTGAACTGACGATATCCGGTGATGGCCAATTGACGGCATTAGGCGGTAAAGAATCGGCAGGAATTGGTGCTGCATCAGATGGTAAGACATCTAGCACATTAGGACGTATTATTATCAGGAGCGGTACGATTATAGCCTGCAATACAGGAAGAAATGCTGCAGGAATCGGTGAATCAAGGTGCGCTAAAGGTGGCGGAGAAATTTACATCTACGGTGGTAATATTTATGCCACATCTTCCGGTAACGGAGCCGGAGTTGGTGGCGGTGGTACGGCAGATGCCTCAGCTGAAACGATGAAGATTGGAATCTATGGCGGTATCATTTCCGCAGGTGGCAGTACCTATGCAATTGGAGATGGAAAGAGCCAGAGTATTTGCAAAGTGACAGTAACCGGTGGTGCCTGCTATAGTACGAACCCTGGAAAGACGATGTTTGGCTCAACATGGGAAAACGAAGATATTTATGTTGGTACGGAGATTGACACAACAAATCTTTCCGGTATTCAGTCAGTGACGATTGATGGGGTAGACCAGGGAATCAGCAGTTTCTTTATTACTGCACAAGCTGGTACTGTGAACAAGAGATTGAAACTGAATCTGTATGTGGAAAAGGGAGTATCTCATACGATTGTGGTAACGGATACAAACGGTGAGGCACATGAGTATATGGTTAACGCTTAATCTATAATAAAAAAAGGAGTTCATTCGTTCGAGACAAGATAATGCTTTGCATTATAGTCTTTTACGGATGAACTTCTTTTTTTGCTCTATTGACAGATGATGTTTCCTAAAAATGAGACAATAAAAATCTTGAATCTTCCCCCTTTTTTTGCTATTCTAAAAACAGTTTAATCCACAAAGGAGAGGGAGGCGAGGCGTTTTATGTTTCTCAAACAGTTTGCAGAATTCAATTCGATTTGTATACAGTGCCATGACAGTCCGGATGCGGATGCGATGGGGGCTGCGTTTGGTTTGTATGCGTATTTTATGAATCTGGGTAAAAAGGTAAATTTGATTTATGCAGGGGAACATCAAATTACAAAGCCATCGCTGAAATTGATGGTGGAGCACCTTGGTATTCCGATTCGATATGTGAATGAAATGCCGGAACATGATATTTTGATTACTGTAGACTGCCAGTATGAAGGTGGTAATATTACATCGATGCCGGTGAAAAAAGTGGCGATGGTTGATCATCATCCGATTTGTGTAGAAACGGATGAATGGTGTTTTATTTTCCCGGAATTCGGAAGTTGTTGTACCGTGGTCTGGGAACTGCTTTTGGAGGCGGGGTATCCGGTGAATGCGAACTGGCAGGTGGCAACGGCGTTGTATTATGGTTTGTATAGTGATACCAGCAGTTTGTCTGAAATTTATTATCCGGCAGACAGGCAGATGCGTGATTCTCTGCAGATTAACAGAGAGTGTCTCGATGAAATGATTCATGCGAATTTACAGCGTCAGGATTTGGAAATAGCAGGAGAAGCGTTGTCTCACTATTACTATGATGAGGAAAAGCGTTTTGCGCTGCTGCATACAAAACCATGTGATCCAAATCTGCTTGGCGTTATTAGTGATATGGTAAATTGTGTGGCAACTGTTGACTGCTGTGTGGTATATAATGAAACGCCGATTGGATATAAAATGTCGGTACGAAGTGCGAAAAAAAATCTGCCGGCGAGTGATTTAGCGGAAAAAGTCAGCTGTGGAATTGGTGCTGGCGGCGGACACGCGAATAAAGCGGGCGGCATGTTGATGAAACACATGCTCGCCACACAGTATCCGGGGGAAGATGTAAAAGAAATTCTCATTCAGCGAATCCGTGAGTTTATCCGTGAAGCCGCTTGCTGATTTCCATGAGGGGAATCGGCATCAGAGATAAAATACCTACGACAACCCATTCGCGCAGATTAAGTGACTGCGTATGGAAAATAGGCTGGAGAACGGGCACACAGATGACCAGACATTGCAGGACAATGCAGAACAATACACTAAATAAAAGTTTTTTGTTCCCAAGAATCCCCGTCTCTAACAGCGAGTGCTCGCTTCTCATATTAAACGAGTGAACTAACTGAGATAAGGAAAGTACAGCAAAGCACATGGTGGAATTGCCGCTTGTATAGGCAAAAAGTGCTAAGGAGCCGATGAACATACCTTCTAAAACCATCTGAAAGACGGTATCAAAGTGAAAGATACTTTCATTTTTCGATAATGGCGGACGGTTCATGCTGTCCGGATCCGGTGGTTCAACACCAAGACAAAGCGCCGGAAAAGAATCCGTCACGAGATTAATAAACAACAGTTGTACCGGTAAAAGTGGTGCAGACAGCCCGAAAAAGATAGCAACAAAAATCGTCATGATTTCCCCGATGTTACAAGACAAGAGGAAATGTATGGCTTTTTTTATGTTATCGTAAATGCCGCGCCCTTCTCGGACGGCACTTACAATAGTGGAAAAATTATCATCCATTAAGATAATGTCAGATGCATTTTTGGCAACATCGGTTCCGGTGCGTCCCATGGCACAGCCGATATCCGCTGCTTTTAGGGCAGGGGCATCATTGACACCGTCGCCGGTCATGGCAACGACATTTCCCATCGCCTGATACCCTTTTACGAGACGTACTTTGTGGGCTGGAGATACACGGGCAAAGACATGATATTTTTTGAGCGCCGCCGGAAGTGAACGGTCGCTGATGGCATCTAAGTCGGCTCCCGTAATGACCTCATCTTTTGTCTGGCAGATGCCAAGTTCCTTGCCAATCGCCGCAGCGGTATTTTTATGGTCGCCGGTAATCATAATCGGACGAATTCCGGCGTGCTGGCAGCTTTTAACAGCGGCGTAAGCTTCCGGGCGGGGGGGGTCAATCAAACCTGCCATTCCAAGGAAAACCAAATGGGATTCTCAGGAATTGTT
>ENA-OPCO01001225-OPCO01001225.1-human-gut-metagenome-genome-assembly--contig:-NODE-1225-length-16602-cov-3.684414_pt1 | contig 16602 bp, 9 predicted proteins | sample MGYA00241562_ERZ501475 | MGnify/ENA primary metagenome ERZ501475 (study PRJEB25962, sample SAMEA2042627) | human gut metagenome | biome: human gut; feature: human-associated habitat; material: faeces... | reverse complement strand
TTGGTGCATGTTCACACCTTTCAGTTTCAGAGGCTGTCCGTTCAGGAGGAAGCCCTTGTCGGCATCGAAGCGGATGTCGCGAATACCAATCGGGGTGGCCACCACGTCCACCTGCCTACCGTTTTGCCAGACGCTGGTTTCCATTTTATAAAGGTAAGGATGTTCTGTACTCCATAGCTGGGGATTCAGCACTTTGGTACGCACCTTTACGCTACGCGTTTCTTGCGGCAGCAGGGTTATCTCTTCCGCCTCGTCCTCCATCTGCACTTGTCCGTCGGCATCAAGCAGACGGCACCATACTTTGCCGGAGACGGGGTCTTTTCCCGAATTCTTCATCTGCACTTCGGTCACCAGCACAGCCTTGTCGAAAGGAGCTTCCAGCGTGGAAGATACAAATACGCCGAAAGGAGCTACATGCAACGGCGCCGTCTTGTTCAGCCATACATGGCGGTAGATGCCCGCACCCTCGTAAAACCAGCCCTCCTCGAGCGTGGCATCCGCACGGACGCAGATAAGATTCTCTTCTCCGTAATTCAGGTATTCCGTAATGTCGTATACCTGCGTGGCATAGCCGCTGGGTTCGTGTCCCAGGTAGAAACCGTTTATCCAGATACGGGCATCACGGAAGATACCGTCGAACTGAAGATAAAGATGCTTGCCGAGGTCCTCTTGCGGAACAGTGATACTTTTCCGATACCATCCCACAGAGTTTTCGGGGAATTTATAGCCGACGGCTTTATAGCCATGACTGTGGCTCGCCTCTTTGGCATAAGGCAAATCAACCACCCAGTCATGCGGAAGGTTGACCGTCTTCCAGTCCACGCCCCACTTCTCCGGATTGAACTTGGGGGAGTAAGGACCCTCGTTATGGATAGAGGCTGCCTTGGTCAGATAGTTGAAGTACTCCGTTCCGCAGCCGAAGTCTTTCTCCGGTGAGGAAGCATTGCCAAAAGCAAACTGCCAGCCGTCGTCCAGCAAAATACGTTCGCGGACGGATTGGGCGGAAAGAGAAAAGGTAATTCCAAGAAGGAACAGAAATGCGAATAAGTGTTTCATATCGGTTAATCATAAAATGTGTTTACAAAGATAGAGCGAAAAAGATTCGTGCGGTGATACTTTTGTATCATTTTCCGGTACTTCATGTTTCCGAGGGGAAAAAACACGCCGGGCAAACAAGGGTGATAGGAGAAAAGTTTTTAAATTTGAAGCGTGCTTCCGGGAAAATGGCCGGATGGCACAACTAATGAAGAATGTATCAAACTAAATACAAGAAATAATATGCAAGACAAAAGATTCGGATATTTCGATGACGACAACCGCGAATACGTCATTACCGACCCCAAGACACCTTGGCCATGGATTAACTACCTGGGCAATGAAGATTTCTTCTCACTCATCTCCAATACTGCCGGAGGCTATTCCTTCTACAAGGACGCCAAGTTCCGCCGCATCACCCGCTACCGCTACAACAACGTGCCGATGGACAACGGGGGACGCTACTTCTACATCAATGAAGGCGGCAACGTATGGTCTCCCACCTGGAAGCCCTGCAAGACTGCACTCGACAGTTACGAGTGTCGCCACGGCATGAGCTACACCCGCATCACCGGATCCAAAGACGGCATCGAAGCCAGCCTGCTCTTCTTCGTCCCACTGAAGACCTGGGGAGAGGTGCAGAAGCTGACCTTGCGGAATACTTCTGCCAAAGTGAGAAAACTCAAACTATTCTCCTTTGCCGAATGGTGCTTGTGGAATGCCGCTACGGACATGGAGAACTTCCAGCGTAACTTCTCCACGGGAGAGGTGGAAGTGGACGGGTCTGTCATCTACCACAAGACGGAATACAAGGAACGCCGCAATCACTACGCCTTCTACAGTGTCAATACACCCGTAGACGGTTTCGATACCGACCGCGAAACATTCGTGGGACTCTACAACGAGTTTGCCGACCCGGAACGGGTAGTAGAAGGCAGACCGGGCAACAGCATTGCCCACGGTTGGAGTCCCATCGCCTCGCACTATCTGGAAGTAGAACTGCAACCCGGCGAAAGCCGCGACTTCATCTTCCTGCTGGGCTATGTGGAAAACAAGCAGGAGGCAAAGTTCGAGGAACGTGAAGAATCTCTGCATGAAGCGTTCAAGCAGAGTGTACCCTCTTCACCTATTATAAATAAGGTAAAGGCTAAGGCGATGATTTCGGCCTTCGACACTACCGCCAAAGTAGATGCCGCCTTTGCCGAGCTGAAAGCCTACTGGGACCGCCTGCTGGACATCTACGTCGTGAAGACCGACGAAGAAAAACTGGACCGCATGGTGAACATCTGGAACCAGTATCAGTGTATGATTACCTTCAACATGTCTCGCTCCGCCTCTTTCTTCGAAAGCGGCATCGGTCGTGGAATGGGCTTCCGCGACTCCAACCAGGACCTCGTGGGCTTCGTGCATCAGATACCGGAACGAGCCCGCGAACGAATCATCGACATAGCTTCTACCCAATTCCCCGACGGAGGATGCTACCACCAATACCAACCGCTGACCAAACGCGGCAACAACGACATCGGCGGCGGCTTCAACGATGACCCCATGTGGCTTATCTTCGGTACGGTGGCATACATCAAGGAATCGGGAGACTTCAGTATCCTGGATGAGCCCGTCCCCTTCGACAACAAAGAAGGTTCGGAAGTGTCTCTGTTCGAGCACCTGCGCGTCTCCTTCAACCACGTCATCGAGAACCTCGGCCCCCACATGTTGCCCCTCATCGGCCGTGCCGACTGGAACGACTGCCTGAACCTGAACTGCTTCTCCTGGGATCCGAATGAATCCTTCCAGACCACGGAAAACCAGACGGAAGGCAGCCAGGCAGAATCGCTGATGATTGCCGGCTTGTTCGTGGTATGCGGACGCGACTACGTGGAGCTGTGCCGCCGCCTGGGTAAAGACGACGAAGCAAACAGAGCGCAAACCTACATAGACAATATGGTGGAAGCCGTAAAAAAACACGGCTGGGACGGAGACTGGTATCTGCGCGCCTACGATTACTTCGGCCACAAGGTAGGCTCCAAAGAGAACGAAGAAGGACAAATCTTCATCGAATCGCAAGGCTGGTGCACCATGGCAGGCATCGGACTGGAAGAAGGCATGGTAAAAAAAGCGCTGGACTCCGTAAAGGAACGCCTGGACTGCGAGCACGGTATTGTACTCAACAATCCACCCTTCACCCGCTATGTTGTGGAGTATGGAGAAATCTCCACCTATCCCGCCGGCTACAAGGAGAACGCAGGTATCTTCTGCCACAACAACCCGTGGGTCATCATCGGAGAAACCGTACTGGGACGGGGTGACCGTTCCTGGGAGTATTTCCGCAAGATATGCCCGTCGTACACCGAAGAGCACAGTGCCCTGCATAAAGTAGAACCTTACGTATGCTGCCAGATGGTGGCCGGCAAGGACGCCGCCCGCCCTGGTGAAGGCAAGAACAGCTGGCTGACTGGAACGGCTGCCTGGATGTGGTATGCCATCACGCAATTCATACTCGGCATCAAGCCTTCGTATGAAGGTCTGGAAATCAATCCTTGTATCCCGGCAGGCTGGAAAGGCTTCAACGTGAAGCGTAGGTTCCGCGGGGCAGAATATCATATTACCGTGAAGAATCCCGATGGTGTGTGCAAAGGCATCAAGTCCGTCACAGTAGACGGCCAGCCGATAGAAGGCAATGTGGTGAACCATCTGCCGGGCACGCATACAGTAGAAGTAATAATGGGATAACCCACAAAATACAATATCATGATAAACCCTATTTATTCTCCAGCGCCCGAACGCTATGACAACGGCATGAAATTCCGCCGTTGCGGGCAAAGCGGCATCCTGCTGCCGGAAATATCACTCGGATTGTGGCACAACTTCGGCGACATGAACACATTTGCCAATTCCCAGGCCATGGCGCACTATGCCTTCGACCGTGGAATCACGCATTTCGACCTCGCCAACAATTACGGTCCTTCCTACGGTTCCGCCGAAGAGACTTTCGGAATGATTATGAAGAAATCCTTCATGCCCTATCGGGACGAACTATTCATCTCCACCAAGGCCGGACACGACATGTGGCCCGGCCCCTACGGGGAGTGGGGCTCACGCAAGTACCTGATGAGCAGCCTCAACCAAAGTCTGAAACGGATGAACCTGGAGTATGTGGACATCTTCTACTCCCACCGCTACGACCCGGATACTCCGCTTGAAGAGACCCTGCAAGCACTGGTTGATATCGTACGGCAAGGCAAAGCACTCTATGTAGGAATCTCCAAATATCCCAAAGAGGCGGCCGAGTTTGCCTACAAATACCTGGAAGAACGGGATGTACACTGCCTGCTCTATCAAGGCAGATACAATCTCTTCAACCGCGAACCGGAAGAAGAAGGTATCCTGCAGCAAGCCAAAGGGAACGGAACCGGCTTCATCGCCTTCTCCCCGCTGGCGCAGGGCCTGCTGACCAACCGCTACCTAAATGGTATTCCCGAAGATTCGCGCATGGCAAAGGGGGCTTTCCTGAAGAAAGAAGCACTGACCGACGAGACGCTGCAAAAAATCAAGGCACTCAACGAAGTTGCTGCCTCACGCGGGCAAACCCTTGCCGAGATGTCACTTGCCTGGCTGTTGAAGGACGGCCTGGTGACAAGCGTCATCATCGGAGCGAGCTCCGTTACCCAACTGGCAGATAACCTGAAAGCGACTGAAAATACAGACTTCTCTGCCGAGGAACTGGAGAAGATAAAGAAAATCATTCAAAAATAAATCAACATGAAAAGCCTCCTTATTCAAACCTTTTGTTTATTATTCCTTTGCTTGGGCACGGTCCGTGCACAGCAATACCAACTTGCATCACCCAACGGAAAACTATCCGTTACGGTAGATGCCGGAGAAGCCCTCACCTGGCAGATAGCACACGACGGCACCACAGTGCTGCAACCCTCTGCCATTGCCCTGCAAGGCAGAGATGAAAAATCAGCCAAGAAAGCAATAACTTTCGGTAAAAATGTAAAAGTAATCCGTGCAGAACGCAAGTCTGTGGAGTCCTCCTTCCCCACTCCCCTCTATAAAAAAGCAAGTGTGAAGGATGTCTACAACCAGTTGACACTGAAATGCCGCGGAGGCTACAGCGTACAGTTCCGCGCATACGATGACGGTGCTGCCTACCGCTTCATTTCCGAACAGAACAAGCCGTTTATCGTCCTCAACGAAACTGCGGACTTCAATTTCGACAAGGATTACCAGGCATTTGTACCTTACATAAACGACAACCGCAACGGTGAGCGCTATTGCTTCTCCTTCGAGTCTTACTACGACGAAGCCCCGTTGTCCAAAATGCACACCGACTCACTCTCCATCACCCCACTGATGGTTTGCCTGGACGGAGGAAAGAAAGCCGTTATCATGGAAGCCGGATTGGAAAACTATCCCGGCATGTTCCTCACTGTAAATCCTCAGACACGTCAAGGAGTGCAGGCAGCATTTGCCCCCTATCCGCTGGAAGAAATAATCGGCGGACACAACCGGCTGAACCTGATACCGACCAAGCGTGCAGACTACATCGCCCGTTGTGCCAAGCAGGAGCTCCCCTGGCGTGTGATACTCGTCACCGAAAAGGACACGCAGCTTGCCGACAATGACATGGCACAGCGTCTTGCCCCCGCCTGCCGCATCAAAGACATTTCCTGGATTAAACCCGGCAAAGTGGCTTGGGACTGGTGGAACACCTGCAACTTGACTGGCGTAGACTTCAAAGCCGGCATGAACACCCCGACTTATAAGGCATTCATCGACTTTGCCGCCGACAACAACCTGGAATATATCATCATCGATGACGGCTGGAGCGGAAACGAATCCTTATTGAAAGACCTGAATCCGGATATCGACTTAAAGGAACTGGTAGCCTACGGAAACCAGAAGGGCGTCGGCATCATTCTCTGGGCAAGCTGGCGAAATTCTGCCAAAGATACGGAAGCCGCATTCAGCCACTATGCACAGATGGGTATCAAAGGCTTCAAGATAGACTTCTTCGACCGTGACGACCAGCCACTAGTACAGTCCGTAGAACGCATTGTAGCCTGCGCCGCCGAGCACCGCCTGGTATTAGACCTGCATGGACTCAAGCCATACGGTATACAGCGCACCTATCCCAACGTCCTGAACTTTGAAGGTGTAAAGGGATTGGAGAACGCCAAATGGGAACCGATAGTGAACGGAGCCCCCCTCCACAACTTCCCGCGCTATGACGTGACTGCTCCCTACCTGCGCATGCTTATAGGTCCGATGGACTACACACCGGGAGCCATGATGAACGCAACCCGCGAAACCTTCCGTGCCGTCAACGACCATCCGATGAGCCAGGGTACGCGCGTCCACCAGATGGCGATATACACCCTCTTCGAAGCCCCGCTGCAAATGCTTGCCGACAGCCCCAGCAAATATATGAAGGAGCAGGAATGCACGGACTTCATTGCCAAAGTGCCTACCGTTTTCGACGAGACCGTGGCACTGGACGGTGAAGTAGGCGAATACCTTACACTGGCACGCCGCAAGGGAGACGTCTGGTACATCGCCTCCATGACCGACTGGACACCACGCGACTGTACCATCGACCTTTCCTTCCTCGGAGAAGGAAGTTACGAAGCCGAAATCTTTTCCGACGGCATCAATGCCGACCGGGAAGCAACCGACTACAAGAAAGAAGTACGCACCGTGACCTCGGGAGACAAGCTGAACATACACATGGCACCCGGAGGAGGATGGACAGCACGGATATGGAAAAGATGATAGGGTGATAAAATAATGACATGATAAGTGCAATAGGGTGACAGTTACGTTAAAAGTGCTGTCACCCTATTCCTTTATCACTTTTAACATACCTCTACGTGAACCTTTTATATCCTATCTTGTTTTTTCTCACAAAAGCCTAAGGTACCATAGGGCAGGAATTTATATTAAACCTAAACAATTATAAAAGTATGAAGAAATTTATTCCCCTATTATTAGCGGTCTTTGCAGTGACGCTTGCATCTTGCGAAAAAGACCCTGACATGGATAAGCTGGACAATAATTATCTGGTTTATACCAACTATGACAAGAAGGCGGATTTCAAAACCTTCGAAACTTATTACTTGCCGGACAGCATTCTGGTTATCGGTGATAAGGAAAACGCCGAATACTGGAAAGATGAGAATGCCCAGGAAATTCTCAGCGCTTATGTTGCTAACATGAACAGCCGCGGCTACATCCGTGTGGATGACCGGGAAGAAGCCGACCTTGGCTTGCAGGTAAGCTATGTCAGAAGTACCTATTACTTCACCGACTACGGACGTCCCGAATGGTGGTGGAACTATCCAGGCTACTGGGATGCTCCTTACTGGGGCAACTGGGGCGGATGGTATTATCCCTATGCCGTGAACTATTCCTACAGTACCGGTTCCTTTATCAGCGAATTGTTGAATCTGGAGGCGCCGCAAGGCCAGAGCGAGAAACTTCCTGTTCTGTGGACCAGCTATATGAGCGGCTTGCTGAGTGGTTCTACTTCTGTCAATACCAAACTTGCCGTGCAAGGTGTGAACCAAGCTTTCACTCAATCAACTTACCTGACTAACAAGTAGTGACAAGCTACGAGCTATAAGTGACAAATGACGGGTTACCCAATATTAAGGTAACAAGAATAATACGGCAGCATCCTTTCCGGACTGGGAAGTTGCCATTGAACCAAAAAACAAGAACAAAGTATGAAAACAATAAAATATCTTTCCTTGAGAGTATTTGCGGTTGCCGCTCTTGCTCTCGTCTTCGCCCTACCGACGAAGGCACAGATGACCGATAACGGTTATGCCAATATCGACTGGCAATATAACTTTCCCCTCAGCAACAACTTCGCCGACAAATCAAGCGGCTGGGGTATGAATTTTGAAGGCGGTTACTTCCTGACAGACAATTTTGCATTGGGAGCTTTCTTGAACTACCATAGCAACCATGAGTATTTCGGTCGCCAGACACTTCCCGTAGGCGAAGGCGGCAGTCTGAATACCGACCAGCAGCACACTGCATTCCAGTTGCCTTTCGGTCTGGCCTCCCGCTATGTATGGAACCGTGGAGGTGCATTCCAGCCGTATGCCGGTGTAAAACTGGGTGCTGAATATGCACAGTTGAAGTCAACTTTCAACGTATTCGAAGCCAACAAAGATACATGGGGTTTCTATGTATCTCCTGAAATTGGTTTCAATGTGTATCCTTGGGCTTATGGACCGGGCTTGCATTTCGCAGCCTATTACAGCTACGGTACGAACAAAGGTGACCTCTTTACGTACAGCGTAGACGGTTTGAGCAATTTCGGTCTGCGCGTAGGTATTGCGTTCTGATAAGACACACACTTAAAGCTTAACAGATAGAATTTAATTGTTTCAAAATTGAAGAAGAAAAGAGCCTTTCCTGCGTGAGCAAGGGAGGCTCTTTTTAATTGTACCAGTTATTTTTTTCCTCCCAGCATCGCCTTATATACAGCCTCCTGAATCCCCGTCCTTATATCCAGCCTCATCAACTTGTTATTCCACACATCCGGATAGGTGCGGTTGCTCAAAAAGACATAAACCAAGCCGTTCTCCGGGTCTGTCCAGGCGCAAGTACCCGTGAAACCGGTATGACCATAGACAGAAGCAGGGGCAGACTCTGCGCAGGGACTCTTCTGGGGATTACGCTGGTCGGGCTTATCAAATCCCAGCCCCCGGCGGCTTATCCTTGAGACGGTGGTAGTAAATACCCTGCAAGTCTCCTTGCTCAAATAGCGCTTACCGTCCAGCTCACCCCCATTCAGCAACATCTGATAGACTTTTGCTACTTCTTCGGCAGTGGAGAACAGCCCGGCATTACCGGAAACGCCACCCTGAAAAGCTGCGGATTCATCATGTACAAATCCTTGCAAGGTAGTCTTACGCAAGAAAGGATCTGTTGATGAAGGTACAATATCTTCCTTCTTCAAGAAGCGCAGAGGAAGATACCCCGTACGCTCCAATCCCATCGGAGTATAGAATTCCTTGGCCAAATATTCGTCCATAGACATGCCGGTGCGCGCCTCGACCAACTGCTGCAACAAGATAAAGCCCACACAACTATAACGGTAACGTTTATCTCTAAGCGGAGTATCCACAATCTTCTGCAAGTACTCTTGCTTGAAGGAACGGTTCAGCCAAAGGCTGTCGGACACTTGCATCGTATATTCCGGTGTCTGCACCTTCGACGTCAGTCCCTGACGGAAGCGGAACTTAGGGTTCGCCCAAGTCTGCCGTCCGATGCGTGCGGAATGCCGGGCATCGGGACGTGCCTTGAACAAAGTGCCGGTGTAGCTCTCTTCATCAATCGCTTCCTGATAGAATAGCAAGGTAGAAGGCAGACCGGATTCATGCATCAGCAGTTCGCGTACCGTAATATTCTTCTTGTCCGTATCCTGTAGGAAAGGCAGATAATCCGACACCCGGTCTGTAAGATTGAGGCGTCCGCCATCGTACAACTTCATCACAGCAAGCAGTGTGGCCGTGGTCTTTGTCAGCGAGGCGATGTCGTACACATCCGTTTTCTTCACGGGAAGCGCCTTACTTCCGGTCTTGTTCCAGACGTGGGTACCGAAAGCTTTATTATACATCTCCCTGCCATCCTTCAGCACCACTACCTGGCAACCGGGGTAAGCCCCTTCACGAATGCCTTCTTCAGCTATCTTGTCTATTTCAGCCAGCAGACGGGAATTCATACCATGCTCTTCGGGTACAAAGCGGGGGGCGCTTTGAGGAGTCAGCGTCACTCCCGCACCGGCAGCAAACCGACTACCGATACTGGCAGACAAGCGTCCCTCTGAACAAGCGCTGCCATAAACAATCCGGGCAACCTGCCGCTGTACCTCCTCGTTGGAGGAGTGTGCCAAAATCACCGCTTCAGCAGCAGCGTCCCCTTGTTTTATCTGCAATACCTGCTTGCCGGGAATAAAGAACAGATAAACCACCGGTACGTCAGGAGCGAACTTTGCAAAGAAATTCTGATAGGGCGTCAAACGGTGTTCGGTGACACAGACCAGAATACGTTTGTACTTGGCCAGCGCATTTCTCAAACGGTTCCCGTCAGCCTCCGGCAGATTCTTGCCCAAACGGAACTCCACAGGACGGGTATACTGCGACAGTTCCTTGAGGAACGGCTGGATTTCCTGCGCTTCTCCCACATTGAGCACGGCAACTTCACCGATGGAAGGGTCCAGCGGAAGTACCTCGTCCCGGTTATCCAGCACAGTGATGGCCGCCAAGTTCAACCGGCGCATCAAATCACGCGTTTTCGGAGTATTGATGCGGGTCCCCAAACCTGAAAGCTGTACACGGGGTTTCTTTTCCAACCCAAGGGCATATTTATATTTCAGCACTTTACGGCATTTCGCCTCTATCTCTTTCTCTGTCAGCTCCCCTTTTTTCACAGCGGCAAGCACAGCCTCCACTTCTTCCTTAATGCGCCGGGGGACAAGCAGCAAATCATTGCCGGCTTTCAGCGCCTGCAAACAGATGCTTTCATTGCCCGATACCCCTTTCATAGCAAGGGCATCCGTAAAGACAAGCCCCTGAAAGCCGAGGTCATTCACCAACAGACCGGAAACTACCTTACGCGAAAGCGAAGACGGGAGCCCCTTTTGCGGCTCTATGGTAGGCACCTCCAAGTGCCCCACCATCATTCCTCCCAATCCGGCACGAATGGCTTTTCTGAAAGGATAAAGCTCTATACTGTCCAGACGGGCACGGGTAAAAGGCAGCACGGGCAACGCCTTATGAGAATCCACATCCGTATCCCCATGCCCCGGAAAGTGCTTGCTGACAGAAAGCACACCACCATCCTCCAACCCTTTGGAGTAGGCAACAACCTTGTTCGCCACATTGAACGGACTTTCACCGAAGGAACGGGTATTGATAACCGGATTCTTGGGATTGATATTCACATCCGCTACAGGAGCAAAATTCACTTGCACCCCCAGTTCACGGCATTGGCGGGCCACCTCGCGCCCATATTCATAAATCAGTGTATCGTTCTGTATGCAGCCCAGCACCATGTTTCGCGGAAAGTTCGGAGTACCGCGAAGGCGCATAGCCAGTCCCCATTCACCATCAAAGGTAATCATCAGCGGAACTTCCGCCATCCGCTGCGCCTCATTGGTCAACATCACCTGGTTCTGCATCAATCCGCCGGAGAATAACAGACCGCCTACCTTATAGTCCTCCACCACCTTACGCAGCAGTTCCTTGTTGGCCTTGTCCTGCCGGGGGGCAATCGTATAGATGAACAGTTGTCCGATGCGTTCTTTCAGAGTCAGACGCTGCATGACGGAATCCACCCACTGCCTGCACCGCACGTCACTGTTCAAGAGGCGTACAAGCGAAGGGGCGTTCGGCGGCACCGGAGTAAACGGCATCGGGCCAAGCTGCGCTTTCAGAAGCGGACAAAGACAACACAATATAGTGATATAGGCAAGCAGGTATATTCTCTTCATTCCTTATAGATAGATTGTTTTCAGGGGATTTGCGGAATAATACTTTTATAAATCAATTCCTGGATATCTCTTCTTATATTCATGTCACCCAGTTTCGTGTTCCATACATTGGGGCACAAGCGGTTGCTGAGGAATACATACACCGTCTTGTTTTCCGGGTCCACCCAAGCACAAGTACCGGTAAATCCGGTATGTCCATATACCGCTTCCGGAGCGGAAGGAGCACAAGGGCTGCGCTTCACAATGGATACATCCGGCTTGTCGAATCCCAGACCGCGACGGCTGATGGCAGATTTCTCCGTCGTAAACAAACGGCAGGTTGCCTCACTCAAGAAACGCTTGCCATTGAATTCACCGCCGTTCAGCAACATTTGATAAACCTTTGCCACCTCTTCGGCCGTAGAGAAAAGTCCTGCATTACCGGACACCCCACCCATGCAGGCAGCAGTCTCGTCATGCACATATCCGCATATATCCTGGCGACGCAGGAAGTCATTGGATGCCGTGGGCATGATTTCCGCTTTGGTGAACTTCGTCAAAGGCAGAAACATAGTACGTTGCAATCCCATCGGGGCATAGAACTCACGGGCAAGGTACAAATCCATCGGCAGCTCCGTCACCTTCTCCACCACCTGCTGCAGCAACACGAAGCCAAGGTCGCTGTAAACATAACGTTTACCATCCAACTCGCACTTGGCTATCCGCTGAAGGATAGAATTCTTGAAACTCTTGTTCAGCCACATGCCATCTGCCATGTGCAGAGTATAGGCCGGTGTATTCTTGTCGGACACCATCCCTTTCCGGAACTTAAAATCGGAACAATAATAGCTATGCTCGCTTACCTGCGTACGATGCCACTCGTCCACCCAACTCTGGGAGTACGGACCGTGTACCGAATTCGGGTCTATGATGTCCAGGTAGAAGCGGATATAGGGAGGAAGCCCCGATTCGTGGAACAAAAGTTCGCGGATGGTAATGTTCCGCTTGTTGCCATTGCGCAAGAAGGGCAGATAAGCGGAAACCTTGTCATCCAGTTTTATCTTGCCCTCATCATACAGTTTCATGACGGCAAGCAACGTAGCCGTAGTCTTGGTCAGCGAAGCCAAATCAAAAAGGTCCGAAGAACGGACAGTAGTGGTATCCTTATCAGAGTGGGTTCCGAAGCCTTTGTCATATACCGGCAGTCCGTCTTTCCACACCAGCACGCGGCAACCGGGATAAGCTCCCGCTTCCAGTCCCTTCCGGGCAACGGCATCGATACTTTGCAGCACATACGATTTCATGCCGTAATCTTCCGGAACAGTCTTCCCCGGTTTCATGCCCGGTTCAATCATACAGCCCGTTCCCGCTGGAAACAGTTTACCGATACTCATCGACATTCTGCCACTGGCCGGCTTTTTGGCAAAAAGAACATCAACCACGTATTGCTGCAAATCCGTCTCTGCCGAATGTGCCAGCACCACAGCGCTAGATTTGGCAAGTGCGGGCATCAGAGGTTGCAATGTACGGTAAGAGGTAAAAAAAGTATAGACCAGCGGAGCACGCAGGTTCAAGCCTTCCAGAAAGGCCACATCACGGTCGCTGACATAAGCCGAACCGGTGATGCTGATAACCACGCGACGGAAAGCAGCCAACTGCCCCTGCACTTCCTGCCAGAGAGCCTCATCGGCATTCCAAGGCAAGTGGAAATGGCTGATGCCTGCATTCTTTTTCATAGCTTCCACAAAGGGAGCATCTGCCTCCTTCTCTCCGATGCTGAGCACGGCAATATCACCTTCCACCGGTGCCAGCGGGAGGACATCGAAATAATTGTTCAATACAGTCACTGCCGAACGGCGCAACTTGGCAGCCAACGCCTGCGCTTCCTCCGTATTGATGCGATAGCTCATTCCGCTGACCCGAAGTTGCGGCTGGCGGTTTCTCAAGCCAAGCATATACTTGTACATCAATACCTTGCGGCACTTGGCATCAAGTTCGTCCTTACTCAGTTGTCCCGACTCCACTGCATCTACCAGCTCCTGCACCGCATTCTTCGTATTGAACTGTACCAGCACCATATCATTTCCCGCCAGCAGCGCTTTGGTAGTTACCTGCGGAATGGCAGACACACCCTTCATGTCCAAGGCATCGGTAAACACCAGCCCTTTAAAGCCGAGTTCATCCTTCAACAACCCGGTCACCACATTCCGCGACAAGGAAGAAGGAGTCACCCCGTCCGGGTCCAGCGCCTGCACTTGCAGATGGCCTACCATGACACCCCCCAATCCGGCACGTACCATTTCCTTGAAGGGATAAAGTTCCACACTGTCCAGGCGTGCACGGTCGTAGTGCAAGGCGGGAAGCGCCTTATGAGAATCCACATCCGTGTCGCCATGCCCGGGGAAATGCTTGCAAACGGAAAGTATGCCCCCGCTTTCGAGCCCACGGCTGTATGCCACCACTTTTTCTGCCACCCGCTGCGGGTTCTCGCCAAAGGAGCGTACGTGTATCACCGGGTTCAGCGGATTCGTATTGACATCCGCATCGGGTGCAAAATTGACGTGTACCCCCAATTCGCGGAACTGGCGGGCCACCTCACGTCCATATTCTTCAATCAGGCCATTGTCCTCGATACATCCCAAGGCGGCATTACGGGGATAGTCCGGAGCGCCTTTCAGCCTCATTGACAGTCCCCACTCTCCATCGAAAGTAACCATAACGGGAATCTTGGCATCCTTCCGGGCCATATTGGTCAAGATAGCCTGCTCTTCCGGAGTACCTTCGGAAAACAGCAAGCCACCGACCTTGTATTTCTTTACCAGCTCGCGCATCTGCTTTTTCGTGGCCTTGTCTGCTCTGGCCGGAATGGTGGCAACGATGAGCTGCCCCACTTTTTCGTGTACATTCAGACCTGACAACACGGAGTCCACCCATTGCCGGCACCGGTTGTCTGCAGCCGAAGGAAGAAACGGGCCTCCCGTCTGGGCGTGAAGTGAAGATAATCCCAATATAAACAATCCTGCAACCCATAAAAGGAGGGTGAGTCTTTTCATCATGCTATTTTTCAGTTAAAGTAAGTACCATTTCTCCTACGTAGATGCCACTCTTTCCGGTGTGCAGCACGGGAACGCTCTTGCCGTCCGCATTCAGATAAACGGCAGGCTTTTCCATAAAAGTATGCGAATGTCCTCCCAAAATGACATCAATGCCACGCGTCTTGCCTACCAGGTTCTCGTCGGAAGCGCCTTCGGGATTTGCACTGCGGATACCCAAATGAGACATGCAAATCACAACCTCGCAATTCTCCTTCTCCCTGAGAAGGTCTGTCATTTCTTGGGCCACCTTTATCGGGTCGTTGTAGACAATGCCTACGCATTTATCCGCCTGCACCAGCCCTTCCATCTTGGGGGCCAGGCCGAAGATACCGATTTTCACCCCTTCGCGCACCAAGGTGATATAAGGCTTCACCAGTCCTTCGAGTACCGTACCCGTCACGTCATAATTGGAACAGACCACGGGAAAATCCGCCATACGGAACAATTCCGCCATATTCTCAAGTCCGAAATCAAATTCATGATTACCTATCGTCATGGCATCATAGCCCATGAGGTTCATCATCTTGACCTCCAGCTCGCCTTTGAAAAAGTTATAATAAGGGGTACCTTGCGAGATGTCTCCGCAATCCAGCAGCAACATATCCGGATGCTTGCCGCGAAACTGCTTTACAAAACCGGCACGGCGCACCACACCGCCCATCCCGGCATACTCGTCGGCAGCCTCGGCGCTGATGGGTTCTATACGGCTGTGCGTATCGCTGGTGTGCAGGATAAACAGTTGTTTTCCGGATTGGCCGGACGATACAGAATCGGCGGACACCAGGCAAAGGGGTTCTTCAGTAATGACACGCCCCTCTTGCTGTGCCGATGCGGGGAGCATGAAAAGCAGCAGGGCTGCCAAGGAATACATATGTTTCATAGAACTTCTGTTTTTTTAATGCTTACTCTTTAACGACCACTCTTCCCTCCATGCGCGAAGTCACCTTCTTGCCGGCTGCCGTCTGCTTCTCCACATACTTCATGAACAGACCACGCAGTGTAGCCCCATCCGGGCACTCCCTTTTATCCGCCTGCAGGAAAGCCGTCATTCCATCGTTTCCATCAGCCAGATAATCAATCGTGGCAACCGTATAGTCACGGTCATCCTCCACCGGCTTGCCGGCAATGGAAGCCTGGAGCAGCTTGCCATCCTTGCTGATTTCCAACTGTATACCACTCACCCCTTCACCAAGTCTCACCGCAATGTTTTCAAACAAGTGCTTCATGGCAGAGCCTTTCATCGTCAGCACACAGAGCGAATTCTCAAAAGGCAATATCTCATAGATGTTTTCGGTAGTGATATCTCCTTCCGTCAGGGAATTCCGGATTCCACCGATATTGATTAGCCCCATATCGGCCGGTTTGCCCAGCACTTCCACCGCAGCCTCACGCAGTACATCTGCAATCAGATTGGATAAAAGGCTTTCGGGCCGGAATCTGTCCATCGACATTTCTGCGGTTCCCACCACATGATACATAACGCTGTCCATCCGGGCCTTGTAAGGCGCCAGCAGAGCCACGGCTTCGGCATCCGGCTCGGCATCCCAGACAGAGTTCATGGGAATTCTGCCTCCCTCTACCTTGGTCACTTCGTAGGAAGAATGGCAGGAAACCAATAGAAGTGCAACCGCCAACACTGCCCCCGCAAGGAGACTGAAAGTTTGTTTCTTCATATTCATTTAGTTTTAAATTGCTACAAATATACTTTTCTTTTGCGACTGAGCCACACAATTAACCGATTATTTAGACTTGCGTTTAGCAGAATGAAACGCTCAAAAATCATCCCAACTGGCGAAAAAAAGCTTGAAGCACTTGTGTATCTGGCAAATAATTCGTTCCTTTGCACCGCTTTCGCGCAATCGCTGTCAGGACACCAAGAGAGAAGCCTGGTATGTTGCGTTGTAACGATGAAACAATTTAATAATAAAAACAATGGATTTAATTAAAATTGCAGAAGAAGCATTTGCTACCGGAAAACAGCAC
>ENA-OPCO01001223-OPCO01001223.1-human-gut-metagenome-genome-assembly--contig:-NODE-1223-length-16627-cov-2.679701_pt1 | contig 16627 bp, 15 predicted proteins | sample MGYA00241562_ERZ501475 | MGnify/ENA primary metagenome ERZ501475 (study PRJEB25962, sample SAMEA2042627) | human gut metagenome | biome: human gut; feature: human-associated habitat; material: faeces... | reverse complement strand
TATTTTTTATCATATACCAGAAGTCTAAAGTGTGGACAATTACAAGATTGGAAAATTTAAGTGGATGTGTATGGAGAACAGTATTGATTGTAAAATAGGGAATTTTCAGACAGAAGGTAATGTTATTATGCTTCATAAACATTCCAACAAATCAAAATTGTATAAAAAAAGAAGCATCAAATATTCTTGACAGTATTACTAGGAAATGCTATTATACGAATAATTCCTACCGGAAAACTATGAAAAAAAGAAAAACTATAAGAGAGGATGTGTAACAAAATGAGCATTAACACAGCAGATTTTGCCGCACTAGCAGTTACAATTGTTTTGTTTGCGGTTATCTATTATTTAGATTATAAGAAAGGCGTAGACTTCGGACTTTTAACATTATTAGGAACAGTTTTTGGAATCGCAGTTGGTCTGGGATTTGGAAATCATTTTACATATGTTGAGATTTTCGGACGTATCTATACCAATGTATTGACAGCACTTGTTGTACCAATGCTGTTATTTAGTATCATCGCAAGTATCACAAATCTAAGTGAATCCATTCATTTAAAGAAGATCGGTGGAAAGTCAATCTTTTATTTGATCTTAAATACAGCAATCGCAAGTACGATCACAGTGATCGCAGCAGTCATCTTAAAAGTCGGTGATGGATTTGCTTACAAAGTAGCTGATGGATATCAGAAAGTTGAAGTTCCATCTGTTGTTGATACGATCGTAAACTTATTCCCAAGCAACTTCGCAACAAACTGGAGTGAAGGACAGATCATTCCGATCGTTGTATTTGCGATCATCATTGCATTATCTTACAATGCAATTTCCAAAGAAAATGAATCCGTAAAACCATTTAAGGCATTTATTGATGCGGGGAATCAGGTGATCGGACAGGCAATTGACTGGATCATTGGATTTACACCATATGCAGTATTATCTTTCTTGGCAAGAGCCGTTGGAAGAAGCAGTGTCACGGAATTGCTGCCATTATTAAGTACATTAGTATTATCTTATATCTTATGTGCAGTTCAGGCATTTGGAGTAGAAGGATTATTAATTAAATTTGTAGCAAAATTAAGTCCTGTTAAATTCTTTAAAGGAATCGCACCAGCTCAGTATGTAGCATTTACGACACAGAGCAGTGTTGGTACGATCCCGGTTACATTAAGACAGTTAAAAGAAGCACTTGGAGTTGATGGAGATGTAGCATCATTTACGGCAGGTCTTGGAGCCAATGTTGGAATGCCAGCATGTGCAGGAATCTGGCCAGCATTAACAGCGGTATTTAGTGTTCATATGTTAGGATATCATTACGGAATTGCACAGTATGCATTTCTGATCCTGATCACATTAGTAGTATCTGTTGGAACAGTTGGGGTTCCAGGAACAGCGACGATCACATCAACAGCTGTATTTGCAGCACTTGGCTTACCAATCGAATTAGTTGTCGTATTTGCACCAATCTCAACGATCGTTGACATGGCAAGAACAATGACAAATGTAACAGGAGCAGCAACAGCAGCCGTTATCACAGCAGCAACTGAAGGTCTGGTTGATGAAGAAGTTTACAATTCAGATCAGGCAAAACATGTTGCAGTAAACAACTAGGATAGAAGAAATTCTATATATAATCACTGTATGAAAAGACACTTGATCGTAACGTATATTTTATGTATGTTATGAGCAGGTGTTTTTTCATTTCATGTAATTAATATAAGTTGAGGCGGCTAAAATTTCGTGCTATCATAATCAATATAGATAAGAGCACGAAGTTTTTTCATATTATAGAAAATTGATTCAAGGAGGTGATCGTATGGGAAATTATCTAAATCCAGGGAATGAAAAGTTCAGAAGAATGATTCAGTCTGAAATTTATGTAGATAAGACAGGGATGATAAAATATACGAATTCCGTACTAGATACAGCACAAAACTATGTCTGTGTCAGCCGTCCAAGAAGATTTGGGAAGTCAATGGCTGCGAATATGCTGACAGCTTATTACAGCCGCGGTTGTAATTCAAAAGAATTATTTGGAAAGTTTGAAATTGCAAAAGATAAAGATTTTGAAAAATATCTGAATCAATATAATACCATATTCTTAAATATGCAGGAATTTCTAAGTCGAAGTCATAATGTAGAAGAATTGATCGATCGTGTGAAGAAGCTTGTGATCAGAGATTTGAAAATGGAATATCCAGAAGTTGATTATTTTGACGATACAGATTTGATTGAGTGTATGCAGGATATTTATGCACAAATGCAGTACCCATTTGTTGTGATCATTGATGAATGGGATTGCATTTTTAGGGAATATAAACAAGATAAAGAAGCACAGGAAAAATATTTACATTTTCTACGGGACTTATTAAAAGATAAGGCATGTATTTATCTATCTTACATGACAGGAATTTTACCGATTAAGAAATATGGAACACATTCGGCACTGAATATGTTTGATGAATTTTCCATGATCGACCCGGGACCTTTAGCATGTTATGTCGGGTTTACAGAACAAGAAGTCAAAAAGCTCTGTGAACAATACGGAATGGATATGGAAGAAGTTAAGAACTGGTATGATGGATATTCATTTGACGGAGTACTGTCTGTGTATAGTCCAAGATCGGTTGTAAATAGTATGAGATTTCGAAAGATATCAAATTACTGGAATCAGACAGAGACTTTTGAAGCATTACAGATGTATATTGATATGAATTTTGAGCATCTAAAAGATGATGTTTTAAGTATGATCGCTGGAGAAAGCGTGGCGGTGAATACCGAAAGTTTTACGAATGATATGGCAACGTTTCGTACAGAAGATGATGTACTGACATTATTGATCCATCTTGGATATCTTGCATATGATGATAAAACAAAAACAGTCAAGATACCAAATAGTGAAATTCGGGCAGAATATGTAAATACAGTTTCAGTATCAGACTGGGGATCTGTTTCAAAAGCACTAAAAGATTCTGCAGATACATTAAATGCAATCTGGCAAGGCAGAGAAGAACAGGTATCGAAAGCCATTGAACAGGCACATTTTGAGACATCACATATCCAGTATAATGATGAAAATGCATTGAGTTATACGATTTCACTCGCATTATATGCAGCAAGGAATTTTTATACCATTCACAGAGAACTGGCAGGTGGAAAAGGATTTGCAGATTTGGTCTTTATTCCGAAAAAACAATTTGCAGAGAAACCGGCATTGGTAGTTGAATTAAAATGGGATAAGAGCGCAGAAGGTGCGATCAAGCAGATCAAAGATAAGAAGTATTTTGAAAGTTTGGAAGAATATCAGGATAATCTGTTGTTGATTGGTATTAATTATGATAAGAAAACAAAAGAACACGTGTGTAAAATAGAGAAATATTAAAAACAGGTAAAAGGAATTGGAGAGGTATAAAATATGGGCAGATTTGTTAATCCAGATAATAGTGCGTTTCAAGCAGCACTTAATTCCAGAATTTATGTAGATAAAACAGGATTGATCGTATGTATGAATGAAGTTCTGGATTCTACAGATGCGTATATTTGTAATAGCCGCCCAAGACGTTTTGGAAAAACACTGAATTTTAGTATGCTTAAATATTTCTTTGATATAAATGAAAAGGATAATGCTTATCTTTTTGACGGACTGAAAATATCGGAGCATTATGAAGAATTGGCTATGTACAGAAATACTCACCCTGTTATTACGTTGTCTTTGAAGTGTGCAAAGCAAGGTGATTATGACAAGGCGATTTACAGTCTAAGAAACGAAATTCAATACCAATTCAAAAAATACAGCGATGTATTGAAAAGTGAAAAAATAGATGTGAACGACAGAAAAAGAGCAGAAGAAATAATGGCAAAGGATGTGCCGGATACTGTTTTAGGTGATTCAATAAAGCTTTTGTGCTTATGTCTAAAACAGTATTACGGTGTAAATACGATTATTCTTATTGATGAATATGATGTCCCGCTAGATAAAGCTTTTCAGAAAGGCTATTATGATGAAATGGTTGAACTCATGAGAGGTCTTTTGGGGCAAGTACTAAAAACAAATGATTTTCTACAATTTGCAGTTTTGACAGGATGTCTTAGAATTTCGAAAGAAAGCATTTTCACCGGACTTAATAATTTTGAAGTTTTATCTATTCTCAATGTTCAGTATGATGAATGTTTTGGATTTACCGATACAGAAGTGAAAAAGATTCTTAGCGATTATAATTTATCAGATCATTACCTTCAGATTAGGGAGTGGTATGATGGTTATCGTTTCGGAAATACAGATATCTATTGCCCATGGGATGTGATTCGTTATTGTAAAAGTCTATGTGCAGATCCCGATGCATTACCAGAAGATTTTTGGTCTAATTCTAGCGGAAATGAAATTGTTCGCAGATTTATAGATAAGGCAGATATTCAGACAAAGAATGAGATTGAGCGTTTGATCAGTGGAGAGTGTATTGAAAAGGAAATTGCAGAGGAGCTTACCTATAATGAGTTGGATAAGAGTATAGAAAATTTGTGGAGTGTGCTTTTTACAACAGGATATCTAACACAACAGGGACGAACTCAAAATGGTAAATATCTTTTGTCGATACCAAATACAGAGATAAGAAATCTATTTACAAAAAAGATCAAAGAATGGTTTAGTGATGTTTCAAAAAATGATGGAAAAACACTAGAAATATTTTGTAATGCGTTTATAGAGAAAAAACCAGAAAAAATTGAACAGCTTTTTGGAGATTATCTATGGAATACGATCAGTATAAGAGATACAGCAATCGCAAAAGAGAAGAAAGAAAATTTTTATCACGGAATTTTACTCGGTCTTCTTGGATATAAGTCAAGCTGGCTGATAAAGTCAAATGCAGAATCAGGAATCGGATACAGTGATATTCTGATAGAGGCCCCGGAGAATCGAACGGGAATCGTCATTGAATTAAAGTATGCCGAAGATGGAAATATGGATGCAGCGTGCAAGCAGGCTTTAAAACAGATTGAAGATAAAGACTATATTGCTAAATTGAAGCAAGATGGAATGCGAAATTTCATTAAATATGGTGTTGCTTGTTATAAGAAAGACTGTAAAGTCATGATTTATGAAGAATAAAAACAACTGATAATGGGAGATATAAATATGGGGAAAGAAACATTTGAAGGAAAAAAACTCATTGCACGATAGGAATAATTGGATATCGAGGTCATGGAAAAACGACTTTAACAGATGCAATCAAAAAAACTCTTACAACAAGAGAAGAGAGAAATATAAGCTTGACATCTAGCATTGAATATGGAGCTATCCTAGTAGTATCTGCAATAGATGGAATCATGTCACAAACAGCAGAACAGATTATGATTGCTCATCATATGGGAATGCAACATATCGTAGTATTTATGAATAAATGTGATATGGTAGATGATATGGAAATGCTGGAATTGGTAGAAATGGGGATTCGTGACCAGCTATATCAGTGCGGATTTGTTGGATCTGATATTCCGTTTATCTATGGATCTGCTTTAAAAGCCCTTGAAGATCCAGATGGAGAATGGGGAGATAAGATCATGGAATTGATGGATGCGGTGGATAAATACATTCCAGATTCACAGCCTGAAATGGATCAAGCTTCCTCTATACATACAAAGTTTACAGCAGAAGTATACATGTTAGATATCAATGAAGGTGGACGAGACACAGGATACTTTGATGGTGACCGTCTGCAGTTTTATTTCAAAACGACAGATGTAACAGGAGAGATTCAATTGCCAATAGAAATAGATATGGCTATGCCAGGGGAAACACTGGATATAACAATTGAATTAATTCAACCAATTAAGATAACAGAAGAAGAACCTTTTATCATTCGTAATGATGAATGTACGGTTGGATTGGGAAGAATTTCTACAATCATCGAGTAATTCTTACTTCTACGATTGAATTTAGGATAATATTTATGAGACTCAGAAAGTTTAGGCTTTCTGGGTCTTTTTTGTTGTGAGCAAATATAAAACAAGCTATAATAAAAGAGACACATTGGTCGTAAGGCAAAATTAATAGGAGGATCCGAATGAATCAAACATTAAAGCTGCCAGTTGGAATTGAGAATTTTGAAGATATTCGCAAGCTAGGATTTTATTATATAGATAAGACAAAATTAATTGAACAGCTCTTACAAAATTGGGGAAAAGTAAATCTGTTTACACGACCACGTCGTTTTGGAAAGACACTCAATATGAGTATGTTACGTACTTTTTTTGAAATTGGTATGGATAAATCACTTTTTGAAGGCCTATATATTTCTAAAAATAAAGAATTATGTGATGAATATATGGGTAAGTATCCAGTAATCTTTCTGTCATTGAAGGGAATCGATGGATTAACTTTTGAAGAAGCGATTATTCGGATTACAACGATTATTAAAAATGAAGCACGAAGACACCATTATCTAAAAAATAGTGATAAATTAATAGAAGAAGAGATAAAATACATAGGTTCACAGCTTGCACCTCACTGGATATATAAAAATTTCGGTATTCAAGGCGATGCAATAGTTGCTTTTAAAGGTGAATGCGAAGTAAAGCTTACTGAGATGGTTGATATTGAGGATGTTATAAATAACGAACCCATTTACAGTAAGTATATGCTTAGTTTTATAACAGAGCAATTTGGGGTTAATCTGGTAGAAGGTGTGTTTAGACAAAGATTGCTAATTTGTATTATTAAGGAATTGTTAGAAGAAAATAGTATTTTTGTTGTACGTAACGGCGACGATTTGATGATTGATGGACGTAAATTATCTGTTTCAATTGCAACAAAATCCATTACATCTGTTTTAATTCACACCGGTTTGAATATCGTTTCAGAGGGTGCACCGGTTAAAGCATCAGGGCTTACAAGTGAGCTGGGTATACAAAATATTGATGCTTTTGCTCTGGAAGTTATGAAAAGATATTCTGAAGAAATAGATGATATAAAAATGGCAAGTACAAAAGTTCGTGGAGTATAAAATGGGAAACCAATTTGGCTACAAAAAATATATGAAAAAAGAGGCACAAAAAGATCATTCTTTGGTTAAAATTTTTCTGATTTCATTTTTTGGAATGCTTTTAGTATTTACTTTTGTGATAAAATCTTTTTCACCTTCTGTAGATACATCAATTGGTGATTATCAGCAAGAAGCAGAAGTTGATACGCAGGAAGAACCTAAGAAAATTGTAGATGATAGATTATCTATGATACAAAGTGAAGATCAAGGGCGAAGTTTTTCAGAGTTAATGGCAAAGCCGGATGACACAGCAGAAGTAAAAGAAACTGTGCAGGTTAATACAGCAACTCCTGAACCGGTGCAGACCGTAAATGAAACTACTGTGACTCCGCCAACACCTCAAGCTGAACCAGTATATAAGGTTTTTGTAGGTACTTACACTTCAGCTGAACAAGCAAAAGTTGCGAAAGATATAATTCAAGAATCTGGAAACGGATTAAACCCTATAGTCAAATGTATTGGTTCTAACAACTACACTTTGCAGGTAGGTATATTTAAAAATAAACAAAGTGCAGAATCTTTACTTTATACTGTACAACAAAACCATCTCCCTGGAAGGATTGTACAAGATTATTAAGGTTTGAAAATAAATCTTTACATCGCGAAATATTTTGATTATTTTTTGAGATTTTGTGATACATTATAATTATGGAAATCCGTTATGGGGAATTAAGTTAGACTATCATAGGTTAGTATAGGAGATATTTGATGCCTAATTATTTGACGAAGGAAGAGATAAGACAGTGGAGAAGTTCTCTGGAAAAAATTACGTTGGAAGAATTTGCAGCCAGATTAGGAAAGGAAGTGGAAGAAAGTAAACCTACTAATGATGTTGTAGATATTGTAATGTCAAGAGGCACTTCTTCAAATACAAATATAAGTGTAAATGATGGTTTTTCAAAAATAGCAGAGCGCGCTTTTGAGAGAGAACGCCAGATTTCTCATACACCTTTTTCTATTAATAGAAAAGAACTTTTGTCAAAGTCAAAAAATCAAGCAGCTCCTAAAAAGAGTGCTAAAGAAGATTTGGTAGTTGAAAAAACTGAACCTGCGTTAATAGAAAAATCAAATTCTGTTCTTGAAAAAGTAGAAGAATTCTCTGCAAAGAAAGATGTACAAATTACATTGAAAAGAGCCCTTACAGACAGAGAACAACTTGTATTTGATTACCTGCTTAATAATGTTGGTAAAACTGTTTTTGCTAAAGATTTGGCTAAACTTCTAGACTTACCAAGAGATTATGTTTATAAATATATTAAAAATCTGAGAGCTAAAATTGAAGGTGATAAGCTCAAAAATGTGCCGTCTGGCGGATTTGTTTTAACTGAGTAATAGATGAAAGTAGTAAATTTACTTGAATTTCTAAATAAAGCAAAAGATTTATACACTTTGAATTATGCAATGTGTGATAATGAGCTTGTCAACTTTCTTGACTTGATGGTTGAGGATGAACAATTTACCCAGAAAATTGATTTAGGGATAATGTTTGTAAATCAAAAATCACTGGATCAATTCGTAATTGTAGACGGCCTAAATCGTATTTTGTCACTTTCATTACTTCTTCATGCAGTATGTGAATGTTATAAAAAGACAACAGCTCAGAATGATAAAGCAATAAAAACAATTAGAAAAAAGTACTTACTTGGTAAAAACACCTCTAAATTACGACTAAACGAAAAAGATGCCATTATTTATAATAAAATAATTAATGGAGAAAGGCTTTCCGGGCATGAGAAAAAGTCGAAAATCTTTATCTTGCTGCATAATTTTTGGTCACAAATAAAGGAAGAAAATCTTCAAGCTGCAAGTATTTTTTCTATGTTAAAGAAAATATTTGTTACAGTCGTGGAAACTGAAGGTGTTTCAAAAAGAAATATATATTATAAATTAAATAACAATAGAAATCTTGATCAAATTGCCTTAATAGAAGATTACCTGAAAGAAAATGGCGTAGAAAAAGATTGGTACGCAATTAGAGATAAATATTTTCCAGAGAAAAGAGATATAACTCTATTTTTGAAAGATTTTTTTGTGACGAAATTTAATTATAAAAAATTTGATCCAGAAAGGCTTTATGAGAGCTTTGTTAACTATTTTGAAACTATGATGCAATATATGCCGGAAGATGTGATAATGAAGCGAATGAAGCATACAGCTGCGTTATACTGCAATATATTACATGTAAATTTCCATAATGAAGAAATAAAGAAAGCTTTTATTAAAATAAAAAAAGCTGCCGGTGAAGATACTTATGCTTATATTTTAGAAGTGTATGAAGATTTTGCAGATAATAATATATCAGAGAACACATTTATTGAAATTTTAAATACAATTGCAGATTACCTTAAAAATCGTAAAGATAAAGAAAATAACATTGCTTTTAATGAATTAATCCAATATTTAAATGCTTTTATAACCTGTAAATAACAATATTGGAAAATATATTAATAATATTTTTTATGCTCGTTTTATACTATAAATAGGAATTAAGATAGTTAAAATTTTATAGTATGGAGGATTTATTTATGGGTACAAGCCATTTAAATAGATTGGTGGGTTGCTATGAGCAAATATTTAATGAGTTATATATGGCAGATACAATTGTCAATATAACCAGAAATTCTTGCTTGGACAGAGAGTTTAGCGGACAGTATTACGGAATTCCAGCAGAGTCTTCAGCACAATTAAGTGCTGAAAGAAATAACTATATAAATATGTTAACCATATTGTCAGAAAAAATTTCTAATATAATGGAACTTAATATTGCTATGGAAAATGAAATTTTATTACAGGAGAACTCCAACAATGGCTGCTGACAGATAACAGCTTAACGTGCCGCATATAAGTGCTCTTAAGCCAAGTCTTGCAAGATTTTTTTTCTGGTTGGGTGCTAATTCACCTATACCACCGATTTGAATTGCAATCGAACCAAAATTTCCAAAACTGCACAGTGCAAAACTCGCCAGCATAAAGCTTTTAGGAGCAATTGATGTTGCTATGTGTGACAGGTTTACATATGCAACCATTTCATTAAGAACAAGCTTGGTTCCCATAAGAGCTCCTACAACAGAGGCATCTTTGAGAGGCACTCCAATAATAATAGCAAATATTGCAAATAATTTTCCAAGAATCAGTTTTAATGACAAATGGCTCAAGAATGTTAGATGAGAACATCCAGGGCAGAATTTGTATAAGAACATACCTCCAAGGCCTAAAATCCAATCAATGAAAGCAACAAGTGCAACTAATGCGAGAATCATCGCAGTAACATTTATGGCAACTTTCATACCTTCGGAAGCTCCATTTGAGATTGCCTCAAACACATTTGCAAAAGTTCTTCTTTTCGAAATTCGGATATTATCGCGTGTTTCAGGCTCTCCTGTTTCAGGATACATAATTTTAGCAAGAATCATAGCGCCGGGAGCAGCCATTATTGAGGATGCTAATATATAATGTGCCGGAATTCCCATACCAATGTATATAGGCATTATTGCACCTGATATACAGGCCATGCTGCCTGCCATTGAAGCAAGAAGTTCCGAACGCGTCAGCTTTTCCAGATAAGGTTTAATCATAATCTGTGCAAGTATTTGCCCGACAAATGAGCTTGCAACGTTTGAAAGAGCTTCTGCACCGGATACATGCATAAGTTTATTCATTGCTTTTCCAAGTGCTGCAACAACACGCTGCATAATACCATAGTAATAAAGAATGTTTACCAGCACCATCATGAAAATATTGGTACAGATTAATTGAACAGCAAATATACTGCTGCTTTTTCCAAAAAGTTCTGTTAGTTTTGCATTTTCTAGCAGCGGACCAAACACGAAAAGACCGCCTTCTGTAGCAAAATCCAGAATCTTCTGGATAAACATACCTATCATCAGGAATATTTTTTCACCTATAGGAACTTTAAATATAAATACAGCAAGCAGAATTTGTAATATAAATCCAGTTACAACAGTTTTGTAATTTATAGCCTTTCGGTTATTTGACATACCAAATACTATTAAAAATATTACAACTATTCCTATAAGCCCAACAAATCTTTCCATCAATACTCCTAATAATTATGTGAATATTTTTATTATATCAAAAAAGAAGCTGTCTGGATTAGACAGCTTCAATATAATTTACAATCTCTTCCTCAGTATTCATTTCCGTTGTACATACCAGTACTCTTGTGGCATCAATCTTAATCCCGCCAAGAATGTTAGAAGCTTTTAGTTTTTCCAAAAATTTATCAGAGTCTTCAACTTCAATTACAAATTCATTAAAAAAGTTTTCATTTAAAGTTTTTATTCCTTTGCCTCTCAGCATTTTAGAAAGAGCATGCGCTAGATTCGCAGAAATTACTCCCGTTTCTCTGAAGCCTTTTTCACCTAAAAGACTCAAGTATAGAGTTGTCGAAAGAGCAATTAGAGATTGGTTTGAACAAATATTACTGGTCGCCTTTTCTCTTTTAATATGCTGTTCTCTTGTTTGGATTGTAAGTGTGAAAGCCTGCTCTCCATCAGCATCAACTGTTCTGCCAACGAGTCTGCCGGGCATTTGCCGCATAAAACATTCTTTACACGCCATGTATCCAGCATGAGGACCGCCAAAGCTCATACCAATACCAAGCGGTTGAATATCCCCAACCACAATATCTGCTTCTGTTGGCGGAGCAATTATTGACAGGGCTGAAATATTAGCGCATACAATTAAAGTTGTGCCAACTTTATTGATTTCTGTAATTTCTCCATAGTAATCTGGGTATTGAACCAGAACGCAGCAATATTCACTAACATCGTCAGGAATTTCATCAAACCATTCGAGTTCAATATTTTGTGCCCAGCAATATGTTTTTACAACTTCTTTGTACTGCGGGTTAAGTCTATTAGAAATAAGCGCTTTGTTCTTTTTCCCTCTGGCGATTCTGTGAGCCATAAGAACTGCTTCTGCACAAGCAGAACCGCCGTCATACAAAGAAGCATTTGCAATATCCATACCGGTTATTTTTGAAATCATTGTCTGGTATTCATAGATTATTTGTAATGTTCCTTGAGAAATCTCTGGCTGATAAGGCGTATATGCTGTTAAAAATTCAAATCTTTGAGCAATATAACTAATACAAGCTGGTATAAATTTGTTATAAATTCCTCCGCCTGTAAATATTGAATACTCCGTTTTATTTTTTCTTGCAAGAGCTTTTACCTTTCGTTGTGCTTCCATTTCGCTCAAAGGATTGCCCATCGCAAAATCTTTAAATTTAACAGGTATTTGTTTAAATAAATCTTCGATTGATGCACATGAAATTTCACGAAGCATTTCTTCTCTGATTTCATCTGTATGCGCTAAAAAGTTTTTCATTATTCTATTTCTTCTTTATAATCTGAGTAATCTAACAAATCTGCAAATTCTACCTGATCTGCAGAAGATTCAATCTTAACAAACCACTTGTCTTCAAAAGTTTCATCGTTAAGTAACTCTGGACTATTAACGATTTGTTCATTAATTTCTACAACTTTACCGGATATTGGCATATAGATTTCAGATGCAGCTTTTACAGATTCAATTGTTGCAAATGCTTCATTTTTAGCAAATTCACTTCCAACTTCAGGAAGTTCAACAAAAACTATATCGCCAAGTTGTTCGATAGCATAATCTGTAATACCTATTTCGTACTTTCCATCCTGCTCAAGTACGTACTCATGGGTTTTTGTACATAACATACTTTCGTTCATTGATTTTCTCCTATAAGCTATTATATTATCCTTTATTATTCTTTTTTACAAAAGGTCTTTTTACTATTTCTGCATTGTGTAATTTATCTCTTATCATTATTTGAATTGTAGAGCCTACAGTCAAATTGTCAAGATTTTTTATATAAGCAAGAGCAATATTGTCACCTCTGACAGGTGAAATCCCGCCGCTTGTAATCTCACCAATTTTTTCATTATTATAATATACTTCATAACCGTGTCTGGCAATATTTTTATCGAGCATTTTGAGGCCGATAAGTTTTTTATTTATGCCCTCCTTAAGCTGGTTCATTATAACTTTTTTTCCGTTGTAGTCAGCTGTTTTATCTTTTGCAACAGACCATGCCAATCCGGCTTCTATTGGTGTTGTATCTTCGCTCAAATCATTACCATATAAGTGCAATGCAGCTTCTAATCTTAAAGTATCGCGAGCGCCAAGACCGATTGGCTTTATTCCGTATTCTTTGCCTGCTTCTAGCAGTTTATCCCAGAGGTATTCTGAGAATTCGTTTTTAACAAGAATTTCAACTCCGTCTTCACCAGTATATCCTGTTCTTGATATCCATAAATTAATATTAAAGATTTCACCGCGTTTAATTGCAAAAAATGAAGGCAGTTCATCAACTCCAAGACTTTTTATTAATTCACAGGCTTTCGGGCCTTGAACAGCCAGCAGTGAGTAATTATGCGACTCATTAATGATTTCAACATTAAACCCTGTTTTATTTCTTACCATCCAGTTCAAGTCTTCATCAATTCGGGATGCATTTGCAATAATAAGATATTTGTTATCTTCAAGTTTATATATTATCAAATCATCAATTATCCCGCCCTGCTTATTTGTAAGCTGGCAATATGCAGCTTTCAGGTCAACAAGTTTTGTAATATCCTGAGGGACTAATTTGTTTAAATATGGTAAAGCATCTTCACCATAAACAATCATTTCTCCCATGTGTGAAACATCAAACAGACCGACATTTTCTCTCACAGTCTTATGTTCTTCTATGATTGAAGAATACTGGACAGGCATATGCCAGCCTGCAAAATCTACCATTCTTGCTCCCAGAGCTACATGCTTATCATGCAAAAAAGTTTGTTTTGTCATTAATTTTTACCCCTATTTAATTGTCTTTATAAATATGGGTTATGTCAAGAAATATTTTAGCTTAGAGATTGAATTTTTTTGTATAAATCAATAACTTCTTTTGACATGTTTTTCGGCACAACAATTTTAATTTTTGCATTTAAATCGCCGTATCCAGAGGTTTTTGGCAAGCCCATCTGCTTCAATCTTAAGGATTGTCCGCTTGAAACTCCTGCTGGAATTTTGATATTAATTTTGCCATGTAACGTTTCAATTTCTTTTGAGCAGCCTAATACAGCTTCTGGAGGCGTTATATCAACTTCTTTAATCAAATTATCTCCATCAAATTCATATTCGCTGTCTTTAAAATGCACTACAAGGTATAAGTCGCCTTTATTACCGTATGCGTCTGTTTTTCCTTCTCCTTTAAGACGAACTTTCTTTCCCTCGCTTACACCTTTAGGCAGTTTTACTTTTACGCTTCTTGAGTGTGAAACGATTCCCGTACCACCGCAGTTTGCACAGTATGTACCTCCATGGCACTGAGTACATTTTTCCATTTCATTAAAAGTTACAGAAATAGGTTTACCGTCAAATATTTCTTTTGCTGTAACATTTAAATTTTTAGTGATGTCTAAATCTTCAGTTTTAGGCTGTGTAGTTCTTCTTTGTTGTCTGGATGAATTTCCAGCTGTCTGTCTGAAATCAAAGCCGCCAAAATTTTGACCGGCCGACTTCTGCGCTCCCATACCGCCCATCATGTCGCCAAACAGTGAGCTAAAGAAGTCAGAAAAACCGCTTCCGCCAAAGTCAAAGCTTTGTGCACCTCCCTGATTAAAATTAAAACTAAAATTTTCAAATCCAGGAGGCGGTGTATAGTCCGCACCACCCTGCCAGTTAGAGCCCAGGCTGTCATAACGCTGTCTTTTGGCTTTATCCGATAAAACTTCATAAGCTTCATTAATATCTTTAAATTTTTCTTCTGCTTCTTTTGTTTTATTTACATCCGGATGGTATTTCCTTGCAAGCTTACGATATGCTGATTTAATTGTAGCAGCATCTGCATCTCTAGCAACACCTAATATTTCATAATAGTCTTTATATTTCATTTTTAGCCCTTCAAATATCTTTACAATTTTATAATAATACAAAAAATTACAAAACTTAATAAAGTTAATCTTTTTTTAATAGTATTTGTGATAAAATACAGTCAAAGGATTATGAAAAGATGGACATAAAAAAAATATTATTCAGAACTAATTCTATAGATGTTGAAAAAGCCCTGCCAGATGCGCTTGTACTATGTGGCAAGGATGGAAAAATCCAGTGGGTAAATGATGCGGCTGCTGAAATTTTTGAAACTTCAAAGATGCATCTTTTAACATCTAATATTGCTGATTTTATAGAAAATCCGATGAATTTGATTTACAATTCAATTGCAATGCACAGACCGATTATAACTAAATTTACAGGTAAAGAAGCATACTTTGATATGACTGTAAAAGAAATTGATGAAGGGTTTGTTCTGGATTTTAGAGATGCCGTACCTCCTGCTCCTCCGGTTCAAACAGAAGATGTGGATACAGTAAATAGGGAAAAGAATAATTTTTTGATAAAACTGGCTAATGACTTTAAAGCTCCAATACAGTCTATTGTAGGTTTCTCTCAGGCTATGGCAGATGGGCTCGGCGGCGAGATGAGTGAACAGCAGGAAAAGTATATAAGAATAATTAACAAAAACTCTACAGATTTAATGTATTTTGTAGGGAAACTTCTTGAACTATCCCAAACAGAGTCCTGTCTTAGCAAAGCTGAGAATAAAACTTTTGATGTTTCAAGTCTTGTGAGCTCTGTTGTTCGCTTTAATGAACAGCTTTTTAAGGGGAAAGATGTTAAAATTTCTATAAGTCAGGATGAAAATTTTAAAAAAACAATATCTTCGGATGAAAATATTCTTAAGAATATTTTACAGGATTTGCTTGAAGTAATCTTGAAGGCAGTTGATATGGGAGATATTGATATACATCTTTCAAATCCTGATGAAGAGTTTATTGCATCAAAAAATCTTGCTCCAGCTCAATACACTCTTATATCACTTTCTAGTACTTCATTACTACTATCTGAAAATGATTTGGAGTGTATGTTTGATCCTTACAAAATTGTAGATTCAAACAATAGAAAGAATGTATTGAGAGCAATTGTCCTTGCAAGTGTTAAAAATTTGGTTCAGTCATTAAACGGAAACGTATGGGTAGAGTCTAAAATACTTAAAAATACAAGTTTTAATGTGCTAATTCCGAGTTAATACAAATAGGATGAGTTATGAGCAGCGTAATATTGAGAAACCTCGTAAAAAGCTACGATGGGAATAAAAATGTAATTGATAATATAAATCTGGAGATAAAGGACAAAGAGTTTATTGTTCTTGTTGGTTCATCCGGGTGCGGAAAATCCACTATACTGAGGTTAATTTCCGGACTTGAAGATATTTCTTCTGGCGAAATAATGATTGATGGAAAAGTTGTCAATAATGTTCATCCAAAAGATAGAGATATCGCTTTTGTTTTCCAGAGTTATGCTTTGTATCCGCACATGAGCGTTTATGACAATATAGCTTTCGGGTTAAAAATGAGGAAGTATAGTAAAGCAGTTATTGATGAAAAAGTTCATGAGGTTGCCAAGGCTCTTGACCTTGCGGATTTGTTGAATAGAAAGCCAAGACAGCTCTCTGGCGGGCAAAGACAAAGAGTTGCTCTAGGCCG
>ENA-OPCO01001197-OPCO01001197.1-human-gut-metagenome-genome-assembly--contig:-NODE-1197-length-16905-cov-3.249436_pt1 | contig 16905 bp, 18 predicted proteins | sample MGYA00241562_ERZ501475 | MGnify/ENA primary metagenome ERZ501475 (study PRJEB25962, sample SAMEA2042627) | human gut metagenome | biome: human gut; feature: human-associated habitat; material: faeces... | reverse complement strand
GACCGTGCCGGAAAACGAGCTGGCAGACACCCACATTCTGGAGTTTGAGGGCGTCACTTAATGTAGTTTTTTGTGAAGGTATATTTTGTAAATTTGGGTCACTACTACTAAATCTGCCTGTTTTTGCTCCATATTGATTAAAGTTAGCATGAAGTCTATTATCTCGTTTTGCAATATGTTGAGGTATTGCTTCTATATAAGTACTCAATAATTTACTCATACTTCTATATTCTAATATGCTGTCTACTAATGGGTGATTAAATGATTTTAAAATAGCTTCACCTGTACCTCTCGGTGATTTTTTGTCTGGACTTTCAAATTCTAATACATCATAAAATAAAATAGCCAACTGAGTAGGTGAACTTATACTTACTTTGCGTATTCCGTCTTTAAATAATTTATTATAAGCTGCTGGGTTTTTTATCATTAGTTTATCGAATTTATCATTCAATTTATCTATTTCTGAATTAAACTTTAATTCTGCCGCATCTTTATGTTTTGTATATTGTGCCTTTAGTTTATCAGCTAACTCAGTATCTATTTTAACGCCTGTACATTCCATTTCGAATACTACTTGTATTAGTGGCATTTCTATATTTCGAAATACTTCTGCGACTCTCTCTAAACCTTTTTCCTTGCAGTATTTTCCGTTAATGTCAATAAAATTATACTGAAATTGATATAATTCATAAGTCATTATTGGGTCAAATGATGCATACATATAAGCAACATCTGGCGGTACTTTATTAAATTCAATACCTTTAAATAATGAGTTAAAAGATGCGACTTTACTATTTTCATCTGCATTATCTACATATTTCTTATATAATACTTTTAGTTTATGCGGTTCATTTTCATTTAAAAGTTGTGAACCTATTTGCGTATCCCAGTATGGAATTATTTTAATTCCAAGCATCCACCAAAGAATATGCATATCAAATTTAGCATTATGCAATACATATTTTATATTCGATTTGTTCATTCGTTCAAATTGTTCATGCATAAACTCTGGCGATATATTTGTTTTTAATTCTATACCTGTCATGAAACTCTCATGTCGTACTGGAATATATACTCCTTTTTGTCCAGGTGTATATAAGCATACGCCTGCTATTTTTCCGTCTATTCTATCTAAGCCATTTGTTTCTGTATCAACTGCTATTATGCCATTTGTAATACCACAGTCTATATATTCTCTAATTTTGTTCTCATTGTCTAATAATTCTAGTCTATCTAATTTATCTGCGAATACTTCTTTAGACATTTCTTTTGCAAGTTGCACTTTTCCACTAATACTTTTCGGTACTACTTTTGCAACTTGTTTTTTACTTGATTTTTTACTCAACATTTCAAGTGCTTTCTTTTGTGCTTCTTGTGTTTTTCTAGCACTAACATTACAGAACATGTCGCCAATTCTTCCCATAATTATACCTCCTTATAAAATAACCACCTCTTAATTGAGGTGGCTACTTAGTTTCCTGTTAATTTCTAAAATACATCACTTGGTGCTGTAGTTCTAGTTCCACGTTCAGTATGATGCATTGGCTCAAATTGTTGTTCTTGCATTTGATGTTGTTGTGGTGTATAAGTTCCTGCTATTATTTGATTCATTTCATCAATATTTGCTTTAATTATTAGACTTCCTTCAAGTTCTTGTTTTTGAGGTAAGTCTTCAAGTTTTATATCGTCTTTACCCATTGGCATAAATTCATATTGAGTTTTTTGGTCGCCTTTTTTACCTCGTCTTATAACTTTAATTTTTACTGCTGACAAGTTGCCAAATTCATTTAAATAAGTTATAATTTTTGATACAAAACTCGAACCTCTCTCCCATATTTGAACTGAGTCTGGGTTATCTGATGCTACAAGTTGTAAGAATAATTTTTCTTTAGGTTTATTGCCTGCTTTACATAATGGGCAATCGTCTGGGTGAGATTCTCCATTTTCGTCTACTGAGTTACAACTAACATAACGTTTTTTACCGTCAATTTGTACTTCATGTACTAAAAAATAATCAATGTCTGAACCGTCAGGTTGATTATAAAGAAATCTAACTACTGCGCTATCTCCGTCATCTTTTAAACTGAAGTAACCTCCGTTACCTGAACTTTGATATTTACCTGCGTTTCCAATTCCTATTTTTGCCATTTTTGTGTTCCTCCTTGTTTTTAGTTTTTGTATAAGTGTATAAGTTTTTAAGCTGGGGGATATATTTTATAACCCTCCCCCATTGAGTTATGTATGTTATATATTTATTTTAGTAAATATTGTTAACTTTATTTCTTACTTTTTATTCAGTACAAATCTTGGATTTAATATCCATTTACCCTCATCTGTTTGTATAATAATTTGTCTAATTTTTGCATTACTTCCTTCAGGTGGTCTTAATAGTTTTTCTATTCTTTTAATAATTGAAGGTGAGAAATTTTTACCATTAAATAATAATTTAGCTACATTTCCTTTTTTAAATGAGTCTATTGTCAGTATTCCACTTTCTGCTCCCCTAGCTCCAATATTTTCTATTTGACCCTTTTCTTTTCGTAATACTAAAGTTATTGTTATTCTTGGAGAACTCCAACCATTAGAAGGTTTGCAAATAATCGCATCTACAGTACGTGGTTTTTTAGATATCAACTTTAACAAATCGTCTTGTGTTAATTGCGTTTTACCTAAATAATAATATACAATATAGCCTTTCATTTATAACACCCCTTTTGTAATTTTAATAGTTTGTAATTCATCTGCTATCATAGTTAAAACAGTTGAGTCTTGTACATTTCCACTATCTGGGTGGTAATAATTTATAAGTTGTCTTTTAAATTTATTAAATAAAGATTCATTTATATATGCAACACTTAATATCGTACCTATTTTCTCTTGTAATATATTTACTAAATATTCTTCAGGCACTCCTACCTTACCCCACGGAACATAATCTTCTGTATGTTCTGCGTTATATTCATTAATATATTTTTTAGCTTGAGCTAATAGAGAATCTACTAAATCTATTCTCGCTAAATACACAACCTTTTGAGTAATAGCACTTTTAGGTAGTTTTTTATTATTTCTTGCTTGTTGTCTTTTTACTGTATAATTATTAACCCCGTCAGATAATATAATATACCATACTTTGTTTTCTTTATGAGTATTTACGAAAGTAAATATTCCAAAATGAGTTGATATAACTGTACCAGGTTTTAATATGCTATTCCAGTCTATTCTATTTTTCCATATATTGCCAGCTTTTGTATAAACTGGATATTGTTTACTTAAATCCTTTCTAGTTATATCAATCATTTTATTTACCTCCCCAATTACTTATTTGTATATTATATATTTTTCTTACTAAATTTTGTTAACTAATATAATGCCCATATTATACAACTTATTACAAATATCGTTAAGATTATTATAATTGTATCAGGTGTTATCATACTATCACCTCTAATCACATTTTGTCCAGCCGCAATTATAACAATTAATACAGCCACCTGTATGACTTAATTCTGCACCACACTCTGGACATTTTGCAATTTCAATTTTTACCTCATTATCAATTTTAAGTTGAGTAATTTCAGGTTGATTAAGATAATTTATTTTAAATTGCTCGTGTAATTTTAACAACTCTCTACCTACTGCCTCTGCACAACTTCTGCCGTCACTAATATTTGCTTCAGTTGTTTTTCTACTTACAAATGAAGGACAAGCCACAACAGATTTTAGTTGGTCGACAATTTCTTCAACAGTTGCTCCTTTTTTACCTGCTAATGATATTAGTCTTGATAAACCTACCATATAACTATTACAACCGCCTTTACTTCCTTTGTTTAAGAATATATGACATAATTGTCCAGTTTTCTTATGGAAATATACGGTCATCCATAAACTTCCACAACCTGTTTGCAGTTTACTGCCAAATGCAATACAATGATTTATGTCGGTGTCGATTGCATTTAATTGAGTAGGTTCAGGTTTTTCCTCTTTAGCTACTCCTTTTAAAATACCTTCTTTTTTGCAGCCGTCTCTGAATACAGTCAAGCCTTTACAACCTAATTCATGTGCGGCAATATATGCTTTAAATACGTCTTCAACTGGAGACTCTTTAGGTAAATTTAAAGTACTTGAAATACTTGCATCAATCCACACTTGCCAATCGGCTTGAGTTTTTACTCTACTCATAAAGTCTAGGTCTTTTGCTCCTATCAAATATGCCGGTTTATTATTTAGCATGTCGATATCGTCAGCTTCTATTGCTCGTTGCACAATATTTGGGTATTCCATATAAACTTTGTCCTCAGCGTTTAATGATTTTGTTGTTCTCGCAAAACCGTTAACATCATATATAGGTTCGACTCCAGTTGATACACCGAACATAGTACCTATACTACCTGTTGGAGCTATTGTAAATAATTGACTATTTCTAAGACCATGAGCTTTTATTAAGTCAATAGTTTCTTCATATATTACGCCTTCTTTTATCTTACTTTGTAAATAGAATGAGTTAAGTATATAGTCTGGATTATATGCTTCGAATGTACCTAATTCTTTTGCAAGTAAAGCTGACTCTTGGAGTCCTGTATTACATAATGCCATACCTATTGTTGCTATTAAATTAGAACATCTATCACTTCCATAAGGAATTCTCATTTTGATAAGCATGTCACCAAATCCCATAATGCCAAGTCCAATTTGTCTCCATTTTGCAACTGAGTCTCTTTGTATTTGTAATGGGTGTAATGGTAACCCCTCGTCTAATACTTGATTTAATGCTCGTATTGCTACTTTTACAGCTTGTTTAAAACTAGGTATATCAAATGCAGGTCTCTTACCGAATGGGTCTTTTACAAATTCTGCTAAATTAAGTGAACCTAATAAACAACTACCTCCAGCTGGCAATGGTTCTTCTGCACAGTTATGAACTATTATATTATTAGCTATAAAATTGTGTACTCCTTCAACTGTCATGTCATACACATCGGCAGTATAATTTAATTTTGTAACTGATTTTACTATAAAGTTTTTAGATGTTAGTTTAATAACTTCATCTATTTCATTTCCTTTGCTAAATTCTAACCCATTTAATTTATCTTTAGGTTGTAAATCTACTGCTTTTACCCAACCTCTATTTCTAGTAAATATTTTATGGTCGGGAGTACAAATTAGTTTTCCTCTATTAAAATCAATTTCAACTAATTCTGCATTTTCTCTAGTTTTCCATACTTTACTTGCTTGCTTGATAATTAATTTACCTTCATCATTCATGCAGTAAACATAGGGTTGAGTTCCTACTAAATCTTTTATAGGTTTAGCACCTTCTATAGTTTGTATTAGTGTATCACCTACTAAACATGGGTTAACTCCTGCAAACTCAAATTCACCATTCTTAATATATTCAGATAATAATGTTTCTTTATTAATATTATCCCAAAATAACATGCCAGGTTCTCCCCAGTTCCAGTTATTTTCAGCTAATTTATACATTAACTCATTAGCATTACCATCTCCTGCTATAACTCTAGTCATAAATAAATCATCTGTTCTTACTGAGATATTACATTCTTCTAATTTTTTATTTTGAGTTTTTGCGTTTATAAAATCTTCAATTTCCGCATGGTTTACGTCCATACTTATCATTAATGCGCCACGTCTACCTTTTTGTCCTATAGTTTGTGAAGTATTATTGAATGTTTCCATAAATGAAACTGCTCCAGTTGTTGTCAATGCAGCATTATTAACTGGTGAACCTTTCGGTCTCAGTTGTGATATATCAATACCACAACCTCCACCGTATGAAAATGTTCTTGCTAAGTATTTATTAGTGTCGTATATTTCCTCTATACTGTCACCTACTGGAGGTAATACATAGCAATTACTATAAGTTACTTTTCTGTCAGTAATTCCTCTTGATGCTAATATTCTACCTCCGAATATAAATTTTTTACTTAATATTAAATCTTTAACAGCATCATCTCCATTTGATACTCTATCAAGCCATTGGTCGAATGTCTCGTCTCCATTTTGATATTTTCTAGTCCAAATATCTTGACCTAACTGCGTGTCTAGCCAATTTTTTAATTCCATGTTCATTCCTCCTTATACTGCTTTTAAATCTATTAATTTTTCTTGTAACGCCTTAACTACTACATTAGCGCCTGCTCTTGAAATACCTATTTGAGAAGCTACAGCAGATTTTGTTGGTTTACAACCTTCAACTAAAGCGTCGCAGAATTTTCTTTGATTATCATTCATCTCGATTGAATCTAAATAATATTTCAACTCAACTTCCTCAAAGTCTTTTGAGTCTGTTTGACCCATGCAACTATGTTTGTCTTCACTTCCTTCGTCGTCATCTCCAACAAAGTAATCTGAAAATAATTGTGTATGTGTACATTGATTTAATACTCTCTTTTGCATTTTTTCTGCTTGAGTTAAATGTCTTAATTCATTATAAATATATGTGCATATTAGACTTGTTAGTTTAGCATTACTTCCTATTTCGTAATTTTCTAAACCTTTCCAGATTTGTTCCAAAATAACAGATTCTTTAGTGGCTTCATCAACACCTAAGAATTTGTTTGCTATTGAACTGAATTGAGCGTAACCTGTTTCATATACGAATGCTATTATAACGTCTTTGTTACCTGTATGATATTCATTGATTAATTCTTCTACAGATTTTTTACCTGTGAAATTATCCATTATATTTAAAAATATGTTTTGTTTCATAATATTAAACCCCCATCGTTTTATTTATTTATTTTATTTGTTTTACTTTATACTTATATTATATACTAAAGTATGTAATTTGTAAATAGTTTTTAGTAAATTTTATAAAATATTTTTTAAAGGTAGGCTAAGTACTTCTGAACCTAAATCGTTAATGTCTCTTGTATCGTTATAACTATATTGTAGAACTTTAAGCAATTTTGTGTTATTCAATTTTTGAATAATTTTAGCAGTCCCCTCTCTGCCGGCTTCGTCATTATCTAGTGCTATTACATATTCCCTAGCTGGCAATTTTTTTAATAACTCATACTGTTTACCTCCACCTGTACCTAATAATGCTACTGCGGGTATTCCTAATTGCCATAATGTTAATGCATTGAATATTGACTCTACTATCCAGACTACTTTATAATTTCCTGTAATACATTCATAGCCACCGAATAAAAAATCGGTTTTCTTTATACCAGGTGGTATTTTATAAAATTTACTATTTATATTTCTTGTTTGAATAAATTTAACATCACCTTTTAAATCTTTTACTGGTAATGTTATTAGCATTTCAGTTGGACTGCACCCCACACTAAATTTATTACAAATTTCTTTGTCTATGCCTCTGTCGGCTAAGTATTTACAATAATAAGCGTAATTATTTAATACTGAATTCGGAATTGTTGGATAAGTGCTAATCGTGTTAGTTCTATTTATATTCAAATCTAATGTTCTAGTTGTTTCTGTCAAAGTAGTTCTATATTTTGATTTTAGCCAATTATTACCATATAATCCGCCGTCTTGGTAACCGAAACAAAATGAAATAAAATTTGCTAAATCTGAAGTATAACCACACGTGAAACAATGTACTGTACCTGCCGGTGTTAATTTTCCATTTTCATACGAATTCACTAATGAAACTCCACAACTTGGTTTTCGTTCCTGTCCAGACTTATGAGACGGACAGGATATCATAATATTATCATTCACAGGTTTTATTGAATGTAATAATTGAATTCCATTTACATTCAAGTCTTGTTGTAAATCGGTTAATAATGTCATTCCGTCAACATCGACCGATATTCCGTTTACATTAAACATCTAATCTCCTCCCAATTAACTTATAGCTTCATAATAATTAATATCAGCATAGAATTATGAAATATTTGGTATATATTTTTTTAAAATATCAATTATATGATATTTTTTTATAGAACACATTGATGTATTATTTATTTCTTTTTTCCAATTTACTTTATTTAAAACATCTATAATTTCATTTTTTAATTCCATATTATTTATTTTTATCTTGTATTCGCCACTATAATGTTCACCTTCAGCTAATATCTTTCCTGCAGTACTATCTCCCCAACTACATATTCTAACATCATAGTCTATGTCTTTGTAGTTTTTACTATCTTGTCTAATAATATCTACATCTTTAAGTTTATTGATTTTCTTTTTATTTAAGCCTTTTTTAGGTCTAACATAAATATTTAAACAACAATGAACATATTTTTTATTTGAAAACTTAATTTCACCTAAATCTTCGCTATATACTAAATCAAATTTATATAACTGTTGAGTATTATTTAATTGTCTTATGGGTAATATAAATGATATATAATCTCCCAATTCACAAGATTTATTATAGAATTTTCTTGCAAGTGCAAATTTAGAACCATATGGAGGATTACCAATAATAAATCTTTTTGCTTTATATCCTATATTACAAGTTAAATAATCCTGTTTAATTATATAATTATTTTTCGGTTCAATATCCATAGCAATTACATTTAATCCTCGTTTATATAAGTAGTCACTAAATATTCCTTCACCTGCGCTAGGTTCAAGAAATTCGGATATTTCAAGTCCTAAATTTTCTATTGTTGCTATTGATTTATTTACACAATATTCCATAACATTATAAGGTGTATAATACTGGTCAAAATCTAATTTGTTGCTATTTTTACTTTCTACTGTTTTATACTTCATTTATCTTATTCCTCCTTATTCAATTTATATATTATATACAAATTTTATAAATTTTGTTAACATAAAAAGACTCCAACTTTTTGAGTTGAAGTCTTTTCGCGGTTATTATTCATAAAATATATTATAAGGAGAAAAGTATAATGGGAATTACTTTCCTTACTTATATTATATACAATTTCATAAAATTTATGTTAACTAATTTTTAAAAAACGTCTACTGGATTTGGCATACCTTGTGGAATATCATTTCTATTATTTTTAAAAGGCAACTCAGTTTCTTTTTGCGAACCTTCTTCAGAAACAAATCTAAAAGTACCTAAATCAATATCCCAACTGTATATAAATTTTTTATTGTTTTCGCCATATCTATTTTTAGTAACTAATAGCGATAACCCTAATTTTGTTTGAACTAATGAAATTACTCTACTACTATTTTGACCTATTGCATCAGCTTCACCAATGTCTGCTAACTCTGGGTTTTCAGGTTCTTCTGAACTTGTTTTATTTCTATTAGCTTGTGCATCAGCTAATATAGGTTTACCTAGTTCTTCTGACAATCTAAATAAGTCCATTGTAATATTAGCAAGTTGTAATCTCCTATTCTCACCTCGTCTTTCATCGTCCATTAATGATAACTGGTCTATTCCTATAATGTCAGGTTGATATTTTTTACATAATGCTTTTAACATGCTTACTGTCATATATTTGCCGCCTAAGTCTTTTGGAGTTACTACAATAAAAGGTTCTAGCTCTTTAGCTCTTTTCTGTAAATCGTTTTCGTAATTTTCAAATTCTAAATCTGAAATCGTACCTCTTGTTAATTGTCTATTACTATAATTCATGGCTAAAGTGTCATGTCTATAACCTACTTGCATAGCACTCATCTCACCTGAGTATAATAATACTCTTTTATGTTGACTATGTGCTGAAGTCAAAAATTTTTGTAATAGCCATGATTTACCTTGATTAACCCTACCTACTATGGTTACAAATTCCTCACCTGGTAACCAACCTCCAAGTACGTCGTCTAATTCTTTTAAGCCAGTTGAAATTCCTAATAGACCGTCTATACGCTTCTTACTATTAATTTCTTCTAGTTTTTGATTAACAATATTATTAATGTCAGTTCCATGTGTGATAGAGTTGCTGACGAGCAATTTCTCTCCTTTTGATAATATATTTCTAAGTCCTTCAAAAGCATTTTGTTTTAATAACTCAACTGACTCATTAAATAGTTTGGCAGACTGTCTAAATACATAATCCTCTCTTAAATTCTCCAATAAATATTTAGGCGGTTCTAATACATCAATTAAATCGAACTCAGTAAACGTTGCTAAAAAAGTAGCTTGGTCTGGAACTTTGCCGTATTTCTTATAATGGTCTAATATATAATTCCACTCTTTTGTATAGCTAGGAAAAAAGTCTTCATTGATACCGTCTTCTAAATATGTTTCTATGTTATTTTCGGCTAATATATTATTAATACATTGTAATTCAATCATATTCTAACCTCCTTTGGAGTACGTTGTGGAGGGTTATTAAATTCTACGATTGTTGATGTTTCTAATATTCTACTTGCAAGTCTACCTCCAACATTATTTACGAATTCTTCGTCAATTACGTTTGATGTGAATATATTACATTTATTAGAACTTATTCTACTATTTATAAGTGGAAATAGTATTGAATGGTCATAGTCACTCAACTTTGTACAACCTATATCGTCCCACACTACTATGTCTACTCTAGGTAGTAATTCTTCAATTTGTAATAGTCGGTCATTTCGTTTTGAAATGGCGGATTTCTTTTGCATTAGAAAATCATCAACATTCACAAATAAACCTCTGCATTGCGTTCCATTATTATGCCATATTCTACTAAAATAAGAACTCATTAATTTTATACTCCAAGTTGTCTTGCCGTTACCATAATATTTACTATAAATAAATAAATTATTTCCTCTAGTTACAAAATCTAAAATATTTGCTTTTAAGTTAGCTAAATATTGATATTTTTCTATGTCTGCTCCTGCACTCAACTTTTGATTTTCTGGGTACTGTAATTGTTCAGGTATATTAGCAAGATTTACTAAATAATAATATTGACAATATAAAGGACACCCGCAATTGCATATATCACTCTTATAATTATCACATACTGTTTTGAACCAGCATTTAGTTTGCTCAAATTTAAATTCTTTTACATCATACATCATATAAAACCTCCTCTCATATTTTATATATAAAAAGTAACATATTTTGTTAATATAAAAAAATAACCCTAAAGTGTTTACCAGACACTAAAGGGTTGAAAATAATTTAGAAAATACTATTAATGAATTGTATATATTATATACGAAACTTAAATAAAAAAGTTAACCATTTCTAGTTAACTTTTTATATTACTTATAAAACTGTTATTGTATTGTCTTCTACTTCGATTTTTCCTTCAAGTGCTAATTCTCCTAAATATGTTTGATATTTTTTAGAGTTTACTTTATATTGAGTTCTAAGTTCTCCAAGTAATGCATCTACATCTAAGCTACCCCATATTTCAGTTTCTCTAATTAATACTTCTATTAATAAATCTTTTGTTAATACTTTTCTCATATCTTTTAAACCTTTTTTAGTTTTCATCATCTTTACCTACCACCTTTTTATTTACTATTTGTTTTTCTTTATACTTATATTATATACTATCCTATGTAATAATTCAAGTGTTTTGCATAAATTTATTTAAAAAATTTTCAATAAAAAATACTGAGTTGAAGGGGGAGTCCTCAACTCAGTATTTAAACAAATAAATAAAATAAAAGGGAGATTTACTTTATTACTATAAAGTATTTACATATATTATATACTAATATGATACAAAATTGTTAACTAATAAATTAAAAAAGTACCTAATAATTATTAACTCTATTCCATAATGAATTTTTACACGGTTTATAATCGTTACATATTTCTTGTAATAATTTTACATTATCTCTACTATAAGGAATTTGTTCCCATTTATTATAACCGCCTAATTCATGGAAAAACATATTTTTAATATTTTCATAGTCCTGCGGATTTTCTGATATTTTGCTGATTCCTAAATGTTTTTTAATTTGATTACCATAGTTATATACTTCTTTACTTCTTAGTCCTATAAGACTTTTTATTTCTTCTATTTCTTGATGTTGTGATTCTAGCATATGCTCTACTGAATTAAGTAATGTTTGAATGTTAGTATCATCTATAACTTTTAATTCAGTCTGTGCTTTTATATGTTGTTCCATTTCATTAAATCTTTTAACGTATTTTGCAGTAAATAATATTCCTTTTTCTCCAGTAAGTTTATTTGCTAACATTTCACAACCCATTTTAGTACATTCGTAACATTTATTAGATTTACCACTTGAGTCTTTATAACTGCTTTCTATAAAATAATCACTCAACACGAAATCGTGTTCAGTTAAAACTTTAATTATTCCAACTTCTCCACCTCCACCTTCTATCATTTTTAACACTTGACCATGTCTTCTTGCCATCATTTCTGCTACTTCTCGACTGTTTATAGTTTGTTCATGATTTAATACTTGTAATTCGTTCATAATGAATTACCTCCTTTTTAATTATTTGTGAAGTCCTTATGTTTGACCTCTTAAATGTTATATATAAAAATGGATAAATTTGTCAAGTAAAATTTGGAAAATAAAAAGTACCTAATAATTATTAGGTACTTAAAGTGGAAAGGGGGTAATACAATAAAAGAAATAATTTGTATTAAGTAACTAAAATCATAAACTTTAATTACTTATATATTATATACTAATAACAGGTTTTAGTGTAAACCGAATTAGTAAAAAATTCTAAATATTAGTTGAGGTGCGTCAGCACAATAACTTCCGCAGCTTAGATTTTTTTTTAATTTTTTTAACTTGTTTTATTTGTTTAACTAATTATATATAATATACTTTTTGCGACTGTTAATGTTAACCTTAAAATAGTTACAATATTGTAACTTTTTTGTTACAAAATACTCAACCCATTGATATTACAAGGGTTGAGCAATTTTAGAAAAATTATATTCTGCGATTAACAGTATTTATTTGGTTTACATTATTATTTTGATAAGAAGTATGCTTACCTTTATAATTAGGAATATTAGCATCAAGGTTATGCAATATCCAGTCGGTATTAAGTTTAGAAAAATCGAATATGCCATCATAGCCAAGCTGTTTATATTTAATTAGCCATACATCTAGTTTTGCGGCAAGTGCGAGGTTATTAAATTGATATTTTTCTTTTATTTTATTCAATGTCTTATTACAATATATAACTTGAGTTCCTAGCATTTTAGTGCTATAAATTTTTTCTGCCTTAAATATAAACCATTTTCTAATTTCAGTCATATTAGGTTCTTGTGCTAATTGAAGTTTGTGTTCAACTATTTTATATTCCTTTTCATTGGGTATAATTTGTTTGCTATTCTTTTTGGATTGTAATTCTTTAAACATATTATGCCTCCTTTTTAGGTTTACTAAATGTTAATCTTGTTTGAATTGAAGTTTCCATAGCAGGAGCTATGTCCTCAACATTTAGAAGACCTTGATATATTAATTGTTGAACTTTCTTTTCATTAATACATGGCTTATACTCAATACATTGTTTAAGGCTGTCTGCGACTGTCTCGTCTCTTTGAGCATCAATTATTTTAGTTAATATGTCTATCAACTTTTCTTCATTTACAGACGTTCTCTCCACGTCGTTACATTTTACACAGCAAACACCTGGAACATTATATTCATTTATAGCTCTACTTTTAAATTCAGTTTTTACTTCGTCTGTCAGTTTTTTAGTTTCTGCTTTTACCTCTTTTTCTTGGTCTTTCATTTCTTTACATCTTTCTAATAATTTTACGAATTTATATTCGTCTTGTATAACGCCTATTTTCATAATTTTTCTCCTTTACATATATAAATTATTGAATAGTAACATACAACTTATGAGACAGTCGCACGTCGCCTATTTTTTACATTTTCCACTATACTTGTCGGAAATAACTTTCATTTCTCCTTTTACTTTAGTTGTTTTAAAAGTTAATATTTTTTCAATGTCGTCTTCACTCCAATATCTCGCATGATTACCTCCAACTCTAATAAATGGAGGCAATAATGTTCTTCCTGTTGTTTCTTCGTATTCATACCATCTCATTAAAGTATTTCTAGTAACATTACATAGCTCAGCAGTTTCGAAAGTTGTGTAATATTTTTTGCCGTCTATTATTTTCATATTTATCACGCTCCTATTAAGAATTTTATATCTGAAGGTTGAACTGCTTTTCCGTCTACAATACGGTCAGACAATTCGCCTTTGTCTTTTATTATTTGATGTATTCGTTCGTCTATTGTATCTTTACAAATTAGAGTTATAATATTAACTGTTCCTTTAGTTCCTATTCTGTGGCATCGGTCTTCTGCTTGGTCTTTTATAGCTTTGCTCCAAGGTTCATCAATAAATATTACTGTATTTGCTGCAGTTAATGTATAGCCAGTACCTAATGCTGGAGTTGTACCTAATATCACTTTACAAGTATTGTCAGATTGAAATTTATTCATTTCTAATATTGGGTCTTTAGATTCTCCAGTAACTAATGCGGGGTTATAACCTAAGCTACTCAACTTAATATATAGTGGATTTATAACTTTAGTCCAGTTGCTAAATATTATAACTTTGTCTGTTGTGGACTCTAATATGTCTACTATTCTATCATACTTCACATTAGTAATATTTTTACTAGTTAATATGTTCGGGTTTGAAGTAACTTGTCTCAATCGAATTAACTCAGTTAATGGGTTAGGTAATAATATAATTCTATCAATATCCTCAATAATTTGATTAGTGACATCTCTATATAATTTGTCTTGTGAACTATCTAAATCTAATAGCTCGTCAGTATAAATTTTAGGTGGTAAATCAAGTACTTCTTCTTTACGTCTTCTTAACATATTTTTATTAAGTGAATTTTCTAACTGGTCTAGGTTTTTATAACCTATAATTTCATACCCACCGAATCCGCCCATTTCACAATATAAGTTTTTGAAATAAGTAAGCGAATGGTTTTCAACTTCAAGCCATTTGAGTACATTATATAAGTCGACTGGGTTGTTCATAAGTGGAGTACCTGTTAATGCTAGTCTATAATAAGAACAACAACAATGTATTGCTTTACCTTGTTTTGATTGACTATTTTTGCATTTGTGAATTTCATCAATTATAGTCATTCCTATAATGCCATCACTACACATTTTCTTGATTTGACTTTGTATGCTCTTGTCTCGTAATGTTTCAATATTAGTTATTAGAAAATATTCATCATGTATTTGTTTAAGGTCTGCGAGGCGCTCAGCACTGCTACCAATAACAGTTTTTCCTTTTCTATTAACTCTGCTACCTAATATGTGTGCTTTTTCATTAGTATGTATTTCTACTTCTTTGTACCAGTTCCACTTCAAATTATTAACGCCACATACTATAAGACAATGTCTCATTTTATGCTTTCGTGCTACTGCTATATCTAATGCCTGTTTTGTTTTTCCTAGCCCTTGCTCATCGCCAAGTAAAAATTTATTATGAGTTAGTGCATAATTAAAAGACTCTATTTGATGTTCGAAAGGTTTTGTTCTACTCAAATAGTCTGCATCTTGTTCATCATATATATCAAGCATTTTTAAATACTTTTCAAATTTCTTTGGCACTTCACCGCATATTTGAATATCCTCAAATTTTAGCTTATCAAGTATTATTGGAAAATAGTCTATTTTGCATTCCCATAATTTACTATTGCGGTGATAATATCTAGTTTGAAAAGAATGTATTACATCTAAAATATTTGAATTATAGTCCCCCTTGATGTAGAGGGACTGTTTATAACTCAATTTTTGTGAAAAGTCAAATTTTAATTTTATCATAAAATACCTCCTAACAATTGCATTCCTCATCTATTGTAGTAATAGGAACTATTTCTACAAATATTTTTATATCAGATGAAGAATATAATCTTTTAGTTTCTCTTATTGTGTCACTTTTATATAAATGTCTTAGTACATCTTGTGCCTGTTCCAATGTGCTTACAATATGTCTTTTTACCATTTCCCATGCTATTCGCTCTACATAGTTTAGATGTTTTTCTTGTAACTCAGTTATAAGTGCTTTTGTGTCATCGAATTGTTTCCATTGAACTTGTTTGAGTTCATGTAATTTATTTTGATTACAAGATACTTGATATAGTACAGCATATATATCATCTAATTTGTTTTGAGCTGCCATTCCGAATACTTCTATATGTTCTATTTTTATATGTTTTCTGTTTATTGTAGTTACCATATAATGTAATTCTTTATCTGCAAATATACCTTTAGGACTTACTGTAATAGTAAGGTTTGTATTGTATTGAGCTATTAACTCATTTAATCTACCTATCATTTTTCCTGCCATTAATAAGTCTTTGTCTATTTTTGTTTTTAATTCAAATATAGTATTTTCTAACATTTTACATATCCCCCTTTATTTGTTACCTTTTATACTCTGCTATATTCTCCGTTATTTCTTCTTACTTCATGCTTAATTAATCTTAATGTAAAGTTTAAATCTTTTCTTATTTCTGGACTACATTTTTGACCATATTTATATTTTTGTGCTATATAAAATTTACCATCTTTTAAAATTTCTATAGTATACTCACCTATTTTAACTATCAATAATTTATTAGTTAATGCTTTTGAATATTCTATGTTGTTTTCTTCTAAATATTTTATTATTTTATTCATTTTTCATATCCCCTTTTTATTTTATATTGAGGTTTTTGTTGAGAACCTCCTAACTCATATTTATTATAAAACTGTTACTTTATTATTGTCATCTACTTCTATAAGTCCCATTGTTTGTAATTCATCTAATGCTTTTTCAACTAATACTAGAAAATAATCATCGTATGTTGTATTTTCTCTGTATGCTAATTCATCTGCTATTGTTTCTGCATATAATGTAGGTTGTTCACCTGTTTGGTCTTGTGCTTCTTTCATGCTTTCTGTTATTAAATCTAATACTTCCATTGTTTTTCTTTCTTCAAATTTCATCATTTTTCATATCCCCTTTACTTTTTATTTCTTATTTGTTTTTCTTTATACTTATATTATATACTTTTGTATGTA
>ENA-OPCO01001188-OPCO01001188.1-human-gut-metagenome-genome-assembly--contig:-NODE-1188-length-16989-cov-5.465572_pt1 | contig 16989 bp, 10 predicted proteins | sample MGYA00241562_ERZ501475 | MGnify/ENA primary metagenome ERZ501475 (study PRJEB25962, sample SAMEA2042627) | human gut metagenome | biome: human gut; feature: human-associated habitat; material: faeces... | reverse complement strand
AGAGCACAAGGCGGAAGTCTTCCTGAAACCGGAAGAGGTGTCGCTGGCTATCGGTAAAGGCGGTTTGAATATCAAGCTGGCCAGTATGTTGACTGAGTACACCATTGACGTATTCCGCGAATTGGATGAAGCGGTAGAGGATGAAGATATCTACTTGGATGAATTCCGCGATGAGATTGACGGTTGGGTAATCGATGCCATCAAGGCTATCGGTATTGATACCGCCAAGGCTGTGTTGAATGCACCGCGCGAGATGTTGATTGAGAAGACTGACCTGGAAGAGGAAACGGTGGACGAAGTATTACGCATTTTGAAATCGGAGTTTGAAGAAGGGGAAAATTAGTGATTAGTGATTAGGGGTTAGTGATAAGTGATTTTTGGTATGTATAATAAAATCATCACTAAACACTAATCGCTAACCCCTAATCGCTAATCACTAACCACCACTTCTTTCTCCATTATTCATTAAATTAAAGTATGACGATAAGGTTAAATAAAGTAACAAGAGATTTAAATGTAGGAATCACGACGGTAGTTGAGTTCTTGCAAAAGAAGGGATATGCCATTGAAGCAAATCCCAATACGAAGATTACCGACGAGCAGTACGACTTGCTTGTGAAAGAGTTTAGTACAGATAAGGATCTTAAATTGAAAACGGAGCGTTTCATTCAGGAACGTCAGAGTAAGGAACGCAACAAGGCATCGGTGGCTATTGACGGTTATGACAAGGAAGCACAGGAAAAGCCGAAAACCGAAGAGGTGGTAAAGGCTGTGGTTCCCGAAGATGTACGTCCGAAGTTTAAGCCTGTCGGGAAGATTGATTTGGATAAACTGAATCGCAAACATACTGTGGAAAAAGAGGAAGAAGCGGTGGAACCGGAGATGCCGGTGGTTGAAGAAGTAAAGGCGGAAGAACCTGCACCTGTTGTTGAGGCTCCGAAACCGGAACCCGTTCCCGAACCTCAGCCCGAGCCGACACCTGCTCCGGTGGTTGAACCTGCTCCGGCGGCAGAAGAAGAAAAAACTGCGCCGGTGGCTGCAGAACCCGTACCGGTTTCTAACGCGGAGCCTGCTCCCGCTGCAACCGAAGAAGCTGTTTCGGAAAATAAAGAAGAAAAAGAAGAAATATTCAAAATACATCAGCCTGAGTTTGTATCGAAGATTAACGTCATCGGACAAATAGACCTCGCTGCGCTGAATCAGTCTACACGTCCGAAGAAGAAATCGAAAGAGGAAAAGCGGAAGGAGCGTGAAGAAAAAGAAAAGCAGCGCCAGGATCAGAAGAAGCTGATGAAAGAAGCCATTATCAAGGAGATTCGTCGTGACGATAATAAGACGAAAGATGGCAACGATGCCAACGGCAAGAAAAAACGCGTCCGCATTAACAAGGAAAAGGTGGATATCAACAATGCATCCAACTTCCAGCGTGGCGGAAACGATCGTCTGAAAGGCGGCCAGCAAGGGGGTAATAACCAACAAGCCGGTAAGAACAAGAATAAAGACCGCTTCAAGAAACCTGTAATCAAGCAGGAAGTAAGTGAAGAAGATGTGGCAAAGCAGGTAAAGGAAACTTTGGCACGCCTCACTTCCAAAGGCAAGAATAAGGGTGCGAAATACCGTAAGGAGAAACGTGACATGGCATCCAGCCGTATGCAGGAGCTGGAAGACCAGGAAATGGCGGAAAGCAAGATATTGAAGCTGACCGAGTTCGTGACTGCCAATGAGCTGGCGAGCATGATGGATATTTCCGTTACGCAGGTTATCGCTACCTGTATGAGCATCGGCATGATGGTTTCCATTAACCAGCGTCTGGATGCGGAAACAATCAATCTGGTAGCGGAAGAATTCGGTTTCAAGACAGAATATGTAAGTGCGGAAGTGGCCCAGGCAATCGTTGAGGAAGAGGATGCCGAGGAAGATTTAGAGCCTCGCGCTCCGATTGTAACGGTGATGGGTCACGTAGACCACGGTAAGACCTCGTTGCTCGACTATATCCGTAAGGCAAATGTTATTGCCGGTGAGGCGGGTGGTATCACGCAGCATATCGGTGCTTACCACGTGACATTGGAAGACGGACGCAAGATTACGTTCCTCGATACTCCGGGTCACGAAGCGTTTACCGCCATGCGTGCCCGCGGTGCCAAGGCAACGGATATCGCCATCATCATTGTGGCTGCCGATGACAACGTGATGCCGCAGACCAAAGAAGCCATCAACCATGCCATGGCTGCCGGTGTGCCTATCGTATTTGCTATCAATAAGATTGACAAGCCGACCGCTAATCCCGATAAGATTAAGGAAGAACTGGCTGCCATGAACTTCCTCGTTGAGGAATGGGGCGGTAAGTACCAGTCTCAGGATATTTCAGCCAAGAAAGGTATTGGCGTAAGCGATTTGATGGAGAAAGTATTGCTGGAAGCCGAAATGCTGGATTTGAAGGCAAACCCGAATCGCCGTGCTACCGGTTCCATCATCGAGTCCTCATTGGATAAGGGTCGTGGCTATGTGGCTACGGTGCTGGTATCCAACGGTACTTTGAAGATGGGTGACATTGTGCTCGCAGGTACAAGTTACGGTAAGGTGAAAGCCATGTTCAACGAACGTAACCAGCGCATGAAAGAGGCAGGTCCTTCGGAACCGGCTTTGATTCTCGGCCTGAACGGTGCGCCGGCTGCAGGCGATACATTCCATGTAATCGAGACTGAACAGGAAGCACGTGAAATTGCCAACAAGCGCGAACAGTTACAGCGTGAGCAAGGTCTGCGTACACAGAAGATGCTGACGTTGGATGAAGTGGGCCGCCGTTTGGCATTGGGCGACTTCCACGAACTGAATATCATCGTGAAAGGTGACGTGGACGGTTCCGTTGAAGCGTTGAGCGACTCGTTGATTAAGCTGTCTACCGAGCAGGTACAGGTAAACGTTATTCACAAAGGCGTCGGCGCTATCTCCGAATCGGATGTATCTCTGGCTGCCGCTTCGGATGCGATTATCGTAGGATTCCAGGTTCGTCCTTCGGGTGCTGCCGCCAAACTGGCAGAGCAGGAAGGTGTGGACATCCGCAAGTACTCTGTCATCTACGATGCCATTGAAGAGGTGAAGGCTGCCATGGAAGGTATGCTGGCGCCGACTTTGAAAGAACAGGTGACGGCCACTATCGAGGTGCGCGAGGTATTCAACATTACCAAAGTGGGTCTTGTGGCAGGTGCCATGGTGAAGACCGGAAAGGTGAAACGCAGCGACAAGGCCCGTCTGATTCGCGACGGCATTGTTATCTTCACAGGAAATATCAATGCATTGAAGCGCTTCAAGGACGATGTGAAGGAAGTTGGAACAAACTTCGAATGCGGTATCAGCCTGACAAACTGCAACGACATCAAGGTAGGAGACATCATCGAATCTTACGAAGAAGTGGAGGTAAAGCAGACTCTGTAAGCAATATATAAAATCTTCAGGCGCGGATTACACGGATTTCACGGATTGGTTAAGAAAAACCGTGTTTGTCCGCGTAATCCGCGCCTTTTTAATATAGTTATGGCTGTTGTAGATAGTATAATCTTGGTAATAATCGGTGCCGGAGCGCTTGTAGGTTTTATAAAAGGTTTTGTAAAGCAGTTGGCTACCTTGTTGGGACTGGTTGCCGGTCTGGTGGCGGCAAAGGCTTTGTATGCTTCCGTTGCCGAGAAAGTGTTTTCCAGGATTACCGATTCAATGACAGTGGCGCAGGTGCTGGCATTCATTGCTATCTGGGTAGCGGTGCCTCTGGCTTTTGCGTTGATAGCTTCGCTGCTGACGAAGGCGATGGAAGCCGTGTCGCTCGGTTGGCTGAACCGTTGGCTGGGTTCCGGGCTGGGAGCGCTGAAAGCACTTCTGCTGGTGAGTTTGCTGGTGGGCGTTATCGAATTTATAGATTCGGACAATACGCTGCTCAGTCAAACAAAAAAGAAAGAATCGGTGTTATATTATCCCATGAAGTCATTTGCCGGAATATTCTTTCCTGCAGCAAAGGCTGTTACGGAACAGATTGTGAATGGAGATGTGGTTTGATTCGTAACTTGTAATTTTATAATTATAGAAACAATGCAACAAGAAGAACCCAATAAATATGTAAAGGAACTCACTCAGGAGAAGTACAAGTACGGTTTTACGACCGACGTGCACACAGACATCATCGAGCGTGGTTTGAATGAAGATGTGGTGCGGCTGATTTCCGAGAAAAAAGGAGAACCCGAGTGGTTGCTGGAGTTCCGCCTGAAAGCGTACCGCCATTGGCTGACGCTGGAGATGCCTGCATGGGCGCATCTCCGTATTCCTGAAATAGACTATCAGGCTATCTCATACTATGCTGACCCTACCAAGAAGAAGGACGGACCCAAGAGCATGGACGAGGTAGACCCGGAGCTGGTCAAGACATTCAATAAACTGGGCATTCCTCTGGAAGAGCAGATGGCACTTAGCGGTATGGCGGTGGATGCCGTAATGGACTCCGTATCCGTAAAGACTACCTTTAAGGAGACGCTTATGGAGAAAGGCATCATCTTCTGTTCGTTCAGCGAAGCAGTGCGCGAACATCCTGATTTGGTACAGAAGTACTTGGGCTCGGTAGTGGGCTATCGCGACAACTTCTTTGCGGCACTGAACTCTGCGGTGTTCTCCGACGGTTCTTTCGTCTATATCCCGAAGGGGGTACGTTGTCCGATGGAGTTGTCCACTTACTTCCGTATCAATGCCCGCAATACCGGACAGTTTGAAAGAACGTTGATTGTGGCGGATGATGATTCGTACGTTTCCTACCTGGAGGGATGTACGGCGCCGATGCGTGACGAAAACCAACTGCATGCCGCCATTGTGGAGATTGTGGTGCACGACCGTGCGGAAGTGAAGTACAGCACTGTCCAGAACTGGTATCCGGGTGATGCCGAAGGCAAAGGCGGCGTGTATAATTTCGTAACGAAACGCGGACACTGCAAAGGGGTAAATAGCAAACTGTCCTGGACGCAGGTGGAAACCGGTTCGGCCATTACCTGGAAATATCCGTCCTGCATCCTTTCGGGCGATAACTCCACGGCAGAGTTTTACAGCGTGGCGGTAACCAATAATTACCAGCAGGCAGATACCGGTACAAAGATGATTCATCTCGGAAAGAATACCCGCAGCACTATCGTCAGCAAGGGTATCTCCGCCGGACGGAGCGAGAACTCTTACCGCGGTCTGGTGCGCGTTGCCCAAAAAGCGGACAATGCCCGCAACTATAGCCAGTGCGACTCCTTGCTGCTGGGCGATAAGTGCGGTGCGCATACGTTTCCCTACATGGATATCCATAACGAGACGGCCATTGTAGAGCACGAGGCAACCACCAGCAAGATTAGCGAAGACCAGATATTCTATTGCAACCAGCGCGGCATCTCTACGGAAGATGCCGTAGGACTGATTGTGAACGGTTATGCAAAGGAGGTACTCAACAAGCTGCCTATGGAGTTTGCCGTAGAGGCTCAGAAATTGTTAGCTATTTCACTCGAGGGAAGCGTAGGATAGCTATTGGAATTCAAAATTCAAAATTAAATATCATGTTAGAGATAAAAGACCTGCACGCCAGCATCAATGGCAAAGAGATATTGAAAGGCATCAACCTCACGATCCGCGACGGTGAGGTGCATGCCCTGATGGGACAGAACGGAGCCGGAAAGAGTACACTGAGCAATGTGCTGGTGGGACATCCTGCATACGAGGTGACACGCGGTACGGTAACTTTCAACGGTAAGGACCTTTTGGCTATGAGTCCTGAAGACCGCGCTCATGAAGGTGTTTTCCTTTCGTTCCAGACACCGGTGGAGATACCGGGAGTTTCGATGGTGAACTTTATGCGTGCCGCTGTCAACGAACAGCGTAAATACCGTCATCTGCCCGCCCTGTCTGCCAGCGAATTCTTGAAACTGATGCGCGAGAAACGCGCCATTGTCGAACTGGACAACAAACTTGCCAACCGTAGCGTGAACGAAGGCTTCAGCGGCGGTGAGAAGAAACGTAACGAAATCTTCCAGATGGCTATGCTGGAACCTACTTTCGCCATTCTCGACGAAACGGATTCCGGGCTTGATGTAGATGCTTTGCGCATTGTAGCCGATGGCTTCAACAAACTGAAGACTCCCCAGACCAGCGCAATGGTCATCACCCACTACCAACGCCTGCTGGACTATCTGAAACCGGATACCGTCCATGTACTGCTTGGCGGACGCATCGTGAAGACGGGCGGTCCCGAACTGGCTAAGGAGATTGAAGCACGCGGCTTCGATTGGATTAAGAAAGAAGCGAGTGAATTATAAATTATGGATTATGAATTATGAATTATCCTGCAGCATGATGATGCGCAGCCCGTTCATAATTATAATTCAAAACTCATAATCAGATAACATGAGTGTAGAGCAACAATATATAGACCTTTTCTCCCAGACGGAGGCGATGATATGCCGCCATAGCGCCGAAGCGCTGAATGCTCCGCGTGCCGCTGCATTTGCCGACTTCGAGCGGCTTGGCTTTCCTACCCGTAAGACGGAGAAATATAAATATACCGATGTCAGCAAGTTCTTTGAACCCGATTACGGACTGAACCTGAACCGGTTGGAGATTCCGGTTAATCCCTACGAAGTATTCAAGTGCGATGTGCCGAATATGAGCACCTCCCTTTACTTTGTTGTGAATGATGCTTTCTATAACAAAGCTTTGCCGAAGTCGCATTTGCCTGAGGGCGTTATCTTCGGTAGCCTCAAGGAAATGGCGGAACAGCGTCCGGAGCTGGTGAAGAAGTACTACGGTAAGCTGGCAGATACTTCCAAAGATGGAGTGACGGCTTTCAATACAGCCTTTGCGCAGGACGGCGTATTGCTGTATGTTCCCAAGAACGTGGTGGTGGAGAAACCTATCCAGTTGGTGAACATTCTGCGCGGCGATGTCAACTTTATGGTGAACCGCCGTGTGCTTATCATTTTGGAAGAGGGTGCGCAAGCCCGTCTTCTGGTATGCGACCACGCCATGGACAGTGTGAATTTCCTTGCTACGCAAGTGGTAGAGGTATTCGTTGGGGAGAACGCCACTTTCGACTTCTATGAACTGGAGGAGACGCATACCAGTACGGTACGCATCAGCAGTTTGTATGTCAGACAAGAAGCTAACAGCAACGTTTTGCTGAACGGAATGACTTTGCATAACGGTACTACCCGCAACACAACCGAAGTTACGCTTGCCGGCGAAGGTGCTGAACTGAACCTTTGCGGGATGGCTGTTGCGGATAAGAACCAGCATGTGGACAACAATACCACCATAGACCATGCAGTGCCCAACTGTACCAGCAACGAACTCTTTAAGTATGTGCTCGACGACCAGTCTGTCGGTGCTTTTGCAGGCCTGGTACTGGTACGTCCGGGTGCGCAGCATACGAGTTCCCAGCAAACGAACCGTAATCTTTGCGCCACTCGCGAAGCGCATATGTATACCCAGCCGCAACTGGAGATTTATGCCGATGATGTGAAGTGCAGTCATGGTGCTACGGTAGGCCAGCTCGATGAAAGCGCCCTGTTCTATATGCAGCAGCGCGGCATCTCCGTGCATGAGGCACGTTTGCTGCTGATGTTCGCTTTTGTAAACGAGGTGATTGACACAATCCGTCTGGATGCCTTGAAAGACCGTCTGCACCTGCTGGTGGAAAAACGTTTCCGCGGTGAACTGAACAAATGCCGCGGGTGTGCAATATGTAAATAATGGAGAATTATGAATGAAGAATTGCCATGCGGGTACTGATGCTGCGCAGCTTATTCTTCATTCATAATTCATAATTTAAAAGATATGGACCTTCAAAAGATAAGAGCTGATTTTCCGATACTTTCCCGTGAGGTATATGGTAAGCCGTTGGTTTACTTTGATAACGGTGCGACTACGCAGAAACCCCGTCAGGTGGTGGATGCCATTACGGATGAGTACTATTCGGTCAATGCCAATGTGCATCGCGGTGTGCATTTCCTTTCGCAGCAGGCTACGGAGTTGCACGAGGCATCTCGCGAGACGGTACGGAAGTTCATCCATGCTGGCAGTACGAATGAAATCATCTTTACCCGCGGCACGACGGAAAGTATCAATCTGTTTGTGTCCAGCTTCGGTGAGGAGTTTATGCAGGAGGGGGATGAGGTGATTCTCTCCGTCATGGAACATCACAGCAACATCGTTCCCTGGCAATTGCTGGCTGCCAAAAGAGGGATTGCCATTAAAGTTATCCCGATGAATGACAGAGGCGAACTTTTGTTGGACGAGTACAAACAGTTGTTTTCCGAACGTACGAAGATTGTCAGCGTAGCCCATGTATCCAATGTGCTGGGTACGGTGAATCCCGTAAAGGAGATGATACGCTATGCCCACGGGCAAGGCGTTCCCGTGCTTGTGGACGGAGCCCAGTCCATTCCGCATATGCCGGTGGATGTGCAGGATTTGGATGCGGATTTCTACGTTTTTTCCGGTCACAAGGTGTACGGCCCTACCGGTGTGGGTGTGCTTTACGGCAAAGAAGAATGGCTCGATAAGATGCCCCCCTATCAGGGTGGCGGCGAAATGATACAGCACGTATCGTTCGAACGGACTACCTTCAATGAACTTCCTTTCAAGTTCGAGGCGGGAACACCCGATTATATCGGTACGACAGGGCTTGCCAAAGCGTTGGATTACGTTTCTGCCATCGGCATGGAGAAGATTGCCGCCCATGAACATGAACTGACTACATATGCCATGACACGTTTGAAAGAGATTCCCGGTATGCGCATCTTCGGTGAGGCCGAAGAGAAAGGGAGTGTTATCTCTTTCCTCGTAGGCGATATTCACCATTTCGATATGGGCACTTTGCTCGACCGTTTGGGCATTGCCGTACGTACGGGGCATCACTGCGCACAACCGTTGATGCAGCGTCTCGGCATTGAAGGAACGGTGCGTGCTTCATTTGGCCTGTATAACACGAAAGAGGAGATAGATGTATTGGTAGCGGGTATAGAGCGTGTGAGCCGTATGTTTTGATGCTTGCCGGATGAAATTGCGTATTTAATTTTTTTTTTTTGACTATTGCTGCAACTTTTCTTCCTCTTTGTGCGTCTGATAAGTTGCAGATAACTTAAAAATAAAGATTATGTTAATAACAACAACTTCAGTGATTGAGGGTGCAAAGATAACCCGTTATTATGGCATCGTATCCGGCGAAACAATTATCGGCGCCAATGTATTCCGTGACTTTTTTGCCAGTATCCGCGATGTGGTAGGCGGACGCAGCGGTTCGTACGAGGAAGTGCTTCGTGAGGCTAAAGATACGGCGCTTCGTGAGATGCAGGAACAAGCCCGTTTGTTGGGCGCTAATGCAGTGATTGGCGTTGACCTTGATTACGAAACGGTAGGCGGCAGCGGCAGTATGCTGATGGTGACTGCTTGCGGTACGGCTGTGACGGTAGAATAAAGAGAGTGCGGCAAAATAAAAACGCTTGCGGTTTATTTCTTTCAGGCACAGAATTATACAGGATTTCACGGATTAACTTTATTCTTTTCCGTGAAATCCTGTGTAATTCCGCGCCTAAAGGAAATCATCAAGTACGTTCTGATATATTCTTTTGTTTTTCCAGTCTTTGGCATAAATTCGGTTAATCGTTTGCTTATTTCATTTCAAATCAATACTTTTAAGCTTTCGTTCAACCTTTTAATACGATTTATGCTATGGACCAATTGCTTTTCTGGCTGGTACCGGCCGCTTCCGTTCTGGCGCTTTGCTTTGCCTGGTATTTCCATCGTCAGATGATGAAAGAGAGTGAGGGAACTCCTCAAATGGTTAAGATTGCCGCTGCTGTGCGCAAAGGCGCCATGTCCTATCTCCGTCAGCAATATAAGATTGTGGGATGGGTGTTTCTGGGACTGGTGATTCTCTTCTCGATTATGGCTTACGGCTTCGGAGTGCAGAACTCCTGGGTTCCGATAGCTTTCCTCACAGGCGGATTCTTCTCCGGCCTTTCCGGATTTCTCGGTATGAAGACGGCCACGTATGCCTCGGCGCGTACGGCAAACGCTGCCCGTAACTCATTGAATGCGGGTTTGCGCATCGCTTTCCGCAGCGGTGCGGTAATGGGGCTGGTTGTAGTGGGGCTTGGCCTGCTCGATATTTCCTTCTGGTATCTGCTGCTCAATGCGGTTATCCCTGTGGATGTGATGACACCTACTCATAAACTTTGTATTATCACCACTACGATGCTGACGTTCGGTATGGGAGCTTCCACACAGGCGTTGTTTGCACGCGTGGGCGGCGGTATCTATACGAAAGCCGCCGATGTAGGCGCCGACCTTGTGGGCAAAGTGGAAGCCGGCATCCCTGAAGACGATCCCCGCAATCCCGCAACCATTGCCGACAATGTAGGCGATAACGTGGGCGACGTTGCCGGTATGGGAGCCGACCTTTACGAGAGTTATTGCGGCTCCATTCTTGCTACGGCGGCTCTTGGCGCAGCCGCTTTTATCCATTCGGGGGATACGCTGATGCAGTTCAAAGCCGTCATTGCCCCGATGCTGATTGCCGCTGTGGGGATTATCCTTTCTATTATAGGTATATTTGCTGTCCGTACCAAGGAGAATGCGACTATGAAGGATTTGCTCGGCTCTTTGGCTTTCGGTACGAATCTTAGTTCCGTATTAATTGTTGCTGCTACATTCCTTATTCTGTGGCTTCTGCAACTTGATAACTGGATTTGGATTTCTTGTGCCGTAGTAGTCGGACTATTGGTAGGTATTACCATCGGACGTTCTACAGAATATTATACTTCCCAATCCTATCGCCCTACCCAGAAACTAAGTGAAAGCGGTAAGACCGGACCTGCCACCGTAATTATCTCCGGTATCGGTTTAGGTATGCTTTCTACGGCTATTCCGGTGATTGCCGTGGTGATAGGTATCATTGCTTCTTATCTCTTTGCTTCGGGCTTCGACTTCTCTAATGTGGGTCTGGGGCTCTATGGTATTGGCATTGCCGCAGTAGGTATGCTTTCTACATTGGGCATCACGCTTGCTACAGATGCTTACGGACCGATAGCTGACAACGCGGGTGGCAATGCGGAAATGTCCGGTCTGGGTGAAGAGGTGCGTAAGCGTACCGATGCGCTTGACTCCTTGGGCAATACTACAGCCGCTACGGGCAAAGGCTTTGCCATCGGTTCCGCCGCTTTGACGGGATTGGCTTTGCTGGCCTCTTATGTCGAGGAAATCCGTATCGGGCTGACCCGCCTCGGGACTACCGAACTGTCGCTTCCTCATGGCGATGCCGTGGCTCTTCAAGATGCCACTTTCTTCGACTTTATGCATCACTACGATGTGACGCTGATGAATCCGAAAGTTCTTTCCGGTATGTTTCTGGGCTCGATGATGGCATTTCTTTTCTGTGGATTGACGATGAATGCGGTAGGGCGTGCAGCGGCCCATATGGTAGACGAAGTGCGCCGCCAGTTCCGCGAAATCAAGGGAATCCTTACGGGAGAGACGGAACCTGATTATGAGCGTTGTGTGGCAATCTCGACGAAAGGGGCGCAACGCGAGATGGTGATTCCGTCACTGATAGCTATCATTGCTCCGATTGCGACGGGACTTATTTTCGGTGTTCCCGGTGTGCTCGGCCTGCTGATTGGCGGATTGAGCAGTGGTTTCGTGCTTGCCATCTTCATGGCAAATGCCGGTGGTGCATGGGATAATGCCAAAAAGTATGTGGAAGAAGGTAACTTTGGCGGCAAAGGCAGTGAAGTCCACAAGGCTACAGTCGTGGGTGACACCGTAGGAGACCCGTTCAAGGACACATCCGGTCCGAGCTTGAATATCCTAATCAAGCTGATGAGCATGGTAGCCATTGTGATGGCAGGGCTTACGGTTGCGTGGAGTCTGTTCTAGAAAGAGTTTTTCCCCGTATCCCACCAAAGGCGGGTGGCGCCGTTATCTGCGCCACCCAGTTTTTCCGTGAGGGTGGCGTATTGTGCCGGGTCGGCAGTGGCGGCGTCCGTCGAGAACGGAAGGCGGCGGATCATGATATCCGTATCAATCACTTTTCCGGTGTTGTTTTGGACCTTGAAAAGTTTGGGGTATCCGGTACGGCGTTGCTCAGCCCATGCCTCATAACTTTCGGGCCAGCATGCCAGCCACTTCTGGGTAATAATCTTTTCGAGTTTCGTCTCTATGTCTGCATCTTCTTCCCATTTGGGGGATATGGTAATCAAGGCTTTCATGTCCTTGCCTACCTTGCCGCCCGAGACTACATCTTTATAATCGGCAGGGGTTTTGTCGCTTTCCAGATATTCGGAGGCACCAGCACAGTCCCACTGTGTAAATGAAGTACTTACCCCGTATTCATAGCATGTGCGGGGATTCTCTTTGGTATAGCCACGGAGGGCTGCTTCGGCCCTGAGCAGCCAGACTTCTGCCGCACTCATCAATACGGCTCCGGTCTTTTCGCCGATGGTACTTGTGTTGAGGGAAGAGCAAAAACTGTAAATGTTGGCGTCACCGTCTTTCATGGGTAACCCGATGGGAATGCCTAACAACTGTTTTTGATAACCTTCGAGAAGGGCGGTGTTATACCATTTCTTGCCACGCGGGTCCTCATAACCGTTGACAATGGATTCCATCGAGGCATTCATGTAGACTTCACCCCAACCGGCAACGGCACACAAAGGATTGATATAGTTCTTGCCCATTACAGCGATGGTTTCCCTTGCACCTTCCAGTACACCTTGATTGTCATTCAGTGCTTTGGTTGCTTGGTCTTTGGCAAGTGTTGCATCTACATTGGAGATGCGCATGGCAAGGCGCAAACGTAGTGAGTTGGCAAACTTTAACCACTCCTTCAAGGTCTTGCCGTTGGTCAGCATATCATACTCTTTGAATTTGTTGTTGTCACCGCCCTCGTCCAGGTATTCCCTTATCAATTGCTGCCCTTCGTCCAGGTCTGCAAAGAAGCGTGTATAGGCTTCTTGCAGTCCGTAAACCCGGGGTGTCTCACCCAGTTGATGGTAGACCAGCGGACCGTATGTATCGGCAATGCGGTGCATCAGTTCCACTTTCAAAATTTCGGTAATGCCGAGGTAGCCTTTCAAGTTGTCATTGCCATAAAAGTTCTTTTCTGCCTTCTGCACCTCCGTGTAGACATATCCGTAAGTACATTGCCATGCGGCATTGGTCCAGCCTGAGTTCAGGTTGTAGCAGGCGTTGGATTTCATGAATTTAGGAATAGGGTCCATGAAGTAGCCGGAGAACATGTCATGGTTCAGGGATTGTGTCATCTGCCATACCCAATTTAAGCCAACAGAACCTATATTGAAGTAGATACCCGACTGTATGGGTTCGAATGGAGCAGTTAGGTTCTGGAAATCTATTTCCTTTTTGTCGTCCGAGAAACCTCCCTTGATTTCGTTGTCGTTCTCAAAACCGCCGGTGCAAGCTGCAAGCAGCAATATGCTATGGCAGAAAAGGAATATGATGCACTTGTTTTTCATAAGGTATTCATTTTAAAAGGTTAATCTTAGGTTAAAGCCGATATTCCGGGTAGTAGGCATGCCAAACACGTCTACTCCTTGATTGTTGTTGCCTACGGACATTACTGCATCGGGGTCGAACGGTGCTTCCTTCTTTAAGAAACACAAGTTGCGCGCTGCCAATGATACGTCGATTCCCTTTATGAATCTACTGTTTTCCAGTATCGTTTTCGGGAAAGAATAGCTCAGTGATACTTCACGGAGTCTGATGCAGGTTGCGTCGTACATATAATATTCGGAGATGGCATTTCTGCCGCCTACTGCGCTGTAAAATGCTCTCGGGTCGTTGAACTTCTGTCCCTGGTATTCTACATATCCCCGGGTGCGGGCATCTTCGGTGACTTTGGTCACGCCGTTGGCATCCAACTCAGACTGTGTCAGTGACATGACTTCGCCGCCAAAGCGGAAATCTATCAGGAAATAGAGCTCCAGGTTCTTGTAGGTAAGTGTGTTGCTCCATCCCATGGTGAAGTCAGGATTGGCATTCCCAAGCAAATCCTTGTTTCCGGTATTTCCTAAAGGCCTTTTGCTGGTTTCATCAACCATGATGCTGCCATCCTCGTTACGGCGGAAAGCATTTCCATAAATATCCCCCAGGCTGCCTCCTTCTTTGACGCGCATCTGATAGCCTGCGTTGAAACCTTCTTCGTAGTAGGAAAATTCTGGATAGTCAGGATGCAGGGTCACTACTTTGTTCTTGTTGGCGGACATGTTGATGAGACTCTTCCACGAAAAGTTTCTGTATAGTAGCGGAGTGGCGTCTACCGTCAGCTCAAAACCCTGGTTACGTATTTTTCCGGCATTGACATACCGGTATTTATAGGTGGAGCCCGTAGGATTGTCCATTCTCAACAACTGGTTCTTGGTATTGGTCTGATACCAAGTGAAGTCTATCCCGAAGCGGTGATGGAAGAAGCGCCATTCTGTACCGAATTCGATGGAGCTGCTGATTTCCGGTTTTAGGTCACCGCGCTGTTCTACGGTATTTACATTGATACTGCCGCCTACCATGATGATGTCTACCGGATTGGTGATTCCTATCGGGAGGTCATTACCGACTTCCGCCCATGAAGCGCGCACTTTTGCAAAACTTATCCATTTGGGCAGGGAGCAGGTTTTGTTAAGAATCCAGGTAGCTCCTATGGAGGGATAGAAGAATCCGGTATTCTTGCTGTCTGTGTGGGCTAATGTGGATGACCAGTCGTTACGTGCGGTAATGTCCAAGTATAGTAGTCCTTTCCAGCCCCACTGCATGGTGGCAAATACTGATTGGAGCGTGCGTTTGCTGTCGATGCTCTGATTTACGGCTGCTTTGGAGTCCATCACTACATTGGGGACGGTAAATACATTCGGTTTGTAGAGGGAAGCAAGCCTTGAGTCTATCGTCAGTGAATTGACTTTACTCATGTTGATGCTGGCTCCCAGTGCCGTATTGAGGGAAAAGTCATCAAATTCCTTGTTGAACAAGACCATTGCGTCACCGTAGACTTGGATTTCCTGGCTGTCCGACCAGATGTAACGTCCGTTTTCCTTGTCCTCGTATTTGCCGGCGATGTTGGGAGCTGTAGTGGCATACATCTTATTGTCGAATTTATCACTGATATAATCCACATTACCCCGTACCTGCAGGCTGAAGTAGTCCGTAATGTGCAGATTGGCTCTGGCCGATGCCACAGCGCGATAACGCTTGTAGCCACTGAGCACGCGGTTTTTCAGCCAGTAGGGATTCTGTCCCCATTCACTGACGGTACCATCTCCATTCTTTTCAATCCAGTTTTGTGTCATCATATTGCGGTCGGCATTCCACGTTTCAAAGTTTTCTCTGTAAGTGCTCATGTCTACGCCACGTGGGAAACTGTACAAGCTGACCAGCGGATTCAGATAATAGCCGCCGGTAGCAGGGGAGTTCTTGACGGTTTGGGTCATTAGTGTTGCAATGCCGTCCAGTTTCAGCTTGTTGTTGAAGAGGCTGGCCGTTTCGTGTAGGTTCAGGTTATTCTTCTGTAGTTTGTTATTGTCCACAATTCCTTTAGCCGTGGTGTTGGCGTATGAGAAATAAGTTTGTACCTTTTCATTTCCGGTAGTGATGGCCAGCGAATTGAAAGTGGTGATGCCATTGCTGAAGAATTCGCCTATGTTGTCATAGTCCGTTACATTGCCTTTTGTACCCCAGCTTGCCGTACCGCCATCTTCGTTCCGGCCGTATGTATTTTGGAATTCGGGGGTACTGATGGCGTGACTTACGGTCAGGTTGGAGGAGAATGTAACGCGCTGCAGTCCGGCCTTTCCCTTTTTAGTGGTGATCAGAATGACGCCATTAGCTGCCTGCGAACCATAAAGCGCGGCGGCAGAAGAACCTTTCAGGATGTTGATGCTTTCTATGTCGTCCGGATTCAGGTTGGAAATCCCGTCACCGGCATCACGGTTCAATCCATCGTAGTTACCGCCGATTACGGTGGAGGTGGATTCTGTTGAGCTGTTCAGCATAGGAACACCGTCAATTACGTACAAGGGCTGGTTGTTGCCGCTGGCAAATGCAGAGCGTGCACCGCGAATGACGACTTTGGCAGAACCTCCTAAATTGGCGGTTTTATTGATTTGTACTCCGGCCGTCTTTCCTGCCAGTGTATTAATCATGTTCGGCTCTTTGGCACGGGTCAGCTCACTGCTGCTTATTTGTTGGGTAGAATAGGTCAATGAGGACATTTTCTTCTGGATACCCATGGCGGTTACCACTACTTGCTCCAGGGCGAGGTTCTTTTCTTCCATCCGGATGTGGAGATTATTTCTACCGTTCAGGGCAATGGTTTGCGGTTCATAACTGATGTAGGATACGACAATAGTGGCATAAGGAGGGATATTCATACTAAATTCTCCTTCGGTATTGGTGATAACACCATTGGCGGTCCCTTTTTCAAGAATGTTGGCACCGATAATCGGTTCGCCTTTGGAGTCCGTCACCTTTCCTCTTACAGTAGCCATTTCCTGCAGAGTGTCTGTCTTATCCTCAGCACTCCTGCTGTTTTTGGTTAAAACGATGTTTTTGCCTTCCATCACATACTTGATGTCTGTCCCTTTGAACATTTGGTCAAGTACTTCGGAAACAGTTTGGTTGCTTGCATTGATGTCGACGGTACGGCGTACATCGACGTTCTGTTTGTTATATACAAATAAGTATTCTGTTTGCGATTCAATTTGCTCGAGAACTTGCCCTACCCTCAGCCGGGCATTTTGAATGCTGACCCTGGCATTCTGAGAGTAGCAGTTCCCGCTGTACACCTGAAATATAACAAGCAGGAGAAGGAATAATGTGATTTTCATAGGTTTGCAATAATTGCTTAAAATCTAATTTTTTTAGATAAAAAAGCCTCATCAACAAAATTTTTCTCATATCTTTGTCACTGTGTTAAGT
>ENA-OPCO01001155-OPCO01001155.1-human-gut-metagenome-genome-assembly--contig:-NODE-1155-length-17303-cov-3.422890_pt1 | contig 17303 bp, 15 predicted proteins | sample MGYA00241562_ERZ501475 | MGnify/ENA primary metagenome ERZ501475 (study PRJEB25962, sample SAMEA2042627) | human gut metagenome | biome: human gut; feature: human-associated habitat; material: faeces... | reverse complement strand
TTATAACATTACCCGCAGCTTTTACAGTGTGCCCAAAGCCAACGGCCATGTGGAGGAAAAGACCCGCGAGGTGACCGTGGTGCGCCACCACGAAGATACCCCCTTTGCCCCCGGCCCGGTGCAGAAACAGCATTTGTTCTGATGTACATGAGATATCCCCCAGTATACAGGAATTATGCCGCCCCGCATCTTGACGCGGGACGGCATTTTTGCTATACTAATTTAGTATCCGGCAGGAACCCAGAACATGGAGCATTCCCCAAGAGGTCGTAAGAGGGAGCACTCGAAATCAAGCAGGCATTTTGGAAACTGTCACTGATTTTCTAACGACTCATCGTAAAAAAATCCACTGTTTTCTACAATTAAATATTTGCTGTTCTCTCCTACTTTTCTCTCCTTTTTCCGGAGAAGATTTTGGGGGATTACTATAAGGAGCATTACCCAAGAGGTCGAAGGGGTCGCACTCGAAATGCGATAGGGCGTTTGTAGCGCCGCCAGAGTTCAAATCTCTGATGCTCCGCCAATCAACGGTACAACGTGCTATTTTTAGCATTTTGTGCCGTTTTTTTATGCAGAAAATGAAATCGAGAAATTTAGCAACGAGAAAACAGAAGAGAAAATCGAAAGTTTAGGAGAAAAGTCATACTCATTCAAGCCCCATTTTGCGGATTTGAACCCATTCCGAGGCCGTTCAGCATGGCTTCTGCCGAAGAAACCTTTGACGAGTAGTCCAGATGCGAATAAATATTCGCTGTGGTAGAGAAGTCGCTGTGACCCAGCCACTCTTGAATCTGCTTCATCGGAACATTGTTTGCCAAAAGCAAGCTGGCGCAGGAGTGGCGCAGATCGTGGAAACGGATGCGCCGCAAATTGTAGTCGCGCAGCACAAGCTGGAACGAATCGGAAAGCGCGTTCGGCATCAACAGATTGCCCATAGGGTCTACGCAGATGTAACCGTCGTACTTTTTGTTGTAGCTCCTGCCGCACAGCTTGCGGTTTTCTTTCTGCTCCTCCTGCAAGGCGAGCAGCCGTTCCCGGAACACAGGCACAAGGGGTAAGGTACGTTTGCTGGCTTTGGTTTTGGTGGTGTCGGATTCTACGATGACCTTTTTCCCATCCAGTCGGACCGTTGCAACCGTGTGACGGATTTCGAGCGTGTTCTGCTCAAAGTCCACCGCATCCCATTTCAGCCCCACAACCTCGCTGCGGCGCAGGCCGTAAAACGCAGCCAGCATGACAGGAATTTCGATTTTGTTGCCGCGTACTGCATCAAATAAGGCGTTCATTTCTTCCCTGCTGTAAAAGTTCCCGGTAAATTCGTTCTTCTTCGGGCGGTCTACCTTGTCAGCGGGGTTCACGTCGATTAGGTCAGTTTTCACTGCGTATTTCAAAGCGCGATGAATAATCGCATGATAGTGAATTACCGTGTTCGGTTTCACACGCTCCAACTGCTTCTGATAAAAACTTTGAATATGAACCGCTTTCAAGTCGCCCAGCGTAACGCCGAGACTTCTAAAGTAGGGAATAATTTGACTTTCGGACAAGCCTTTGTAGCTGGAATAGGTTGTCAGCTTGACGGTTGACTTGGCGATTTCCAACCATTGTACCAGAAAATCCGCGAACAACATTGCTTTGCTGGGTGGGCCGTTCGGGTCAACAGGTGGTTCAAAATCGTCTTGCAGTTCACGCATCATCGCTTCGGCTCGCTTTTTGTTGCCCTTGGTGGGCAAGCCGGTTGATTGCCATTTGGTTTTGCGCTTTCCGTCATAGGTTTTGTAGGTCAGTACCACATAATAGATACCATTCTTTTCTTGCAGATGTCCTGCGACCATAAGTTTACCTCCTTCAAGTTGAGCCGCGCACTATCTGCTGTTGACAAATACAGCATAGCGCATTGCCGCAGAACAATCAACACTGTCGATTCTTTGCTTGACAGTGTTGACCGCAGATTTGGAGATAGGTAAACAAATGTGCCTTGGGGATGCGATAGGAACGCCCGATTTTCATTGCCGGGATTTTACCCTCATGCAGCAGCTTGTAGCCTGTCTTGGTGCTGACTTTCAGTGCGTCGCACATCTGCTCAATGTTCATCACATCGGGATACTTGCGCAGCATCACACGGTAGGCATCGCGCTGGTTAAATCCTTTGCTGCTTATACAAAACACCTCTTTTTTGAAAATTTGCGGATTTAATTCCACAAGCATGGCGGTCACTTGTTGAAAACTTGTGACCGCCATAATCTGGAATCAAATTTTATACCCTATTCGACACTACTTCCCGGATATAAGGGCGAACCACCTGCTCGGCTGCCGGAAGCAGCTCCCACTTCCTGTACCACATTGTTGGCAGTACCGCCGACGCCTTGAGAGCATCGCCACGGTGTGTATCATGATTGCTGACCCTTCGCTTGAGGTATGTGTTCCACGCCACCTCTCCCGGCCTCTGGGGGCGCTCCACCGCCGTTACAACGGTATCCTCGCGTCAGAGCCGGGACGCACCTGCCGAAACGCTCCTTGGGTTGCGGCAAGGTCAGTTGTATGTAGCCGGTGATTCGGATATTTTGCTTTCAAGGTCCTCAAGGGGAGAGGGGCTTTTTTGTCCCTCTATATATATCATCGCAATTAAAAGCCAAATCGTGCAAAAAAATCAAAAAAATTTTATAATTTTTACTATAAGCCCCCAAAAGCTATCAAATTTTGCTATAATAAAGCTAAATATAGTATAAAAACTGTGCAGGGCACCGCATAGGTAAATTGTGCAGATGGTTTTTGCACAATTTCGTTGCCGTATAGAATACCACTGCCCGCCGGTATTTGACACTTACATTGGAGGACTGCACAATGGCTGAAAAAACGACTGCCAATATCGGGTTCGAAAAGCAACTGTGGGATGCCGCCTGCGTTCTTTGGGGGCATATTCCCGCTGCTGAGTACAGAAAGGTAATCATTGGCCTGATTTTTCTGCGTTATATCTCCGCTGCCTTTGACCGGCAACGCGAAAAGCTGATTGCTGAAGGCGATGGCTTCGAAGATGACCGCGATGCATACGAGATGGACAATGTGTTCTTTGTGCCGGAGGAGGCTCGCTGGAACAACATTGCCTCAAAGGCGCACACGCCTGAAATCGGCACGATCATTGACAACGCGATGCGTGCTATTGAAGCAGAAAACAAAAAGCTGAAAAACGTGTTGCCCAAAAACTATGCCAGCCCTGATTTGGACAAGCAGGTTTTGGGCGATGTTGTTGATATTTTTACAAACAATATTGATATGAGCGATGCCACCGCAAGTGAAGATTTGCTTGGCCGCACATATGAATATTGCATTGCGCAGTTTGCCGAGAAAGAGGGCGTTGGCGGCGGCGAATTCTATACACCGTCCAGCATAGTTAAAACGCTGGTCTCGATTCTGCGCCCGTTTGATAACTGCCGTGTATATGACTGCTGCTGTGGCAGCGGCGGTATGTTCGTGCAGAGCGAGAAATTTATTGAAGCACACGGACATAAGCGCGGTGCCATCTCCGTATACGGTCAGGAAGCCAACCCGGACACATGGAAGATGGCCAAAATGAATATGGCGATTCGCGGCATTGATGCCGATCTGGGACCGTACAATGCGGATACTTTCACAAACGATTTGCACCCCACACTAAAGGCTGATTTTATCCTTGCCAATCCCCCGTTCAACTACCATCCGTGGAATCAGGAAAAACTGCTGGAGGATAAGCGCTGGAAATACGGTACACCGCCCGCTGGCAACGCCAACTATGCGTGGATTCAGCATATGATCCATCATCTTGCACCGAGCGGGAAAATCGGCTTGGTGCTGGCAAACGGTGCGCTCTCTACCCAAAGCAGCGGCGAGGGCAAAATCCGTAAGAACATTATTGAAGCAGACCTTATCGAAGGCATTATTGCTATGCCTACCCAGCTTTTTTACAGCGTGACAATCCCTGTTACACTGTGGTTTATCACGAAGGGCAAAAAGCAGCCCGGCAAAACCTTGTTTATCGATGCCCGCAAAATGGGACACATGGTAGACCGTAAGCATCGTGATTTCACAGATGAGGACATCCAGAAACTTGCCGACACCTTTGAAGCATTCCAGAACGGCACATTGGAAGATGTTCAGGGATTCTGTAAAGTGGCACCCTTAGAGGATATCGCAAAGCAGGACTATATTCTTACTCCTGGCCGCTATGTCGGTATTGAGGAGCAGGAAGATGACGGAGAGCCGTTCGAGGAGAAAATGGCGCGTCTGACATCGGAATTGTCGGATATGTTCGCAAAGTCTCATGAGCTGGAGGACGAAATCAGAAAGAAACTGGGGGCGATTGGGTATGAAGTATAAGCTCTCCGAAATAATGGATATTATTGGTGGCGGAACTCCGAAGACAAGTAAGCCGGAATATTGGAATGGTGACATTCCTTGGCTTTCTGTAAAAGACTTTAACAATGATTATCGTTATGTCTATAAAACAGAGAAGACCATTACACAAGATGGACTTGATAATAGTTCGACGAAATTACTAAAGCGAAATGATTCAATAATTTCGGCGCGTGGTACTGTCGGAGAAATGGCGATGATTCCATATCCCATGGCTTTTAATCAGTCGTGTTATGGACTTCGCGCAAAAGAAGGTATTGTTGATGAGGAATATCTATATTACTTGATTAAACACAATGTAGTGGTTTTAAAAAAGAATACTCATGGCTCGGTGTTTGATACTATTACGCGCGACACATTTGCCGGTATTGAAGTGGAATTGCCATCACTGGAGGAACAGAAGGTAGTAGCTTCAATACTCCGAGACTTAGATGACAAAATTGAGGTGAACAATAAGATAAACAAGAATTTAGCGGCTTAGAGTTCAATATCAGAGACATCAAGTTCACCGGACATCAGCTTTGGCAAAAGAGTGTCTCTCAATTCGGCTAACTTAACATTTTGAGCACAGTTTTTAAGAATAGTAGTGAATAAAGGTTGCACCCATTCTCCGAATTCTTTTACTTTTGAATTCTCAGGAGAAAATATCCATATATCTTTCACATTTTGCTGGTTAATACCAGGAACTGCGGCTTTTCCACCGTTGCTGGCGAGCCAATGATATGCATAATCTGTCTGCATAAAGAAATAAGCAAACTCATTAAAGCCTTTATCTCCGAAGTCAAGCTTGAAAACATGTTCATTGATGAAGAATTTCTGATATGGAAAGCCTTCGCCAAACATTGAAAAGTGTGGAATAAATGTTCCAGGTTTTCCGCCATCTTTATATAACAAGAGTTCATAGCCGTTTATCGCTCCAGTTTTCATTTTTTCTGCAAACTCTTCAGGTATAAATTTGGCAGATGAAAAATTTACAACTCCAAGCTGTTTAACATTCTCCGCACCTATACTTGGTACTCCAGATGCAACAGCACCACCCTTAGGACGTTTGCCAGTTTCTAATACATGGGGGATATTAGCAATTTGAACCATTTGCAGCGATGCTGGTGCATAGATGCCTGCCGGCGTTTCAATTAAAGGTTCGTCAAATGGATCAAAATCCTCGAACCATGACTTAAAAACGGCTTTTGCTTGCTGCTCTAAATTCTTGTTTAACACAATAAAAACCTCCCACCAACGGCGGGAGTTATAAACCAACGAACTGCCGTTGAGTCGTTCTCTGGAATAACCCTATAAGGAGAATGACTTATGAAGCAGAAAATCATTACTGACATTGTGCAGCAAATGCTGCCCCATCTCGACAACGCGCAGTTGCAGCAGCTCCAAAAAGTATTAGACCACACCTTGTTCGACTGTGAAATCACAGGAACGCAAGTGGAAACAAACAAGGAAAATCCCAAACTTATAGATGCGTTCGTGTCGGCAAAGCGGATTGAGGGCTGCTCGGAAAAGACGCTGAAGTATTACCGTACTACGATTGAAGCGATGGCAGCCACTGTAGGAAAAGGCGTTCGCCATATCCAAACAGAGGATTTACGGGCCTATTTGACCCATTATCAGAACCGGAATAAATCAAGCCGCGTGACGATCGATAATATCCGCCGAATCCTGTCGAGCTTCTTTTCTTGGTTGGAGGACGAGGATTACATTTTGAAAAGCCCTGTGCGCCGCATCCACAAAGTAAAAACGGCAACCAACATAAAAGAAACCTACACGGACGAGGAACTGGAAACAATGCGCGACAACTGCACGGAGCTGCGCGATCTGGCAATTATTGATATGCTGGCCTCTACCGGAATGCGTATCGGTGAAATGGTGCTGCTGAACAAAGCAGACATCAATTTTAACGAGCGGGAATGTGTGGTTTTCGGTAAGGGCGATAAGGAACGTATTGTCTACTTTGATGCTCGGACAAAGATTCATCTGCAAAACTATATCGACAGCAGAACGGATGATAATCAGGCACTGTTTGTTACTCTGCGCTCTCCGCATGAGAGAATCAAGATAGGCGGTATCGAATCTCGCCTGCGTGAAATGGGTAAGCAGTTGGACATTCCCAAAGTCCATCCGCATAAGTTCCGCAGGACGCTCGCAACGATGGCGATTGATAAAGGTATGCCAATTGAGCAGTTACAGCAGCTCTTGGGGCATAAACGAATAGATACGACCTTGCAATATGCAATGGTCAAACAGAGCAATGTTAAATTGGCTCACAAGAAATACATAGGTTAAGGAAGGTGGAAACATGGCGGTCTATAAATTAAAAGATATATGCTTAAAAATTGGTAGCGGTGCAACTCCGAGAGGAGGTAAAGAAGCATATTGTGATGAGGGAATTTCGCTTATCAGGAGTCAAAATGTACTTGATTTTACGTTTTCGCATGATGGGTTAGCACATATAAATGAAAAACAGGCGGAAAAATTGAGCAATGTTGAAGTGAAATCACAAGATATTCTTTTGAATATTACAGGAGATTCTGTGGCTCGTGCTTGTGCAGTTGATGTGAGAGTTTTGCCCGCACGTGTGAATCAGCATGTAGCGATTATCAGACCTGATGAAAACATGGTGTTAAGTAGTTACATTCTGTATTTCCTCCAAATGATAAAACCATATTTGCTTCAAATTGCTGCTGGTGGTGCAACAAGAAATGCTTTGACCAAAAGTATGATAGAAAATCTTGAAATTGAAGTGCCTGGTATATTATCACAGAAAAAAATAGTATCTGTTCTTGATGATATTCAGGAAAAAATACGAGATAATAATGAAATAAACAAGAATTTAGAGCAACAAGCTTTGGCCATTTTTCGGCAGTATTTCATGGATTTTGCACCATATGGTGGTGTGGCACCTTCTGATTGGATGGAAGTATCGCTTGACGATGTGTGCATTCGAATAACAGACGGTTCGCATTATAGCCCTGCAGATTCCCCTGATTCCCCATATCCTATGTACTCGGTTAAAGATATGGAAACATATGGATTCAATTCATCGACTTGCAAGCACATTACAGAAGATGAATTCCGTAAGATGAAAAAAAGTGATTGCGTTCCTCTGCTTAACGACATCTTAGTCGCTAAAGATGGTAGCTATCTAAAGGAAATATTTATATGCTCTGAGGAAAAAGAAGAAGCGATTCTTTCTTCCATTGCTATATTCAGGCCTAACACAAGTGTTATCATGCCAGAAATTTTACTTTATTTCCTTAAGCAGCCTTCTGTTAGGAAGGATGTAGGAGACAACTACGTTTCTGGCTCTGCATTGCCAAGAATAGTCCTCAAAGACTTTAAGAAATATCGCCTCACACTTCCGACAATGAATGAACAGCTAAAAATCGGTTCTGTGCTTCATGCAATCAGAATGCAAACTAAGGCAAATATCGATGAAATTCAGCGTCTATCTTCTATCCGGGATACCCTTTTGCCGCAACTAATGTCCGGTAATTTAGATGTTTCTGCACTCGACATCTAAGCCGCTAAATTCTTGTTTAACCAAAATTCCGTACCCACCACATAATAGGGAGTTGATACAAAATGGCTGCCTTTTATACCGAAGCGGACTATGAAAATTCTGTCATAGAGCTTTTTCAGAATATGGGGTATCGGCACGTTTACGCGCCGGATTTGGAGCGTGACTTCAAAAGCCCCCTGTACGAAGAAGAACTGGACGAAGCCCTGCACCGACTGAATCCAACTATGCCGGAAGATGCGATTGCAGATGCCCTTTATAAATTAAAGAACTTTGAGAACGCTGAACTGGTGCAGAAAAACGCGCTCTTTATGGACTACCTGCAGCACGGTGTAGAAGTGCGCTATTTTGTCAAAGGTGAGGAACGCTCCGGGCTGGTCTACCTTGTGGATTACAAAAACCCCGACAACAACTCCTTTGTGGTTGCCAACCAGTGGACCTTTATTGAAAACAGCAACAAGCGTCCCGATGTCTTGCTCTTCTTAAATGGTATGCCGGTTGTGCTGATCGAACTGAAGTCACCCTCTCGTGAGGAAACCGACGCTTCCGAAGCCTATACGCAGATTCGGAATTATATGCACGAGATCCCCTCGATGTTTATTTATAACTGTATCTGTGTAATGAGCGACCTTATGACTTCCAAGGCAGGAACCATTACCTCCGGCGAAGATCGCTTTATGGAATGGAAAACGAAGGACGGCAGCTACGAAAACACCCAATATGCGCAGTTTGACACGTTCTTTGAGGGTATCTTTGAAAAGCAGCGCTTTTTGGACATTATCAAAAACTTCATCTGCTTTTCCAATGAAGGGACGAAGCAGTTCAAGATTTTGGCCGGGTATCACCAGTATTTTGCCGTCAATAAGGCCATCGCGTCCACTAAGCACGCAACGCAGACAGACGGTAAGGGCGGCGTATTCTGGCACACGCAGGGCAGCGGCAAATCCCTGTCAATGGTGTTTTATGCGCACCGCCTACAAGACGCGCTGGACAGCCCCACAATTGTCGTTATCACGGACCGCAACGATTTGGACGACCAGCTTTACGGGCAGTTTGCCAAGTGCAAAAACTTTCTTCGGCAGGAGCCGGTACACGCCCAAAGCCGGGCGCATCTGAAAGAATTGCTGAATGGCAGAAAAGCGAACGGCATCATTTTTACCACGATGCAAAAGTTCGAGGAATCCTTTGACTGCCTTTCCGAACGCAGAAACATTGTAGTTATGGCCGATGAAGCACACCGCGGCCAATACGGCTTGAAGGAAAAAGTAGACGCCAAAACGGGCGAGATTAAAATCGGCGCTGCCCGCGTTATCCGCAATGCTCTGCCGAACGCGACCTATATCGGATTTACCGGCACGCCGATTTCCATGAAAGACCGCAACACCCGCGAGGTGTTTGGCGACTACATAGACATTTACGATATGACACAGGCCGTAGAGGACGGTGCTACAAGGCCCGTTTATTACGAGAGCCGTGTTATCAAGCTGAAACTGGACGAGAAAACATTAAAGCTCATCGATCAGGAATACGACATTATGGCGAACAATGCCGACCCGGAAGTTATCGAAAAGAGCAAGCAGGAACTCGGCCAGATGGAGGCCATACTCGGCAATGATAAGACTATAAATTCGCTTGTAGAGGATATACTCAATCACTATGAGAATTACCGCGAAAACCTGTTGACCGGCAAGGCGATGATCGTGGCCTATTCCCGCCCGATTGCAATGAAAATTTACGAGCGCATTTTACAGCTGCGCCCCGGCTGGAAAGAAAAAGTTGCAGTTGTTATGACCAGCAGCAACAAGGACCCCGAAGAATGGAATAAAATTATTGGCAACAAGCACCACAAGGATGAACTGGCAAAAGAATTTAAGGACAATGATAGTCCGCTGAAAATTGCGATCGTCGTTGATATGTGGCTGACCGGCTTTGACGTACCGTCCCTTGCCACAATGTATGTGTACAAGCCGATGCAAGGATACAACCTGATGCAAGCCATCGCCAGAGTAAACCGTGTGTTCGGGGATAAAGAAGGCGGCCTTGTTGTTGATTATGTTGGAATTGCCTCAGCGCTGAAACAGGCAATGAATGATTACACCGCCCGCGACAAGAAAAACTACGGCGACACCGATGTTGCCAAAGTTGCCTATCCGCGTTTCCTTGAAAAACTGTCTATCTGCCGCGACTTGTTCCACGGGTATGATTACTCTAAGTTTATAACCGGCACCAATTTGGAGCGTTCTAAGGCCATCAGCGGTGCGGTAAACTTTATTGTTGGTGTTGATAAAGAGCGTGAGCGTGAGGACTTCTTGAAAGAAGCTCTGCTGTTAAAGCAGGCGCTGTCGTTGTGTTCTTCCCTTGCAGAAAAAGATATGCGCATTGAGGCCGCATTCTTTGAATCTGTCCGCGTACTTGTTACCAGACTGATGAACCAAGGCGAGGGCAAAAAGATTTCCCTGCCAGAGATGAACGCCCGCATCAATGAGTTGTTGAAAGCAAGTATACAAAGCGATGGCGTTATTAACCTGTTCTCCGATGCCGATAAGGAATTTTCTCTTTTTGATCCGAAATTCCTTGAGGAAATTTCAAAGATGAAGGAAAAGAACCTTGCTGTAGAATTGCTGAAAAAATTGATTGCGGAGCAGGTGCAGATTTACCGTCACACCAATGTGGTAAAGTCGCAGAAGTTCAGCGAAATTATGCAGCGGGCAATGAACTCTTATCTTAATGGTATGCTGACCAACGAGCAGGTCATAGAGGAGCTTTTGAACCTTGCAAAACAGATGGCAACAGCCAACAAAGAGGGAGAGCAGCTTGGCTTAACGGCAGATGAATTGGCATTCTATGATGCGTTGACAAAGCCGCAGGCAATCAAGGACTTCTACGAAAACACGGAACTTATTGCTATCACTAAAGAACTGGCAGATACATTGCGAAAGAACCGTACTATAGATTGGCAAAAGCGTGATTCTGCGCGAGCCAAGATGCGTATGATGATAAAGCGTTTGCTCAAAAGGCACCGCTACCCGCCGGAAGGGATGGACGATGCAGTGCAAACCGTTATGACCCAGTGTGAACTGTGGACAGATAATAACGATATGGAATCAGCCTAAAAGAGAAAGTGGCCGCCGCACTGAATTGCGACAGCCACTTTTTTAGTTAAATTTTGAATGCGGATACAGCCCGCACAAATTCAAGAATCAAGGACTGATATAAATCTTCATCGAAGTGTCCTTGTATAATGCTGCACTTTTTCAGCAGCGGATCGTAGCGCTTAAGCAATTTCTCCATTGCCTTTTCATTCCCCTGCTGGGCCAGTAAAAGAGTGTTTTTGAACATTCCCATTTTATTTTTCCTCCATTGCTTTGCGGATTTTGTCACAGGCACTGTCACGGCGGCGCCTGACCGTACTGGCATCAACTTTCAACTTAGCAGCCGTAGCCGTAACGGAAAGACGGTCAATGTACAAGGCTATCATAACCTCGCACTCTTTCAGTTCCAGTTTGGGCAAATATTTTCGAATAGCTTCCCACATCAGCTTGGATTCAATACTTTCCTCCAATGAATTACCTGAGCGCATGGATTGAGATTCAATATCTGAATCACAATCTTCAATCGAGCACTCATGTTCCTTAATCTTCATCAGTGCACGGATATAATTTGCTCGCTGATTGTATACCACTCTTGTCAAATAGCTAGTAAGGCGCGCGGCTAATTCTGCATCCTCGCCGTAAATCCAATACTTATCGGCAATATTTTTCTTTGCCATCGTAAACCTCCTGAATTTTGAGTTTCATTGAATAGACCTCAAAACTCGGAGGGGCGCGGGCAGAAAACGGCAGTCCTCTGCCGCCAAAGCAAAAAAGGAACAAAAAAATACGCCAGATAGTTATAAAAACCATCTGGCATACGAATAATACACGAAAAACTACGCGGCGAAGGGACTTTTGAAAGTACACAGTGGCGCTTGAGGGGGGGTCTGCCTTAATACGGCATAGCTCCGCTTACCGGAGCGCCAAGCACATCTGCCATGCAATACGCCTTTCCACTAAATATGTTCCACAAAAAGAAAAAGCCCGGCAAGCAAAAACTTGTCGGGCAGAAAGTGGATTTACTTTTCTTCCATCCAACCAAGGAATGTCTGCAATTTCTGTATGTCACCGTCATCGAGGTCTTGCAGTCGGTTAAAGATATTGATACGGTCGGTTTCATCCCCGGCACCGGTAAAGAATTCCTGCGGGGTTACGCCGAGGTATTCACAGATGCGCAGAAATTCGTGCATCGAGGGCATTGCCTTGCCGATCGAAATACTGCGCATATAGCTGCCGCTTTTGCCAAGGTCAAGGCTCATTTTGTGTTCGGAAACATGAAGGCGATGGCGCAGCTGCGTGATGCGCTTACGGACAAAATTCTCATATTCGGCTACCTGTAGCAAGCAGATACACCCTTTCCCATTTATACTATAATATGTAAATATTGTAATATAAATCGCGGTGGAGCGTTCAGCATTGATGTATCAGTTTTCGCTGGATTGCCAATATGTTGACGATTGAATACTGAATTTTGAAAAAAGTTTTTTCAGACGCGGTGTTTCAGATAAGCAGCAGGTCGGGAAAGCGTAAAATATGGTCGATATGCGCAATCGCCTCGGTTAATGTATCAAAGCGCCCCTCGCACGGATCGGGCACTTCGGTCAAGGCAGTTGGGTCTACCGTATGACCGCTTTCCTCCAGCCACGCATCAAACGCCTTGCGCATCGCTGCGGCGTTGGCGCGCTTTTCCTCGTTGGTGACACGCTCATCAAGGTAGATAATGGCATCAAATTTGTCGGTTGCGGTGTTGTGGGTAATTTCAGCAAAGGTGAATCTGTCTATATAGGTATGAAATAAGAGTTCCACGCCCAACTTGTGCAGCTCGCCTTCCGCGCGCTGGCGTTCGGAAATTTGCGCTTTTTCGCCCAACGCAGTGCGCAGCTTCCGGAACAATTCATCCCCGTTTGCAGGATAGAACGCAGTGCCCTTGGTGTCCTCGATTTCCTCAAAGCAGTACGCCTGCTGCGAGGGCGACAGCATCCCCTGTTCAGCCAGCTGTATGGCGTCGAGAAGATCCTGCCGATAGGATTGTGATAACGATAATACGAATTCCTTTTCCATAAAAGATCACTCCTTGTTTTTAATTGGTGAATCTAGTACGAATTATAGTTCTTATTCGTGTCGAAATCGCTCGAAGTAAAAGATATAAGGTAAATAGTTCATACAACAATCATCAAGAGTCTCAATGTCGGACTCCTGCAGAGAGATACTAGACACAAATGTAGATTTATTAATTTGATGGCATTTTCCCGAAAGCGCGTTATCGTAATACTAGAAACAAGCATAATACCGCCGTGTAAGGAGGACGCTATGGAAATGATTGATTCAAACAGAGAGCAATCCAAAATGATTCGAAAAACTCTCTCCTGCCTTTTGCACTTGTGCAAGCTACACAAAACCACAACCTGTTTCTTTTGCAAAAGGTAGAAAGCGGGCAGAGGGTGTTGACAAAACAGGGGAATTAGAGTATAAAGAAATCACAACAAAAACGTTTTTGGAACACAGCGGTATACACGGTACCGAAAACGGTTTTGGTTGAAAAGAGGATCAGGAGTGAGCAGGCATGGCAGTTTCGATCCGCGACATTGCACGGGAAGCCGGAGTCACGGTCGGTACGGTTTCCCGCGCACTCAACAACTACCCAGATGTCAGCCCTACAACACGGGAGCGCATCGTGGAGACCGCGCAGCGGCTGGGGTATCGCCCCAACCAAATGGCGCGCAACCTTTCCTCCAAGCACAATCACAATATCGCGCTGGTGCTTTCCGGCTTTCTGGAAGAAGAGCTTATCAACGATTTTGATGCACTGCTGATGAAAGGCTGCTTCCACTACACAGTCAACAACGATGTGGAAATGTCCATTCAGGTTATCAACACCAAGATCCAGACCGAAAAAAGTTTTGAACAGCTCTGCTATGAGCACAACATCGCCGGCGCGATCCTGATGGGTTTGAGAACCAACGACCCTTACTGCGAACTGCTGGCGAAAAGCAAATACCCCTGCGTGACCATTGATATTGAGGTTCCCGGTCCGAATGTCAGCTGTGTGATGATGGACGACATCAAAGCGTTTGACGAGCTGACCCAATACCTCATCGACATGGGACACCGCAAGATCGTGGTGGTACATGGCCGCAAGCTGGCTATGGTCAGTATGCAGCGCCTTGTGGGTGCGTACCAAGCTATGCAGCGCAATGGTTTGGAGCTGCCCCGCGACAACATCATCTACACCAACTTCGGGCGGGAGGAAGCCCGCGACGGTGTGAAGGAATACTTCCGAACACACAGCCCGGACAGCGCCACGGCGTTCCTCTGCATGAGCGATATGCTGGCCATTGGCACGATCGAGGGGCTGAAAGAACTGGGCTATAAAGTGCCAAAAGACTACTCGGTCGTAGGCTTCGATGGGTTGGAAGTCACCAACTACACCGACCCGGCTATTACCACCATTGACCAGAACATCCAGCAAAAAGGCTACGAGGCTACTCGCCTACTGTGCGATATGATCCGCGGCAAGCGCAAGGCACAGCGGCTGGTATTGCCCCACACCCTGACGGTGCGCGACAGCGTCCGCCCCCTATAAAACCGAAATCAGCGGTTAAGGCCGCTTTTTTCAGACAGAGATACAAAAACGTTTTTGCAGTAACTCCTTAAGCCAAATTTCGCTGCAAATATTTTTTAACCGCAAAGCAAAAACGTTTTTGTAATAACTTTTGGAACATTTGGTGCAACCGCACCGTGTTAATAAAACAAAAAAGCACAAAAGTAAAGGAGAAACACTATGAAAAAGAAGCAACTGTTCGCAGGCGCTCTGGCCGCTGCCATGATGACCGCCAGCCTGGCCGGCTGCGGTGGCGCTGCATCCTCTGCTGCAACTTCCACAACCGATGGCGATACCGCCAGCAGCACGGCATCCGCTGATACCAACAGCGGCGTGGTGGAAGTCACCATTCCCTCCTACAAAACCGGCGAGAACGCCGGTGCGGCCTTCTTTGTGCCGCAGGTCGAGCGTTTTAACGAGAAGTACGCCGGGAAGTACAAAATCAATCTGGAGAGCGTACCCCAGGATAGTATTTTCAATGACCGCTTAAAGCAGCTGGCACAGCAGAACAAGCTGCCGGTGCTGGTGGAGGGCGGTGACCCGGACTGGGTCAAGAACGTCGTTATCCCCAACGGCCTTGCCTACGACTTGACCGACTGGATCGACTCGACCCCCGCCGTCAAGGATGTCCTGATTGACGACAGTCGTGAATACTGCTCCAATGAGGATGGCAGAGTCATGACTATGCCTCTGGCAACGGTACGTCCCATCGGCTTCTTCTACAACTCTGATATGTGGAGCACCGATGCTGACATCAGCGCTATGAGCATGGACGAATTTGTTTCCGCGCTGGGCGACCAGAAGATCGCCTTCTCCACCGCCGAGAACGGCTGGGTTTCCGCCTTGTTCCTGACTGCGCTGGTGGCCGAGGAAGACGGTGGCGTAGAATGGCTGAAGAGTGGCACCGAGACCAAGATCACCGACTTCAACCAGCCCTGCTTCATCAACGCTGTGGCCAAGCTGCAGAATCTGCTGCAGAACAACGCAGCCTCCAACTCGGTAGGCGCAGCCTACGCGGATGCCGCCAACGCTTTCATGAGCGAGCAGGCCGCCATCATTGCCAACGGTCCTTGGATGTCCTCTGACTTCGAGAGCTCCAACTCCGACAAGTGGTCCAACGGCTTTGACGGCGCGAAGGTTCGTGCCTCCCTGTTCCCGGGCGACATCGGCATTGCCGACACCGCCACTTTCGGTGAGTGGTGGATCTCTGCTTCTGCCCCTGAGGATGAAATTGCCCTTGCAAAGGCTTTCCTTGAGTTCATTTACAGCCCCGCTGAGCTGGAAGCCTACATGCTGGCCGAGGGTGGCGACACACCGAAGCTGACCTACTCCGACGACTTCAAGGCAAAGCAGGGCGAGACCCCGGTGCTTGCTGATCTGGCAGCCGACACCACTACTGATACCGTGTTTGTCCCCCGCATCCTCGATGTGATCCCTGCCTCCGTTGCCAACACCGAGTTTGGTAAGCTGCTGCCAAGCCTGGCCGACGGCACCTGCACCCCGGAGCAGTTTGCCCAGTGGATGAGTGACAAGGCCGCGGAAGCCAGCGCCGAGTAATCCGCGCAATCCGCGCAAGAACAATATGTAACTCAAGGCGTGTCGCCGTCCCGTTGCATACGGCGGCGGCACGCATTTTTTGAAAAGGAAGGAGCTGCAAAGCCATGAAAACCGCCCCGAAAAAAGCAACGCGCATCAAGGCGGGCCGCATCCAGCGTGCAAACTACAAATGGATCTATCTGTTCCTGCTTCCCACCATCGTGATCTTTGCGATGTTCTATTTGATGCCCATTGCGCAGGTATTTGTGACGTCGTTCACGAAATGGGATGGCTTCAACGCACCAAAGTTCAACGGTCTGACAAACTATATCAATCTGTTTACCAACAGTTCGTTCCTCATTGCGTTGAAAAACCTGCTCTGGTGGTGCGTGATTGCCCTGACGCTGCACGTCGGCTTCGGCACATTGGTCGCTTTTGTACTGTACCAGCGCCCCCACGGCTGGAAGTTCACTCGTACAGTGTTCATGATCCCCAACGTCATCAGTGCGGCGGCCTGGGCGATGATCTACAAATTCATTTTCAACAATGATTTCGGCATCCTGAACTCGGTCATCCGCGTTTTTAACCCGAATTTCAACGTCCAGTGGTTCTACAAATCGCCGTGGGCGTTCTGGGCTGTTACGTTCACCTGGCTGTTCTATGCAGTCATCGTCACGTTGGTCGTGCTGGGTGATTTGATGAACATTCCGAAGGAACTGAATGAAGCCGCCCTCATCGACGGCGCTACCGGCTGGCAGCTGATCCGCTATATCCAGCTGCCGCTGTGCCGTGCATCCATCGGCACCAGCGTCATTGCCTCGCTGACATCCCGTATTGCCATGTATGAGCAGATTGCCCTGACGACGTCCGGCGGTCCGGGCGACGACACGATGAGCCTGCCCATCATTCTGGTCAAGGGCATCATGGACTACCGTTACGGTTACGCCAACGCGGTGGGCGTGGTCATGTTTATCATCGGTCTGATCGTGCTGGGCGTCGTAAACAAGCTGTTCCGCATGGACGAAGCCAATTACTGAGAAGGAGGCACACCATGAAAATCAAATACAAGCCTTGGGCAAAGGGTTTGATGTACCTTGTGGAGGCCGTCGTCATTATCCTCTCTACTACAATATATTTATGGTTAATATCCCTTACAGCCAGT
>ENA-OPCO01001137-OPCO01001137.1-human-gut-metagenome-genome-assembly--contig:-NODE-1137-length-17620-cov-2.121321_pt1 | contig 17620 bp, 16 predicted proteins | sample MGYA00241562_ERZ501475 | MGnify/ENA primary metagenome ERZ501475 (study PRJEB25962, sample SAMEA2042627) | human gut metagenome | biome: human gut; feature: human-associated habitat; material: faeces... | reverse complement strand
TACAAACCGCTGACCACGAATATTCGCTCGGTATTTTCGTTCTGTTCTCTGTTTGTGAATAGGATGTTTCGCTGCCGTTTGGGATGAGTCCCGTAGAAATCATCGTCGTTTCATTCGTCCAAAAATCAATCGTAATTACTCCGTTATTATATTTGATTTTATCATTTTCAATATCTGTTTTATTCAGAAACTCTCTTAACGGCAAATAATATTCTCCGTTTTTCCGAACAGGGACAAACTCATTATAACCACCGTCCCCATAAGTGGAAATGTAAACATAATCATCTTTTAAAAGAGAAGATACCAAAGGTTCGATCTCATTTGCGAATACTACACTGCAGCAGGTAAGCACCAGAATAAGCACCATACACAATGTTGTTCCCCATACGCTAAATTTTTTCTTTTTCATAATCATCTCAAACCTCCTTTTAAGCTGTTTTTTGTTTTTAACCATGTTGCTGGACAAAGCGGGCGAAGTCTGGCATACCATCGAAAGAATCATTGTGCTGTACTGCTTCCTGTCTGACATATCCATTTCTTTTGTTACTTGTTCATCACAAGCATATTCACACGCTTCGCCGATTAAATTCACCATAAGATATGTAATCGGATTAAACCAATAAATTGAATTGACAATCACCGCAAAAAGCTTGAACCAGGAATCGTGATGCTTATAGTGTACCATTTCATGCTTAATTGCAAGTTTATAATCGTCCTCATTCATCTTGATTTCGGGAATTGCAAGCGTTGGCTTAAAAAATCCGAACACAAGCGGCGATGATATTATCGTACTTTTTATTACGTCCACGCCGTCGATGACTTCGTGTGTATCAAATCCGCAGATTTTCTTCTTAAATCTGAAGTATGAAATGAGGTATCTGCACATTAGAATAATAAACCCAAGCAACCATACAGCAATTAAGATCTCCTGTATAGTAATAGGATTAGATCTTCTTACGATTTTTGACGGTTTCGGCAGTACATTATGCTGTGTTTCTTGCTGAGCTTCCTGCCGAACAGTTTGTATCAGTGCGTTATCTGTTTTCTCTGCCTTTGTTTTCGTATTAAATTCCGTCACATTAACTTGCTGATGTATTGGAGCTTTTGGGAGCGATATTTCACCGATATTCATCGGAAGAATGAATATAAGCATTGCAAGCAAGCTTATGTAGTATAAAGCCTTACCGCTCAGGATCGATAATATTTTGTTTTTGAATATCAGCAATGCAATACATATAACAGAGCCTGCAAGAGTTGATATTATAACCGATTCTATCATATTTCATCACTCCTGTTCCTCTATAAATCTTTTAAGCTCGTCAATGTCTGCCTTTGTAAAAGCTTCATCTCTGAAAAGAGCTGAAATAAGGCTTTTTGCACTTCCGCGGTAAATAGACTTTACAAATTCTTTTGTTTGCATTGCCTGATATTCCTGTTCGGAAATAATCGCTTCGTATTCGTGAACATGAGAACGGCCAATCTTTTCGGATTTTAAACAGCCTTTGTCGATAAGCCTTCCTGCAAGGGTTGATATGGTTGTAAGCTTCTTATCGGGCATTTTATCGGCAAGCTCGCTCGTCGTTACCTTACCGTTCTTATCCCAGATTATTTTCATAATCTCCATTTCTGTTTCTGATATTTTCATTGCAGCATCCCCTTTCGTTTCTACATCCTGTTTTTATTATACACTATGTAGTAGCGAATGTCAATAGTTTTTTTGAAATTTCTATTTTTTTTCACAGTATCAAAAATAACCTTATGTTTTGTTCCTTTTTTCTGAGAAAGAAATGGGTGTAAAATGGAATACAGATACCGTGCCTTTTCAATTATTTTTAATGCTTGCAAAGAAAGCAGCGCCCTTGATTTCAAACAGCAACAATGCCGTGCCGAGCAATAATTCCGTGTGCATCGCAGTATCATCAAGGGGGATTCAAAAATCCTCCTTGATGCAGGTGTTTGCACAAGGAGTTTTTATGTCGGCGATGTTACTCCAGAAGATGTAAAAGCAAAATATAAATCAGGTGTCTTGACCATTGTTCTTCCGAAAAAGGAACAGAAAAAACTTGATTCGACAAGTAAAATTGCTATCGAGTAATTTTATTAAAGAAAGGCTCGTTTCCGTATTCAGCGGCAGCGAGCCTTTCTGCGTTTATTCTGCAAAAGCATATCTTCCCATAAATAAGATTTCTCCGCTTGTATTATCACGAATTGCAAAATAGAACGGTTTATTAAATTTAAGCTCAATCGGCTCCGGCGGAAGTGCCGAACCGCCCATACCGATTGATGTTACGGCTGCGGCTTCCGTTCCTTTTTCGTCCACGCTGATAAATGTCTTATGGATTGTATCGGTAAACCACATATTGCCCGAATCAAACATTTTTTCAAATCGGGCTGTTTTGGTGTCGAAAGCCGTTTTAATGCCGATGTTTTTTAGCGTATCATTAAGACGTTCGGAATACTCAATCTTAAATTTCGGCATTGAAAGTTTTGTATATGTACGCTTAAAATTCTCGTCGGCGATTACGGAATTAAGCTCCTGTTCTGCATTTATGCTGCTGTCTGCGAGCATTAAATACATACTCACATCAAGCTCATCAAAGCTATCGGTGCCGATATATTCGCCGCTGTCCGAGAATTTGTCAACTCTGTTTTTATACGGTAGTTCGATTATTATTGCAGATTTTGTTTCCGCATACGAAATCCGGCTTGTTTTATTCATAAAGTCTGTTTGCGTTTTTGTTCCGTCCGCATTAGTAAACTCATCGGGTTTTGTAAGAGATGTGCTGAACTCATTTTCCCAAGCGCCCTTAAAGTAAATTGCATTGATAAGCATTGCCCAAAAGTTATCGGCATTATCAATAATCTGCGGAATTTTGCCTTTTGTTTTATCCTTCACCCAAGAATTGATTTCACCGACTGCATTTTTATTATCAACCGTCTTAACATCGGCATTATAATACTCCGTTGCGATATTCTTAAAGTTTTTGCTGAAATTCTGTGTTGTTTTGTACTTGTTGATCCATATTGAATTTGCAATATTAAGGCTCAAAATATCGGTCTTTGAGTACCTTTTTATCAAATCCTTTGAAAGCGTGTTAAATTCGTCAAGATTTTTTACGCCAAGAGTATTTAATATTTCATTCTTTGTATCGCCCTCTGCTCCGTTAGCGGCAAGGGCAAGAGCCATCTTTACGGACAGCGGAGAAAACATATAGTTTTTATCCGCAGGCATTTGTGAGTTCAGCTTGTCGGCAAAAGTCAAGTCGGAAACACTTATTTCTGTTTCCCCATCAACACCGCCGATAACGTCTTTTTGGGCACACGATTTTACTATCCAAATACCTGTTTCGCCTTTATCAATAGGCTTAAACAATTCAAGAGTATAAATGCTGTTTCCTATTTTATAGTTGCCGCTGCATTTTTCTCCGTCACCGGCAAAAGCAACGAGTTCGCCGTTTTCGGCTTTTTCACCCTTGTCGGAAAGAAAATTCATAATGACTTGCTTATAGTCGAGCCGCCACGGAAAATGACCGTTGTTTACAGACTCTTGCAAATCTTCTATTTGGCTGTAAGACAAATTCTCGGCGTTTGATATATCATTTGATTTTGAAAAAATATTATATACCCTCACAAGCGTTGCAATCGCCTGTTCGGTGGTATATAACTCTTTTGGAGCAAATCTGTTATCGCCCACGCCCTGCATAATACCCATATTGCAGATGACTTGAATATCATTCATTACCCAATCGGAAATTTGTCCGCTGTCGGCAAAATCAAAGTATTGCGCCGTCGCATCCCAGCCGGGATATATTTTGTTTATCAAACGGCAGAGAATGGCTGCGGCTTCCTCACGTGTAAGCGAATCATTCGGCGCAAACTCCGTTTCGGATTTTCCTTTGACAATGCCCAATGCATTCAGCACTTCAATATGTTCATTATCCGTATCGGTAAAAGGAGGTTTTATTATTCCCACCGAGAAAGCCGATCCGGGAAAATTTTTAATATAATTGAATACAAGCTCGCAAAATTCCTCACGGGTAATTGCCCCGGGGAAGTTATAGTTCCCGCTTATAATATTTATTTTTCTTGCAATTTCAATACTATCTGCTGCCCATTTGCTTGCTGGAACAGATGTTGCCGAGTTTTTTGAAAGAGGGGTGCCGCAGCCACGCACATCCATATATTCAATATTTTCTTTTGTTTCGTCCAATGGTTGGTTCAAATCATATTTTTCTATGAGCTTTCCGACGGTTCCGTTTTGAGATAAATCGCTTAAAGCATCGTCAATATTCATATATAGCTTTTCATAATCCGTAGGTACGCTTGACCTGTATTTTGCTTGGGAAACACCGTCACGGAAAACAATCGCATAATCTTCTCCGTACTTGCGGCTTATTTGACCGTTTTCAAAGGTTACTGTCGTTGTTTTCAAATATTCTCTCGAATAATCAATCACTTTATCTCTATCTTCCGTAACGGTAATTGCGGAAATCGCACAGTCAACTCTTCCGCTTAAAACAGCCGGAATGAGCGCATCAAAATCCATATTGACAAATTCAATTTTTCTGCCGATTTTCTCGCCGATTAAATCCATCAGCTCAACATCAAAGCCTTTCAGCTCGTCACCCTCGTAATATTCAAACGGCTTAAACTCTGCGTTAATACCTACTTTCACCACATCATTGACGGTATCATCGGCAAATACAGTTATTGCCATAGAGCAAAGCGTTGTAATTGTTAAAATCAGCGATAATAATTTTTTCATTGTACTGTCCTCCTAATTCTTTATCAATGCCCGAAAGAAGCTATTTTCCAGCCGGTGTTATCGGATTCGTAAACCATAGTGCATATCCAATACTGATTTCCGTTTGAGATAGCTTCTTCCCGCACATATTCGGCATCAAATGTTACCGTATAAGACTTATGCTTTTCATCGGAATTTTTATTATTATGGGGTTTAATTTCCACATTTGAAATTGATTTTATATTGTCAATCCGTCTTTCATCGTCCTTAACAAAGGTTTTATTTGTCAGCGGCAAATGCGGAATACTGTCATATAATTCCGTATTTAACAGGTTCGACGTAACCCCACCGAACATTGTAGTTTTTGCAATACATTGTATTGCTGTGTCTTCATCTTTTTCATTCAAAGCCTCACAATACATTTTAATGATTTCTTCGGGCGTTTTTGATTTCATATCATCTTCGGATTTCAGCAGAGGTACAATAAAGTCTGCAAAGCTCATATTTGTTATTTCATCAAAGCTCTTTCCCGATAAGCTGCAGGCATTTTCAACTTGATGCCGTCCTGTGCTTATAAACGCTCCTATAATTTCGTTTTCGTATTTAACAACGATACCTCTTGCGGTGGTTATGGGATAAAATTTTTCGGGCATACCCTCACGAAGCTGATAAATGTCAACCGTTACAGCTTTTTCGGCATACTTGCTTAAATCAAGTCCAATATCCTTTGAAAGCTCATTGTTGTAGAGATAATAATACTCATTTGCGAAAAAATCGCCAAGCTCCTTAAATTGCGGCAAAGCATCTGTAAGCGACGCAAGTTTATAATTTATATTCCAACCGTATTTTGCAAACAACTCTCTGTCCTTATCATCAACAACATAAATCGCATCGCCGCCTGCTTCCAAAAGGGAATCCAAAAAGCGAGGGAAGGCTTCGTTTGCCGTATATAAAACGACGCCCGTTTTTACAAAAGTTTTATGATACAAGGTGTCCCAATAGACATCAAATTCCGAATTAGTGTCATTCTCAGGCATTGTTACCCTATATGCGCTTATATAATTTGCATTTAAGTCAGGCGCTTCACCTTCATACGGCATTATAGAGCCAAGCGCTCCGGCTTCGTGGAAAAGGCCTTCTATATCGCCCCATACGGTAATACTGTCAGCCTGATTGAATCCTGCAAAATCAGATATGCGGCTTACGGTTATATCCGAAAATCTGTCTTCGGTTGTATAGTCTACATCACATCCAAAAGCCTCACCCAAAAACTTAAGCGGCACATATGTATGATTGTTGAATATTTTAGGTTCTGTATCCATATTGACTGCTTTATTATTTTTAAGCATTGATTTGGAATCAATAGTAAAAATAACAGTATTTTTGTCATCGTTATAATCTGAAATTGTGACTGTCTTGTCGGTATCGTTCCAATCTGCCTTTTTGCCCAGCGCATTGCTGACGGCACGGACGGGAATTTGCGTTCTGTCATTTTCGTCAATAAACGGCAGTTCGGTTTTATCGCAATATATTTTCGTTCCGCCGACAGTTATATATAAGCCGTGTTTTTCCGTATTATGAACGGTTATATTTGTCTTGTCGTAAGCAAAAGCCGAAATTGCTGATGCTGCCGATATTGCGGCAGTTAAAATAATTGATAATAGTTTTTTCATTGTACTGTCCTCCTAATTCTTTATTCCCACATAACCTGTTTCGTTTATAATGTATTGCCCCTCATCGGATAAAATCCATTCAAGTAATTTGTCAACATTGCCGTTTTGATTTTCCTTGTATGTAACAGCATAAATCGGCGTAAGCATGGGATAACTGCCGTTTCTGATGTTTTCGGAGGTCGGTGCAGCGCCGTCAATCGAGATCATTTTTATATCAGGATTCTTTATAATTCCCTCAACATAATATCTGAATGAAAACCCGATTGAGTTTGTTTTGCTTTTATAATCCGCCACCTGTTCTATAATGCCCGCCATTAAATCATTCACCATTTCGGTAGGCGCATCCGTAATCGGCGTATCACCCATAAAACGTTTCAGCATACTTTGGCTTCCGCTGCCCTCATTTCGCTGAAATGCGGCAATTTTCTCATTTTTTCCGCCGACATCCTTCCAATTTGTAATCTTGCCGGAATAAATATCTTTTATCTGCTCGGTGGTAAGATTGGTGATAGGGTTGTCCTTGTGAACAAAGAAAACAAATGCCTCCGTTCCGATAGGCGTATATTCAAAAGTGGTTTGGTTTTCTTCTGCGTATGCCCTTTGCTCATCGGACGGATACACACCGATGAAAATATCTGTTTCTTTTTCCGCTAAAAGGCGATAGCCGTCAGGAGTATTGTTATACTCAAATATTCCATCGTGCAGCTTTGTCGTATTCGGATATACAGCGTTCACAAATGCGGAATATACGGGAAACAATGCAGCAGCCCCGTCAATTCTCGGCAGATTTTCGGTAAGCTTTAATGTTTTGCTGTCCGTCTTTACAATTTTGGAATCTTCATCAAACGGCAGATACTCATGAATATCAATGTTCGGAGAAGTATTAACAGTGATACTTTTGTTATATTTGATTATTCCGAAGTTTGTTCCGAGAGCGGCTCCGTACACGGCGGCACAGATACACCAAATTATTAAAAACTTCTTTCTCTTTTTCAGCCATATCAAAGGCAGCAAAAGTGACGGTACAACAATTAAACCTATGTATGCTATAATGTGATTTATGCCGTTCCAAAACAAAAACATACCGATTATAATTAAAGCATAATAGCTTGCAAATAAAGTTGCCGCCGTTAAAAGTATTTTGAGTACTATAAATAATGCTTTTTTCATTGCTTGTCTCCTTTTCCGTTTTCCGCATATCCCACAACGGATATTACCACCCCTATTGCGCCTATGCCCCAAGTGATATACTCCAAATGCCCTGCGGCGGATATTTCAATGCATATTGCAAAAAGAATTACCGCAATGCCGAGAACCATCTTCTTCATTATCCGCACCCCCTCAGTCATTTAAAAATTCTTCCCAATAAACTTCAAAAATCTTATATGTATCAGCCTTTTTGCCAATAAGATAATATCGTGTTACCTCGCCGTCACCGACTTGCGGAGCTAAACTCAGTGATTTCTCGTTATGCTTTAATTCGGTTTCGACTTTTGCAATGCCAAATTCGCTTATGCCCAAATGATTCAGTCTTTCGTAAATTTCCCGCTTATTTTTCTCCGAAATATCTTTCAGGTCATCTTTTTCCAAAAGCTCCAAATCATCAATGCAAATTTTACTATAGTAAATCCCGTCCTTAAAATTCTTTTCTTCGTTTTCTACAGCCGCAAGTAATGATTCATCTTCGATAACAGCTTTCATCTTCCCAAAAGAGCCTGACGTCATATTGTGATAAAACTCATAAATCATCAGCTCCCACTCATTTTCAACCGAGTCATCCGTAATAAGAACTCTATCGTCGGATATAAATCTTTTTTCCAAGTTTATATCAAGTATCGGAAGCTTTGATTCATCGACATAATGTTCTGTCAGATACTGTTCATAATCTTTATTTTCATTGCTTTTATTGATATATACCTGTGTCGGTCCGTCTGAACCGCCGATTATGCCGATGCTTGAATTATCGCACGCAGTCAGCAGCAGGCAGCACGCCGCAAGCATTAAAGTTATTGTCCGTTTCACAAAATCAACCTCCGTATATACAATTTTGAAATCTGTAAAGCTGCATCATTTTTTTAAAATAATAAACTGTTTTTTGTGAGACATACAAAGTTAGTCAAGGCCTCAGGTACAAAAAAAAGGGCAGTCGAAGCGGCTGCCCTAAGGGGATATGCGCAAGCATTGTCATTGTATCGCCAATGCCTGCGCATCGTTTTGCAACAGTGGTTTATACGTTGAAAATATACCTTATGTTACAACCGGGTCATCCTTATTCCAGATTTTCAATCATACGGGCAAATACAGCCGCTGCCTGCGCTCTTGTTGCATTTGCATTCGGCAAAAAGCTGCCGTCGTCATTGCCTTTCATAAGCAGGTTTGCAGCTGCCCAGCTTACAGCGTTCCTCGCATAGCCGGAAATAGAGCTGCTGTCCGAGTATGCCGTGTTGCCGTTTGATTCTATGTCATATCCCTTGAAATTTGCGTAGCGGTAAAGGATTGTTGCCATCTGTTCACGGGTAATCGGATCGTTCGGTGCAAAACGGTCTTTTGAAACGCCGGAAACAATGCCGTTTGCATTTGCCCATGCAACCGCCCTGTCGTAATAACCGCCGATTTCAACGTCCACAAACACGGAGTCTCCGGCTTGCGGCTCTTTTTCCATACGATAAATAATCATGACAAACATTGCCCTGGTCACATAAGAGTCGGGTGAGAATTCCATCTCGGTGGTACCCTTCATCAATCCAAAATCATATGCGAATTTCACCGAAAAGTAAAACCAATCTCTTTTCTTAACGTCACCGAACGGATTTTCCCATTCGGTGTCTGGTTTTACCTTGATGTCCTTTTGTTTCTTTTTGAGTATGCTGCCCGTCACCGCATTGATTCGGTATGTCCACTGCGTCTTATTGTCGGCAAATACGAGATGATAATAAGGCGTTTTAATGCCGCCGTCTACCAATTCTTCCTCCAAAAAGGTAACCCTGTCGCTGCATTCGGCATCATCAACGGCAATCTTTTTTGCGTCGGCAAGCAGAATATATCTTCTGCCGTAGATTATTTCGCCTGTCTTTGCGTCAATCTCATAGTGATACTGATATTTACCTGTGTAAAACTCCAAAATATAGCAGGGTCTGCCTTGGTTGCGGTTAAGCTCGGCTTTGGTGAACACAATTTTTTGTGCGTATTCATCAAGCTTGGCGTCCTTCAGTGCGATTTTCTTTGCTTCCTCCAAGGAAATAAAATTCGTACCGCTGATATCATCAATATGCTTTCCCATCACAGCGCCGCTTATCGCATTGATTCGGTATGTCCACTGCGTATTGTTGTCTGCAAAGACAAGCAGATAATACGGTGTTTTAATACCGCCGTCTACCAATTCCTCCTCCAAAAAAGTAACCTTGTCGCTGCATTCGGCATCATCAACGGCAATCCTTTTTGCATCGGCAAGCAGAATATATCTTCTGCCATAGATAATGTCGCCCGTCTTTGCATCAATCTCATAGTGATACTGATATTTACCGGTGTAAAACTCCAACAGGTAATAGGGCTTGCCCTGATTGCGGATTAGCTCCTCCTTGGTGAACACAATCTTTTCCGCATTTTCAACAAGACCGGCATCATTAAGCGCTATTGATTTTGCTTTTTCCAAAGAGATTAAATCTGCCTCGCCGATATTCTTCTCTTTCTTTTCAAGTATATCGCCGCTTACCGCATTGATTCGGTATGTCCACTGTGTTTTATTGTCTGCAAAGATAAGCCGATAATACGGCGTTTTGATGCCGCCGTCCACCAATTCTTCCTCTGTAAAGGTAACCTTTTCGGTGCAGCCCGCATCATCAACGGCAATCTTTTTTGCTTCGGTAAGCAGAATATATCTTCTGCCGTAGATAACTTCTCCCGTCTTTGCGTCAACCTCATAATGATACTGATTTTCCCCTGTATAAAAATCCAACAGGTAGCAGGGTCTGCCTTTATTGCGGCTCAGTTCTTCCTTGGTGAACGTTATTTTTTGTTTGTTTCTGTCAAGCTCGGCGTCTTTGAGTGCAATTTCTTTTGCCTCATCCAAAGAGATAAACTTTGCCGTATCCGTAACAAGCTCTGCGGTCTTTGATTCTTCCGTAATCTTTACAGCCTTCGATTCATCCGCAAGTGCCGTCAGTGGTATAAGCGAAAGCAGCAGTACTATACAAAGCAGAACGGAAACCGGTTTTTTTGTTTTGCGTTTCATGTTTCATGACCTCCTTTTTTGTAATTTCATCTTGTTTCGCAGCTCTCTGTTTATGCCGAAGTGCGAACATCCGGCGTTTTTTTCTTTCATAGGCAGCACGCTCCTTTCGGGTATGTAGTCACCTATTGTATTTTCGGCGTAAGAACGAAAAAAGGTGAGCCCGATTTCAAAATACTTTGAAAACGAACACACCTTAATAAATACCCGCGAACGAATAACGGAAAAAGGCAAATCTACGCCTATGCCGCGAGTAAATGTATGTATTGATTTTACGCCGTCGCTTCATACTTGCCAAACCCTCTCTATATACTCTTCTACAAATATATGATATCACATTCTTCCGATTTCGTCAATGCTTTTTAGGTGATTTAAGCAATTTCGGCGTTTTGCACTATGAAAATGTTTGTGAATTTTTTCGTTTTTCTTAAATGCGGAAAAATAAGTAGAAAGTTTTCAACCTTTATGATATGATTTAGGTGACAAATCCAAACATACAAAAGGTGTTGTATGCTATAAAAGACTTATTTATCTGTATGAGTCAAAACGAGAAAGGAGTTGTGCATAATGAAAAGCACAAAAATCACGCCATTGTATGAGTGTCTTTCCCGTGATGACGAGCTGCAAGGCGAAAGCAACAGTATCACAAACCAAAAGAAACTGCTTGAAGATTATGCAAAGCGAAACGGCTACACCAATATAGTCCATTTTACCGACGACGGTGTGTCGGGACTTCGTTTAGTTGAGGTGTGATAGCGTAACCATTTTTGTGATGATTACCTATCACACTATTTTTATGTTGTTTCACATTGCTAAGTATAATCAGATTGCCCTGTTAAAATTCTTCATGTTTCGAGAAGTTTCTATAAAAAACTTACCACTATCGAAAAATAACGATAATGGTAAGTTTTGTTAATGGCTTTCTTGAAATTATTTTAGTGGTAATCATAAATCCTAACCATAGTTAAGATAGCCTGCTCTACAGTATATGTGTCTTGCGGTGCAAACAAATCATCTCCGACACCGTTCATAATGCCTATAAACTGCATATGATAAACGCCGCTTTTTGCCCATTCGGATATTGCTTCATCATCATGAAAGCGGAAGTCATAAACATCATTACCCGAAATATCCACGTACTCACAAATTCTATCAAGTATAGTCGCCGCTTCCTCACGGGTTATAAAGTCATGAGGCGCAAAGATTCCTTTTGCCTTTCCATTTATAATACCCTGCTTATACAATGTACCAACCGACATATTATTCGTATCCTCAAATAGCATATCCTGTGCAGTATGCCATTTTAATCCGGAAATTTTTTCAAGAAGCGCAAAAGCAAGGTCGCAAAATTGTTCTCTTGTGATGTTTGTTTGATAGTTTGACTGTAACTCACTTGGTAAAATATCTGCTTTAATAGCATTTACAACATCATTTACCGCCCATTCGGAAGGGATATCCGTACAGCCTTTTCCTCTGGCTGTTGCACGAGCAATAGAGAGGTTTTTTGATAGATTTGACTCAACGAAACAATTCCCTTGCGAATTTAGCAGATCAATATCATCTAAATATAGATATGTACCTGTCGGAGAATAGTCCATATAATACTCTTTATCTTTTATGCTCTTTATTTTATTTTCAAATTCTTCTTCGTCAAATATGTGCTTTTCTATGCTAATAGGTTGTCCGCCGCCTATACCATCAGTAGATATACAGAGAAATACGATTGTATTGATTTCATCATCAGATAAATATGGTTTGATTTTTGCCCAAGCCCTTTTTGCGTTGTCCGTAATAGGCAATGTGTTCGAGGGCAAATTCTTATGTTCCTCATGAATAATTTCACCATCCTTTTCTGTTATGTGTACACTTACAGAACCAACTGCTTGTTCCATACGGACAAGCTCGCCACCATTTATGGTATATCCTTCCGCATCAGGAGCGCCTCTATACCATACAATATGAAAAGAATAAGTATTGTTACTCTTGTTAAGTATAATGCTGTATGTGTTTCCAAAAATATTGTGCCAGTCATATATAACAGTATCTGTTTCTTGAATCTCGTTTTGAGAAGGTGAACCAAATAAATTTGTCAACACTTCGTTTAACTTCTCAAATGTAATTCCGACTTGCTGCATATTTACAGAGAAATGCTCCACTCCTCCAATAACGCCTATACCCGATGATGCTGTAAGCGTAAGAATTTCAGGCATCCCAAACATTTTTACTTTGGCTTGATAGACCGCATTTGTGTCGGCAGACGGGATTTGACTTAGCTTAATACCGGTTGTCTTTTCAAATTCCGTTAGCCATCCGAAAGGAATTCTGATATTGTTTTCAATTGTATAAACAGTATTATCAGGAATAGGTTTGGCGATTGATATATAAGATGGTGTACTCTCACTCATTATTTCAAGTGCAATGATTTGTACTGCATTTGCAACATATGCAAGCATATTGGGGTTTATGTTCTCAATTATATCGTTTTCACAATGGTATTCATTTTGAATCGGTTTATGTGCAAAATTCAAATCAGGGATTTGCTTCGGATAGAAAGACATATGGTCGCTTCTGCCAAAATCTCTTGATACCGCAATGTTAGTATACTTTTTGTTCTTTTTCAATATATCCGACAAGTAATTTTCATTTCCATTACTGGAGAATATGCTTACAGATCCCGCTTTTGTTGATCCAATCATATCAATATTAAGCATTCCAATTGTACGGTTTATGTCATCCCCTAAATGACTGGCATAGTATTCCGAACCAATCAACCCCATTTCTTCCGCGTCAAAAGCAACAAAGCGAATTTCCGTATCTGTTGGTATATCGTGCAAAAGCCGTATAAGCTCCAACATAACCGATATACCGGAAGCATTGTCATTTGCGGCAGGAATATTATTAATACCGTCATAGTGTGCACCGATGATTAAGATATCATCGGTTTTAACTTCTGTGTTTGACTTCAATGTACCAATAATATTAACCGCTACAAATTTATTTCCATTCCAATCGGTAAGATTAGTTTCAAATTCTTGGGTCGTTACTTCTAATCCATAATCATTGAATTTGTCAATAATAAATTGTCTTGCAAGCTCTATTTCCTTATTTTCATAACCTCTTGGATTTGCGGATAATGTTTCAATCGTGGTCATCATAGAGCTTACATCAATAATATTTTCTTCTGCAAGAATCATGTAATTAGTACTTGTGAAAAGCAGCATAAGGATAATTAATGCACTTGTAAATTTTTTCATAAAATCACCTTTATAACAGTTTAATAATTATAAAACACTTCATCAAAAGTATAAAAGAGCTGCAACACATATGAAGATACTCTAAATAGTCGCATAGCTTTTTAAGAGGAAGCAGAGGCTGACCCTCATCGTTTGTGATATCCAAATCAATATCCGTGTATACATCATCAATGTATAGTGATGTCGGGAAATATTCATTTTCTGCTGAAACAATACTTGTAATTGATAGCAACATCATAATTAATAAAATAATTGATAATACCCTTTTCATAGTGCTACCTCCTTACTTTATTAGCAACGTAAATTCCACTCACTGCATAAAAAATAATGAGAGGAAAGCCTATAAGGTATTCCTTAAAAATCTGTCCCGTTTCCTTTAAGCCCATATACACTAGTATTCCACCAACAATTACGCCAAAGAAGCAACCCCACCATTTATTTTTGCATAATAACAACCCTGATAATATAAGCAGTATATCAATTATCCAAACAACAGGAGTTGTTTTTATCGAAGTTAGGAAAGAAAAATATACCAATATAATGGTGAATGGTATAGCAGGTAAAAAATATATTATTTTCTTCATAGACAAGCCCCTTTAATCTTCTTTTTCAAAATAGCCAGAGTGTACGCTTTTATCCTTGCAATTATTGTGCTGTCAAATTTCCTGTATTCCATATGTCCTCCTGCTTATTTGAATCTTGAAACCGATGCCACCCGATTAAAACTCCACTGTTTCCTCCGGCTTTGTAAATGATGAAAATACTGCTTTTGCATTCTTAAAATAGAACACCTGTGTGTTCCCGTCATCAGGATTATAAAGCGCTTTAAGCTCCGGATATGCTTCAAGCATTGAAACTCTTGCCTCTCTGCGGTCGTCCTCAATAAGCTCGCCCGATACTCTGAGCCAGTCTTCGCCGTTCATTGCACATATCTCTACATTCGGATTTTTCTTTATCTGCTCCGATACAGCTTTTTTCTTGCCGGTCTGAATATAGAGCTTGCCTTCAAAAATATGAGCCGTGCCGAACGGGCGAACCTTCGGTTTATCGCCGTCAACCGTTGCCAAATAATAAGTTTTTGCATCTTTCAAAAATTTACATACTCTTTCCATAATCATTATCTCCTTTTTTCAAATAAATTTATTCCGTAATTTCCATTATGTCTTCAATGCGGCAGTCAAGCGCTTTGCATATTTTCACAAGCACTGTCAATGCCACAATTTCGTTTTTATTTAGTTTTGTCAATGTTGTTGACGATATTCCCGCAAGCTCCATCAAATCATGCTTGCGGATTTTCTTCTGTTCAAGAGTTTTCCACAGTCTTTGATATGTTACCATAGCATAAGCCTCCGAAATTTGATATGTTTATTTTATCATATTTCGGCGCTAAAATCAAGACTTCGCTTGATTTCTATATATTTTCTCCTCTTTGCACAAAAAAACAACCGGGGATTTTACTCCCCGGCATATTTTTTTTCGCTCCGTTTTATACTACTTGGGATATTGGGAAAATAATGAGTTACACTCTGTTACATACCAAGAATCGGTCCCTCATCAATATTCTGTTCTTCCGATTGGTTTATTTCGTCAAGTTTTTCAAGGACTTTCTTTGTAGCATAAATGCCGTTTGAATTAAGCTGTCTTTGCCATGCGTTATTATTGTACCTCGAAAAATGGAATCCCCACGACTTTAACACACCTCTTGTTTCCTCGTCCGGCTTTCCGTCAAAGAAAAATTGAATGCGGTTTATCTCCTTATTCACAATTACCTTTCCCTTTTCAAACTCAACCGGTTCAAAGTCAAGTTCCCGCAGTTTTTCCAATTCCTCAATTCTCAGCCTTATGCTCCGTATATTCTGATTGTTATTTGTGAGTGAATAGGTCGGAAACGGTCTGCCTTCATAGTTTTTCTTCGCCGCATTGTCAAGTTTTTCGGCTCTTTCATCACTTATACCGTCACAGCCAATGCAAGTTCCGTTTTTCTTGTAATACTTATTTATAGCCTTCATTTTTTCCTGACTTTCTTCAAGACCAAGGAGCTTATCTTTAAGTTTTTGTATTGCTTCGGGATCATCAGACGATATTGCCGTGTTATTTTCTGCCGCTTCTGCCTTTGCCCTTAATTCATCAGCTTTGCCTTGTTCACGGAATGCCGATTCAAACTTATCGTTTATGCGTTTACGATAATTTCTGTCGGATTGCTCCGAATGATGTCCAACAATTATCGGCTGCCCGAAAGGAATTGCCTCTGACATTTTTCTTGCCGAATCGTATGTATCTGACGCTCTTTTTTCGGCTCTGTCAGCAGCCTCGTTGAGCCTGTCGATTCTTGCCTGTCTTTTTTCTTCGTATTTATTCATAATATTCAGTCTCCTTTTGCATATATAATATTTCTTTTGCAATATCCCCTATTTAGGTTTTAGTCTTCTTGCAGGTTCACGATGAACCCAACCTCGGTTCACGAGATAAACAGACCGATTGCGTTTTTGGAATTTATACAATTTATTCGCCCAGCTTATATAGATTACTGCTGTTGCCGCCGTTTGGTCTGTACCTTTGCTCTTTGTCGATAAATCCTGCCCTCTCCAAATCACGGATTGCTCTCTTGACCGTACTTCTTGACAGTTTTGTTTCTTTGCAGATTGTAGATATGGAAGGGAAACACGAATCCTTGTTATAGCATTTATGAAACAGATAGTAATACACACTGCAGGCTCTCGGAGGCAGGTCTGCAAGGTACAATTCCTTAACCCGATCTTGCTTTGTGTTTGATTTCATCTACCTCATAGCCCCCTTTCAACTGCTGCATAACATCTCTTTCCGTTAACGGTGTATGAGCCGTTCCGCCTGTTGCCCGTCTTGATGCCGCACTGCTCGGAGCATCTCTGTGTATAATGCCCTCTCTGCGTTCAATTTCTCTCATAAGTCCGTCTTTTCCGGCATAATGAACAGTTTTGACCTCTTTCTTTTCCACGATATATTCGCTGTTAAGTTCAATGCCCCATTTGAAAAACAAATCGAGCTTTGTTCTCATTGGGTGGCAGCCTGTTTTGGTTATAATAAAATGAAATCTCGGCAGAGTTTTAAGTTCATCTACGGTCATCAGCGGTCTTGACATCATTTGAAGGCTCCTTGATCCGTCATTCTTTGACTGTGTTACAGAGCCCGAAAGAATTGTTTGTTCGCCGAGGTTTTTGCTCATAACCTCCGCCGTTTCGGAGTTAGGAGCAAAGCCACCGAACACTGTGAGCTGGCAGTTATCCCATATGATTTCCGCACCTTCCTTGCCATAGTTTTTTTCAAGCTGCGCCTTACTCTGTATGATTGCAATAATGCTTATTCTTCTTGATCGTCCTGCAGAGAACATCATTTCAGCAGAATCTATTTTCGGAATTGTACCGATTTCATCAAGATAAAACATAACTCTGTTTTTAAGTTTTCCGTTTGTTTCATCAGCGATTGCAAGCATTTCACGGTAGAGCTGCTGAACAATAAGCGATATCAGAAAATATTTTGTATTGTCCTCCTCCGGCATGATAAGAAAAAGAGCTGATTTTGTATTACAAAACTTCTCCGCATCTATCGCCGTATCAAAGCACAGTATCTGTTCCATTTCGGAATCGAGAAATGCGTTCAGCCTTGAAAGTGCGGTTGACAGAACCGACTGCATTGCCTGTTCTGATGTGTTAAGCGCCGCTCCTGCAAACCATTTTGCCTTATG